>Ga0315277_10013384_pt1 | contig 10221 bp, 4 predicted proteins | sample YL17G05_15_MG_FD_203695 | JGI IMG/M metagenome (GOLD analysis project Ga0315277, IMG submission 203695) | Sediment microbial communities from Yellowstone Lake, YNP, Wyoming, USA - YL17G05_15 | ecosystem: Environmental > Aquatic > Freshwater > Lake > Sediment | place: USA: Wyoming | collected...
GAAATGTCGGCAAGCTCGCCCGTTGAATCCGGGCACAGCCGGCACCTGAATTGAGTATGCTTGCTCAGGATGTCACCCCAGGCTTGCTCGTAGGTCATCCGGCGGATTTGCCTGCCATCGCCTTTGATTTTTACCGCGGCTGCCCCGGGCCAGCCGCAGCCTCTGTATCGCAGCTCCTCGACTTCTTCTGGTTTGACCCCAAGTGCTTTGAGCAGATTGTGCGTTGCCTGGGTTGCGGGCGTCCCTGCGCAAAAAATGCTGATTGCCAGACCAACCTTATTATTTAACTTGGCGTTGACTGCCTCGGATTTGCGAAGCGCGACAACGTCGCACGGTTTGCCGATGAAAACACACGGCGCAGTAGATTCTTGAATCCAGTTCAACCTCTCGCACGGCGCCGCAGGGCAGTATCGAGAGCCTGTGTGCCTCAGGAGTTCTTCTCTGGTTCTGCTGAATACCGGCACATTTCGCAATGGATATTCCGGCTTGGCGCCTATATGGAGCACGCCGGCGAAGTTTTCTTTCTCTATGCAGAACAATGCCAGCGCTGTTGCAGCTCCGCCCGAAGATCCCTCAAAGCAGATTTCTGGGTCAGCAGCATACCCTTCCCATATTTCTAAAACCGGTCCCCACGCTTGGCGCAGTGGCGGTATTGTTTCGCTATTGAATGGCTGCTGTGTTAGGTCGATTCCAGGGCATACTCTGATGCATTGCCCGCACTGCTGACATTTCGCCTCGTTAAGTACTGGCCGTAGTCCCTGGTCCTGTATATCCACCAGTTGAATATTATTGTTGGGACACGCAGGCACACACGCCCCGCAGCCCAAACAGAGCCGCCAGCGTGCAACATCGGCAGCATTTTTAATTGTTCTGACCGTCATTATTATGGCAGCTCGCAGGAACCGTCAAATATACCAAAGACCTCTTTTTGTGCTCTCGGCACCATCACGCTCAGTTCCGCAGCTATTTTGTCGCGTCTGGCGAACGCCTGCCTGATGCGAGACAAAATGGTATCCTCAGTTTCTGCTCTAAGGTCTATTGCCAGCTCGCCTATGCCAACTCGTTCGAACACACCCTCGAACTTGTTACTGTAAGCAAGACCAAGAGCCGGTACGTTCTGGGAAATTGCTGCTATGCAGGCGTGCATTCGTGAACCTATGAAGAAACTGCACAGACCTATGATGTATTTGAGTTCGTTATGATTGTGCCGAGTCTCAACAAGCATTATCCGGTTTTTGTCTTTATCGGGGACCTGTTCATAGACGTTTTTGCAGGCGTAAAAATCGTTTTCAACTTCCAGACCTCGCTGTGGAAACACATGCGGAATCAGGATGAGCCTTGTTTTTTCTTCCTCAACAAACAGCTTCACAATCTTGTGCATCAAATCCTGGTAGTTGACTTTGAGTCCGAACGCATCCTTCATTGTATGAGCTTGGTTGAAAAGCAGACCGCTGATGTTCAGTCCCACTACCGGGGTATTTGCCTGACATATTTCTGAGAGTGAGGCAACGTCAAGATTATCCGGCTTGCGGGCATCCAGGACAAAAGCAACATCCGGCACAGACCTGATTTTCCCGGCGTCGGTATTGATATTGAGCGCCTTTCGCACGTATTCCACGCCGGCCCGGTCTCGCGAATAGACCACGGCTGCTTTGTTGAGAATGTATCTGGCCATTTTTCTGGTGAGCAGGCCCTTGAATGGGCCGTACGTCTGCGGCAGAAGGACTAACTTTTTTCCCAAAAAAATGACGAGCCATTTGCACAGGAACCCTAAGAAAAAGCGGCGAAAACCGTAAATGTCACTGAAACTGTCTCCTCCCGTTATGTCCGCGACAAAATCGGTCTGTGACAATAGCTTGAAATACGGATTGTGTTCGGTTACGAACTTTTTCAGTCTGCGCCCGGGTAATATTTTGACGAGCAACGCATAAGCTGCAAACTTCAAAAAATGGTAAGGCAAAAAGAGGTTTTTTGAAAACCTTATCGGCAGCGTCTTGAGAACCACTTGTCTATCAAGGACCGGCAGGTTTTGCTCCTGCGGCGTCAACCCGCTGCCCAGAAGAACAATCTCGGCCTCAGGCCACCTGTTCAGGATAATCTTTATGGATGACTCGGCCAGGGCGTTGACTCCCATATTGCCGGTCTCGAACGATGCGCCGAGCAGGCAGATTTTCATGTTCTTTTTGACAGGGTCTTTTGCTTCAGACATTCTCAGATTCGATAGCAGGTAAGTTGGCTGATGTTCCCTGCTGTTGCTCGCCTGCCGGGGATGAGTCTGTGCGGAATTTGGAGACAAGTATGCCTCTTATGTACACCGCGTATATGGCGGCGAGGACGGCGCCGCTCACAACCAGGATGACAGCCGAAGACTTGATTTGTAGTAGTTTCAGCAGACCAGCCGTTAAAATCACAGGCAGGGCGGATAACAGCCCGGGGATATACGAGCGCACGTAGCGGCCGAATTTGAGGTCGATGATTCTGCGGCACCAAAATGCCTGAAACAGCAGCGGAACAAAGTTGCCGAGAACAACAACGCCCGCAGCCCCAGCCAAACCAAAAAGGACAATTGCCGGATATATCAGTCCGACAATGATTACTGCCCGCAATATCGCGAACCGCCGATTTAAGTCAGGTTGGCCCAACGCGAAGTATACTGTGCTCAGAATAACACTTTCATTTCGGGCTATGACTTGCAGACACAATATGCCAAATGGAATAGTGGCAGCAATGAATTTGTTCCCGTAAGCTATGGATAGTATCTCAGATGGACAACAAGCCAGCAAGGCCACCAGCGGTATGGTTAACAAAGCTGTCCACTGGGTAGTTCTAATTACCCCACTGACAAGTGATTTTTTGTCCTCTTGCTTTTGTGCGAATGCCGGGAGCAGAACCGGGCCGATTACTGTGGAATAGGCCGTTATCGGCATTTGGGCGAGCCCGACTGCCATATAGTATAGCCCTAACTGCTCGCTGGTTACAGTTTTGCCGAGTACGGCGATATCTATTTGAAAAGTTATTGCCACCAGGATAGGCAGGCCGAACATACCGCGCGCAAATCTCACTACTTCCCACAGACACTGTCTATCAAGACCAAATCTCGGCCGGAAAGGAACGTAAATGTATGAAACCAGGCAGAATATAGCTGCCTCTGCTACGTAACCTATGACCAGAGCCCAGACGTTACGTACCACAAACGCAAGGCTAACTGCCACAATTGTCCCCACAACAGCGCTGCCGTGGGTCAGGAATGCTGCCCAGCCGAACTTGAACTCCTTCTCCAGTACGTATGCGCGAGGACTGGCAAGTGCTCTAAGCAGGATTGCCACAAAAGAAACCCGTAGCAGGTTTAGCAGCTCAGGCTTTTCGTAAAAAGAGCTTATCCAGGGAGCAGCCAACGACCCGATTGCGAAAAGCCCTAATCCCCGCGCCGCCTGGAACCACCAGGCCACGTTAAGGTAATCGGGGTCTGCGCCGCGCTTGTTCTGAATGACCGATTGTTTTACGCCAACCTCGGCAAGTGCATCGAGGACCATTGTGGCGGCAAAAGCTATTGCTACCAACCCAAACTCCTCGCGTGCCAGGATACGCGCGAGGATGATATTTCGAATAAAGCGGGCGCCCTGTCCAGCAATCGCCCCGAGTCCCAGCGCTATCGAACTTCGCGCACACAGTGCCTTGAGGTTGTGTCCGCGTGTGCGACTGTATATTTGAGAAAATACATTGTGCAATGATGCTGCTGAGTTTCCCATCTTGCTATGGTATATTTCAGGAGAGTCCTTATTGTAGTTGAAAGGGTTTTTCTATGACCAAGGCCGGACTAAATAACATCTGGTATCTATACCGAGCGCCACCCCTTAGCTGCCAAACAGATTTGCACGAATGCGTCTGTACTGCGCACGAATCCATTGATGCTTAGCCAACCACCAAATAAGACCAAACCAAAGAACAACCACATACCCTCTGAGGCCGCGTCCTGCAGCAGCGCGTTTAACGTCGTGGGAGTTTGTAGCCCAAAACCTCTTGTACTCGCCGTCTCCGTGGCCAAAATCAAAGGACAAAAGCCCTTTGTTACACGCCTCTCGAATCAGCCACATGGTCAATACTTTTCCAACGGATAACGAAGATTCATAATTTAGTTGGAAAGCGGTCCACTGATAGTAAAACCGGTTGTGAGCGATACAACCAAAACCAAAAGCGGCATCAGAGCCGTTGATCTTTATGAACCAAACCCGGCCCAAACCGGCCAGTGATATCTCGGCCAGTAACCTACAATAAAAAGGTTGGCCAAGGATAGCTGCACCCCGTCTTTTCATCCAGCTTCCCTCTTGAATATTCGCCATCCGGGTGATGACCTCAGAACTAACCTCATTTCCAGAATACTCTTCAAAATCCACAGCCCCTGACTCAAGTACCTTCTTTTCATTCCGCTTGAGCTCGCGTCGGCGTCTTGCGCTTATTGTTTTGCTCAAATACTCGTCAAAAGAGCAACCTAATTTAATATAATGGCAGGGGTTGCGATACACATGCAAGTATAGGAAACCATTCTTCGCCAGTTCAGTAAGCAGTTGGCCAGTTGCCTCATCTTCTGATGAAAGGTCGTTTATATATAAAACGTCAGCTACTTTCTCCTGCTTAAAGAATTTAGATAAGACTTCGATGGCTTGAGGATAATTTGGGTCTGATAGCAGGCCCAGATAAGTGTGTAAACCAGTGCCAATCGGCTCCGCTATCTTGACCCATAGTGACTGTCGCACTGCAAGGGGTAAAATCGCCACAAGTTTTGGGCCTGACCACGCAAGTGCGAACAATGGGGTTCCCCTGACCTTACCTTCTTCAATAAGCACCGTTACCCACGCGCGAGAAAGGAAAGGTGGTGCAGCGAGGGAACGCTCGAAGAGTTCGTCCCAGTCTTTGCCAATTGTTAGTAGGGCTTCTCTTCCATAAATGACTTCGGTTCGCAAGGAGGTGTTATGCTCATCACGCATAAATTTTCTTTCGAGATGGCTGCTTTGTGCTGACCTTGCTCAATTACACTTGTGTGCAAGTGCTTAACAACTGACCGATTCTGAATGTTAAGACGTCAGGCAAACTCCGTCCCCGTCAGTTACACCGAGAAAATGATGTAACCTTTTGTGGCATTAGTACTTGTAATAATTCGTATTTGCTGCGTTTTTCCCCGGCAGCTTATAAGTTCATTTAGCAGACTCGTTTGGATCGGTTCTGTATGTTGCCGCTTTTACCCTGCCATTGGGGTCCGGCAAAAAATCCAGCAGCAGTTCGCTCATATCCGCCGTGGCCTTTCTGGCAGAGTTCTCCAGAACCGAGCTTATCTGTACCTGCGCAACATACCGTGCCGGGTTGCCCCCTATATTGGGGGTGCGCCACCCGATGCCTGAAAATGTATCTTCGTTCGCCGTAAGCTGACCGTTGAGTATGTAAAAGTTGAGGACCACCCGTTCCTCAGGTTGTTCTGATGGCCAGTGAAAGCGGTGCATTAGACAGGGTGTTCTCATACCGGAGAGGGAAACGACTTCCGCCGGTGTGGTCCCATCGTGGACCCAGCCGCCCGCAGGGTAACATATATCCGGCCGATGACCCAACATAGTTCTCGGGCGTGCGGTGTAAGCGACGTAAACATTCACCCATTCGCTCGTTAGCTTATTTACATAGAGCCGATTTATATAGTCATCATTTTTTGCCGCGAGCTGGATGTTGGTGGGGATAGGCACATCCCGGCCGGTCCAGTTACCTACCCGCAGAGGAATGTCGCTGAGAGGTATAGGGAGTTTTACAGGTGCACCGGTAGTAAGTTTCAGGCGAGATGCCAGAACACGATACGTTATCCCTCCGGATATGGATAGTAATATGGCCAGAGTCCAAATGAACCACGCTGGTATTGTAGCTTTTTCTTTCTGCATCGGATTAAACCCGGCTCCTCCGGGTAGTTATTGTCTCAACTATACGCAGGGGTATAATCCCAAAGGGGTATAGTGCCAACAAACCTCTGACTTATCCGTATTTCTTTTGCGATTCTACACCTCCTGCCGAGGGAATGTGACAACACCCACCCCGGTAGTATTACACTGAGTATCGCGGTATTCTATATAATAATTGGCTTTTTGTCAAGGCGCTTATTTTGAAAATTGCCCGGCTGGGGAAAACCTTGTTGTCCGGAGCTGGTTGAGCTGCCATTACGTATTTGTAGTCCTATAAAAGAGCCAGTCTTGTGCTATTGGCGGGCCTTATGGCTTTCAAGACGCCTTGATTTTCCGAATTAAGTCCCATAATCTCTGTGGGGAGCGATATTTGCTTCTGTCGCGATTGATTCTTACACTTTATAATGTCAAGGACTCGAAAATAGATTTTCTACAACAAATTTAGGGGGCAAATGGTAACCACGGTAAAAGTAAATCGTTTGGCTCGGGTGCGGCGGTTTGGTCGTTCGCTTGAGTGTTCTTTATCAGCGATGCTGATGGTTGGGCTGCTCTGCAATACTATGGTGTCAGGCACGGCGAGCGCGGCGGTGTATTACCTCGATGCCGCTAATGGAAATGATGCAAACGATGGCACATCCTTGTCGCACGCCTGGAAGACGTTGTCGAAGGCCCAATCCTCGGCGGTCGGCGGTGACACGGTGTATTTGCGCAACGGTAATTACGGGGCTTTTGAGGACTTTACCAGCAGTCGCACCAACTGGGTTACTTATAAAGCTGACGCAGGGCAATCCGATGTGGTCTTTACATATATCGACTTAGGCCGGTTTGATGGTCCCTACAATCTCTATCTAACTTTTGACAGCATCAGGATATATCCTGGCAAACTCTATACCGGAACCCCGAATTATCGAAGAGGAGTGAATAGTAACAGGGCTGCTTATATCCGGTTCAGGAATATGAAAATCGTAGGCAGTGGTTATGTTGATAGAGACAATAGTGCCGGTATATGGGCGCAATATTGCTCTAATGTCGAGATAAACAATGTGACTATATATGGTCCGCCATCCGGGACTGATTATGAGGGGGGATTCTGTTATGGTATTTATGGAAGAAAAAGTGATGACGTTGTAGTTACTGATTCTGACATTGCAAATTGTGAATTTGGTATTAGTGCGTGGGGCACAAACTGGACCGTAAGGAGGAATGTAATTCACGATATAGATAGCGATGGTATTTTCGGGATAGATTGTAAAAATGGAGTGTTTGAGGATAACAATGTTTACAATGTAAGAATCCCGGTCTATGTAAGGGATACAAGTGGTTCTTCTTATGAGAGTGCAACCAGGACAATTACGGCAGGCTCAGGCACACCCTACACCAGCGTCAAGAATAGTGATTCTGTGCGTATTACTAAGAATGGACAAAAAACATCCTTTACTTATTATATAAGCAGTCATACGGATAATACAATTACTTTGAAAGCTGGGGTTGAAACGGCTGGCAATATCACTGGTATTACACAGGCAAATCCGGCGGTAGTAACAGTTAATAGATGGCCAACAAGTGCACTAAAAGAGGATTTGATTAATGGCGGAAAGGTCAGGATTCTCGCAGTTGTTGGAATGATGGCTGGTGACCCGCCAGTATCACAAGTAAATGGTATGCTCTTCACGGTTGCAAATTGCAACAAGACGGCGAGGACTTTTCAATTGTTAGGGGTGGATAGCACAGGATATACTGCTTGGACTTCTGGTGGAACAGTAACCTTTGAAAAAGATTATCCAGATTTAGACTTGGTGGAAGTGAGGGAGTGGTATCACGCAGATGGAATGCAGCTTTATCACGCTGGTGTATCCCAAAGCGAATATGTGCGCTGCGAGAATATAATCATTAGACGCAATCGCTTCCACGACCTCGACGAACAGGGATTATTTATGCGGTTTGGTCCGCAACCGCCTAATTATCCCTGGCAACAGACCGCTCTTGGTATGACTATTGAAAACAATGCCATATATAATGTAGGCCAACTTGCACCATCTGTGGGAATGTGGGTGGACCAAACTGAAGATGTTAGTATCATTAACAACACAATCATTGGCACCGTTAATCTCAAGATAGGCACAAAGCCCAATATCCTGGCCAACAATATCATATATCTTATTAGAATCTGGTTTGAGGAAGCAGGTGTTACCGTCCCCAACTATGAGGATTATAATATTGCCTACAAGTGGTGGCCTACAGGAGTAACATCCTACGTTCAGGGCCAGCATACCATCGCATACAATAATGAGGCAAGTTTTAATGCACTATTCGCCGATGCGGCGAATGGCAACTACCAGTTATCCGCCCGCAGCAGTGCGATTAGTCAAGCTGACCCCCGATATGCACCCGCTGAAGACGTTACTCGTTCGCGTCGCGACAGCTCGCCCGATGCCGGCTGCTATGAATACATTCCTGCGGACCCCAACAATCACGCTCCGGTGCTTGGGGAAATCGGCAACAAGTCTGTGAATGAAAACGCCCTTTTGACTTTTACGGTAAGCGCCGCCGACCCTGACGGCGATACAATAACCTATTCGGCCACCGGTTTGCCGACCGGCGCAGCCTTCTCCGGTCAGACCTTCACCTGGACGCCGGGATACACTCAGGCAGGCAGTTGCCAGGTGACATTTATTGCCGGCGACGGCCAGACCCAGGATTCAGAGACAATCACGATAACGGTGAACAATGTTAACCGAGCGCCCGTTCTGGGGGCAATTGGCAATAGAGCGGTTAATGAAAGTTCTCTTTTGACTATTGCCGTCAGTGCCGGCGACCCAGATGGTGACGCAATCACATATTCGGTGGACGCTCTGCCGAGCGGCGCTGCCTTTGCCGGTCAGACCTTTACTTGGACGCCGAGCTATCAGCAGGCCGGCACCTACCCCGTAACATTTATTGCCGGCGACGGCCAGACGCAGGATTCCGAGACAATCACCATAACCGTCAATAATGTCAACAGGCCACCTGTGCTCGGCGCTATAGGTGATAAGTCGGTTTATCTAAATGACCTTTTGACCTTCACGGTGGCCGGGACCGACCCCGATGGTGGCGTGGTGACGTACTCGGCAAGTGGATTGCCTGCTGGGGCGACATTTACGAGCTCCAGCTTCAACTGGCAGCCCGCCAGCACCCAGGTGGGCAGCCATCAGGTAACCTTTGTTGCGAGTGATGGTGTGCTCCAGGATTCCGAGTCAATCACTATAATTGTCCTCATCACCGATACGGTGGCGCCGGTTGTTGCCAATTGTCTGCCGGCTGCCAGCTCCATCCAGGTTCCGTTGAATACTCTGGTGACCTTGCACGTTACCGATGCCGGTAAGGGTGTTGATGCTGCTTCGGTAGCAGTCAAGGTCAATGACAATGTTGTCTATTCGGGCGATACAGCGGCCTATAGCAGCGCCTCCGGCACCTGCCGCAGGGCGGGCACAAAAGCAGACTATACATACATATACCAGTCAAACGAAATGTTTGATTTTGACCAGCCGGTGACCGTGACGGTGAACGCCGCCGACCTTGCAGGCAATGCGATGAGCCAGCGGTCCTATTCCTTCAGGACCGAGATGTTATCATTCGGTCGAAACAAAAAGGTCAATTCAAGTTCGGGTTTGCTTGCCAAAGGTGCGCCTTCCACCGCCGCAGATAGCGCCGGCAATATCTGGGCGGTATGGCACGCAGGGGCGGCGGGCAGTCGAGACGTTTATGTAGGTAAACTCACCGCGGATGCCGACAGCTTCGGCAGCAGCGCCCAATTGACAAATAGCACCGCTGACCAGTGCAACCCTGCTATTGCGATAGGTAGTGACAACAAGCTCTATGTCGTATGGCAGGACAACCGAGGCGGGACCTGGGACGTTTATATTTCCACTTCGTCCGATGGGGCGGTTTGGTCCGCTGAAAGGCCGGTTATCGACGCCAACAACAATCAGGTCAATCCGGCTGTAGCCGTTGACAATCTGTCGCCGAATCGCGCGCACGTTGTCTGGCAGGATGACCGCAATGGTAATCAGGATATCTTTATAGCCGCATCAAGCAACGCCTTCCTGACCTCAACGATTTCGCAGATAACCACTAATATCGCTGACCAGACCGAGCCGGCCGTCGCTGTGGATTCATCGAATGTGGTCTATGTCGTATGGACGGACGGCAGGGGCGGGTCGAGTGACATCTATGGGGCTTCTTCAGGCAGCGGTCCCTGGACAAATGTGCCTGTCGTGAATAATGCGGGTAACCAGTCAAGTCCCGC
>Ga0315277_10013387_pt1 | contig 10220 bp, 7 predicted proteins | sample YL17G05_15_MG_FD_203695 | JGI IMG/M metagenome (GOLD analysis project Ga0315277, IMG submission 203695) | Sediment microbial communities from Yellowstone Lake, YNP, Wyoming, USA - YL17G05_15 | ecosystem: Environmental > Aquatic > Freshwater > Lake > Sediment | place: USA: Wyoming | collected...
ATTGCCGTACCCCATTGGTTGGCCACCAATGTCGGCCAGAACAGCCATAGTCTCTGTTGGGGATCAATGAACATGCAGGGATTATGGTCGGGATAGCCGGGCGTGTCGGCCATGACGAACCGCGGGCACCAGGACTTTTCGCCGCGCACTTTCCGCGCCCCCTCGATAATGACATCGTCCACCTTTTCGCCCGAACCGTGAAACCAACAGGCGAGCAGATCGCCGTTGGGGCATTCGACGATGCAGGAAGCGTGGTTATGCCAATGTTCCAGCGGGAAGACTAACTCGGATTCATAGAAAGGGTCTTCCGCTTTCGGGTGGATCGAGGAAGCCAAACAGACAACCGCCACGGCCAACGCGGCGATTTCTTTTACTGTTCGTTTCATGACTCACTTGCCTCCGGCGCTCCATTGCAGCGGTCATACTCTTTCTTTTGGCGTCTGTTCTTTCAACCAGAGAGTGTCGCAATCTGCCGCTGTTTTTGGCCGGCTTATATTATTAAAAAAACTTATAATAAAAGCTTGCATTATTCGAAAGTGTCGAATATGAGAACTGTCGTTTTGAGTCAAGAAAGTGTCGAGGGTGTGTATTCGGTGAATCTGGTCAGTCTCGAAAGTCTGAAGATCTTTTGCGATGTGGTGCGCGAAAAAAGTTTCTCGCGCGGTGCGTCGCTCAACCAAGTTTCGCAATCCGCGGCCAGCCAGACCATCCTGCAAATCGAGAAGCGACTCGGCGTCACGCTGATCGATCGGTCCAAGCGGCCTTTTGCGCTCACGGAGCAGGGCCAGCTCTACTACGAGGAATGTCGGGAGATTGTGGACCGCTATTTGGCTCTCGAAGCGCGAATCCAAACGCGTCACAGCGATGCGATCGGTCGCGTCAGCGTCGCCTCGATCTATTCGGTCGTTCTTTACAACATGAGCCAATATGTGCAGCGCTTCACGCAGCAGCACCCACACTATCACGTGCGTTTCCAATATCTCCACCCCGATGATGTCTATGAAAGCGTTGTGAACGGCCAGGCCGACCTGGGTTTGATTTCGTTTCCGCGGTCGCGCCGCGAAATCGAAATTGTTCCTTGGCGCAATGAGCCGATGGTGCTCGTTTGCGCGCCTTCCCACCGCCTCGCACGACTCAAGCAGGCAACCCTGGATCAATTGCAGAAGGTGGATTTCGTGGCGTTTGATGCCGGTCTTGCCATTCGACGACACGTGGATCGTTTCCTGCGCCAGCACAAAGTCGTCGTGAACATCGTGATGGCCTTCGACAATATCGAATTCATCAAGCGCGCCGTGGAAACCGGTGGAGCCGTTTCGATTCTCCCCGAGCCCACGGTGCGCCGCGAAGTGAACAACGGCTCGCTGAGAGTCATTCCCGTCCCCAAGCTCGATTTGGTGCGACCGCTATGCATCATCCATCGTCGCAAACGCGAGATGACCCCGGCCATACTGGAGTTCATCCGAATCCTGAAGGAACCCGGCGACGGCGCGGCGGAGCGGCCTCGCCCGATGCCGACGAGATTGATTGACCGAATCCGTCAGTGAACGATTCGCCCGACGCGGCGCGGATATAGAAACCGAATACGGAGGCAAGTAGAATGGCAGGTCAGAACGCGTTCGAAATCGCGCAACGCCAAGTGGATGAGTGTGCACGCCTTCTCAAATTGGACCCCGGCGCCCATGCCAAACTCCGCTGGCCGATGCGCGAACTCCATGTGACGCTGCCCGTTCGCATGGACGACGGCACGACCAAGGTATTCCACGGCTACAGAGTCCAGTATAATGACGCAAGAGGACCGACGAAAGGCGGCATTCGGTTCCATCCGGACGAGACGATAGACACGATTCGTGCGCTGGCGGCCTGGATGACGTGGAAATGCTCGCTGCTCGATCTCCCACTGGGCGGTGGAAAAGGCGGTGTCATTTGCAACCCAAAAGAAATGTCGCAAGGGGAACTCGAGCGTGTCTGTCGTGCCTATATCCGCGCCATCGCGCAGATTATTGGACCGGGTAAGGATGTCCCCGCTCCCGATGTCTATACCAACCCGCAGATGATGGCCTGGATGATGGACGAGTATTCAAAGATTTGCCAGGAGAACCAGTTTGGCGTCATCACAGGCAAACCGATCGGCATCGGCGGATCGGCCGGGCGGGGCGATGCGACGGCCCGCGGCGGTCTTTACACGGTCCGCGAGGCCGCCAAGGTTCTCGGCATGGACCTTTCGAAAGCCACCCTGGCCATTCAAGGCTATGGCAACGCCGGCTACTATGCCACATCCCTTGCCAAATCTCTTTACGACTGCAAGGTTGTCGCCGTCAGCGATAGCAGAGGAGGCATTTACAGCAGGGAGGGGCTGGATGCCGAAGCGGTTCAGGAGCACAAAGCCCGGACCGGATCGGTGGTAGGATTCAAAGGCTCCAGACCGGTCTCCAACGAGGAACTTCTCGAGCTCGACGTGGACGTGCTTGTTCCGGCTGGATTGGAAAACGTCATCACCGAGAAAAATGCACCGCGGATCAAGGCCAAGATCATTGCCGAATTGGCCAACGGTCCCACCACGCCCGAAGCCGATGACATTCTGCACAAGAAGGGCGCTCACGTTCTGCCCGACTTCCTGTGCAATGCCGGCGGCGTGACAGTCTCCTACTTCGAGATGGTTCAAAACTCCTATATGTACTACTGGGAGGAAAGCCTGGTTCACGAGCGGTTGGACAAGAAGATGACCATCGCCTATCACTCGGTCCTCTCGACGGCCAAGCAATACGGCATCAACATGCGCCAGGCCGCCTATGTGGTTGCGGTCAGTCGTGTGCTCGAAGCGATGAAGCTGCGCGGCTGGGTATGAGGTTGTGTTCTGACCTTCTCTTCAAACACGGATTGTTTCTGTGGGATTGAACCAGCAAGGGGGCGGTTGACCAACCGCCCCCTTTTTCCTGACCAGCCAATTGGCTTGCACAAAGATCTAGCGCGTCCAGTCCTACACCCAATACCCGCATACACTGACTAACAACCAGCCACCAGTGACCGGCAACCGATCCTACTTGGCGCCGAAAACACCGCGACAGCTCACGGGAATAAAGGTTCTTTCGCCGACATACAGAAGATCCACGTCGTCGCCCCGGCCATATTGATCTGAGTGGCGCGGGCAGAGCGCCCATGCCACGAAGGAGCGAGCCTACTTGGCTTCCGCCTTGATCGGGCGATGGAGAATGTTTCGGTATTTCATCCGGGTGTGATCGCCCTGGAGCATCAGGCCGGCGGGCGTGCCTTCCTTGTTATCAACCGCCGAGCCGGTCACACCATCAATTTCGGCATTGTCAATAATCAGCTTGTCATTGTGGATGACGGTGATGCGGGCCTTCTCGGCGACTTTGCCGTCCGGACCGAGCTGAGCCGACCAGAACTTAACGTCATATTTCTGCCAATTGGTTTCTTTGTTATAAGTTTCGTCAGTAATCTCGCCAACCTTGACCAGCTCTTTGGGGGCGATCTTGGCATAAATGGCGCCGCACATGGTATTGTTTACTTTGCTCGCTCTGGACGAATCTCCCACCTGAATCTCATAGCGGCCCTGGAGATAGACGCCGCTGTTGCCGCCCGGTGGGCAGCAGAATTCAATATGCAACTCGTGATCCATGAGTTTGACATCGGAGATAATGTCGGTGGCATCGTTCTTCTCATTGATCAACAAACCGTCTTTGGCAATCCAGGAGAACTTCTCGGGGGGCTTCCCGGGGCGAGGATGCCAACCCTCCAGGTTCTTGCCGTTGAACAGAGCAATCCAGCCGCCTTTTCCGGCTTTTGGCGCGGTGGGTGTTTCCTCGGCCGCGGGCACGGACAGCGACGCAACCAGCGCCCACACCGCGACCACTGCCACTGCTGCGATGATGCGACGTTTCATCAGTTTCTTCCTCCTTGATGTGACGTATTGTGTTGTAGAGGCCCGAAACACCCGGTCCCTCGTTGCAACCTTTCAACATGCGTGGGAAGACCGTCTATCACAACGGCCACCAAAATGGTCACGGCCAAAAGATGCTGTCAATACATCGTTTGCTCAACGATCTCTCGCGCGCTTTGCCATTGACACAATTGGGGAAGTCCTTTCTTATGGCGCGTGAAAAAAGTGTAAGGGAGGAAAACGATGAGGAAGATTCTGGCTGCTATCGCGGTAACAGTGCTCTTGTCCGCATTGGGTTTCACCGGCGAGCCCGCCCGCAAGGTTCTGATTCTGCTCGATGAAAAGCCGCAAATGGACGTCTTGGCCAAGCGCCTGAGAACAGAGGGCTACGGTGTGGAGTTTGCATCAACGAAGGAGAATCTGCCCACACTCGATTCCTATTACGCCATCGTCGTGTTCATTCACAGAGTGTTTCCGGGCGAGCAGGCCGATGCGATCATTCGCTATACCCGCGCAGGAGGCCGAATGATCGCTCTTCACCATACAATCAGCAGTGCGAAGACCAAGACACCCGCCTGGCTCAAGTTCCTTGGCATCGAATTGTTAGTGAAAGGTGACCTTGCGAAAGGTGGGTATGCGTGGCAGGAGGGCGTTGACCTGCGCTTGGTCAATCTTGCGCCGAATCACTACGTCACTCGTCACAAGATCCAGTATAGGGACAAGACTGAATACAAGCGGTCGGACACCGAGGAGACCACCCAAACGCGCGACAGCGTGGACTTCCCGGACTCGGAAGTCTATATCAATCACCGCTTCACTGATGGGAAAGAGAAAACGATTCTCTTCGGATTCGTCTGCCGTCACCCTAAATTGGGCGACAAGGCATGGATGCAGGATCGCGGCGGGTGGCTGAAAAAGACAGGCAAAGGTTGGATTTTCTATTTCATGCCCGGCCATACGGTTGCCGAACTGGAAAACCCTGTCTTTCAGCAGGTCCTAATGAATTGCCTCACTTGGCAGCCGTGATCTGTCCTCTTGGAGTGAGGCGTACGGGCAGTGCGATAGACGCGGCATACCGCTCGCGCCCGTTTAGAGGAAGCGTCGTCACGGGAGTTCGTTCGTGGGAACTCTACCGAATTAAGATTGTCGCTCGGTCGAATCGGCAATTGGACTATTTCGGCAGTTGCAAAAGGCGGCTTTAGGAAGGCTAAGTGCGGCAATTCATAAATACGGCGACATGAATCATGATCGAAAGGAGACTTTTGACGGGATAACAGGATGGACGGGATGGAGGCGGGAGTGAGGCAGGTATCCTGTAAATCACAGCCTGAAAAAGGCGCCGAGAATGGAACACAAGAACCTGAGGGAAAAGATCATTGGTTGCATGTATCGCGCTTACAACAAGATGGGTTTCGGTTTCTTGGAATCGGTCTGTGAAAAACCTTGCTGATCGAACTGCGCAAAGCAGGGCTTCGCGCGGAATATCAGAAACCCATCATTGTGCACTACGAGGGAGAGATCGTCGGAGAGTTTGTCGCCGACCTCGTGGTGGAGGACACCATCATACTGGAACGGAAGTCCGTGAGGCGGATCCTCGTGGCTCACGAGATTCAGTTGGTGAATTATCTGGTTGCCACGGGGAAGCCCGTGGGCTTGGTTCCGAATTTTGGCGAGCGAAAGGTGGAAGTGAAACGAAAGGTGCGGGAGTTGGTCGGAGGATAAACAGGATTTCAGGAATCCCGTCCATCCTGTTATCCTGTCGAAAAGAATACGTCACCGAACTTATGAATCAGAGGACTTAGTCCCGGTGCGGGTTTGAATCCGTGTGCCGGAACTTTTTTCGTTAGGGCGGCGCGGTTGAACCATTCCCCGGTCTGCCAATCAGTCTAAAGGTGCGGAATCTCAACATGACGCTCACAATTCGCATTGCAGCATATGTTTTTCTTTTGAGCATTTCGAACATAGCGTCGAGGGCTGAGTCGCCTGCGGCAGATGACCGTCCGGCTCAACCCGGTGAATGGGGATTTCGTCCACCCGATGGCGGCGCGACGGAGGTCAACCCGCCGGGATTTGTCTGGCGGCCTTAAAAAGGCGCGGAGACCTATTTTCTGGAGTGCGCGCCGACCGCTGATTTTTCCAAAGATGTCTATCGGATCGAAAACCTGTGGTTGAATGTTCATTGCCCACCCAAGCCGCTCGCTGCCGGTCGCCATTTCTGGCGCTATGGTTATGTAGATCGCCAAGGGCAACGGTCGCAATGGAGCAAGATTCGCACGTTCACGATTTTGGCTGACGCGGTTGAGTTTCCCATGCCGCCGATAGGCGAACTGTTGGCGCGCGTTCCCAAACAACATCCACGACTCTTTGTCCGACCGGAGGAACTCGACCAACTCCGACGCGATATCCGCGGACCGTTGAAAGATAGATGGCAACAGTTGCTCAAGCAAGCCGATCGCCTTGTGGCCAATCCGCCGCCAACGGACGAACCGCTAACGTATGACCCCAACTGGAAGCGCGGCGAGCGGCGATGGTTGGACCGCTGGTGGGGGAATCGCGAATACGTCATCCGGGTGTTGGACAGCGCAGCAACGCTGGCATTTGCCTATAGGATTACGGGCGAAGCGAAATATGGTCAAACGGCTCGTCGCTTGATATTAGATGCCGCTTCATGGAACCCGGATGGAGCAACGAACTACCGCTATAATGACGAAGCCGCAATGCCGATCCTCTACTTGATGTCGCGTGCCTACACGTGGGGCTATGATGCCCTCAGCGAAGAAGATCGCCGGCAAATTCGCCAGACAATGGCGGTGCGGGGTCGCCAGGTCTTTACCTACCTTCGCAGTTTTCCCCACACGTGGCGTTCTTATGACAGCCACCGCAACCGTGCATGGCATAAACTCGGCGAGGTGGCGATTGCTTTTCTCGGCGAGATCGAAGAGGCGCCGCAATGGTTGGAACACACCGTCAATGTCTTCTATTGCTGCTATCCCGTTTGGTCGGATGACGACGGCGGCTGGCACGAAGGAACTTCCTACTGGAGCGGCTACCTGAGCAAGCAAACCTGGTGGCTCGACGTGATGAAATCGGCGCTGGGCATTGACGGCTACCGCAAACCGTTTTTCCATCGGGCAGGCTGGTTCCCCCTGTATGCGATGCCGCCCGGAACCATTTGCGGCGGTTTTGGCGACAGCGAGATCGAACGTAACCCACGAGGCATCGCAGACTCAGTTGCGGTTCTCGCGCGCGGCGCGCAAGAAGGCTATTGGCAATGGTGGGCCGACCAAAACGGCGGCAACATCGGCTCCGGCTGCTTGGGTTTGCTTCGCGCGCGGCAGCCTGCTCCAAAACCCCGGCCACCCAACGATCTTCCGCAGTCGAAACTGTTCCGCGGCACTGGTCTTGCCATGTTGCACAGCGACCTTCTTGATGCGCGGAATGACGTGCAGGTCTTTTTCAAAAGCAGCCCGATGGGTTCGCAGAGCCACGGTTTCAATGCGCAGAACTCTTACATCCTCGCGGTTCACGGCAAACCCGTGTTAATCTGGACCGGCAGGCGCGATTGGCACGGCAGCCCTCACCACACGCAGTGGATGTGGGAGACAAAAGCGCAGAATTGCATTCTCGTGAACGGACAGGGCCAAAAGAAGCACACGAGCAGCGATGTCGGCGGCAAGATCGTCGCCTTCCACACGAGCCGCAGCCTTGACTACGTGGCAGGGGAGGCCGGGCAGACGTACGGAGACGCGCTGAAGCAGTTTACGCGGACGATCCTCTTTGCCAAGCCGGACATCATTGTCATCTACGATCAACTGGCGGCGACTCAAGCCGCCACTTACACATGGCTGCTTCACGCGCCGGAAAAAATGGAATTCAGCGACCAAACAGCAATCAGTGCATCGAACGGAGACAGCCACGCGCGCGACGGAATCGTAGCCACGCGCGGCTGGCAGGAAACATCGCAGACCCGCCTTGCGGTCGCGGATTTTGCTCGGCAAATGGTCGCTCTCGGCGTGCGAACATTTCTCCATACAGACATCGCGCGCGACGGAATGCTCACGGGACCGAATACTGCCGCCACACGCGCGCTGGCCACATCTCTCGCCGAAGTCTCCTTCATCGCTTCGGGCGGGGTCTCTTCGTTGGACGACTTGCGCGCGCTGGCCGACCTGAAACTGCCTAATCTCGTCGGCGCCATCACCGGTCGCGCCATCTACGATGGTCGAATTGATTTGGCCGAAACCATTCGCCTCCTATGAAAATAGGTTCGGTGTTCAACCTTTAGGTTGGATAAGCAAGCACGCTAAAGCGTGAACACCCAACACTTTTTCGTTCCTTTCTGGGTGACGCATCGCGCCATGAGGGCCTCTCACGAAACCAAGCTCGTAGTTCCGCCTTGAGGCGGGCGCTGAATGCCCCACTGAAGTGGGAATTACAAACCTTAAATCCTATCGTCCGCTTCCCGTCCCCGGCACTGCCGAACCCGATTCCGACGTTTTCGTCGTGGGCTTGCCTTCCGCGTTGACACGCTGCTTGAGCTGGTAGTCCCGCCCCTTGTTCTCCGGTTGGCCGTGCAGTTCCGGATAGAGATAGGTGCCACTTTCATTATTGGGCTTTATCTCTTCCACGGGGATGCGATGAGCATTGGCATAGGGATCACGGCGGATGCCGGTTACCTGCCACGAGACCTTCAGCCCTGGTGTACCGCCAGCGATCTTGAAGCGGTTCCCTGTGATTTCTTCCGCGATATAGACAGGCGCAAAACCGCCGATGCACGTCAGCTGGTAGCGAAAGTCCTTGTTGAGCGCCTCGAACCAGTCGGGCAACTGCACCGTAGCTTCGCCCTGGGCGTCCAGTGTCACCACCCCATCATAGACGTTCTTCATATCCGGGCTTTCGACAAACGAGTGGGACAGGTATTTGTTCGCCGGGTCGAGCGGATGGTCAATCCTGAATGCCCCGGCAGACTTGCTCAGGGTACCGACGACATTGACATCTCCCTGAAAATACCCGGCGTAGCCGGGCGAAGCGCTATAGCCATACACGCCGAAACTTGCGGCGGTGGGTGTTGTTGCCCAGTTTAAGCCCGCCACCCCCATACCACTGCGTGAATTGGCATCGCCGCGAACGCCATAGGATACAGTGTCGCCGAGAGTCGCCGCCGATTCGCCGAAAACACCAGCGCCGTCCCACGGGGAGTCAGTCCGGCCATGGACACCGTAGGCAATGCCGGAGCCGCTTGGATCGCTGGCGTAACCGTATACCCCTTTTCCAGAAGGCGCCGCCGTCTCACCCCGCACACCATAGACGATCCCGGCACCCGTAGCGACGCCGTATATCCCATAAGTGTTGCCGGAGCCGGAGGTCCCGATGTCGCCCCCAGAGAGGGTCAGTCCGGTGCCGCTGCCGGTCCAGATCCCGCCCCAATGGTTGTGCGAAGCCGAGGCAAAGGCGGCAGAGTGGTTTCCATCCAATAGGTCCGCGTTGAGGCTGGTGTTGAGCGTGCCGTTGCTGAGGGGAATGTTCCCGGCGGCATTACCGGCGTGTTGCCCGTCCAACAGGTCGGCATCCAAGCCGCTGCCCGCGCCGTCGTCATCGAGGATCTCGGCCAGGGTCGCGCCGTCCTGGATTGCCGCGGCATCCACGGCATTGTCGGCAAGTTCCGATGCGGTCACCGAGTCGGCGGCTAGGTCGGCGGCGGTGAGGCTGTCGTTGGCTATGTCCGCCGTGCCGATCGTGCCGTCCACGATCATCGCGGCGGTGATGGAGTTGGCTTGCCCTTCGTTCACATAGGCGGCGTCGTGGTTGTGGCCGCTGACGGCAAATGCCGCGGCGTGCTGGCCGTCCAGCATGTCGGCATCCAGACCGCTGCCCGCGCCATCGTCGTCGAGGATTTCGGCCAGAGTCGCGCCGTCCTGGATTGCGGCGACATCCACGGCATTGTTGGCAAGTTCCGATGCGGTCACGGAGTCGGGGGCCAGGTCGGCGGCGGTGAGGCTATCGTTGGCTATGTCCATCGTCCCGATCGTGCCGTCCACGATCATGGCGGCGGTAATGGAGTCGGTTTGGCCTTCGTTCACGTAGGTCGCGTCGTGGTTGTGACCGCTGGCAGCGAATGCAGCGGCATGTTGGCCGTCCAACAGGTCGGCATCCAGGCCGCTGCCCGCGCCGTCGTCATCGAGGATTTCGGCCAGGGTCGCGCCGTCCTGGATTGCGGCGACATCCACGGCATTGTCGGCAAGTTCCGATGCGGTCACCGAGTCGGGGGCCAGGTCGGCGGCGGTAAGGCTATTGTCGGCTATGTCCGTCGAGCCGACCGTGC
>Ga0315277_10013388_pt1 | contig 10220 bp, 10 predicted proteins | sample YL17G05_15_MG_FD_203695 | JGI IMG/M metagenome (GOLD analysis project Ga0315277, IMG submission 203695) | Sediment microbial communities from Yellowstone Lake, YNP, Wyoming, USA - YL17G05_15 | ecosystem: Environmental > Aquatic > Freshwater > Lake > Sediment | place: USA: Wyoming | collected...
CGCAACCAGCCCGTACATTAATTGCTTGCTCTCGGCCGACTGTCCGCCGCGGTTGACGGCCTTGAGGAGCACAGCGAGATCGGAAACCGCCGTCAACTTGAACTTGCGCGTGGCGTTCAGCCGATCCATCAACTGGCTGTCAAAAGCATCCGTGACGCGTCCCAGCGACAAGCCCTTGTCGGCTTTCTCCATCACCGTCTGCAGCGTCGGCTTCGCATGGACCTTCTCCACCGATAGCGTCGGGGGGCCCGTTTGCGCAGCTACCACAGCAGTGAGAAGCAAGATGCCGAAGAGGCTCGCGACAACCGCGCCCGAGCGTTGGATACGCATGCCGTCTCCTCTCTTTCGCCCCGTGACCCCCGAGTCCATCGCTAATACAAGCTCTTGTAGAGGTTGAACTTCAGCCCCTCCTTGGTATCCACTTTGACGTCGTAACTCACACTGAAGCGGCTCTGGCGCAAAAACTGCGCCTGGCCCTCCAGAACTTTCACTTGGGCATCAGTCAGCTTCCGGCGCGTATCGAGCCCGTTGAGGAAAGCCCGGATCTCCTTCCAGCGCTGGAAGGTCTCCTCGCTTAACTGCAACGTGACGTAGAGCTGCAGTCCCTCGCTAGCGGTGATGGTCGCCTCGTAATCCTTGCAGCCCTCGCGCGCCACACGCAGCCTGTGCAGACCGGGCGCAACCCGGATCTTTGCCGGCGTGGTCCCCACTGTGAGCCCGTCAATTTCAACCGCGGCGCTTGCCTGCACCCGCAACACCCTGTCGCCCCTCACGACCTCGTTGTTCTCAGTGACACGAATGTCCGGGAGGGTGAGCTCGTTGCCCTCCAAGTCGCGCACGCCCGCTGCGATGGCGATTTCCACGGCGCCCGGCACCGTCGGGGGTTGAAGGTCCCGCGCCTTGTCCACGAAGCTCTGGGCGATCTTGCCGGCGGCGTCGCGCAGGAGTTCATTGACGAGGTTCCCATCGTTGCGGCGCAACGCGGGGGTCACCTTTATGCGCCGACTGCTTTGAAAGTCGTCCCCTGCAACGGCCCCCCCGTGTACGCCGTCCAACACCTTATAGGTCGTCTGCAACACCCACTCGACATTCAGGAACTCCACCTGGTCGTCCTTGAAGTGGCTCTCGTTCTTGGCGAGCGAGTTGATGGTGGCGATCACGAGGAAGTCTGCGCCGAGGCTCTGCGCCAACCGGAGCGCCGAGGTATTGTCGCTCAAGAGCCGATCAGCCCGGGTGCCGAGTATGTTTCGGTCCGCCACTAGATTCTGGTCCTTGGCGTTTGGATCCCCGGCCGGCTGTTGCCGCGTGGGCCCGACCGGAAATACCCTGACCGCCTTCTCCACGTCCTCCCGGCTGATGATCACGAAGTCGCTCGCCCCCAATCGGCTCGACAGTTGGCTCTCCAGAACCGGCACCTTGTCGTTCCACGCGGCTCCGGCATTATTGTTGACAAAGATGGCGGCCTTGCGGGGCGCCGAGGGGGCCGGTTGAGCCTCGTAAACGCGCTGCGCCTGAGCGACGACGCGCTTCTCGACACCCCGGACCTCCATCCTGGCGGCGTCCGTCGATACTGACGTCGCCGCGGCGACACAGAGTCCCAGGATCGCGACACAAAGGCAGCGAAACATTCTGTCCATGGAGTCACCTCCTCGCGCAGGCGTCAGTCCCAGAGCAATCGGCATTACGCGCGCGGGCAGAACCACCCAATAGGAGGTCGGCCAGCACGCGAGGGATCATCGCCAGCGGGACGGCCAAACCAGGGATATCCCAACGTTGACAGAAATGGTACCAGGAGCAGGTTGGCGGGTCAAGCGGAATCCCACGCTCCGCAGCCGGCTGGCACGTCAGGCAGATAGAGCAGGTCCCAAGGCCCCGGCTACACGGTCACCGGATCGGGGATGGGGAGGGCGCCTGTCTGCGCCTGCCTGTCGCGTCCGCGACGCAGACAGGTGCGACGCACAGGCAGGTCAAAGAGGGGCTTCGTCGCGAGCCCTTCGGCATGGCTCAGGGCCCCGAGCCGGTCGAGGGGCTCAGCCGAGCGGTCCGGACCCGTCGGCGAGGCGCCGGCCGGGGGGTTGCGCCGACTCTCGCCAGGGGAGGTCGTTGAACAGCGGTTTGTAAGTGGAACGGGTGCGGACTCGTATTCACCCGTTCACTGACCTGCCACAGAAGGTCCAGGAGCACACTGACAGAATTGCGGGGCAGATGCCTCCCCCTCCCCGGATCAGAAATGACCAGGGAGGGGGAGGTGGCGAGACTTTGGGACACGGATAATGGTTATGGGGCCCTGAACCGGCCGGCTACCGCGCCCCCGCCTTCAGCTCGTCCAGCAGCGTAAGCATGGCGTCGTGGACGCCGGCGCGCGTCTCTTCCGCCTCGAACCGCTCGAATTCGTGTCCAAGATGCTCCTGATCCTCGGCGATCAAAACGTTGTCGGCCATGGGGAACAGAATGTTGTTCTCCTTGTTGATGTGGGCGCGTAGCAAGCCGATGTAGCCCCGCCCATTCTCGACGATCCGCTTGGCGGCGCCGGGGTCCGTCCCCACGGCGGCCGCCCCCTCGGCGATCCCACGGATGAAAGAGCGCCCGCTCTCGTGCTCTGAGAGCATGACGGCGATCGGCCCGCCATGCAGAGGGAAGCCCCGGTTCACCATGGCTTTAAACAGCAGATCTTCTTCCTTTCCGTGATGGCACCGGTCGGCGAAGCTGCGCAGGAACTCCACTGCCCTGTCGAAGTAGGTCCGATCCGGGGTGGCGCCGGACTCCAGCGCGGTGACCTTCTTCTCCAGGGCGTCCAGGGCCTGGAGAATGAGTTCATGCTCCTCCCTGAGCACTTGGGTTGGTGGCCCGCCGTGGCCATGGTGATGATCGTGGGATGATGTGGCTCCGTGATGGGTTGTCATGTTTCCTCCTTCCTTTATGCTGGGGAAGCTTCAGGGACACCACGTGGTGTCCGCGCCCCATGGCGAGAGAGTAGTGCGCGATCGGCAGCCTGTCTGTGACTTTCGTCATATGAGGACCCGGAGCTCGAAACCGCTCACCAACAAAGAGCCCGCGGGAATCAGACACGATCTGTGGGATCGGGGGAGGGTGTCGCGGGCTACGAGAGGGCGACCACACAGGCGCCGCAGTGCGGGGGGCGTGAGATCGGCCGCCCATGAAGAAAAACTCTCCCCGCTGCGGTCAGGTTCGCCCCGGGCCATGCCCGACGCCGGGGGATCCGCTGCTCTGGGCCGGGTGGTTCGAGGCGATCAGACGGTGGGGGGCTACGCCGCGGGTCGTCCGCCTCTGGCGGGCCAGTGCATGAAGAAGGGGTGAAGTTCCAGCTTCGTTCCATCCGTCTTCTTGTTGTATTCTTCGACCAAGCCTTCGGCTTGGCGGAGGAAGGCGGGGTCCCACAGTTCCAGACGGAAGCCGAGGTTGTCGGAGAACTCGCCGAGCGCCTTCCATCCGATATGAAGGCCGAACAGCTTTTGTGGGGCCGCGATGCGCTGGGGCAGCGCTGAAGGAACGTATCTCCCCCTGGTGAAGTTCCAGGCAATCTTCGAGGTGTACTCCGGGCCGAAGTGTTTCTTCACCAAATCCTCGACGAGTCCCGGCTTGACCCCGAACCCTTTCTGTAGCTCGGCCATCGCGCTCCTCTGTCTTAGGAAGCCGACACAGAGCCAACCGCTCCCGGTGGTCCACAGACGACGCTTGCATTGCCCTGGGAAAGTTGGCCAGCCAACCATTTATGCTTTTACCGTAATCGGAGGAAATCTGCAAGAACATGCTTCAGAAGGAACGGGATTACAGGCTGACCCCTGATAGCTAGACGCCTGCCTTCTGTGAGGCGGGCCTCCAGGAGTGAATCATGAACGTCGTCATCATCACGCGTGAAAATGTGGGGCGAGTGACCCGCTGGCGCGGCGAGCGGAGCGGGACGCATACCTACCTCCAGGTCCTGATGGATGGCGAGTGGTGTCAGGTCGTCGTGACGAGGAGTGATCCCGCCTGTTTGCCGCCACGCAGCCTCCGCCTGAAGGTAGGGGAATACGTCTGGCATCCCCCGCGACAGCGATAGCCGGGTACCCCCAGGGTGACCCACTGGGTGGCGACAGCGAGGCGTGACCCTATGATCTCTTCGGCCTCGCTGTCGCTATCCCTGTCGCTGCCGGGCAGGGCCTACTGGTCAGGGATGCCTGACATCTTTCCGCCTCGCGTTGACCCCTCGAGATCGAGCAGCATATACTCTCGCCGGATTTCTTTGACGCTCCGACAGTGACAGGGACAGCGAATTCCAGGATGTTGTCTCATCTCCCTGTCCCCACCCAGTGGGTACCCGGATCTCGCTGTCGGACGTCGGCGACAGTGACAGGGATATCCGACAGCGACCTTTGTTCGCTGTCCCTATCGGCTATCGCTATCGATCTTTTAGACGAGGCGAGCATGGCTGGGAATTTTGATCTGAGCGGGAAGGTGGCCATCGTCACGGGGGCCAGCCGGGGATTGGGCCAGTACTTTTCACGGGCCCTGGCCCGGGCCGGCGCGGATGTCGTCATCACCAGTCGGACGGTGGAGTCACTCGCAGAGACCAAGGCCGAGATCGAGGCCATGGGCCGGCGCGCGGTGCCGGTCGCGCTCGACGTGCGCGACTACGCGAGCATCCAGCGGATGGCCGAGGAGGCGCACCGGGCCTATGGGAAGATCGACATCCTCGTGAACAACGCGGGCTGCAACGTGCGCAAGTCGGCGGTCGACGTGACCTGGGACGACTGGAACCTGGTGGTGGAGACAAACCTGCGCGGCACCTTCTTCGTGTCCCAGGCGGTCGCGCGCACGATGATCCCGAACCGGCATGGGCGGATCATCAACATCGGCTCGGTGACCAGCGTGTTCGGCTCCGCGGGCATCGCGCCCTACTGCGCGAGCCGGGGTGGGATCCGGCAGCTCACCATGAGCCTGGCGGACGACTGGGGTCCATACGGGATCACCGTCAACTGCCTGGCGCCGGGCTGGTTCAGGACCAAGCAGACGGCCGTCCTCTGCGAGAACGAGGCATGGGTGTCTTACATCACCGACCGCATTCCCTTGAAGCGCCTGGGGCAACCAAACGATCTGGACGGGGCAGTCGTGTTTCTCGCCTCGGATGCCAGCGCCTACGTGACGGGGCAGCTTCTCCTCGTGGACGGCGGGCTCTCCACGGGGGCGATGAAGGCGACGGTCGAGAAGAAGTGAGAGAAGGGAGTAAACGCATGGTCAGCACCGAAACCGTGAAGAGGCTCCGGCGGATCGCCCTGACGCTTCGCGCCGACATCGTGGAGATGATCGGCGTGGGGAAGGCGGGGCACCTGGGCGGGTCGAGCTCGCTGGCGGAGATCGCGGCCGCCCTGTACTTCCACAAGATGAAATTCGATCCGAAGAACGTCGCAGAGGAGAACCGCGACCGGTTCCTGCTCAGCAAGGGTCACGCGGTCCTCGTCCAGTACGCCGCCCTCATCGAGCTGGGGGTCATCCCGCGGTCGGAGCTCAAGAAGGTGAAGACCCTGGCCGGCGTGCTGCAGGGGCACCCGGACATGGCCAACACCCCGGGCATGGAGGCCGTCACCGGCTCCCTTGGCCAGGGGCTGTCCATCGGGGTGGGCATGGCCCTCGGCCTCCGGCTCGACGGTCGGCCGAGCCGCGTCTATGTGATCATGGGGGACGGCGAACTCTCGGAGGGGCAACTCTGGGAAGCCGCCATGGCGGCGTGGCGGTTCCACGTGGACAATCTCACCGGCATTGTGGACCGGAACCGGGTCCAGGCCACCGGCCCCACCAAGGAGATCTTCGATATTCCGGACATCGAGCGGAAGTGGGAGTCCTTCGGCTGGCACGTGATCACGGTGAACGGCCACGATGTGGCGCAAGTCCTCGAGGCGCTGGACGCCGCGGAACAGGTGAAGGGGTACCCCACGGTCATCGTGGCCGACACGGTGAAAGGCAAGGATATCTCCTTTGCCGAGCACAACGCCGCCTTCCACAACGGCATCCTCACCGAAGAACAGTACCAGCAGGCCATGGCCGACATCGACGCGCGGCGGGCCGAGCTTGAGAAAGACTAGGAGGAGAGAGGCATGGCACCGGTCAAGAACCTTCGTGAAGCGTACGGCCAGGCCCTCGTCGCCCTGGGGGCAAAGAACCGGAACGTGGTGGCCCTCGAGGCCGACCTGGGCAAGTCGACGCGCTCGGTCCTGTTCCAGGCCGCGTTCCCCGATCGCTACTTCGAGATGGGCATCGCAGAGCAGAACATGGCGTCCACCGCCGCGGGATTAGCCCTGGCGGGCAAGATCCCCTTCATGCACTCCTTTGCCGTCTTCGCCGCGGGGCGCGCCTTCGATCAACTGCGAAACTCCGTCTGCATCCCGGGCATTTCCGTGCGGATCTGTGGCTCCAGTTGCGGGCTGTCGGACTTCGGCGACGGCAAGACCCACCAGGGCCTCGAGGATATGGCCATCATGCGGGCCCTCCCCGGGATGACGGTCCTCTGTCCCGTGGATGCCATCGAGGTGGCCAAGATGGTGGACTGCCTGCTCGACTGGAAGGGCCCCGTCTACCTCCGCATCAACCGGAATGATTTGCCGTTCGTGTACCCGGAGGATGAGCCGTACCATATCGGCAAAGTCACGAGACTCCGCGACGGTTCCGATGCCGCCGTGTTCGCCTGCGGCGTGATGGTTTGCAAGGCGCTGGAAGCGGCGGAGGACCTGGCAAAGGAAGGCCTTTCCGTGCGCGTCGTCAACGTGAGCACGATCAAGCCCCTGGACCGCGATGCCGTTGTCGCACAGGCTGACGGCATGCAGGCCATCGTCACCGCCGAGGAGCACAACGTGTTCGGCGGCCTGGGGTCGGCGGTGGTCGAGGCCCTGCGGGGCGTCCGGCACGCGCCGGTCGAGTTCATCGGCGTGCAGGACAGCTTCGGCTTGTCGGCGGAGAACTACGAGATCCTGCTGCGACACTTCGGCCTCACCGCGGCCGCGCTGGCGGATGCCGTGAAGAGGCTGCTGGGGAAGGCATGACCCGCGGACGGCGTGCCACTGCCGGCCTTGTTCGGCTTGGGGGATGACATCCCCCTGACGGAGTGCGGCCTTGCGAGCACACGACGGCCCGTCCCGGATTGCCGGGGCGGGCCGTCGTGTTTGGTTTGGGTGCGTCCTCCGATGTGCCCGGGGATTGACGCTCGGCCCTTGGCGTCCGATACTACCGCCTCCCAACAAACACGATACCTGGAGGGGTGCCATGGAGTACCGAACGCTGGGCCGCACGGGGCTCCCCAACGACATGGACGGAGTCGTCGCCTCCCTGGCATCGGACGCCTCGGCCTACGTCACGGGCCAGCTCCTCTTCGTAGACGGCGGGTTCACCATCGGCGCGATGACCGCCATGCCGAAGAGGCAGTAGCAGCCTCCGCCTGAGGGGATAACCGTCCACCCGGGGACGTCCGTGGGGGCGGACCGAAACTGAACCATGGGACTTGGACTCCGGTTTCCCATGCTTCGCCCGGTGATTCTCCTTCTCGCGCTGCTGGCCCAGGCCTACCTGTACGCCCGCATCGGCCGCGCGATTCGATCCTCGCGCCGAACCGATGGATTCAAGGGGCGGACGATCCGCGTGGTGGGCGCAGTCATGGGGCTGCTCTTCGCCTGGAACACGTACCTCGTCCTCCGTCCGCTTCCCTGGGTGGATCCCCCGCGCGTGGTGCAAATCGGCCTGTTCTATTCGGCGGCGGTATGGAACTTTGGCTCACTATTCTCCGGCCTGCTCCTTCTCCTTGCGCAGATCGCCGGGTTCAGCAGGAGAACGGTCGTCCGGCTGTATCAGGGCCCCAAGGCTCGCCATGCGCCCTCCCTCGTGAATCCTTCCCGTCGGCATTTCCTTCGGGCAGGGGTGGGTGGGCTGGCCGCGGCCCCCATGGTGTTTTCCGGCTACGGCGCGGCACACGCCGGTAAAGCATACGACATCGAGAAACTGACGCTGCCGTTCGGGCGACCGCTGCGCGTGGTTCAGTTGACCGACATTCACGCCGGCATCTACATGACGCGGGCAGACATGCGGCGCTACGTCAACCAGGCGATCGAGCTGCAGCCGGATCTCTTCGTCCTCACCGGGGACTTCATCTCCAACTCGATGGCATTTCTCCCCGGCTGTCTCGAGGAGGTGGCCCGGGTTCGCGCACGCTTCGGCACGTTCGCCACCCTTGGGAACCACGAGCATATGTACGGGGACCTCGGTGACATCGCGGCGATCTTCCGAGCGCACGGGATTCCGATTCTCATCAATGCGCACCGCCTGATCCAGACCGAGCACGGACCCTTTGCGGTCGCAGGAATCGACGACCTCCAGCGGGGGTCTCCCGACCTGGAGGACGCGCTGCTCGGGCTCGACCCTCCCATCCCCACACTGTTGCTGTCGCATCGCCCCGAAATCTTCCCGGAGGCGGCCGCACGGGGGATCCCGCTCACGCTGGCAGGCCACTGGCACGGGGGGCAGGTCAAGCTGATCCTACCGGGACAGGCGATCAGCTTCGCCCACTTCCGGACGCCCTATCCCGAGGGCCTCTACCGGATCGAGGACTCCCACCTGTACGTCAGCCGGGGGATCGGGACGACCGGGACGCCTGTGCGTTTGAATGCGCCGCCGGAGGTGACGCTGTTTCATTTGACCTGACCCCGTTCTGATTCGCCCGCGGGATACAATCAATCAGGAAGGAGGTGATGGGTCGCGAACCCGGAAGGAACCCGATTCACGGTAAAGGAGGGGAACATGAATCTGACAATCGGGAACAAGAATGTGGTGCTCGGCCTCGTCGTGATCCTGCTGTTCCTTACCATGAGCGTGCACATCGAGCGGACGGCGAGCCAGCTCGCCTTCCAGGCCAAGGCGGCGGCCGCGGTGGTGGACACCAAGAATTCTCCGAACCTGCTCGAGCATCAGATCACCGACATCCGCCGCGGCCCCGCCTATCGGACCGGCGGCATCTACTTCACGAACTACTACGCCGCGTCCTACGTGCCGGTGCCCAACAATTTCTATTTCACCGCCTACAACATGCGACTGTACGCTTGGATCTTTGCGCTCTTCGGCATCGCCGTAGGATTCATCGTGGGCATCCAGACCCAGGCGAGCCTCGCGCTACGCCAGTCGGCGTCCTGGCTGGCAGTCCTCGGGGTGGTCCTGTATCCCATTCGCGACGTGTATTTCTTCTGGGGGCGCTGGATGGACCCAGCGTTTTCCGGAGGGTGGGTGTCGCAGGTCGTCTATCCTCTGAAGATGCTCGGCGGCGTCGCCATGGGGCTGGCCCTGCTTCTGTCCCTGGTGGTCTTTGTTCAGGGGTCGAGGGAGGCCGCGGCTCAAGCCAGGAAGTAGACAAGCTTTCCATCCGGCGAGCCGGGCGGTCGCGGCCGGGATCGGCGGATCGGCATGCTTTGACCGGACGGCGGACCTTCTTCCAAAAGATTGCGGCCCGTCCCCACGCTTTCGGGGGCGGGCCGTTCACGTCCAATGGCGCCCGGCCCGGTCTGGGGCGTTTCGGCAGATTGTCCTTCACACCTGCAGCGCGGTTGCGGCGTGCTCGGTTTCGTCGAGGAAGCCCCCGCTTGGGCCGTGGCTCGTCCCCCCTCCCATCACCCTCGATCCCCACAGGGCTTTTGCCTTGACATGGTCTCCCAGCCTGTGGCATCGTTTGCCCCGCTGTCGCGGGCGTCCCCGGAATAGCGGAGGCCAAATGCCCACTCTCAACAGGTGCCCCCTCGTGTTTGCCCTGATCTCCCCTCGCCAAACCGACCTGTAGCGTTTCCTCATGGCCAGCGCCCCCCCTCCAGAACACCGGACCTTCAAGCTCGCCTCGCTGATTCCGAGCGTGTACCTGCCGACCTTCCTCTTTTCGGTCGGCCAGGGGGCTGTCCTGCCGATCATCCCTCTCTTCGCCCGGGAGCTGGGCGCCTCAGTCGCCGCCGCCGGGTTCGTTTTCGCCATGAGCGGCCTCGGTACGATGCTCTTCGACCTGCCCAGCGGCGTCATCGTCTCTCGCTTCGGTGACAAGGGCGCCATGGTCGCTGGCACTGCCCTTGTCGCCGTGGTTGCGGTCGGCGCCTCCCTGAGTCATTCGGTCCTTGTCCTCGCTGCGCTCATCCTCCTCATGGGCGGCGGCTGGGCCTTCTGGCAGCTCGCCCGCCTCGCCTTCGTCAGCGAGATCACGCCGA
>Ga0315277_10013389_pt1 | contig 10220 bp, 3 predicted proteins | sample YL17G05_15_MG_FD_203695 | JGI IMG/M metagenome (GOLD analysis project Ga0315277, IMG submission 203695) | Sediment microbial communities from Yellowstone Lake, YNP, Wyoming, USA - YL17G05_15 | ecosystem: Environmental > Aquatic > Freshwater > Lake > Sediment | place: USA: Wyoming | collected...
CTGAAGTAGGAATTAATCTGTAACCTAAATAGTTCAATTCTTTGTCACCTACTAAGAACAATCCACCTTGTGTAGCAGCTTGTGCTTGCTTGTAAGAGAAAGCGATTTCTTGAGATACGAATATCTTGAAGTTTGCTTCAGAACGAACCTCAGCAGGTACTGATTGTAAAACTCTGTTCAACTCAGAAACCACGTTAGCAGCAGTGATTGAACCAGCAGTAGCTCCTACGTCGATAACCGCGCCGTCAGCTAATAATTGTTTTACCAAACCATCACAAAGTGAGTATGGGTATGAAGCAGTTGCTGTATCACCCTTGAACATAGTTAATTCTAAGTCAGCGGATACTTTTTCAGCAACGTAATTAACAACGAAGTCAGCGTATGATGTTGGCATCACTTCTTCATTATTAGAACCAGCTCTTAATTGAAGAGATAGATAGTTAGCCTCGAATGTAGTTGCACAATATTCAAGGTTTACTTTAAGGTCACAAACTTCCATAGATTTTTGATTCAATGAACCTTCACCTGTAGCGGAGAAAGAACAATCATCAGCCTGAAGAATGTTACCCAAGTCAGAATAAGCTAATTTGATTTTACTCTTAACGTTAGGGATAAGAGCTAACTCATTTTTAGCAACACCTGTAGTAAGAACTTTTCTGAAGAATCCTTCAGCGTCTTTACCATAAAAAGTAGTATTGTCTGTTAAAGCCATTTTTTATAATTTATTTTTTGTAGTTTCTGTATATGTATTGAAACTTGTTTTTTGTTTTTACTTAGTTCTTGCGAACTCTTTGATACGAGCCTCAACTGATGCGAACTTCTCGTCAATCTTAGATTCTGGTTTTTTGATAGACTGAGTAGCAGGAGTTGTAGAGAATTTCTCAGTAACTTCTTTCTTAAACTCAGACATCTCGCCATTCTTTTCATCTAAAGCTGTTTTTAATCTTGTGATTTCATCCATGATTTCAGCGAATCTGTTATCAATCATCATTGATACTTCTTCAGCTGTGATTGATACCATTGCAGGATCTTCAGCCATTGTACTTGGTTCAGGTTTTCCGTCTACTACAGGTACACAGTTTGGTACTTCTTTACCATCAACTGTTTTCATACCTACCATTTCGTAACCATCGTAACAAGGTCCTTCAAGTAGAGTTGCAGCTTCTAAGTCTTCTTCGATAGCAGATACTTGAATTTCAACAACTTTACCATCTTTAGTCGTAACAACAGTTCCGTCTTCTAAGATATGGTCGTCATCTGGAGCAGCTTGAGTAAGAGCTTCATCAATGAATATAGCAGTACCCATACCGAAATCACCATCCCAATAAACAGTAACTCCGCTCTTTAGCTTAGCGTTACTTAATTTGATTTGTTTTTTCATTATTTGTTCTTTATTTTTTAGAGATAATTCCAAGTCAGCAAGGATCTCGACAGAGAATCCTTTAACTTCTTCGTTTTTAACTTTGTCTTTCCAAAACTCTGAATCCTTAATCTTGACACCACCGAACCATGTTCCGTCTGGTAAATCAAATCCTAAACCTTGAGATTTGTCTTGTTCACTCTCTATGAGCCAATTCTGTGCCACAAAAGCTTGAACCTTTTCATCAGTGTGCATAAAGTTTATGTTATTGTTGTTTAAGTCTTCGTTAAACTTTGTGGCTATTTTTTCAATTTCTTCTCTTTTAAATCTCACATAGTATTCACCGTTCTGGTCATCACTTCTGTAGATTAACATATTTGGAATTAAGAAAGGTCCGTATAACATTTGTTTGTCTGTATCTGACTTAAACAACATAGGATTTTGCTTAGCGAGTTTAATCCAATTAACCTTAATAGCTGGATCGTCAACGAGTGATATCATACCTACACCTTGATTTTCATCAGTAAGTACAATGTCATAAATAGGTAATTGTTTTTCCATATCTTTATATGTATGTTTTTATGTAAAATGTTTTTAGCCAAATGTTGAGTTAGACTCTAACACTCTTACTCTGTCCTGTGTAGATGTTATATCAGATTCAAGAACGTAAACTCTTTGTGAACCTGATGTGAAACCAGTAGTACCAGCCGTATTTGTAGGAGTACCCATAGCACTTTGATTGAATGAAGTGAATCCACCAGTTGAAGCAGTCTGTGTTAAAGCTGCTGCTTGTGTACTTGAAGTTGTCGATGTATCTGGAATAGAAGCATTCATACCAGTTCCTCTACCAGATGAACCACCATCAAATTGTTGTGAAGCAATCGCTGCGACTTGAGCAGCAGTTATGATACCAGCAGCAACAATAGATGCGATACCTAATGGTGAAGGTGGTGGACCAAATTGTGCTATACCTTGTAAGACTGCACCTGCTCCATTAATCAAAGCACTAACTATACTAAGAGCCTTTTGTCTATCAAATTGTTTCTTAGCCAACTTTCTATTTTCAGCATCAATAACGGCATTAGAAGTTTTAACAAGATTTTCATTTTGTTTTTGTAAAGCCGCTCTTCTTTCTTGTTTCTGTTCTTCTGTTAGATTAGACTGAGCTAACTCTTGTTCTAATGCTGCGTAAGAAGAATCTATTTGATTCTGAGTAGATTGTGCTCTTGCTTCGTTTTGTTGTGTTAATTGTTGATTTTCACTTTGATTAACTAAGTCATTTATAGCAATAGCAGCATCAGCAAATTGTTGAATAATTTGTAAAACATCTTGAGCCTTTTTAATCTTATAATTTGCCTTTTCATCCTCTGCTGCTTTTTCAGCTGCGACATTAGCATCTATGTAAGATTGGTCACTTTCTTGAATTTTAATATTTGCTTCTTCATTTAAGTTGATAGCTGTCTTATTAATAACTTGTTCAGCTAAAGTCTCTGCGGCAATTCTATCATCAAGTGCAACTTTACCTAACTTAGCAAATTCAGCATACTTTTCATCAGTACTTTTTATTTCATACTTATTTGTTTCTTTGTTAAATTCTACAGTAGCGCCAAGTTGTTCTTCTAATGTTTGTATAGTAGTGGCCAACTCGACTTGTGCTTGAGCCTTTGATTGTCTTTCTGCATCAGCTTTTGCATTATCATTATACTTCTTTTGTATCTCTAACTTTTGGTCTTGAAGTTTATTAAACTCTTCAACCGATAGTTCTTCTGCTTGTAATTGTTTTTCAATATTCGACAATTGAATATTTAACAATCTATTTTGTAAAAGTATCAATGAGTCGGTAGTATCGGCTCCAGCAAATCTTACCTCATTTTGTAGAATTTCATTTGCGAGTGCTAATTCAGCATAAAGTTTTTGTGAGTCTTGGAGTCTTTTCTGATTGATTTCATTTTCTCTTAATGCTGTTATTTCTGATTGTGATGTTAAATATCTTTGATAATCACTGTTTAGTGTTTTTAATAACTCTATTTTTGTTTTTTCATCTTTAACATTCTTCTCAATGTTTAACTTTTGTGCCTCATATCTTTGTTGACCTTCAGCTAACTCTTGAGCAGTCTCAAATGTTATATCATCTAACTTATCAGCCGTTGTTTGTACTCTTAGCTTTTGTAGTTCAATTTCTTTAGTTGCTGCAAATTCCGTGAAGTCTAAAGATTCTCTATTAACTTGTTCTTGTTTTGCTTTTAAGTCTTCAAGACTTTTACCAGTGCTTGTTGAACCAGTGTTTATCTTCTCAAAAGCACCACTTAATAACTTCTCATAGTTTTGTGCCTCAGTAGCAAGGTCTTGAACTTGTGCATCAATAGACTTTCTTCTTGCTTCAAGAGATGCAATAGATTGTTTTGCTGAGTTAGCATCGGCCTCAAATTGTGCATTTGTTGCTCTAATGTTGTTAAACTTTTGAGCTGTTAAATCAGCTAAGTAACCATCTTGTAGTGCTATACCGTTATTAAATGTGTTTAACTCTGGTATAGTATCAACAATAGTTTTTCTAAAGAAAGTATTTGCTGTGTTATATTTCTGAGTTTGGTCGGTTAATTGTCTTTCAATATCGAGTCTTTCAGTTAATAAAGTTGTTAATTCTTGTTCTACTAATTGAAGTGCGACTTTGTTTTTTAATTGTGCAATATAATCTTCAACAGACTTTGTAACTTGATCTTGAAATGATTTTTCATCTCGAAGATTTTTAAGTGTTAGACCATAATCAGCATTAATTTGTCTAATTAAATCTGCTCTTTCTTTACTACCAGCATTTGTTTGTTTTAATCTATTCAATAAAACAAATAACTCAGAACCTTCTTTTGCTGTTGCATCAGTTACAGATTTTATTTGTTCTTCTTGTTTCTTAAGTTCTTCATTTCTTGCTTTCTCTGCTTCTTCTGCTTGGTCAGATGTGTTAAAGTAGTTAATCATACCAGCAACTAATAAACCAAGTGCTGTTACGATAGCAACTAATGGTAGTGAGTTAAGAGCCACAGAGAAAGCTGTGGTACCAGCAGCAGCTCCAGTTGCAGCAACACCTGCCGCACCTTCAGCAGCAGCAACAGTCGTTGTAGTAGCAGCCGCAGTTGTAGCAGTTGGTATCAAACTTTTAAATCCAGCAATGATGTTAGTAACTTGGTCTTTTAAACCACCAAATGATTGTACTGCTTGTGATAAGTTTAATAAAGCTTGTAACTTAACCATAGTCTCAGCCGCTTCTTCTGATTTAACACCAAAAAGTGCTTGAGCCGCAGCCACACCTTGAAAACCAGCTATACCTATTTGTACAGTTCCTTGTAAAGCACCACCGAGTCTTTCAGTTGTGTTACCAGCAAGTGCAGTAACCGTTGCATTTGTATCAGATATCTGGTCTCTTAATTCACCAGCTCTTACTGATAACTCTTGAAATCTTGCTGAACCTGGCTCTAAATTTTGTAGTTCTAATATAGTGTTTCTTAATTCAGTTCTTAATGATGTGGCTGATGTAGCAGCCGCTACCATACTACCATTAAGATTAGTAGTTGATTGACCAGCGTTTTGTAGTTCAGATGCTAATTGAGCACCAGTTCTAACGGCATTTCCAAGATTATTAGCTTGTTGATTAACTTTATTTAAGTTAGTTGCTACTGTGCTTGATTCACCTGCTATGTCTTGAAATGTAGAATTTACTGCTTCTGCTTGTGTGTTTAGAGCAGCAAAACTTTTAGAATTCTTATCTATCTTTGTTAGTTCAACATTAGTTTCTGTTAGAGCTTTCTCAAGTTCACCAATAGAACTTACAGATTGTTCAACACCATTAATCTTAACATTTAATTCGTAATTTGCCATCTATTTAATTTATTTTATGGTGTAACATTTATTAACTTGTGGTATGAGAATGAACACAACCATTGAATAGTTGTAGCACCTATACCAGTAGCTTTTAAGTAGAATCCTGAACCATCAGCATACATCTCTAAGTCAGGTTGTGTACCAGACCAAGATGATTGTGCGTTTAAGATAGGTGTTCCTATCTCAGTTACAACTAATGAACCATCGATTGAATAACAACCAAACATTTCAGCTGAATAAACTTTCTTAGCATCAGCTATATTTGTACCTATAATGTAAGCTTTAACTTGTAACACATCACCACCTGAAGAAGTAGCTGTCCAAGGAATAGTAACTAAGTCAGTTGTGGTCGCATTAGTAGTTCTTAAAAGTGATTGAGAAGTAATCCAATCAGATTGATTATATTGAGTTGAACCATCATCAGCCATACCTTTAACTGCTAAACTACCAGCAACTGTTGTTGTATCACTTTTCCAAACTGGTCTGCCATATCCTTTACCAAAGTGTGTAACATATTCAACACTATTGTTAAATGAAACACCACTACCAGCACCTACAAACACATAAGAGTTATCGTTTGTATTAACTGTGTTAGATGAAGCTATAACAATATAGTTTGATGAGCCATTGGCTAAACCATATCTTGTATTTAAGAATAGAACTCTATCTTTATTAGCATTAGATGAGAATGAATTAATCTCAATCGGAGCGTTAGATGATACAGCACCACCAGTAGTTAAAATGTTATCAGCAGACTCTTTAATAACTAAAGGACCGTTTGAGTTGATTTGAGCAACAGTTGTAGATGAACCACCTAAGTAAAGGTCTTTCCATCTTAAAGTTGTTGTACCTAAGTCTGTGTAAACACCAGAACGAGGTGAAACAGAACTTGCTGAATAAGTAGAACCTATGATAATATTAGGTGATGAAAAAGACCAAATGTTATTTGCTGTAGATGTAGTACCACCAGATGATGTACCAGTCGCTATCTGAACGATACCATTATTAGTTCTAAAGAACATTGTATCATCAGTGATATTCATACCGACTTCACCGATATAAAGGTCTGTTGACAACCAAGTTTCATCTGTGTGGTCTTCCGATGTAGGAATTGTAAATTGTTGACCACTTGTTGATACTCTGTGGTGTTTTAATCTTGAATATTGGTCTATTCTTGCCATATCTTATTATGTTTTATTTTTGTTTAGTTGTTTATGACTTTTGATAAGCTATTTGTCTAACTCTTTCTGTATAAGAAGCAGTTGCTGGTAGATAATCATAACCACCTAAGGTATTTGTTCTTGGATTAGGATTTGTTAAAGTACCAGCTCCTAACTCAGGTATATCAGGTAGGATAGAATCTCTACCACTATCAATTAAACTTTCATAAGCAGTTGAGCCAGCTTCAATCACAACATCTTCACCAGCATCAACAACATTAGCTGTTGTGTTAGTAGATGATTTTAATTGAGTAACATCTTGACCAGCATCAACTACATTACTTCTTGAGATAGGTAAACCATTCTTGTATCTTATACCGTTAATATAAGTAACATTAGATTCCTGTACGTAAACTTTATCTGTACCAATTATATTTACATTTTGTAAACCACCTGATATAAAGTTACCATTACCTGAAGAGATATGTATATTTTTAGAACCTTCACCAATCATATTCTCATCACCAGTTATCTTTACGTTCTTAGCACTTGAAGCAACAAAATTAGAAGATCCTGTTGTTTGTATTGATAAGTTATTTGATATCTCTGTTGATGTAGTTGTGTTATTAAAACCAAAGTTAGGTTTCTTTTTACTCGGTGCATATTGAGTCAAGTTAGGACTTATTGGACCAGGACTTAAAACACCTTCAGCAGGGAAAACAGAACCTACTTCTGAATATGAATTAACAATTATAGATCTTTTAACAAACTTAGTAGGTGATATTAATTTTAATAACTCACAACTTGTTAGACCATCAGACATTGGATCGTAATCAACAACCTTTTGTAATCTAAGCCAGTTACCATCTATCACATATATCTTTCTAAAATCTAAATTGTAAATATCTTTAGGTGTTAATCTTACATTACATTTAATAACCTTTGATGCTGGATTTGATATTTCATTTATCATATTTGACCAGTAAGCATTGTATAAGTTATTATTTGTCCAACGAGCAAAGTCATAATAAACAAAGTCATTAGCTTCCATATTGAACCAGTTTATATCATAGTAAGGATCTACTGGTGAATCAACTGTACCAGCATAAGGATAATAGTTGAATTGAAAACTTTGTGTTGTTGTTAATACAGCAGATGCTGTTGATGTAACACCTGAAAGTAATTCCCATCCTGTTGCATAAGTTGTATATGAAGAAGCTAAGTTGATTTGAGCACCACCTCTTGCTGCTGTGTAAGGTCTTAAACCACCCCAGAATAACATTCTAGCAGCTGAGTTACTAACTGGTTTAGCAGAACCATTAGTTTCTCTTTGTATAATAGATGGCATTACAACATCAGATTCAGCAGGATTATTAATCATCACAGTTGAACCAAAAGGTACAGATATCTTAACTTCATTTTTCAAGAAGTCATTTTGTATTTCTCTTTTGTAATATTGAAAGTTTCTACCTCTATCTTCTAAGAACTTTTTATTCCAGTAATCAGTTTCTGCTTTATTCTCAAATATGTAATACTTAGCAATCAACTCACCTAAAGGTATGATGTCAACTGATGAGTTATCAATCTTATCGGTCCAATCAACAAAGTCTGTGGTTGATGAACCTACTTTGTAATACTCATCACGAGGTTCAATATAATACTTTCTTTCTATTTGTTTATCTGGTTCAATGTGTAAGTTAAAACTCTTTATAATACTTAATAAGAAGTCTTTACAAGAAAGATCTTTAGGTAAGAAAGCAGAACCTTCAATCAAAGAGTTTTCTGTTGACTTAGCTGTTGGATCGTTTAGTATAAATGATTGTGATTCAAGTTTTATGTACCAATCACCTCTAATATCATTTCTTGAGAAACCTTCAGGATCTGTTTTGTCCAATTCGTGAAAAGAATCTGTTGACCAGAATCCTGTAGCGTTAACAAACGAACCATTAGAACCAGCTTGTACATAATATGATACCTCAACCCATACTTGGTCATTTTTAGCATAGTAATAACTACCAGATGGTATGTTCATTTCAAAATCTCTCCAGTTAGCTGGTTGATAAGTACCGAAGTTAAGCCAGTTTGTATTTGTAGGTGACCAGAATGAAGATTTGTTCATATAAAAGTGGTCTGAGTTAGTCTCACCAATTTGACTTATTAGACCGTTTCTTTTTAATTTAATCTGTGCTTTGATTCTGATACCTGAACCTTCTGCTCTCCAAGATGTAGATAATTTATTACCGAATGAACCAGGATAGTAATCATAACCTGGAGTTGTTGGACTAAAAGAAGCTGTACCTAAAGATGTAGGGTTACCTACGTAACCATTCATTTTACAATAACCTGAGAATTTAAGATTAACATTTAATCTGTACTCACCACCATCTGAAACAATCCAACTATAAGTGTTTTCATCCCAGTTACCTATTTGACCTGATTGTGTAGCACCATTATCAAAGAATGAAGCCGTAGCTGACCAACCAGATTCTTTCTTGAAAGGAATATAATTCACAGTTGTTGAAGGTAAAGTCGAAGCCGTAGCTGTTGTATTTACATTAGTAGTATTTAGATAGTACCAAGAACCACTTCTACGAGCAGATGCTGCTGTTTGATAAGAGCCAGTTAAACCTACACAAAACTTTCTTGAAGCTATCTCTTGAGGATTGATATCATAAGATGATTTCTTTTGTACAATAAATAGTCTCTTAAAGAATTGAGTTTCTAAAAAGTCAGATTGATAATTAGAATTAGTTTCTTTCATTATCTTATCCCAGATTTGCTTTACATAAAAACCTGGCACTAAGTTAGTTACATTAAATGTGTTGTAATCATATTCATCACCCCAAGATATTAAAGGATAAACATAACCTTCACCATTATGTTCTGTCTTGTAAACAGAACCAATATTATAAGCGTAGTTTTCACCAGCTGGATCTAAAGCAATTGGATAAAAATAGTTTACAGAAAAGAAAGAACCAGTTGCTGACATAACTCGCCATTCACCAGAAGCACTTCTGAATTTAAGTGCCACATTTTCATCTAACTCTATTTTAGCGTGGTCACCTTCTTGTAAGCCGTGAGCAGTTGCTGTCTTAAACATCAATCGACCAGTTGAGGATTCTTTTAGGATAGACCTAACAGAACCTTTAAGGGTCTTATTAATAACAGAGTATGTTTGACCTTCTTTTTGTACAATACCACTCCAGGAATCAACTATATTCTGACGAGACCACGTGTGGTCATAATCACTCCAATCTAAGTCAGATAATTTAGAATCACCTACGTCATAAAACAAAGATGTTAAGTCACCATTTATAGCAACTTCATATACTATAGTACCGTTTAGACTTTTAGTTGCTTTCTTTAACTGCATATTACCTTTAAGAACTTGAACACCGTCATTTAGAATAACGACCTCCGTTCTTATGTTAGGATTGAATCCTTGATAAACTGCTGTGTTACCTATTCTAACCCAAGCATCAGCGGACATTTGATAAATGTGTGAGAATATTCTATTGTTATTCTTTGTGCCTGGTATAGTTATAGTTTTAGACCAAGATGTTTTTCTTTTCTCAGGTTCTCTGATGTCTAATATTGTAAATGTGATAGGAATAGAAACATCATCGAAAAGGTCTAATTCACGACCAGTTGACGAAGCTCTATAAACGTATTGACTATTCTGTGATGGAACAGAGTTAGGAACATCTACTTGTTGATAAGAAAATGATGGTTCTAAAGGCGAAGCCGTCAAACCCATAGTTCTAAGAACACCGGTAGTCAATGTTGTACCTGCAACAACATTAGAGTTGTTAGGTCTATCAAATATA
>Ga0315277_10013392_pt1 | contig 10219 bp, 12 predicted proteins | sample YL17G05_15_MG_FD_203695 | JGI IMG/M metagenome (GOLD analysis project Ga0315277, IMG submission 203695) | Sediment microbial communities from Yellowstone Lake, YNP, Wyoming, USA - YL17G05_15 | ecosystem: Environmental > Aquatic > Freshwater > Lake > Sediment | place: USA: Wyoming | collected...
GGGACCCAGAGGCTGCCGCGCCTCATCGGTCCGGCCAAGGCCAAGGAGATGATCTACAGCGGCCGCATCTACAGCGCCCAGGACTGCTTCGAGATGGGGCTGGTCCAGAAGGTGGTATCCGGCGAGGAGTCGGTGATCGAGTACGCCCAGAAGGTAGCCTCCAAGTACGCCGCCGGTCCGGCGGTGGCCCTGGCCATGGCCAAGAGGGCCGTCAACAAGGGCATGGAGTGCTCCATAGAGGAGGGATTGATCATCGAGGCCCATGGCATCACCCTCTGCTTCGCCTCCGAGGACCAGAAGATAGGTATGCGCACCTTCCTCGCGGAAGGCCCTGGCAAGGCCAAGTTCACGGGGAAGTAGGACGCATACTCGATAACATAAATGGGCAAGACCATTTGACCCGAGAAAAGCAGGAGATTCTGAACCCATTAGGAGTTCGAGAGATAAGGAGGTTCATCGATGATCGATTTCGAACTCACTGAAGAGCAAAAAGCAGCCTGTAAGATGGCCCACGACTTCGCGCTCAACGAGATGCGCCCCGTCGCATTGGAGTGCGATAAAGAGGGGAAGGTCCCTGAGGACCTGGTGAAGAAGGCCGCAGCCGCGGGCCTTACCGCCATGGCTATCCCGGATGAATACGGCGGGGGCGGGCTCGACCCGGTAACCGCCGCTATGGTGAGCGAGGAGCTTGCCTGGGGGTGTGCGGGCATCGCCACCACCCTGGGTGCGAACAGCCTTGCCACCACGCCCATGGTCATCGCCGGCACCGAGGAGCAGAAAAAGGAGTACTTCCCCCGCCTCTGCGATCCAGACGACCCCAAGTTCGCGGCTTTCTGCCTCACCGAGCCCGGGGCCGGTTCCGATGCGGCAGCCCTGGCCACCGTGGTACAGGAGGTGGATGACGGCTACATCCTCAACGGCCAGAAGTGCTTCATCACCAACGGCGGCATCGCCGATTTCTATTCCGTCTTTGCCACCTTCGACAAGGAGAAGAAGTATGGCGGCATCGGCGCCTTCATCGTGGAGCGTTCCTACGACGGCGTCTCCGTCGGCAAGCACGAGGACAAGATGGGGATCCGCGCCTCCGACACCTCCGAGGTCATCTTCGACAACGTCAAGGTGCCCAAGGAGAACCTGCTCGTCCCCATGGGCCAGGGCTTCTACAATGTGATGACGACCCTGGACATGACGCGCGCCAGCGTTGCCTCCATGGCCGTCGGCGTTTCCCGCGCCGCCTTCGAGGAGGCCCTCAAGTACGCTAAGGAGAGGGTGCAGTTCGGCCGTCCCATCATCGCCCAGCAGTCCATCAACTTCATGCTGGCGGAGATGGCCATGAAGATCGAGGCCGGCAGGCGTCTGTATCAGTTGGCGGCCTGGAAAGCCTCCAAGGGACTGCCCTGCTCCCTGGAGTCTTCCTACGCCAAGGCTCTCTGCGGCGATATTGCCATGGAAGTGACGGTGAACGCGGTTCAGATCCACGGCGGCTACGGCTACATGAAGGAATACCTGGTAGAGAAGCTGATGCGCGACGCGAAGATCATGCAGATCTACGAGGGGACCGCACAGATCCAGCGCCTGGTCATCGGCGCCAACCTCATGGGTGTTACCGACACTTACCCCTGGGGCTAGACCCGACGTAATAAAGGGGCGCCTGCGGGCGCCCCTCTTCCTTTACGGGATTTTTTTCGGCCCGGAGGGCATGTAGTTAGCGCCGAGTACGGCTAGGGCCCGGAATAACCTTCCTTGTAGCCTTTCTACTAGCCGTCCTCGAAGCCTGTGACGTATCCATAGTCATAAGCCCTTCTGTCGCTCTTGTAGTCCTTCAAGGAGGGGCTATATCCCTCCTTCCTCTGGTAGTCACCTATCCCCTCCCTGTATCCGGATGCGTATCCCTTGTCGTATCCATCCCGGTCTGCCTGGTCGTCGTATTTTCGCCGGTTCTTCTCGTCGCCTGTACCCATCTGCTGCATCAACCTCATGACCTCTTTATCGTTTTCAGCCCGCATTTCATCGCGGTACTCCTCTATTTTCTGCTGCAATATGGGCTTGCCGCTGCAGCCCGCCAGGAGGTAGAGAAGAAGGGGCAGCAGGATGAAAAGGGGCGGTATCTTTCTAAACGGGAAAAGCTGTCGCATGCAGGAAACCCCCTTGCTCAGGTTGACCCTCAGGATAAGCATAATACCGGGGAGCGTAATCGAGAAGTACTATGCTCTTTCACCTTCCCGCTCTGGGAGGTGAGCTGGGTGTATGGGCGGCGTTTCAAAGGTGTTTTTCCGTTCCTGGTTTGGAAATGTTCTTCGCAGGTATTATCGTTATGTCATGTCTAGAATAGGTATTACGACCACCGTGCCCATTGAGGTCATCTACGCCGCTGGCCATGTGCCGGTGGATCTCAACAACGTCTTCGTGTCCCATCCTGATCACCAGGAGCTGGTGGAGGAGGCGGAGCTGGCCGGCTTCCCGCGCTCCTTCTGCGCCTGGATCAAGGGCATCTACGGCACGGTGAAGAGGACATGCGACCTGGCGGCGGTGGTAGCGGTGACGCAGGGGGATTGCTCCAACACCCAGGCCCTCATGGAGACCCTGCAGTCCGAGGGGGTCGAGGTCATCCCCTTCGCCTATCCCTACGAGCGGGATTACGAGCTGCTGTCCATGCAGATGGATATCTTTATGCGCCGCCTGGGAGTCGAGCGGGAAGCCGCAGATGAGGCCATGCGCCGGCTGGACCGCGTGCGCCGTAAGGCCCACCGCATCGATAAGCTCACCTGGGACGAGGGGATGGTGAGCGGCTTCGAGAACCATCTCTACCTGGTGAGCTGCAGCGACATGGAGGGTGATCCCGATTCCTTCGAAGCAAAGCTCGATAGCTTCCTTGCGGAGGTGAAGACGCGAGCGCAGGAGGGCGCCTTTCGCCCGGCCGTGGACATGGTGCGCCTGGGCTACCTGGGTGTACCGCCCATAGCCCCGGGGCTTTACGACTACCTGGAGAGCCTGGGAGCGCGGGTGATATACAACGAGACCCAGCGCCAGTTCAGCTTGCCTTTCGGTACGCGGGACATGGTGGAGAAGTACCGCCTCTATAGCTATCCCTACTCCATCTTCTACCGCCTGGAGGACATCAAGCGCGAGGCGAAGAGGCGGTGTCTGGCGGGGCTCGTCCATTACGTGCAGAGCTTCTGCTTTCGGCAGGTGGAGGACATCATCCTGCGCAAGTCCCTTGAGATCCCCATCCTCACCGTGGAGCTGGACCATAACGTGCGCTTGGACGCCCGCACCAGGATGCGCCTGGAGAACTTCGTCTCCATGCTGCGAGGGAGGGCCGACGGATGAACGTGTTCTACGGCGTGGACCTGGGCAGCCGTTACGTCAAGGTGGCCATCGATGAACCCGGCGGCTACCGCTTTCTGGGCCCCTACGATACGGCGGAGTTCTACCGCACCTATGTGGAGCCCGCGCCGGGAGGCGGCGTGCTGCGCCGGGAATCCCTTGGCCTGGAGGAGGAGCCCGCCCTAGCAGCCACCGGTTACGGCCGCGCCCGCTTGGGAGGGGGAGCGGTGATGGTACCGGAACTGGAGGCGATCGTCGAGGGGGTGAAGGCGCTCACCGGCCTGGCGGAAGCGGTCATCCTCGACGTGGGAGGACAGGATTCCAAGGTCATGCTCATGCGCGACGGACGCATGGCGGACTTCGCCGCCAACGACCGCTGCGCGGCGTCCTCCGGAAAGTTCATGGAGAACATGTCCGCCGCCCTGGGGATGAGCCTGCAGGAGATGGGCGAGCATTACCGGGACCCGGTTGAGCTCTCGTCGACCTGCGCCATCTTCGGCGAATCGGAGCTGGTGGGCCTGATGGGAGAAGGCTATGAGCTGGACAGGCTTGCGGCGGGGGTGAACCAGGCCATCCTGAGGCGGCTCCTACCGCTGCTTTCCCGTTTCGACGTACGGACGTTGGTGCTTACCGGGGGCGTGGCATACAACGCAGCCCTGCGCGGGCTGTTGGGAGAACGGCTGGGTCTGGAGCCGGCAGTGCCGGAGCCCCCGGACTTCGTGGCCGCCGTAGGATGCTGCAGCCTGGCACGGCGTAAAGGGGAATAGGCACTTGACGGCAGAGATCTTCTCCAAGAAAAGCAAGTGACCGTGGGAACAAGGGCGTGCCCGCTGTCTGCAACAGGCAGAGCACTTCATGCCTTAGTGACCGGCCCGGTCGCTCATACGTAATATAATGCCAGGCAACTTGCCGCCCAGGGGACAACGCCTTTTCCCGCATATTGCGGTATATACTAACAACGTGAACGAGCGGAACCATATCTTACGGTGAGACGGAGGGAAAGGTGACCGAGGTCTTCGAGATCAGGGCCAGCGCCCATTTCGACGCCGCCCACTGGCTGCGCGATTACGAAGGCCCCTGCGCCCGCATGCACGGCCACAGTTTCCAGGTAGAGGCGGCGGTGGCCGGCTCGCAGCTGGGCCCGGCGCAGCTCCTGGTCGACTTCCACGACCTCAGGCGGTTGCTCGAGGAAGCCATCGAGCCGTTCGACCATAACTGCCTCAACGAGGTCGAGCCCTTCACAGGGCTCTCGCCGACTTCCGAGAACATCGCCCGTCACATCTACCGTGCCCTCGCAGAGCGGCTGCCGCGGCTACCGGACGGCGTACGCCTCTCCTGGGTGAGCGTTTCCGAATCCCCGGATACCAAGGTGGTCTACAGGGAGGAGGCATGAGCGAGGGCCGCAACCTCGTGCTGCTCTCCGCCGGCCTGGACTCCGCGGTGAACTTCCTCATCGCCCGGGAGAGAGGTGGTGTGGGGATGGCGGTCACGGTGGACTACGGCCAGCGCGCGGCCGAGCGTGAAGTCGAGAAGTCAAGCACCTTGTGTGATCTGCACGGCGTGAAGCACATGGTCCTCGAGGCGCCCTGGCTGGGGGAGCTCTCTCGCGACGCCCTAACCACCCCGGATACCCGACTTCCCGAGGTGAAGCCCGGCCAGCTCGCCGACACGACGCGCATGGAGGATACCATGCGGGCGGTCTGGGTGCCCAACCGTAACGGCCTCCTGGTGAACATGGGCGCCAGCGTGGCGGAAGCCCTGGGCCTCGCAGAAGTGGTCATGGGCTTAAACGCCGAGGAGGGTGCGACCTTCCCCGATAACAGCCCGGGCTTCGTGCGCGAGGCCAACCGCGCGCTCGCATACTCGACCCTCTCCCGGATCAGGCTGCGCAGTTTCACCATTCAGTGGGATAAAATGGGAATAATGCGCGAGGCCATGGCACGTGAGCTGGACTTTCGTTGCATATGGTCGTGCTATAATGGGGGAGAGCTGATGTGCGGCTCCTGCGAGTCCTGTGCCCGCCTGCTCGCAGCGGCGGAGCGCCTGCAAGCAACGAGCCGTTTGAAGGGGCTCTTCGAGAACGGACCTTGACCGAGTAGGTCGGAGGAAAGACCTGGGAGGGGCGATGAAAGGCAAGTACATCAAGGGTAAGAAGGTAACCTATGACGGCTCGCAGCTACGTTCCCTTTATGCCTATTCCGAGCACGACGTACATGGCGATTCCATCCTGGCCTTCCGCGGACCGTGCCGGGTTGGGGTGGAGGATCTCGTGGACATGGAGGACCGCAAGAACCACGCGGAGATCACGAGCGAGGAGATGGCCCACTTCATCGTGGAGCTCTTCGGCGCCGACCTGAACCGCACGGTGGTCATCCAGAGGCTCTTTCTCTGCGTGGTCAAGGACGTGATCGAAGAATTGAAGCCGGAGCTCTTCATCAGCAGGAAAGGCGACGACCTGTATATCGAGGTCGAGGTGGAGGAAGGCGAGGAGGAGAACCGCAAGCTGACCGTCTCCGTGGCCACGGCGAGCCCGGTGTCCACCCTCATCCACCTGGGCATCAACGTCTCCAGCGACAACACGCCCGTCCCCACCTTGGGCCTGGATGACCTGGACGTGCCGGTGGACGACTTCATCCTTAAAGTGCTACAGGGGTTCATCAACGAGATGAAGGGCATCGATCAGGCACGCAGCAAGGTCAGGGGAGTGACCTGAAAAAGCGATAGATGAACCCGGTCCTTTATATCCACGAGATTTTCCCCTCCTTCCAAGGCGAGGGCATGCTGGTCGGCGTGCCCCAGGTATTCGTAAGGTTATCCGGGTGCAACCTGCGCTGCTCCTACTGCGATACACCGGAGGCGTGGGAGCGGGCGGAGGTATGCCGCGTCTTTGGGTGGGAGGGGGAGCGAGAGGCCGTTCCCAACCCTTTGGACATATCCCATGCGGCACGGCTCATAAGTTCCCTGTGGGAAACGGCAACGCACTCCGTCAGCCTGACCGGCGGCGAGCCGCTGCTGCAGGCCCGCGAGCTGGCGCATCTTCTCCCCCTGCTCGAACGCGAGGGCATGCCCATATACCTCGAGACGAACGGTACCCTGGCCGAAGCCCTGGGGCTCGTCCTGCCCTGGGCCGGCTGGATAGCCATGGACGTCAAGCTGCCCTCGACCCAGGAGGGAGAGGACATCATACAAGAGCACCGCGATTTCCTCGGTCGCGCGCTCTTGAGGCATGTCTTTCTCAAGATGGTCATCACTGCGGGGACGGGTGAGGGCGAGCTGGAGAGAGCCTGCCGCGTCCTGGGTGAAGTGGCCAGCGACATCCCGCTGGTCCTGCAGCCCGTAACACCCGTGTGCGGGGAGGAGGGGATCACGGCGAGGCGGGCGGCCGAGCTGCGGCGTGCAGCCGCCGCATTCTTCCCGGATGTGCGGGTCATACCGCAGGCCCACCGCGCCTGGGGGGTCAAGTGAAGGAGGAGGCATGGAGAAGGCGCGATTCATCGGGGACGATACCTGGCTGATCGACACCTTGATGGCGGAAATGGAGGGGTTCACCGCCGTCTATGCCCTGCGGGGCAAAGGGGGAGCGGCCCTGGTGGACTCAGGTGTATCGGCGGGTGCGGGAAATATCCTGGAGGGATTGGAAGAAGCCGGCATCGGCCGGGAGGAGGTCGTCTATATCATCGTCTCCCATATCCACCTCGACCATGCGGGTGGTGCGGGGCAGCTGCTGCGGGAGCTGCCGAATGCCAGCGTGGTGGTAGCGGCTAAGGGAGTAGAGACCCTGGCGCAACCGGAGCGCCTGGTGGCGAGTGCGCGCCGAGCCCTGGGGGTGATAGCTGATTTGTACGGCGATATGGTCCCCATCGACCTGGACCGCCTCATGGCGGCGGAGGAGGCCGGAACGCTCGACCTGGGGGGGAAGACACTGCGACTCATCCCAACCCCCGGGCACGCCTCCACTCACCTTTGCGTGGTGGACGAGATCACGGGGACGCTTTTTTCCGGCGATTCCCTGGGCATCTACCTGGCGGAGGAGGGGAAGGTCATCCCGGTCACACCCCTTCCCGACTTCGACCTCGAGGAGCAGCGCCGCTCCATGGAGCGGTTGGCTGCGCTGGAGTGTGGCCGCACCTGTTTCGCCCATTTCGGCTGCGGCGGCGAGAGCGCCCCCTTGGCCCGGGATTCCCTGCACAACATGGAGATCATGGTGGAGGCGGTGAAGGAGGCCATACGCAAGGATATCGATCCGAAGAAGACCGCCGGGGAGCTAATGCGCATCATGGATGTGACCTCTCCTTACGGTATGTTCATGTTCGGAGGGATGAGCCTGCAGAACGTGCAGGGCATCACGCGGTACCTGGGAAGGGAGAGATGACACAGGAACATGGCCCGGATCAGTTGAGGGAAGCGCGGGAGAAGGTGCACCGCGAGCTCAAGCTCCTGGACCCCACCTGGATGGGCTCCCGCTCAGGTACCTCCTATTCCTTCTCCGAGCGGTCCTTCAAGGTCCCTTTCTTCGGGGAGGATTACACAGCCTCGTATCCGGACGGCGCGGTGAAGCGCGCGGACGGCAGCCCGGCGGGCGGCATGGAGGAACTGATCATCCTCCATTACCTGGTACATGCGGACGGCGCAGCCAACAGGGACGAATGGGTCTCCTATCGCGACCTGCCCGGGGCCCGCTATCATGAGCCGGCTTTCAAAGCCGAAGTGGAGGGGCCGCTATCGCGTGGCTTGGCGGGACACCTGGAAGCCCTGCGGGGTTGGGCGCGGAAAAAAGCGCGTGCGCTGGATCTGCCGGGAGACGTGGCCGCGGCCTGGGAGGTCCTGCCCCGGGTCCCCCTGCTCATCATCTTCAACGAAAAGGACGAGGAGTTCCCAGCATCCGCCCGCGTGCTCTTCGACATCACCGCACCCGACTACCTGCCCACCGAGGACCTCTCGGTGCTAGCGGAGATCGCCGTCCTGCGCCTGCTGGAGGAACTGGGCGCGATATAATAGATGGGGTCAGCCCCGGACATGGGACATAAACAAACCAACCGAGTATTTCTGCTATCTATGTCCCATGCCCGGGGCTGACCCCCCGCGGGGTCGACCCGCGAGATGGTGATGGTTTATCATTATGTGCGAAGTATTCGTATCACGATACGAGAAAAGGAGGCCGAGGGCGCGCGGCGACAGGTAGTAACCTAAAGAAGCGGTGTGCCGCCGGGTATAAGGAGACGATGCGCAGGGTATTAGTCCTCAATGCTTCCTACCAGCCCTTGAATCTGGTAAACGTCAAGCGAGCCGTCATCCTGGTGCTCAAGAACAAGGCGGAGATACTGGAGGAGCGCGGCGAGTATCTCCACTCCGAGAGGATGACCATGCCTTTCCCCAGCGTTATCCGCCTGGTATATTATGTCAGCATTCCCTACCGGGGCGTTTCACTCAGCCGCCGCGCCGTATTCATCCGGGATAGGCATACCTGCCAGTACTGCGGGGAGAGGGCGGAGAGCATCGATCACATCATCCCGCGCAGCCGGGGCGGCGAGCACGCCTGGGAGAACGTGGTGGCAGCCTGCCGCCGCTGTAACACCAGGAAGATGAACCGGCTCCCCACCGAGGCGGGGCTGAAGCTGATGCACAAGCCCGCCCCGCCCCACGACCACATCTGGATATTCAGCCTGGCCACCGAAATCCACCCCACCTGGGAACCTTACCTGGAAACGGCTTTGGTGGGATGATACCTTCCGGGATCGATATAGCCGGAATGGTGAAGCGGATACGCGCAGACATCCTGCATATCGACATCCCCATCCAGCATGAGCTCCAGAACATAAGCCTGTATCTCTTTCTTGGCGAGTATCCGGCGCTCATCGACACCGGCCCGTTTCACCCGCTACTAGAGGACCTCATTGTCGGAGCACTGCGCTACGCGGGCATCGACGAGCTCGCGTTCATCTACCTCACCCATTCCCACATCGACCATTGCGGGATGGCGGCGCGGCTCCGCAGTATGACCGGGGCCAAGGTGGCGGCCCACCGTTACGAGAGGCCGCGGATTGAACACGCTGGCGAGCGCCTGCGCGAGGAGTACGGCTGCTACGCCTCCATGTCATCCAGCATGGGATTTCCTGTCGATGTCGCCCAGTTGGTGTTCAACCTGGCCTCGGTGTGGATGCAGCTCTCGGAGCCCTGTCACATAGACATACGCCTGGGTGGGGGAGAGAAGGTCCAGGCCGGGGACCGCGAACTGGAGGTCATCCACACTCCCGGGCATACCGCCGGCCATATCTGTCTGTACATGAGGGATGAGGGCCTCCTCTTCTCGGGGGACCACCTAATGCGCACTATAACCCCCAACCCCGAGCTTTACTGCCCCCCCTGGCGAGGGCATATCACCGGGCTGCCTCAGTTCCTCAACTCCCTGCGCCTGCTGAGGGAATACGATGTCCACTATGCATACCCCGGCCACGGCAGGGCCATCCGCAAGGTCCAGAAAAGGATAGAGATGAACCTCGTCCACCACGAAAGACGCCTCGAGAAGACGCGGGAGGCGGTGGACAAGGGATGCCGCACGGTGTGGGAGGTGGCCCTGCGCCTCTTCCCCCAGGTGAGAGACAAACCGCCTGATATGGACCATTTCCTGGCGCTCAAGGAAGCCCTGGGGCACCTGCTCATCCTGGAGGAGCAGGGCGGGGTGAGGCGAGAAGACCAGGGAGACCTGTGGATATACGTCCCCGCCTGAGCACGGCTTTAAAGGATTTTCCAGCGGAACGACCAAACGCGGGCCTCGATTGAAAACACCTAGACGCCTTGTTAATATGTAAATGAAATTAGGGGTTACCAGTGCCCTTGTAGCTCAGTGGATAGAGCAGTGGCCTCCGGAGCCACGTGCGGGAGTTCGAATCTC
>Ga0315277_10013393_pt1 | contig 10218 bp, 5 predicted proteins | sample YL17G05_15_MG_FD_203695 | JGI IMG/M metagenome (GOLD analysis project Ga0315277, IMG submission 203695) | Sediment microbial communities from Yellowstone Lake, YNP, Wyoming, USA - YL17G05_15 | ecosystem: Environmental > Aquatic > Freshwater > Lake > Sediment | place: USA: Wyoming | collected...
TGAGCGCGTCGCCGTCTTTCAGCGTCCGCAACGTCTTGAAGCTGCCGGTGACAACCTCGTCCCCTTCCTTGAGGCCGTCAATTACTTCGAAATTCTGCTGGTCCGCTATACCGGTCGTTATCTCGACGAACCGAGCTATCCCTTCGCGGCTGACAAAGACCCCCTTCTTCTCAATCTTCTTTTTCGCATCCCCGCTGTCGCCCTGGGCGCTGTGCTCGCCTTCGGAGATCGTCGAGGCCACCGCCACGTTGCCCTCGCCCTTTCCGGCCAGCGAACCCGCCGCCAGCGAATCCTTGTCGAAACTCCGCATCACTACGGCCTGGATCGGCACCGCGATGACGTCCGGGTGGTCGTTGGTGGTAAGATCGACCGTGGATGACATCCCCGGGCGGAACTTTTCGTTGGCATTCAACAATAATACCTTGACGCGAAAATTAGTCGTCTGATCGCTGGTCCCGAATCCGCTGGTGATGGCGGTGTTGCCGATCTCGGACACCTGCCCTTCGAAAGCGGTATCGGGGAAGGCGTCGATCTCGATTTTCGCCTTCTGACCCATATCCAGGTCGGCGATATCGGTCTCGTCGATTTCGACCTCGACCTCAAAAGCCGACAGGTCGGACAAAACCATCAGCGTCCTTCCCTGCGTGAAGGCCGTCTGGGCCTGGGCAATCTCACCTACCTCAACGTCGATCAGGGTGATGGTCCCGTCCATCGGCGCCCGGATGGTCGTCTTGTTTAGATTATCGTTGGCCTTCTCCAGCCGCGACGAGGCCGCGTTTTTCTGTTGTTTCATGGCCTCGTAAGTCGATTCCTGAGTTTTAAAGGTGTAATACGCGTCTTTATAAATTTGCTCGGAAGCGAGCTTTTTCTCGAACAGCTGCTTTTGCCGTTCGTATTCTTCCCTAAACCTGTCCAGCGTAACCCTGGCTCCCTCTACGTGAGCATCCAATTCGCTCGCCGAATACAACGCCGATTCCATGTCTTTCATGAGCTGAAGGGTGTCGAGTTGGATCAATATCTGGCCGCGGGTAACGACGTTGCCTTCCTTGACCGGGATATTGATGACCTCGGCCGTGACCTCCGAGGTGATGTTGACCTTGGTCTTCGGCTGCACCGTTCCCGATCCGGAGACAATCGACGTTATATCGGCCCGCTCAACCTTCTTCGTCTGCACCGCCACCGCGCTGCGACTCGACTGGGCGAGGTTGAGAACCACCAGAATAACGACGATGACCGCCCCGCCGATGATGAAGAACCATTTCTTCTTACCGCTCTTCTTTTTCATTGCCATCCACCTTCATTATACAATATGGGAGCGTTTACTTTCCCGTGGCGTTTTGCAACTTGGCCTGCGCCAGGTTATAGTCGAATTCCGCCTTGACTTTGCTGAACTGGGCTTCCCGCAAGCTTACCTGCGAGTCCAAAAGCTCCCACAACGCCGCCGCGCCCAGATTATACTTGGTCTGCACCAACTGAAAATCCTCATTGGCGGCGCGTTCGGTTTCCTCAGTCACAATCAGCGTCTCATCCGCCACTTTTATACCGAGATAGGCGTCCTGAATGTCCTTGACGACCCGGTTGCGCTCATAGGCGAAGCTGGCCCGGGCGGTATTGAGCCCGGTCTTGGCCCGCACCATGTTTCGTTCCCGGGAAAAACCGTCAAAGATGTTGTAATTCAACGAAAGATGGATACTGCCCGAATGGTCGAATGGCCCTGCCTTGACGATGTCCCTGAAACGGTCTTTGTTCCAGCCGTAGGAATAGCTCAACGACAGAGATGGAAAATAGTTGCCCCAAGCGGACCGAACGTCGTACCTATAGGCATCCACACCAGCCTTGCTTGAGAGAAGAGAGGGGTGCGTTTCCAGCGCTTCCTCGATCAAGCCATCGATATTTTCGGCCGGTTCGCGCTTCAGTTCGGCGTCGGCAACGTCAAAATCGGTTTTGGGGTCAAGCCCGACGTCAAGCGCCAAATTGTCGAAGGAGGCTTCCATGTTCCTCCCGGCCAGCACCAAAGTCAGCTTGTCGTTCCCGTATTGCACTTTCTGCTTGAGCACCTCCGACAATGAGGCTGATCCCAGGTCGTATTTCTCCTGAAACAGTTTCAGCAATTCCTCCGACCGCTTGACCGCTTCACCCGCCACGTCCAAGTCCCGCTTCGCCTTCAGGACCAAATAGTAATCGATCTTGATTAGATAAACCAGATCAGATTGGGCCGCGGCAAAATCGTACTCCGCGCCCCGTTTCGATGCCCGGCTGCCCAGGTAGTTCCATACGTTGCTCAAGCCGTCGAACAAGGTCATGCCCGCCGACACTCCTACCGAGTAGCCCTTGCTGATGACGGAGTTAGAGTCCGCCACGTTGACCACTTGGCCCAAGTCCTGGATATACCGGTACTGCGGGCTGAGCGGTCCGCGGTTGACTTGATTTTGCGAATACGAAGCCCCGACCGATGGCAGGAATGCACCGGCCTGCTGCCAGACGGTCGCATCGGCGACTTTGACCGCATTCCGAAACCGCACCAGATTGGGGTCGGTCTTCATCGCCATCTGGATGCAGATGTCCAGCGTGTACGTTTCGCCGCCGGCCACCCCGGCCATTAACAGCACGACAAATCCTATCAGCGCAATGAATCGCCTCATACCTTACCTCTATAGAGATTAGAAGAAACTGATTTTCACTCCCATGAAACTCATGCCGACCAGCATTCCGCCGATGGCGACACAAATCCCCAGAATACTCAAAATAACCGATATGGAAATGCCCTTGCCCTGAGAAATGTTGAACACCGCAGCATAGCCGATGCCCGTGACAATCATCGCCCAAATCGCAAACGCATCGAGATAGAACAACACCCCATACAGAATAGAGGTGAAGTCTTTGGTGGGAAACAAGGCCGCCAGTCCGAACGACACGTAAATACTGTCTTTGGCCATCATCAAGGGGATCTTCACCAACCCGCCCACCTGCCCGATTAAGCCGCCCAAAAGCGTCGCCCCCCAGACCTTCTTGAAAGTGCTGTCACCGCCCATGACGAAACTGCCTATCCCCCACGCCAGAAGCGCGATAATAACGGCGACTATGGTCTGGCCGGCACCGCCGAGAAGAGCGCTGAGGACAGGACTCGGATGTTCCACTTTCTCCTGCAACTGCTCCAGCGCCTGGGCCGGTATGGCCGTCGATCTTGAGGCCAGATCATACTGCATCTCGGCCGAATACCGGGCCGTCGAGGCGCCGATAATCATTCCCATAATGATCGTGACGATCAATACCACGGCAATCTTTGGCCGCCGGTTGAAATCGCCAAAGGCCTGCGCCGGGGAGGTGAACACGCCGGCCATAATGCTCCACATGCTCCGGTCGACGCCCGGTTCGGCCGTCGCCGCCGTCATGTTCTGATCCATGGGCCCCTTCTCATCCATTCTCACGCAACCTCCGTTGTGATTCCGCCTGTCACAACCTTGTTAGACGGTAACGGAATCCAATTGTTTCAAAAAACCGCATGGCGCCTACCGTGCCTTCACCCCTATAATACGCATACTGCCGGTCATTATTCAAGCGCCAAAAGAAGCCGAATTGCTCCTTCGCTCCATGCTCAAACGGCTCGATTCGTAAAAAAACAACGGCCCCAGATAAACAACCTAACCATCATTAATTTGATCACAATATCAACATATAGGATGACCGCTTACCCCGCAGACTGCAACAGGCACGTCCACCATCCATCCTTCTTTAAACGGCGCGTGAGCCGCTGAGTTCCCGGCATAAAAAAGGCCGGCGCCGATCAGCGCCGGCCGGATATCGCATTCGTGTTTTCTATTCCTTCATGCTAACCGTGACACGGATGGCGGGCATGAAACTGGACCAATTGTGGAGCAACTGTACCTGACCGACCGGGCCTTCATTTGTCGACGGCAGGTCATCCGACAGGAAGTACAGCGGGAAGTTGACGTTGGGGTCGATCGTTACCTTGGCCGGATCCGGCTCCATGCCGACCACGATCGTTCCCCACCGTACGCTCGAGTTCCGGCGCAGGTTGAGATTCTTGAAACGGTCGGCGCCGACGATAAAGTCCTCGCCGGGGAAATTGGGAACCTCACGGTTATCCAAGTACTCGTTCAACATGTCGGCCGAATCGGACCGATAGAACCCACCCAACGGCAACACCCCCCACGAGTTATCACCCGTAAATAACTCCTGACGGCCGTCTCCAAACGGGACCAGTTTCGACAGATTCATGCCGGTGTTGTCGATCGTCACCGTCGAGTCCGGCTGTTCCAGCATCACCCAGGCGTTGTATCGCCAACCATAGGGCTTGATATCCGGCAATCCCTGGAGGGGACCCGAATACACAAAATAAAATGGGATCAGGGTGCCCAGAGGATAGGGGTAATCAGGCGAGTCGGGAGTGTAATCGGGCGAGGGAATACTGTCGATCTCATACTCAGTCAACAATTGATATCGATGGTCAGGATCGTAAATCACCTTCCATTCGATGTTGATTCGCCGGTGCTGGAGGGTATCATATCCGAAGACGACCTGGGTTGTTTCCACCGCCCATTCGTCCGGCCACTCCACCCCGATCGTATCCGGAAGACCCATCGCGGCCGAGTCGTATTCCACGGTCATAACCGTGTCCAGACTGATTAGAGACAGTGTGTCATGAAGGGAGAAAGGGCTTTGGGACCGCGAGCAAATCCAAAGGCCCTTTTCCTCAAGTTCCGACACGCGGATGAGGCTGTCGAGGGCTAAATCCCAATAAGTGGTATCGTTGGTCGGAGTGCCGACGAAATAGAGACCCAGGGCGCCAAACATACTGACGGGGAATTTCAACTCGATGGGGCGAATCTTGGGATCAATCACTTCGTCAACCAGCATATACGCGCCGGACGGAGTGCTGGGAGCGGCATCATTACGGTTTTCTATTGAGACCACGACAAAATCGTATTCATACCAAGTTTCCGGCAGTTCAAAAGCGTTTGAAATGATCGTATCCCCGTTGACCGACCGGAAGGCGAATTCTGTATTATCCCAGGAAAACTTGCCCAGGGAGGTAAACTGAGCGCTTGGGGAAGTATAATCATCCCCCTTCACCGTCCAGAGCTCATAAACGTAGACGCTATCCAATTCCGGAAGCAGATATGGCTGGAGGGCGATGGTCGTTTTGGTCTGTGGTGAAACGACGTCATTATTCTGTGCGCAGCCCGAAACGAGCATTAAACCGGCACACACAGTGAGTATCAGCAAGGCAATCCTGCTATTTGCTTTCATCCTTTCGTTCCTCCGGACAACTGGGTCCTCAAAAATCTGAAAAGCCAATGTATTTGACACTCCTGTCATTGTCAAGCCGTTTTTGTCGAAAAAAGACTTAACTTTGTGAATGATAGGTAAATTGAATCAGATCTCAATCTGCCCTGCCATTCAAGAATAAGACTTGAAAGCCGATAAAATGTTTAGCGAAAAACTCTTGCGAAAGGAGCTTCCTTGCCGTTTTGCAGCATTTGCAGATTCGAGTACGTGGACGCTTCCACCGCGGCCTGCCCTAATTGTGGCGCGCCGGTAGAGATCAAGACCGCCGACAACGATTTGGTTGAGCAGGCGTCGCCTAAAGACATAACCGTGCCCGGCCGTCCCCGTCCCGTCTCCCCTTCCGACGAGAAGGATCAGGATAATCTGGAAATATGCGATCCGGGTGAGCTTCTCGACCCCGACAAAAACCAGGTTGACTCTCAGGACCAGGATAACTTGATCGGCCACTCGACACCCCACCTGCCGATGGATGATGATACGGGTGACAAGCCTTCTTCAGCTGGAACCGGATCGAATGGGCAGGCCAAGATTCAAAAGCTCTCTGAGGAGCAGATCCACAAGATTCGCTCCCGGATGCTGGCCGGAGATTCGGAGTACGTCTCGCCTCAGGACGCGTCGTCGATCCTTCACAATCTGGCCAAGTCGGGTCCCGGCTCAAGGCTGGAAAGGCAGGCCTCTAAAAACGCCCCGAGCCCTGCTGAGAACGGCGTCCCTCATGCGCCGAATCCTCCCACGACCCCGAGCTCAAAAAACGACATGACCAATGAGGAACAGGCTCCGGTTCAGGCGGTGAAAACGGCTCCAATGCGCAAGATTGCGTACTTCCACAAGAACTTTATCCAGCTGACCGGCAATATATTTCCGGCCAGCGGCGAGGAACTGCTTATTGAAGACCGGTATTACCTCTTGAAACCCAAGAAAATAAAGTCTCAGCACGCCATCGTTCTGTTTTCTGTTCTGGCGCTTGTCCTGCTTTTTATCGTCGGCAAGCAATTCATCTCCCCCACCCTGCCTGGAAACGGCGCCATCGTCGGCGTGATCCTCGATGACAACAGACAACCACTGATAAACGGCATCGAACTGAGCCTGCCTGAGGCGGGACGGAAAACCGTTTCGGACGCAATCGGTTTCTTCCGCTTTGAAGGCGTCCCGACCGGGACCTACGTCGTCAGGTATTCGCTTCCTGACGGGCGAATCGGTTCGGAGAATATCTCGGTCGCCGGCGAAAAAATAACCACCATTTCTCTGACCACGGCTGACGCTTCTAATGAAAGCTCTGCTGCCCGCGCGCAGACTGGAACTGCATCTCAAAGTCCGCTCCCAGCCTCGAATTCATATGTGCCGGGCAGCCTATCGGGCGCTTCCGGCGCGGCCTCGACGCCAGAGCTGACAACCGGGCAGATCGGGGCCAAGAAAGATCTTTCGGCGCTCAAGCTCGCGGCTAACGTCGACGGAGCGAAACTGACCGTCAACGGTGATGTCCTCGGCGCCGGCAATAACACCTATAAAAAACTTCTCCCCGGCAGCCATACCATAACCGTCAGCAAAGACGGGTACAAAGCCTGGAAGGGCACCGTCGACTTGGAAGCCAATGAGACCTATACACTTTCTGTGACCTTGGAAAAAAAAACGACCGATGCTGAATCGCCAGCTTACGGCGCCAATGATTTCTATCAGTCCGGGCAAACCATGCTGACCCAAGGCAATACCGAGGCGGCCATCAAGGATTTGAGCCAGGCTGTCACTCTTGACCCGTCGATGGCCGACGCCTACCTGGCGCGCGCTCAGGCCTATCACACTGCCGGCAGGACGGTCTTAGCCGAGACCGATTATGTTCGGGCAGGAGAAATCTATCGCAGCCAGAAGCGGTTGCCCGCGGCGATGGACGCCTTTACCAAAGCCCTTGAAGTAAACGACAAATCGGTGCCGGCGCTGATCAACCGCGGCGATGTGTACCAGCTTCAGGATAACAATAGCCTTGCGCTCAATGACTTCCAGCGGGCGGCCAAGATCGACAACAGCAATTTCAGGGCCAGCTTTGAAATGGGGAAAGTCTACTTCTCCATGGGCCAGCATAAAGACGCCGATAAACGCCTGCGCAAAGCCCAGGAGCTCAATCCCGGTGTGCCTGAGGTCTATCACTACCTCATGCTCAACTATCTTGCCAGGGACGACTTCAATAAAGTGAAACAGGCATACGGAGAATTCAAGAGCAACGTCTCCGAGGATGACCAGGATGCCTTCAAATCCAATCCCCGCTTCGACGCCGTTCTGCGCGTTATAGGCGAATACGAACGTCCGTAAACGATCGGCGTGAGGATCCGGTTGAACGACCGGGTCCTTCACGCTGACCGGAAGCCCCCACCCCAATTGCTTCGACCGAAACAAAGCCATTGTCGCTGCGTATCTTAAATATATTTTGAGCGGGATAAGGCCGCCGGGCGAGCCGCCATTTTTCCGGTCGATCTCCCCCTCCCTTTATAGCCGCCCGGCTTGACGATTGACGACAATCGTCGTAGATTTGACGCAGTGAAACCAGTGAACGAATACCGGGAGGTACTTTGAGACAGATCGCAGTGTTCTTGGCCGTGACGGCAACGGTCCTTCTCGCCCTGGGCTGCGGCATCACCAAGGAGGTGGACTTCGCCTCGGGGAAGGATACGACCGCCGACCTGTCGGCCTATTTCGCCGCCGGGCATTATGTCCCCGATATTGAGACCTTCATGCAGATCGGGTGGGTCGGCACGCCGGATATTTCTCGTGACGGCCGCCGCGTTTTCTTTACTACCGGCCTAAGCGGGGTTACGCAGCTATACGTCCTAAACAACAACGGCTGGCCGTACCAGTTGACCACCTTCACCGACGGCATCGAGTGGTACACCCTCTCGCGGTACGGAGAGATGGCAATTATCGGCGCATCGGTCGGAGGCTCCGAGCAGACGCAGCTTTACCTCCTCAACACGCGCACCGGCCGCCTCAAACGGCTGACCAATTATCCGGACAAACAGTTTGGGTCGGTCGTCTGGAGCCGGGATGATAAGACAATTTACTTTCGCTCCAATGTGGACAACGGCCGCGATTTCAAGCTGTACAAGATGGACCTGGCCTCGGGCCAAACGGAAAAACTGGTCGACGGCCAAGGGTGGAACGGCTGGGGCGATATCTCCTTTGACGGATCGAAGCTCCTTTACTTCCAGGCGCCATCGAACGTCAACTCCGACCTCTACTTGTTCGACCTCCCGACCGGGCGGGTGGAGCACCTGACCCCGCATGAAGGCGACGTGATTTACGGCGGCGGCTTTTTCTCCGCCGATGGCGGCAAACTATATATCACCAGCAACGACAACGACCAGGGCATGAGCCGGCGCGCCGTGCTGAACATCGCCGACAAGGAAGTCACCTTCATGGATCCCGACTCCCCATGGGAGGTCGACGCGATGACCATGTCGCCCGACCGCACCGTCATGGCCTGGACGCTCAATGAAGACGGGTATGGCCGGCTCAAGCTGGCCGACGCGGTTGCCGGACACGAATTGTCCGTCCCTGACCTCAATGGGATGGTCGGCGATATGGCCTTTTGTGAAACGTCGAAGATGCTCTTTACCTTCCATTCCGCCACCCAGACATCCGACGTCTGGAGCTGGGATTGGCGAGCGGGCAAACTGGAGCAAGTAACCTTTTCCAGCTACGCCGGCATCAACCCGGACATCTTCACCGAGCCGAAGTTGGTCAAGTATTCATCTTTCGACGGCCTGCAAATACCGGCCTTCATCTACCTGCCGCCCGATTATAAAGGCGGCGCGATTCCCTTCGTCCTTGAGATGCACGGCGGCCCGGAAGGCCAGTTTCGGCCCGAGTTCAACCGCCATTTCCAATACCTGTTGCTGCACGGCTACGGGATATTCGCTCCCAATGTCCGCGGTTCTGAGGGATACGGCCGGGATTTCCTCGCCATGGACAACTACAAGAACCGCATGAAATCGGTCGCGGACATGAAAGCTGGCGTCGACTGGCTGATCGCCAAGGGGTATACCAAACAGGGCATGATCGGGGTCAAAGGCGCCAGCTACGGCGGATACATGACCATGGCCGCCATCACCGAATACCCCGACCTGTTTGCCGCCGCCATCAACTCGGTCGGGATCGTCAATTTTGTGTCCTTCCTCCAGAACACCTCGGCCTATCGGCGTTACCTGCGGGAGGCGGAATACGGTCCGCTGACTGACACGGCGTTTCTGAAGTCCATCTCCCCGCTCAACAAAGCCGACCGGATCAAGACGCCGTTGATGGTCGTCCACGGCGAAAACGACCCGCGGGTGCCGATCGGAGAGGCCCGGCAGATTATCGACGTCATTCAAAAGAAAGGCGGAGTCGTCGAGCCCCTCATTTTTCCGGATGAGGGCCACGGTGTGGGAAAACTTCAGAATCGACTGGTCTTCTACCGCAAGATGATCGAATTTTTCGATAAATATCTCAAACGGAGTTGATCGTTCGATGTGAACCTATGGAAAAACGCAAAAGCCCGCTATCCGGCGGGCTTTTTCACTGAGTAGCGTTTTCGCGCCGGCACTATTCACCCATTATCTTAATAATCACCCGTTTGTCGCGGCGCCCGTCGAATTCGGCGTAATAAACCTGCTGCCAAGGGCCGAAGTCGAGACGACCGGCCGTGATCGGAATGATGACTTCGTGCCCGATAAGCAGATTTTTCAAGTGCGCGTCGCCGTTGTCCTCGCCGGTGCGGTGATGACGGTAATCCTTCCGGTACGGCGCCAGGTTCTCGAGCCATTCGTCGATATCGGCGATCAGACCGTCCTCGGCGTCGTTGACGTAGACTCCGGCGGTGATATGCATCGCCGAAACCAGCGCCATTCCCTCGCGGACACCGGAAGCCGCGACCGCCTTTTC
>Ga0315277_10013394_pt1 | contig 10218 bp, 12 predicted proteins | sample YL17G05_15_MG_FD_203695 | JGI IMG/M metagenome (GOLD analysis project Ga0315277, IMG submission 203695) | Sediment microbial communities from Yellowstone Lake, YNP, Wyoming, USA - YL17G05_15 | ecosystem: Environmental > Aquatic > Freshwater > Lake > Sediment | place: USA: Wyoming | collected...
GCATGCGACTCCGACACTCTCACTGTGATCGGTGACGTTCCGGCAGGTCTCGGTGAGCGTCGTGGTGATACTCGCGACGCCCCGGGGCGAGTATGACAACTGCGCATGTATGATGCGCTCCACACGATCGAGGATCCTAGCGGCGACGAGGCGTACGTCGCCCTCGCCACTGATCGCGGTCATCTCCAGCAGCACGTCTGAGTCAGAAGGATGCTCCGAGCGCGTCGTCAGGTCATTGGTGAGCCTTGTCCCATCGCGCTCGATGAGCGCGAGAAACCCGATGCGTTCCATGTAATTCTGGACGTCCGGGTTCATCGGAAGGTCGAGGCTCAGGTCTGTGGCGCGTGCGCGCAGATGATGCAGTGCGGTCCACAAGCAACACATCCCGTAGGGATCTATGAACTGGACTTGGCCGAGGCCGATCCGCATATGCGGGACGACCTCTCCCGGGCGCAGGGCACCGAAGACAGACGCGAGGGCCCCGTCCGCCGTTCTTGCATTGAGCTTGGTCTCCGAGATAGTGAGCTCTATGTTCGTCTCCAGATGGCAGGACGTGCGACTGCGCCCGTCGTAAGGCGGCGCGAGGCGCACGGTGCAACTAGGGGGATGAGCATTCGGAGGGCACGCGGACAGGGGGATCCAGTCCCGAACCGGTAGGCTCGTCGGACCATGGGATGCCCCCTATCCCATTCGCTGGCCCACCTTGCTGACCCGCCGGTGTACTATGTCCGGTGCAGCCCGAGCCTTAGTTGCTTCGGCGCACGTGAGATCTCCACGTGCTCAATAGCCACGCCGCACGCGAAGAAGACACAGTCAGAGTATAGCACGATCGATGGGGCGGCGAAATGCGCAATGGGCGAGCAGTTGGCATGTCCGGGGGCCGCGCAAAAGCAGACAGCGACGTCCAAGGTCGCCCCTGCCAGTCGAAGCCTTACCCCCTTTGCTGTGCAGTCCAGTTCGCTAGCGACGTGCCCGGCTCGTAGTCCGCGTCCACCTGTTCGCCGTAGAGCAGGATCGAGTCCTTGAGCAGCTTCGCCAAGCTCATTCCCGTGCTCTGAGCGAGTGCGCGCATCTTGGTGGCCAAAGGTCCCCGAATCGCCACGGTGAGCATGTCGCCGTGCGCACGCGGCCGCGAACGGCGCGTTGTGGGCGCCTGTGTGCGGCGCTCGGCCGCCGGCTGGGGTTGTGCCTCGGCCTGCTGCTGTTGGCGGCGTTGTCGGCGCGTTTGGGCGCCGCGTTGGGCGGCCTCCCGTCGGCGCTCGGCCTGCTCGGCCAGTCGCTGCTCGGTGCGTTCTGCTACGGCGTCTCGTCGTCGTCTCGGCATCTGCCTTCTCCCTTCTCCCAGTCTTGTTTCGCTTCCCTGAGTACGTCGTCAATCTTCTGCACCACGTCCGGCGGGGGCGGCCCCAGGACGGCGTGAATGACGTCAAGGATGACTCGGCGCAAGCGCTGCCAGATCTGCTCGTATCGGTCGGGGTGTTCGTCACTCATTGGGCACCCATCCTTTCGTCGGAACCGGCTTCGCCTTCGAGGCGGCTGAGCGCGCTCACCAGGAACTCGACTACCGGACGTATCTCGTCGCTCGGTTCCATCTCCCATCCCCGTTCGAAGACTGCCGCCTCATGACCGCCCTTCTTCTTCGGCCCCGTCCACAGGTACAGCTTGCTGACCTGGCCGCCGTCAACCCCGTAGCGGCTGGGCTCCGCGAACACCAGCGCCTCGAAGTGGCGGCCATCCACGCGCCCGACGTACCAGGTGCCGCCGCTTAGGCCTGCGTGCTTGCTCGTGGTTCTGAGTCTCATGCTTACCTCCGGTGATGTGTCGCCCTCGTCCGCTCTGTCTGGATCACCACTTGCCCATCGCACACCTCCATCCGGTAGACCAGGCCCGGCTTCGCCTCCGCGAATCTCGCGTCCAGGCCGACGGCCGCGAGAGCGTCCTGTGCAATTTCCTCCGTCGAGGCCCACCAGAGGCCCGGCAGACCCTCCACCCGGAACGCCACCAGGGGCATCTCCCCGTTCGTCCAGGCCAGCATCCGCCGGGTCTTCATATTGATGGCGAGTACCGATTGCTTGCCGCCGAAGGACAGGCACTTGTCGGGGCCGGCGCGTTCCCCATAGCGGCACAGCGCCTGCACCAGGAGTTCCGAGTCGCACTGCGAGTGAAGCGCGAGCCCGAGGGCGGTAGCCTTCTCTTCGTGCGCGGGGATGAAGCCGTTGTGGACGAGTACCCAGTCGCCGGCGAGGTGGGGGTGATTGTTGCCGTTGATGGCAGGCGCGCCGGTGGTGGCAAGGCGTGTGTGGCCGACGGCCATGGCAACGCGCTGTCGCCGCAGGGCCGCGAAGTCCGCGTCGCCGAAGAGATCGCGCGCCGGCCCGGGTTGGCGCTTCCAGAGAAGCCGGCCACGAGACGTAAGGGCGGCGTAGCCCGCGGCGTCGGTGCCGCGGCACTCGTGGGCGATGGCCAACTCCACCATCAGCCGATGCGCGAAATGCCGTGCCTCCTTTGGCAGATCACCGATTGTGCCGAAGACCCCGCACACGGTCAGGCCTCGTCTTCGTCGTTGCCGGCCGGCTCCGTCACGTACTCAAGCGTCACCGCGAGCAGGTGGTCATAGTCGCCCGCCGTGGCGCGAGCGAGGTACTCCTCGGCTTTCGCCGGCATACCCGCGCGTCGGAGCGCCCGGCTCACCCGCCCCAGTATGGAGAACGCATTCCCGTCCTCGCCGACGAGCTTCACGACGACCTTCGCGCTGTCCGGTAGGCCTGGCTTCCTGAGTTCCTCCTCTTCGAACTGGGCGTTCATATCGGCGAGCGACGCGCCCTCGCAGAAGCCTCCGTTCGCATCCATCACCGGCCCGTGGGTCATCTCGTTTCCTCCCGTTTCGGCCTGTCGGCCGTCATCAGGCCGGGTGCGGTACCCGGCGACGGGGCTGCGGCGCTAGGCCGCCCCCTGATCGTACTTGCGGGCGAGGCGCTTCAGTTCGCGCTTGACCGGCTTCAGGTCCTCCAGGTTTGCTATCCACCCCGCGAGGGGCACCTCGGACTTGCCCACGTCTCGCCGGCCCAGCGTCCACCCCGTCAGGTACATCAGACGGTTGAGCTCCCGCAGGCCCCGCCCGTTAGTCTGGTAGGTCTTCTCGGAGGCGATGCTCTCCCAGTCCATTCTGGTGGTCTCGGTGGCGCGCTCAGCGAGGGCGAGGCAGGTGCAGATGTGGCCCACCATCTTGGTGGCCTCAGTGGTCCCCGCCGGGAAGCGGAACTCGACCGTCGCCTTCGAGGTGAAGAGGTTGGTGAGGTTGAGCGTGTGGTAGCGGTCCAGTCCGTAGACGACATCGCGCAGGGCTTCGCGCTTGCGGCTGTCGCTGGCCTTGCGCACCTTGTCCGCGGCCTGCTTCTGGCGCTTCACGCTGCGGGAGTAGCTTCCGTTCTCTCGGCGGTGGGTTCCGGTGGAGGCGTAGAGTGCGGTCTCGTGCATCGCCGTCTGGTAGAGGAGCTTGCCCACCCATTCCGCCACCTCGGCGTGGCTCTCTCCCGCGACACTGCGCGCGCCCACGTGGACGTGCATCCCGGTGGTGTGGTTGACGGTGGCTTCCAGGCTCCGCAGGATTCCAGCCACCTGCTTCACCTGCTCGATGCCAGCCCGGCCCTGCAGTATCGGGCTGACGATTTCAACCGCAACATAACCGCGCCGGTCGGTGTGGAGGCTGCCATCTCGCTCCGCGGTCCAGCCCTGGGGGAAGGGAGCCGGTAGGGGATGCCCCTGGTGGTAGGAGCCGACGCTGATGCCTAGTTCCTGCACCTTGCTCTGGGGCAGGAAGCACTCGATTTCTATGCCCCAGGTGTAGCTCCCCGCTTTGCTGCTCGCCGTCTGCGTCTGGCCCATCCTCGTCCTCTCCTTGGTATCACACATCTGTTTGCATCGCCACTCACATTCATGCCTCCAAAGGGCCCTACAGTCAAGAAGAAAGTGAGTGGTTTCTTGGGGAGGTAGGGCAAAGAACGGCCCCATGGCGACCAAGTGGGGCATGTTCCCTTAATGCTGCCGCGGCTGGGCTACTCGATCATCACGTCCAGCCCCCATACCAACACGGGCAGCCCCGAAGCACAGCACTGCTTCGTTGCGCGCGGCTGGCGGCTACTTGACTCACCCACGACCGCGATGTAGCCTGGCGCCGAAACCACAACTGCGGAATCGCCTCTATCGCGCGTCATAGTAGATGGGGAGGAACTGTGCCAACAGAACACGACGACACTGCTGGTCTGGTGCGCCGGGCGCAAAGTGGGGACCTGGATGCTTACGGCGAGTTGGTCGAGCGCCTGCGAGACGCGGTCTTCGCACTGTGCTACCATCGCTGTGCGAACTTCGAGACCGCTCGCGATCTGGCACAGGACGTATTCATACGCGCTTACCAGCACCTGGCCCAGTGTGCCGACCCAGAGCGCTTCACTGGATGGCTGCGTACCATAGCCGAGAGAGTATGCATCGAATGGAGACGACGCCAGCGCCAGGACGTGTCGCTCGATGAGGCAACCGAGGCAGCCCAGCACCCCGCGGATTTGGAGGAGGAGCGCACCGCTCTCCGAGTGACTGTGGAAAATGCGCTTCTCGCTCTGCCGGAGACACAGCGATTGGCCGCCGCCCTGTTCTATATCAACGGGTACACCTATCGGGAGATCGCCGATTTCCTCGTCACGTCCGAGACGACTGTGAAGGGCAGACTGGACGCGGCCAGGGAGAAGCTGCGAGGCGCACTCACTGACGTTTTCCGAGAAGCCCTCCAGGCACAGCGTCCTTCCCACACATTTCGCGAAGAGGTCATGATGCACGTCACAGAGGTCCAGTTGAAAGAGGAAGTTGATGAGTCCTATGGCACGGATGCACCTTACCTGTTGCTGGGCGACGAGGATAGGGTGCTGCCCCTGCGCATTGGGAGTGCTGAGGGGATGGCCCTTCGGAGCGCGCTCAGCAGAGAGAAGCATGCGCGGCCCATGACGTATGACTTGATGCTGGATTCACTTGCGGCCTTCAGCGTTCGCCTCACGGGCGTGCGGATTACCGGATCGCGGGAAAGCACGATACTGGCCGAGTTGGAGCTAACTGCGGGCACGTCCGTCAAGCACATTGACTGTCGTCCCTCTGATGCCGTCAATTTGGCTCTTCGGGCGGACGCTCCCGTCGAGGTTTCGGACTCGGTCCTGGAGCAAATGGCCATGAGCGCAGGAGACGCTCAGGCCCGGTACGGCGCTCTGCCCGAGTACCCGGCCGAGCGAGAGAAGGACGGCGAGCGCAGGATGCGCTAACGGCTTGGCGAGGCCGCCCCGCCGCGGCTGAGCCGCGCGTGCCCTTACCATGGTGCCGCGGCCGGCCTATGGGGCGGGCGTGGTTGCCTCCTCCCGAAGCAGATTGCGGATTACCGCCACGTCGAACCCCGGACAGGTCTTCCCCTGCTCCCGGCCGGATGGCAGTTCCCGATGCCCGACCACGCGGCCCACCGTGATGTGGTAGGCCGAGATCAACTGATCCGCCAATCGCAGCAGCGCGTCCCACATCGCCTGGTTCATATAACCCGCGCCGACCGGCAACGCGTTCCCCTTGCCCACGCAGCAGATGCCGAGACTGGTGGCGTTGTCGCCCTTGCAGTGCGCGCCGACTTCACTGTTCAGGCGACCTTTGTGGACCGAGCCATCGCGGCAAATGACATAGTGATAGCCGCAGCCGCTCCATCCAAGAGAGCGGTGATGCCGATCGATGGACTCGACTGTCGCGGTTACGGTATCGGTCTGGTGAATCACGATCATGTCAATGGGTCGCACTTCTGTCTCCATCCAGCCGCCGGCACACGTTCTCCAGGCTGTCCTTCACCTGGAGCAGCGCGTCGGTCGTGTGCTGGGCGTGGTTGATCACGAACTCGTTGTGCTCTTTGCGCATCTCCTGGCGCTCCCGCCGGCTGGCTTTGAGCTCCTCCACAAAGGCCCGGATCACCGGCACCATCACCGCCAGGATGACGAGGGCCACCAGGCCGTTCGCTCCGTACTTGAGGTAGTCGCCCATGGCACTCACCCCACCGCGTCCAGATAGATAGTCAGGTCACAGTGCTTGTCCGCGTCGTCGGCCGACTGCGCCAGCACTCGCACCCAGCGGTCGTAGCGACTGAAGCGATATGGCTTGTGCCCGCCCAGCGCGAGCGTGGGAATGCCGGTGGCGGACAAGTCCTCGTCCTCCCAGGGACCGGCCGCAGTCGGCCCGGTCTGCACCTTCACATCGGCCAGGCCGCGCTGCTCCGCGCCGCCGGCCACTTCGAAGATGATCACCCGATGCGGACGAGTCTCCAGATCGCGCGGCGGGATGACCTCCGCCAGCGATGTGCTCAGATCTGCGATCACGAACTTCTCATGCCAGCTCATTGTCTGTCTCCTATGGCTTGACTGCTCCGAGCATGCCGATAGGCTGCCCGGTCTCGGTGTTGATCAGCACGGCCACCGACTGGCCCGCCTGCGCGGACGCGGCGCCCACGGCAGGCACTTCGTACTCCGTTGTCCCGATCCGCACGCGATACCGCCCCGGCCCTGCCGTGCCCGCGACCACGCCGATGGCGGCCGGGTTGTTCTTTCCGGCAAGTCTGCGGATGGCGCGATAAAGACGGCCGGCGCTCATCACGACTCCTCCACGATGCGCGCGGCGTAGATGTCGTCTCCTTGGCGGAAAGCGCAGAATCCGTCGAGCGGGTTGTCCCCGTCAATGCGACCACCACCAGCCACGATCCCGCGGGTGGTATCGGCGATAGGCAAGATCGGGTTCTCGGGGTCCTCTATGTCCTCGTCTTCGTTGCCAGGGGGAAGGCCGTAGCGGAAGAGCCGGCCTGCGCTCATGTCCGGGTAGCGGCTAGTCGCCCACGCGACCTCGACCGCGGAATCGTCCTCGAAGTTGCGCTGGAAGCCGACCGTCGCACCGTACCAGAAGTCAAGGAGTACCGACTCTGCTTCCCACCCAATCACCCCGCCACTGAGCCGGCCCTGCTTCCAGACGAGCCCGCGCACCTGATCCTGGTAGGCGACGTGAAGGCGGCCGTCAGGCAAGCCCATGACCGCGAACTGATAGCCGTAGGCGTCGAATCCGGGATCTGCGGCCGATCCCCAGGCGCCGCCGCCCCACACCCGGTAGATGACGTCGTCGTACATCACGTCATCTATCTGCAGGCTGCTCATGCGGAACAGCACCGGCGCGCCGTTCACCACGCACAGCCAGGGCCGCCGCCAGTTCTCCGGCGGGTTGTCGTGGAGCGCGTAGAAGGTTTCCTCCCAAGCGGCGATGCTGTTCGGCGAGCTGCTGCGCCACATGTGCTCCTGCCACTTGGGCGGGTCGGTGACGTAGGGGTAACTCGACCAACTTGCGATGTGGAAGTAGCCGTCGCCATCCCGGCACATGGACGCGTCCAGTGGCTGGCCCATGAAGCTGCCGGGCAGAGGGCCTTCGAGCAGGCCGAAGCCCAGACCGCCGGCATCAGGGTCAATGGTGACGCGGCGCGCATAGATGCCAAACGGCTCGCGGCCCAGCTCGATGATCGAGTCACCGTCCGCCAGCGTCGCGCCGCATTGCACATCGGAGTGCATCCCCTGACCGCGGTAGGTCCAGTTGGGGGCGAGGAAGTAGTCGGGCTCCTGGCTGAAGTACTGCACGCCGACCTTGACCCAGTAGCGGCCGCTGCTATCGCGGTGCGCCGCGCCGAGCTTCGTACTCGGCACATCTGCGGCCACCAGAACCTGCTCCCACTGCTTTCCGACTGCTGGCGCGAACAGCGCGGGGAGCAAGGAGCGGACGTTCTTGCAGGTCACCAGAGTCCCGTCGTCCACGCGCACCCATGGCGCGAGTTCGCCAACGGCAGGCCTGTGGTTGCCAGCAAGCAGCACGCGCTCATTCCGGCCGCCAAGCTCCACCTCGCCCGGGCGCTTGATCGCGGCCACGCGGGAAAGACCGGCATTGTCGTTGCCGCGCAGGATGCGCCGTATCACTCTCGCCAGGCGCGCACTCATGACTCGGCCCACGCCTCCAGGGAGGTATCATGCGTCCACGCCGCCTGCTCCACGCTGAACTGCGTGCGCACGCGAGTGATGATCGCGATCATGTCAGGCATCTCGGCCGGCAGGTGGGTGAGAGTGACGCGGTCGCCCTTGCGGTACGGGAGCGGCCGGGGCCAGAACAGCTCGAACTGGTAGAGCCACTGGCCGCTTTCGGAAGCCATGTCCTCCGCGATCTGCTGGCAGGCGCCGTCGCTCATCAGGTTCCCGTCGGAATGCTCGCGGGGAATGCCCCCGACCGTCCCCGTGGCGTGGCCCTCGTACTGCTTCGTCTCCTCGACCTTGCGGGTCTGTGGCGGCTGCTGCCCGTCTTCTTTCTCATCCCAGGCGTGGTCGGAGGAGGAGCTAACCTGCAGCGCCGACTGCAGCGTGCCCGGCTGTTCCACCCGCGTCGGGTAGCCCGACTTCACCTTCAAGTCGCCGCTCACCACCTTCCACTCCGTCGTGGTCGTGCGCACATCAGTCGGGGTGATCTGCTCGAAGCGAACCAGGCTCTTCTCCTTGAGCTTGAACTCGTTCGACTCCGAGTCGTAGACGCGTTTGGACTCCTCTCGCCGAATGAGGCGCCACTCAGCGTCGTAGCTCAACCGCGTGATACGCCGCTCGGTCTTCCTGGTCGAGAGGTGCATGTTCGTGGTGATGGTGGTCTCTGATTCCAGCAGCACGCGCCCGATCCAGCGGTCGCCGTCCCATACCTCCTCGAAGTCCTGGTCCTCGACTTCCTCCTGGGTCTGCGCCCACGTCCCGTCCGGCCGCTGCAGGTAGGTGCGCACCACGCGGTGGCCGGAGCCATCGTCCTCGATCTCGACCTGGCTCTCGCGCTTGTCGGAGCCCTTCTCCTCAGGGTGATCCTCTGGCACGTAGGAGGTGCGGATCACCTCTGTGCCTCCGAGGACGGTGACCTCGCCGACGGTGGGCTGCCGCTCGCGGGAGATGCTGCGGATCAGGCCCTGGCGACAGTCGACCGCGCCCACGACGGGGCTGTTGCCGCGCCGGCGCACCACCAGGCTGTCGCCGTCCACCCAGGCGTCGGTCCGGTAGCGACGACTGACCTGGAGCGGCCCCAGGAGTCGGTTCAGCGCGCTGCTCACCGACTCGTCCGGCCTGACCGTGAACTCCTTGAGCGGGTAGTTCGGAGCGTCCCACACCAGGCCGAGACCGACGCGGGCGGCGAGCTGGCGCGCGATGCTGGAACACCAGGGGCGGGTCGCCTGCGTCTGATCCTGCTCGGGGTAGGCGGCGAAGTGGGCGGTGCCGAAATCGCGCCCCTTCTCCTCTATCAGCAGTGCCGCCTTGTCGCGGCCGTGCAATTCAGTGACGATCTGGCGCTCGGAGACGCGTACCGCCGCACCGTCAATGCGGAAGGTTCCGTAGTCGTCGAACCCCAGGCCGACGAGTCCGAGCCGCACCTGCACTAGGTCGCCCTCGTTGAGAGAGCGCCAAGCTTGCGCCTTGGGTGTCAGCGGATCGCTCGGATCGGACTCGACCAGCGTGAGACCGAACGCGTCGGCGAGCGCATCGAGAGACGACTCGATGCTGCACTCCATGATGTGACGAGAGAGGATGGCGATGCGCTGCGCAGACTCGACTGCGGCGGCGGAATCGGAGATCTCGCTCGCCGCGGAGAGCCCGACCGCAGCATCCGCCGCGATGCCAGCATCCGCGGCCTCATAATAGCCCACCGGCGTCTGAGCCGAGTCCGTACCTGCGGCAGCGTCGCTTCCCGCGACCGGGTTGAGCTCGATGACCGCCTGGTCGTCGGACGAGGCATTGGAGTCGCTGAGGGCGATCTCGTACCAGAGGGCTGCCAGGTCAACCCCAGACCCGGGCTCCTGGCGCACGTGCTCAACGACTGGTGGCTCGACCTTCGCGTCAGCCAGCGCACCTGAATCAGAAGCGGCGAGCTGGTTGTGGACGACCTGTCCCGCGCCTTCAGTCGCCGCCCCGTCCTGCTGCCGCTCGTAGAAGGCCTCCACGCCAGGGTGAAAGACCCACATCCAGGGCGGCCCGCCCGGCCCCTCGGGGATGTAGAACATTCGCTCCAGCGTGTAGTAGCCGGCGCGTTCCTTATCGGTGGCTGCGAAATCGGAGCCGCTCTTGGCAGTCAGCTCCAGCACCGAGGCACCGGCCTCTGCGCCCT
>Ga0315277_10013395_pt1 | contig 10218 bp, 8 predicted proteins | sample YL17G05_15_MG_FD_203695 | JGI IMG/M metagenome (GOLD analysis project Ga0315277, IMG submission 203695) | Sediment microbial communities from Yellowstone Lake, YNP, Wyoming, USA - YL17G05_15 | ecosystem: Environmental > Aquatic > Freshwater > Lake > Sediment | place: USA: Wyoming | collected...
CCCCGGCCTGCCGCCGGTGGCGAGCGAGACAGCTCTTTCCAGCCCGTAGCGAACTTTGTGCGGCGAGTCGAGAACCGCGGCGTATTTGGTTACTGACCTCACCATCGGAACTATATCGACCTCAAATGTCCCGAATTGCCTTAGACGCGAAATGCCGCTGGCCGAGATTGTTTCGCTTCGCTTACTTTGGCCAGTAATAAACAGCACTGCAGAAGAATCTTGCCAGGCTCCGACAAGGCCAGTAAGTATATTAGTAGCGCCCGGACCACTAGTTGCGTAGCAGACGCCAAGCCGATTCGTCTGCCGCCAATAAGCTTCGGCCGCCATGGCGGCGGCCTGTTCATGATGAGTACAATAGTATTTCAGACCGTCAACACCCGGAATAGCATCGATCAGATGCATAATGTTTCCTCCAGCCAGGAGGAAAATGGCATCAACACCGATTTCTCGTAGGTGTGAAGCAATATAATCGGCAACTCTCACCGTACGCATGCTAGTGTGTTCCCCGCTGCGCGCCGGCTAAATCGCGAAATGCGCGGACGACGTCGGCAGCTGCCGAGTGAAAGAGCAAAGAGTCAACGCCAAACACTAAGAAATCGGCCCCAGCCTCAAGAGCCAATCTGATTTCATGGTCGCTGCGTACCATCAATCCAACGGATTTCTTGAATAGTCGAGTCTCATTGATCGCTTTTTCAACAAACTGCTGAATTCGAGGGTGTCTAACGTCACCGCCGCAACCAAGAGCGATGGACATATCATAGACACCCAGGTAGATGCCGTCAATGCGGGAAATGGAGAGGATTTCGTCCAGTTCGCGAAAGGCATTTTCGGTTTCAATGATCAGGGATATAAACGGGAATGAATTGTCCAGTCTTCCCTCAGGGAGGATTGCGGGCGGGCAATATCTTGAAACCCTTGTGAACGGATTGTAGCCGCGCGCACCCTCGGGCGCAAACAGCATGTTCGCAACGATTTCGCGCGCGTCCATAGCACTCCGAACCTGGGGGATAACCACGCCGTGAGCACCGGCATCGAGGAGCGGCTGTATCGTGAATGGGTCTCTGCCTGGCACACGAACCAGAGGCGAGCAACCGGCGCCCTCGGCTGCGCGAATACTGTCAGCCGCGGAGCCCAGTTGATAAGTCCCATGCTCCATGTCCAGAATCTGAAAATCAAAACCGGCAAACCCCAACAACTCCGCCAATGCGGGCGAGGGAAGAATTGACCAGATTCCGAGCAGCGGTTGTCCTGCCGCAATCTTAGCCTTCAGAGGGTTTAGAGAAGAACCCGTGGGTTTCATCAGCTTCGCACTCCATGCGGGCAGAGAATCATCTAATGATGCTGAGGATCTTGGCCATTCTCGACCAGCCGGCACCATTGAGCAGTCCGCTGAAGAGCCGCATCTAAGGAAAGAGTCTCCTTCAACCCCAGCTCATTCTTCGCCCTGTCAGTAGAGGGCACGTATCGCTGCGCGGGCTGAGACGGGTCCGCCGTTTCAGCGATCGTGACCGGAGCACCACAATTCAGAGCCTCAGTCACCAAAACAGCGAGGCGAGAAATGGTGAGATCGGCCGCCGAGCCGACGTTGTACGGCCGGCAAGGGATACCCCGCACCAGGATTGTCCAAAGCCAAATGGCAAGGTCCGTCGCGTACAGGTAGGACCGAAACGGAGAGCCGTCACCACAAACGCGGATCGGCCCTCCTTGCAGTGCGTCCCGGATGAAATTGCCAACCGCAAAATGCGAGGTCAATGGAAGGTGAGGGCCTACAAAGGCGAAGCACCTAGCAATCTTGGTTTGGATCCCATAGTGCTTGTGGTAAATGGCACAAAGAAGCTCTCCGACCCTTTTGCCCTCACCGTAAGCCGACCGCGGATCAGTTGTGTCAGGTGCGCCCATGTAAGTCTCGGGAACGTGGTTCAGTTCCGACGGCTGCTTACCATACACGGCTCCGGAGCTGGCCAGGAGAAACTTCTTTGCTCCGCAGGCCACGGCGAAGTCCAACACGCGACGGGTGCCCTGAATCGTGGTATCCATCATCAGCAGAGGGTCTACGTCATTCAGTTTCGCGCTTGCCTCTGTGGCGGCGTGGATAACGTGCGAGAATTGGCCCGGAGGGAAGTCGAATGCGCGAACGTCGCCCGTATGGAACCGGATCGCAGGGTGAGAAGCGAGGTGGTGCATCTTGCGCGCAAACGCTTTCGGATCCCTTGAAAGAACAAGAACTGAAGCCCCCAACCCCAGCCTGTCGTTGGCCCAAGCGAAGCTATCAAGAAGCCAACACCCGAAGAATCCCGTGCCGCCCGTGATGAATATTCTCTGCCCGCGCAGTTCCTCCCAAAGGTCCCGCGTGTGGTGCAGAATATGGTCGAGCTCCTCCGCTACGGCGTATGACATCGCTTTGCAGTTCGGCAACAAATGGTCTCAAAGCTCTCCTTGACATACTGGACCATCGCTGCGGAAATCCCGGGGAAGAGCCCGATCCAGAACAATTGATTCATGACGAAATCGGTGCCTTTCAGCCCACCGGCGGTGCGGTACGGCGTTCCCGCATACGCGGGTTGCCGAATCAGGTTCCCGCCGAAGAGAAGACGCGTCGCGATCCTCCTCTGTTCCAGCTGGCTGATCACGTCGGCACGGGAGAACGGAGCTTCCTCCCGTACCGCGATCGGGAAACCAAACCAGCTCGGTTCGGAACCGGGAGTGGCTGCCGGCAACACCAGGAATTCGTCAAGCTCCTTCAAACTGTCGCGCAGGCGGCTGAAATTCTGGCGCCTCGCCTCGATTAAATCGGGTAATTTCTTTAACTGCGCCACACCGACAGCCGCCTGCATGTCTGTTAACTTCAAATTGTAGCCAATGTGGGAATAGGTGTACTTGTGGTCGTAGCCGCTGGGCAGGTCGCCGAGCTGCCAGTCAAAGCGCCTGCCGCAGGTGTTGTCCTTGCCTGGATCGCACCAGCAGTCACGCCCCCAGTCGCGAAAAGATTCGACCAGGGTCTTCAACAACGGTTGGTCGGTGAGCACGCAGCCGCCCTCGCCCATCGTGATGTGGTGGGCGGGGTAAAAACTGAACGTGGCCAGGTCGCCGAACGCACCGACTTTCTTCCCGTCATAGGTAGCGCCGAGCGCATCGCAGCAATCTTCGATCAGCCAGAGGCCGTGCTTCTTCGCGAACGAACAGACGGCATCCAGGTCGAAGGGGTTCCCCAGTGTGTGGGCCAGTATGATCGCCCGGGTGCGGTCGCTTAGCGCGCTTTCGAGTTGCGAAACGTCGACATTGTAAGTCGGAATCGTGATGTCCACAAAAACGGGTACCAGGCCGTTCTGGACGATGGGATTGACGGTGGTCGGGAAACCGGCAGCAACCGTAATCACTTCGTCTCCGGGCCTCAGCCGGCGGTCACCGAGCTTCGGTGAGGTCAGGCAGGAAAGCGCCAGCAGGTTGGCCGAAGAACCGGAATTGACCAGCACCGCGTGGCGAACACCAAAATACCGGGCAAATTCGCGCTCGAACTGGTCGGCGAAGCGCCCGGTGGTCAGCCAGAAATCGAGCGCCGAGTCGACCAGCGATTGCAGCTCACTGGCGTCGAAAACGCGGCCGGACACCGGGATGGCGGTTTCGCCGGGCACGAACGGCTGCCCGGGGAAGGCCTCCTGGTGGTATTGCGCGACCAGATCAAGAATCTGCTGTCGCAGTTCGTTCGCGCGTTGGTTCATGGGAAAAGAAATTGCGGTACCAGGCGATGGTCAGGTCCAGCCCCTGGTCGAGCGTGAATTGCGGCTGCCAACCGAGCATGGTTTGCGCCTTCGAAGCATCCAGGTACTGGCAGCGGATTTCATGGCTGGCTTCATTGCGCACGTCCGGCTCGAGCGCCGAGCCCATGCGCCGCAAAATGGTGCGGACCAGGTCGAGTACCGTGATCTGCAGTTGGTTGGAGAAATTGAAGGCGTGCCCTTTCAACTCGGGGCGGGCCGCCAGCCGCTCGGCCAGCAGCATGTAGGCGGCTGCGCCGTCCTCGACGTAGAAGTAGTCGCGGATGAATTGCCCGTCGGAGCGGATGACCGGCCGTTCGCCGTGCAGGATCGAGCGGATGGTGCCGGGCACGATGCGGTTCCAGTTGAGGTCCCCACCACCATAAAAGTTTCCACAGCGGGTAATGGCGACCGGCAGTCCGTAGGTGGCCGCGTACATCTGGGCAATCAGGTCGGCGCAGGATTTGCTCGCGTCGTACGGGTGCCTGCCCTGCAGCGGCGCCTGTTCGGTATACGGCAGCGTTTCCTGGTCGCCATAGGCCTTATCCGAGGAAGCAAGGATAATCTGCCGGACAGCAGGGCTGCGCCGGCATGCTTCAAGAGCTGTCCAGGTACCCGCGATGTTGCTTTCCAGCGTGGAAACCGGGTTTCGGTTGGCGATGCCCACGATGGTCTGGGCCGCCACGTGGAACACCGTGTCGATCTCGTATTCGCCCAACACCCGCTCGATCAGCGCCTGGTCGCGCACATCACCACGCACGGTCTTCACCCGCTCGATGGTAGCCGAGCGAACCAATTCCGACTGAGGCACCCAGTCGCGCACCAGGCACACGATGTCGGCGCGGGCAGCGAGCAAACGCTGCACCAGCCAACTGCCCAGCAGGCCGGTGGCGCCGGTCACCAGCGTCGGACGATCGCGCCAGAAGCCATTCAATCCCAAATCTTCCATGGAGCCTTGCCTTGCGACCATAGTTCGTTCAAGTGGAGATATTCGCGATACGTATCCATGGCGAAGAAGAAGCCCTGGTGGGGGTGGGCCATCAACTGTCCCTCTTTGGCAAGTTGCTCAAGCGGGCGCTGCTCAAGCTCGCAATCATCGCTGGAAAGGTAGTCGAAAATGGCGCGGTTAAACACGAAGTGGCCGGCATTGACCCATCCCTCCGCCCGGGGTTTTTCCGCGAAGCTGTTCACCCGGCCGTGTTCATCCGTCAGCAGCACTCCAAAGCGCGATACCGGGTGAACGGCGGTTACGGTGGCCAGTTTGCCGTGGCTGCGGTGGTAATCGGCGAGCGCCCGGATGTTCACGTCGCTGACGCCGTCGCCGTAGGTCACCATGAACTGCTCGCCGTCGATGTAGGGCTCGATGCGTTTGATGCGGCCCCCGGTCATCGTTTCCTGGCCCGTGTCGGCCAGGGTGATGCTGAAGTTCTGTTCACCGTGCGCGCCGTGGTAGACGATGCGGTTCGGCTGGCCGAGGGAGATGGTGAAGTCGTTATTCATCGCCTCGTAGTTCAGGAAGTATTCCTTGATCATGTTGCCCCGGTAGCCGAGGCATAGCACGAAGTCGCGGAAGCCGTGGTGAGCATACAGCTTCATGATGTGCCAGAGAATCGGCCGCCCGCCGATCTCCACCATGGGCTTCGGACGGTACTCGGTCTCTTCGCGAAGACGAGTTCCTAAACCGCCACAAAGTATCACAACCTTCATACCGAGTCCCATGGGATTTGTTCCATCAGCGTACCGCGAGCGCCATCGGCCGGTTCTGAAACGACCGGCGGCGGTCGATGCGTTCGACCAGGTAGCCGTCCAGCTCCACCGCAACGGATTTTTGCAGCATCTCGACCGAGAGAATGAGGCGCTCCGCGCCCTTCTTACGAACCAGGATCCCTTCGATGCCTGCCAGCGGTCCGGCCTTGACCCGCACCCAATCGCCGACCGAAAGGAACGGATAGGGTTCTACCAGCAGCCGGCTCTCGAGTGCGTGCTGAACGGCCTCGATTTCCTCCTTCGGAATGGGCGTCGGACCGGTGTTGCTTCCCACCAGAAAATGAACGCCTGGGGTCTGCAAAATCGCCAGACGGCGCCGCAAATCGGCATGCAGGAAGACGTAGCAGGGGAACAGCGGCTTGTGCAGGACCTTGATGCGGTCGGCCCACCGGCTGCGCTCCGGGTAAAGCGGCAGAAAAACCTCGATCCCTTTACGAACCAGCAAATTGGCCACGACTTTCTCATGCTGGTGTCGGGTGTAAGCCGCGTACCAACTGAGGTCGCGCTGAGTCATAATTAGACAGCTCCGCCCTGTGGCTTACAGCGCCTGATCCTGCCACACCCCAATGACGGCAATTTAGGATTGCGGATTTCGGATTTCAAGCACCTGGGACGTTTGAAATCCAAAATCCTCACGCGGTAACGCCAACGGGTGGCTGTCCCCCCGAATGCTATGGGTTGCCCCCTGCGCTGATGACGCCCGTCACATACTGCTCTGCCCTCTGTCAGCCCTCCGTGCCTATAAGAGGGTGCAGCGGCCACCGATTATAGTCGAAGCCGGGAGCGAGGAGCAAGCGGCATGGTCTGAACCTTCCTCGAACCCGTCACGCGCCTCCCATCTCTCCCAAATTGGAAATACGTCGGTCGTCCAGCCGGCAGCTTACGCCGCTCGCGGTTCCCGCCACCCAGCAAAACAGCAGGGCATTGGCCGGAATCTGCAAGTTGAAGTCTGTCACGGAATGTAAAAGGATGGCAGCCAATGCGCCCGCAGAACCCGCCGCCAGAATGGCGGCCGACCGATGGCTAGAACGCACCGCTGTCCGGGCGGCCCGCAGAACCAACGCCCAGAGACCCGCGAACAGCAACGCGGCGGCCGGAATGCCAATCTCGGCCGCGAACTCCAGGTAGTCGTTGTGCGCGTGCTCGTAGCGGTTCGACAGGAACGAGGTCTGGTAATGCATGGCGGCCCAGTCATAGGTTCCCAGGCCCGTTCCCGTCCACTTGAAGTCCCGGATCGCGCCAAGACTGTCCCTCCAGATGGGGAGGCGATCCCGCTCCATGACCCCGGCATGGCCCAGCATCTCAAAACGAGACGTAACCGCTTCCAAGCCGACCCAGAACGCGTAAGATGCGGGGATCAACAACAGCACCAGCAGCAGCGCCACCGCCGATCGTCTCCGGCGCCTCAGGATATGCAGGCCGCCAACCAGAAGCAGCCCGCTGACTCCCGCCGCGATTCCCATGCGCGAACGCGAGAAAACCAGTGCCAGGCAGAGAACCGCGAAACCCATGGCCTGCGAGAGCAGCCTGGAGCTGCTCTCGGAAGAGATGGCGGCCAGCAGCTTTCTCTTCACCCCCAGCCCCGCAAGTTGCGGACGCCGGAAGAGCGCACCGGCCAGAACAAACGGCAAAACCATCTCCAGAAGCCCGGCGAAATGGTTGTGGTTGATGTAAGTCCCGGTGGCGTCGTCGGTGCCAAACACTTTCCGGTAAGTAAAGATGTACTGCCAACCTGCCAAGTACTGCACCAAGCCATAGCAGGCTTCAAAAAGACCGACGATAACCAGGGTGCGGAGCAGGATGGAGCCGCGCCCGCGAGCCGCAAGCCGCTGCGCAATCAGGAAAGCCAGGGCGTAGGCAATGAGCTTGGACAGGGCCACTTGGGTGGCGTGCGGATTCAGCGACAGGGCCAGATAGGCAGGCGGCGGGGAAAACGGGGAGAGCAATTGGGCAGCAAAGGCGCCGCGATTGGGGGAAACCAGCGCGGTCAAGCCGGCCGGCAGCGGAACAAGCTGGAGCAACGGCACGCCGACAATGACAGCCAGCACCAGCACCGCCAGGCGCGGAATCCTCGGCCAGCCGCGCCAGAAGCAGAGGATCGCGGCCGCCAGAACGCCCGCTTCCATCAGCACGTAGGCGGTGGTGATAACGCCACCGAAAGCCAGCACGCTGCCTGTGAACACAACCGCCAGGAGCAGACCGCCAAGCTCCAGACTGCGCTCCGCGGAAGCGTGCTCTTCAACTTGAGACATGCGCCATTATTCCTGGCCCGCCGGTTCGATCACGGCGTCATCGATCCATATCTTGCCCCGGACCAGGTTGTCGAGCTTCTGGCTTTGGCGGCGCCGCGCCTGCACCAGGACAACCGAGGTAGCGGGGCCGGTGCGGAAATCAAGCTGGCGAAGCATCCATGGCTCCGTCCCGACCCTGTTCTCCGTGCAGGCCAGGAACTGTTCGGCGCGCGGGGCCGCGACCGGACTGATGCAGAAGACGATGCCCTGGTCGGTGCTCACGTTCTCCAGCTTCATGTAGGCTCGAAACCGATGCCGGCGATTCGGTGGGACGGGCGCCAGTTGCCAGACCCCGCCGAACTCCAGGTTGGCCGTGCCGTCGAAAGTGATGCGAAGCGAGCGGGTGCCCTGCTGGGCGACCAGATTATCGATACTGATTTCATAGCCGGGCTGCTGCTGGAAACGCCAATCCAGGCCGGCATTGGGCATATCCAACTCGAAATCGCCGTTGGTGAGGAAGTCACCCGGCCGGCGAGCCGCTTCACGCCCCGAGTCGGCCAATACCTGGCCCCATGTCCGCTGTGCCGCCTGGCCCTGGCCAGCCGCCGCCAGCGCCCCCGCATAGTCGCTTCCGAGCTGTTGCGCTTCCACCGGACGGGCCGCGCGAAGCGCCGCCCAGACCGGCTCACCGTCGCCCAGCTTCCGTCGTGCCATCAGAAAACGGAGATAATCGCCGAGGCATTCGGCATCCCTGGGGATCACCTGGTTGAAAATCACGCCGGGATCGGCGGCCGCCTTCCAGGCGATGTCGAAGACCGCCGGGCGCAACTGCCGGCTGCTCTGGGCTACAACGCGCAGATAGGAAAAGGCTTCCCCGGTCCGTTCGGCCAGAAGCAGGAAATTGGCCAGCCGCCAGGCGGCGGGGGGAGAATAGGGGCTGGCGAAGACAGCCGCGCGCAACGCCGCTTCCATCTTGCGGGACTCATGTAATTGGAAATAGGCGTCGGCCAGGCCGTTCCAATTCCGGACATCGAGCGGGTTCAGCGCGGCGGCACGCAAGTACGCTTCAACGGCCTTTTCGGGCTGGAACCCCTGTTCGGAAAACAGCAGGTGCGCGCCACGCGCTGTCCATACCGCAGGATTGCCGGGATCCAGCTTGGCGGCCAGCTCCACCTTCTTGGGCTGCCGGCTGTCGAGCAGCCAGGCGGCGAAGCCGTGCACCGTCACCTCCGCCAGGTAAACCAGGGCGGCGAGCAGAAACACGATCCGCGCCAAAACCTTCGCCTTGTTCATACCACCCATGGCCGATGAAGAATAGCCGTAGGGGCGACGCTTCCGGTCGCCCGCCCGTGGAGAAAAACCACCACGTCAAGCGGTCAGGGACCCAGCCGGTCGCGCGCGGCGGCTCAGCCCGCCTGCACCTCCTGCGTCTCGGGTTCTTCGCGTTCCGCGCCATACCTGTAATAGCGGTAGCGGTAGCGCCCGTAGTAACTGGAGGCCGACAGATCCACGTTGTTCAACACCACCCCGATCACGTTGGCGTTGACCTGGCCCAGCAGGTCCTTGGCCTGGTTGACAAGCGTCCGCGAGGTGATGCCGCCGTGGACGATCAACATGACAGCATCGGCCTGGGCGGCCAGGACCCGCCCGTCGGTCACGTGCAGCACGGGCGGCGAGTCCAGAATCACGTAATCAAATTTCGCCACCGCTTCGGCGAGAAGCTGCTTCATCACGCCGGAGGCAACCAGCTCCGCGGGGTTCGGCGGAATGGGGCCGCAAGGGAGCACGAACAGGTTGGGTATCTGGCTCTCCATGATGGATTCCTCGAAGCAGGACTGCCCCACCAGGTAGGTGGAGAGTCCCGTGGAGGAAGCAGGCAGTTTCAGCACCGTCGCGATGCGCGGCCGGCGCATGTCGGAATCGACGAGCAGGACGCGGCTGCCGAGCTGCGCCAGGGTGATGGAGAGATTCATCGCGGTCTTGGTCTTCCCCTCGGTGGGTTGGGCGCTGGTCATCAGGATGACGCGCGGCGGCTTCCCGGGCGTCGACAGCAGGATCGAGGTGCGCAATGAGCGGTAGGCCTCCGACTGGGCGGAGTTCATGTATGGGGAGATCAAGCAGGCCACCGCCACCTCCTTCGGCGATTCCCTTCCATCGGGCGCAATTTGCTTCTGCCTATTCTCGGCGCCGTACCCGTAGCCGTAGCCATAGCCGTAGCCATAACCGTGGCCGTATCCCACCCGCCCCTTGGAAACGGTGCCGGGAATCACGCCCAGGGTGGGCAGGCCAACCTGCCGGCGCACGTCGTCGGGCGTCTTCAGGCTGTCGTCCAGGAACTCCTGGAGAAAGGCCATGCCCAGACCCAGCCCCAGGCCGGCCACCAGGGCCATGGCCATGTTCAGCATAATCCGCGGCTTGGCTGGCTCCGAGGGCACCTCCCCTTGGTCCACGATCCGAATGTTGCT
>Ga0315277_10013396_pt1 | contig 10218 bp, 8 predicted proteins | sample YL17G05_15_MG_FD_203695 | JGI IMG/M metagenome (GOLD analysis project Ga0315277, IMG submission 203695) | Sediment microbial communities from Yellowstone Lake, YNP, Wyoming, USA - YL17G05_15 | ecosystem: Environmental > Aquatic > Freshwater > Lake > Sediment | place: USA: Wyoming | collected...
TATTCCTTCCATCGGCGCGCAGTATCACCTCGGGATTGATGGCATCAGCTTCCTGCTCATCATGCTGACGACCGTCCTGGGCTTTCTCTCCGTGCTTTCTTCCTGGTCGGCGGTCGAGGAGCGGACGAAGGAATACTACGCGATGTTCCTGCTCCTTCAGACGGGCATGCTGGGCGTTTTCATGTCGCTGGATTTTTTCCTGTTTTACGTTTTCTGGGAAGTCATGCTCGTGCCGATGTATTTCATCATCGGCGTTTGGGGCGGGCCGCGGAAACTCTACGCCGCAATCAAGTTCTTTTTGTACACGTTGGCGGGTTCCGTGCTGATGCTGCTCGGAATTCTGACTCTCTACTTCCGCTATCACACCGATACGGGCGTCTACACCTTCAACCTGCTCGACTTGATGGCTCATGCGAATTCCTGGCCCCTCAACATGCAGTACTGGGTTTTCTGGGCGTTCATGATCGGTTTTGCGATCAAAGTGCCGATGTTCCCGTTCCACACCTGGCTGCCCGACGCGCACGTGGAAGCTCCCACCGCAGGCTCCGTGATCCTGGCCGGGGTTCTGCTGAAGATGGGGACTTACGGCTTCATTCGTTTCTCGCTGCCTTTGCTCCCCCAGGCGAGTTCGAACCCGAGGATCGTGCGGGTGATGGTGGTGCTTTCGATCATCGCCATCATCTACGGCGCGCTGGTCTCGCTGATGCAACGCGACATGAAGAAGTTGATTGCGTATTCCTCCGTCAGCCACCTGGGCTTTTGCACATTAGGAATATTTGCTCTGAATCCGCACGGACTCTCGGGGAGCGTGATTCAGCAGATCAACCACGGGATTTCGACCGGCGCGCTCTTCTTGATTGTCGGCCTGATTTACGAACGCCGCCACACGCGGGAGATTAAGGAGTTTGGCGGGCTCTCGAATGTGATGCCGGTCTACGCCACGCTCTTCATGATTGTCATGCTCTCCTCCATCGGCCTGCCGTTGCTGAACGGGTTCATTGGAGAGTTCACGATTCTTCAAGGGGCGTTCGAAGTGAGCTGGCGCTGGGCGGCCTGGGCGGTGGTGGGCATCGTTCTCGGCGCGGCCTACATGTTGTGGCTCTACCAGCGGACAATGTTTGGAACCTGCGACAACCCCAAGAATCAGGTCTTGAAAGACCTGAACTTCCGGGAGGTCATGACCCTGGTGCCTCTGATCATCTGGGCGTTCTGGATCGGGCTCTACCCCAAGCCGTTTTTCAAAGTTCTGGAGAAGCCGGTGACGGAAATCGTGCGACAGGTGAACACAGGTTTCTTCCCAGCTAGCGCGGCCGCAACGCCCGCGGTCGAACCCGTCCCGCCGCCGGCGGCTGGGCCTGCGCCGGCCACTGCCCATCCGGCGCTTGGAGCTGCGCACTGATGTGGAATCAATTCTTCCAGCGCGCTGATTACGTCGCCATCACGCCCGAGATCGTTTTGACGATGTTCGGGTTGGGGATCCTCCTGATCGATTTTCTCATCAAGGAGAAGCGCGACCGGTATCTCAACGCCGTGACGGCTCTGATCGGTCTGGTGATGGCGGGCGTGCAACTCTTGCGGTTCTGGCGGGGCACTCTCCTCCCCATTCCTTACAGCGGATTTGGAGGAAGCCTGGCGGTCGACACCTTCGCCATTTACTTCAAATTAATCATTCTCGCGGCCACCGCGCTGGTGGTGATGATCTCTGCTAAGTATTTGGAAATCGAGGAGGTCCACTTCGGCGAGTACTACGCCCTCCTGATGTTCTCGGTGGTGGGAATGATGTTCATGGCGTCAGGGAGGGACCTGATCGTCCTGTTTATTGCCCTGGAACTGATGGCGCTCTGCGAATATGTTCTCACCGGCTTCTTGCGCGGCAACCGCAGATCGAATGAAGCCGCGATGAAGTTCTTCCTGCTGGGCGCTTTTTCATCGGGCCTGCTGCTTTACGGCATGTCACTGCTGTACGGGCTCAGTAATTCGACCAACCTGGCGGTCATCGCCCAGAGGCTCGCCGACCGGCCCTCGCCCGATCCGCTCTCCTGGATGGCGATGATTACGCTGCTGGCCGGCTTGTTTTTCAAGATCGCGGCTGTCCCCTTTCACCAATGGACGCCCGATGCGTATGAGGGCGCTCCCACATCCATCACGGCATTCATTTCGGTGGCGCCCAAGGCTGCTTCGTTTGCGATTCTGATCCGCATCCTGATGTCCGGGATGTGGCCGCTGCGCGCCGAGTGGCAGGCCTTGATGGTCGGCGTGGCGATTGCCACGATGACGCTGGGGAATCTGGCGGCCATGACCCAAACGAACATCAAGCGCTTTTTTGGCTACTCCACGATCTCTCACGTCGGCTATCTGTTACTGGGGTTGATCGCGGCTGCGGATGGAAATCCGGAAGGGCTCACGGCCGTGGCCATCTATCTCCTCGTATATGCCTTCATGAACCTGGGAGCCTTCGCGGTCGTCATCATGATGCGGCGCAAGGAAATCATTGGCGATGAGATTGATGATCTTTCGGGCCTGATGGAGCGTGCGCCCGGCCCCGCGATCCTGATGCTCATCTTTCTCTTGTCGCTCGCCGGAATTCCGCCCACGGCGGGCTTTATTGGGAAATACTTCATTTTCCTGTCGCTCATTCAGACGGGGCACTACTCGCTGGCCGTGCTGGCGGTGGCGTATGCGGTCGTGGCGCTGTACTATTATTTCCGGATCGTGGTCGCGATGTTCATGAAGAAGGCGACGGATGTCGTTCCGCTGGCCACGGGGATAGGACTGTCGGTAGCCCTGGGCGTCACGCTCAGCCTGACGTTGATCGTCGGGGTTTATCCTGAGCCCTTCATCGTCCTGGCACGCGAGGCGGTCCGGCCGTTCTTCTCCTAGTCTGGAGGTTTGTGTCCCTGCTGGGGGGGAAGTCATCTGACCCATGGGCGCAAGTCGGCGTTTATACAAGTCTGGGCTTCGTTCTGTTCGGTGGGATAGCCGGCGGGTACTTTCTGGGTTGGATTCTTGATAGATGGTTAGGCACAGCGCCGGTGCTCTCCCTGGTGATTGCGGCGGTGGGATTCACCGGGGGGTTAATAGAGGTTCTGCGAATTCTTCAGCGGCTGGAAAAACGTGACGACGGAAATAACACAAGCACCGGACCTGGCCCGAGCTGAGGCGCGCATGCCGCGCTGGATGGTCGGCATCGGCGTGCTCAGCACGGCCGTGCTCCTGGTGGTGGGCCAGCCTCGCCCAGCGGTAGGGTTTGCCCTGGGCGCTGCCCTGGGCATCCTCGGCTACTTCTGGCTCCATCAGGCGGTTGTGGCCCTGATGAATGCACAAACGGCGCGCGTCCCCCGCGGTGTGGTGCTGAAGATCATGCTTCGATATGCCCTGATGCTTGCGGGGATCCTGCTTTTCTCACGAACCGGCTGGCTGCCAGTCCTGGCCGTTTTCGGGGGGCTCCTGGTCCCCGCCGCGGGAGTGACCATCGAGTCTCTCCTGCTTCTTCGCGCAGGTTTTCATTCCACCGACCCTGCATAGGACCGGCACGGGATAGTTTTATCTTATGGAACACACTCTGTGGTTTACGGCATGGCTAAACAAACTACTGGGCAGCGTGGTGACGCCGCTGCTTGAGAAAATCGGCTACCATCCGGCTGATCCCGCCCAGCCCATCCCCAACTACATTGCCATGGAAATCCTGGTGCTCCTGGTGATTGTGATCGGGACACTCGTGCTGCGCCGGCGGCTCTCCATCGAGAAGCCCGGGAAATTTCAGCATTTGATGGAAGTAGCAGTGGAGTTCGTGCAAGGACTTGCCGAAGAGATTATCGGGCATGGATCGCAGCGATACGTGGCGATGCTTGGGACGCTCGGCATATTCATCGTCCTTTGCAACGTCCTGGGACTGATCCCGACGCTCGAGACTCCCACTGGCCATATTCAGGTCACGCTGGGATGCGCGGTCGCGGCATTCCTTTACTATAACTATGAGGGCGTCCGACATCACGGTGTGCTGGGCTACATCAAACACTTTTGCGGCCCCATGATGCTCATCGCCCCACTGATTTTTCCGGTGGAGATCATCAGCAACGTCTTCCGGCTTCTCTCCCTGAGCGTGCGCCTTTACGCCAACATGTTTGTCGGTGAACTGCTGGAGCGCGTCTTTTCCGGGCTCGTACCGATCCTTGCGCCGGCGCTGATGATGGGCCTGCATTTGTTTGTGTCATTTATCCAGGCTTATATTTTTATGCTTCTGCCGGCAGTCTATATCAGCATGGCAGTAGCGGAAGAGCACTAAGAGCAGAATTCAGGAGTCAGGAGTCAGAATTCAGGATAGAAACGGCCCGACCCGATCGTGGGTCATATGAAGGGCGGGGTCAGCGTGCTTGTCGCGGACTTCCTGAACCCTTTCTTCTGGATTCTGACTTCTGAATTCTGTTTTTCGTCCCGTCAGCGTGAGCCTCGCTTGCACGAGGGAAAGCGGGAAACCACCTCCTGACGGTAATTCATCACGCCTTGTCGCGGCCAGAGCCGGGCAGGGCAGAGGAGGCAAAGTGAGAAAAGTCGTATTGATGCTGGGAACGGCGTTTGGAGCGCTGCTGCTCGCTTCTCCGGTTTTCGCGCAAGGTGGGGCGGCAGTGCCGGCGACCGAGAGAACCATAATGTGGGTGGCCATCACGTCCGGATTCGCCATGGCCATCGCGGCTGCGGTTTGCGGCTATTCGCAATCCAGGGTGGCGGCAGCGGCCTGCGAGGGCATGGCGCGAAATCCCGGAGCCCGGCCTGGAATCCAGTTCGCCCTCATCCTGGGACTGGTGTTCATCGAGACCCTGGCGTTGTTCACGTTCGCCATGATCTTTGCAAAGGTCATTCCCAACTTCACGTCCTAGAAAATCCTGCGCCAGTTCGGTAATGACCTCGGGGGAGGCTCCGGCCTCCCCTTTTTGTTTGCTCGTCGGGAAGCGTCTACGATCTCTTATGGCAGGGGGACTCCAGCGAGACTCGTTAGGAACAGGAAGTCGCCAGGATAGAGTCCGAGATAGAAGATTCCGACGACGCTGACCGCCAGGGCCACTCTCACTGTCCAGGGTAGCGGAGAGGATGAGGCTTCAGGACGTCCCTCGCGCATATACATGACGACCACAAGGCGGAAATAGTAGTACACCGAAACGACGCTCATCAGAACCGCGATGATGGTCAGACCAATGAGGTTAGCGTGGACGGCGGCGCGGAAGAGGAAAAACTTCCCGAAGAAGCCCGCGGTTGTGGGGAAACCTCCGAGCGATAACATCAGTACGGTGAGACATGCTGCGACGCCCGGACGCTCGTACCCGAGGCCGGCGAAATCTTCAATAAGGGTCCAGCGCTCGCCGGTCCCGGACAGGTGCGCCACGAGTATAAATGCGCCGACGTTCATCAGCGCGTAGATGGCAAGATAGAAGAGCACCGGGACGGTCCCTTCCTTCGGACCCGCAGCAATCCCCACCAGGACATAGCCCGCGTGGGCAATGGCGGAGTAAGCGAGCAGTCTCTTGATGTTGGTTTGCCAAAGCGCGGCGAGATTCCCCAGACACATGGTGAGGACCGCCGAGACCCAGATCAACCAAAACGCGATCGAACCCGCCGACGAAAAGGCCCCGAGAAAAAGGCGCAGCATAATGGCAAAAGCCGCGGCTTTTGGGCCGGTCGAAAGGAAAGCTGTCACCGGCGCTGGCGCGCCCTGATAAACGTCAGGTGTCCAGATGTGAAAAGGGACGGTGGAAACCTTGAAGGCGATTCCGACGAACATCAAGATGAGGGCTACCCATGCGAAGGTTGACCACGGGGAAGGCCCGCCACTTCCTCCCAATCGCTCGCGCAGGGCCATCAGATTCGTGGTGCCCGTGAGCCCGTAGAAGAACGCGATCCCGTAAAGGAAGAAAGCGGTGGCGAACGATCCTAGCAGGAAGTACTTCAACGAGGCCTCGTTGGCCAGCGCGTCATGTCGCTTGAAGCCTGCGAGGATATATGTCGCGAGCGAAGAGATCTCGAGCCCCAGGAAGATCATCATCAGTTCCGTGGAGGCGGCCATGAAGCACATCCCCACGGTGGCCATCAATATCAACGCGTAAAACTCCCCGTGGTGGATGTTGTCGCGCTCAAGATAGTTGAAAGAGCCGAGCAGGGTGAGCGCTGCAACCAGCAGGAACAGGCAGATGAAATAGAGGCTGAAGCGATCGGCAGCCACGCTGCCGCCAAACGCCAGGCCCGGCGAGAAGGAGGTCCGAACCGTTGCGGCGCCTGCGGCGATCACTCCGAAAAGCGAAAACCAGCCAAGCAGCGACCTGCGCCCGGCCGGCAGGAACGGTTCAAAGACCATTACCAAAATCGCAAAGCCCGCCAGAATGGCTTCCGGGAGAATCCGAATGAGGTCGCTCGCCTGGACGCTGATCATCGGGTCCCCTCCCGAGGCTGGGCAGCCTTCAACTGCGCGAAGGAGGGTTCGCCCCGTTCAATGCGATGAATGACCTGGGCAACGCCCGAATCGAGCCGCCGCAGGAAGGGTTGAGGGTAGACACCCATCCCAAGGATGACGAGCACGATGGCCACAAGGATGAGCTTCTCTCGGCCTGATAGGTCCGGCAGGTTGCGGTTCTTCTCGTCGGTAACCTCGCCAAAGAACACGCGTTGATACATCCAGAGCAGGTAAACCGCCGCCAGCACAACTCCCACGGCGGCAAGCACGGCGTACACGGGGCGCACGTGGAACGCGCCCACGATAATCAGAAACTCGCCAACAAATCCATTCAACATGGGTAGGCCCAGCGAGGAGAGAGCAACGATCATAAAGAAGGCACTGTACACGGGAAGCGTCGTCGCCAGCCCGCCGAAGTCACGGATCAATCGCGTATGACGCCGGTCATAGAGCATGCCCACCAGGATAAAGAGCGCGCCGGTGGAGACGCCGTGGTTACACATCTGGTAGATCGCACCTTCGATCCCACTCACTGTAAAGGTGAAAATTCCCAGCACCACGAATCCCAGGTGCGCGACGGAAGAATAGGCGACGAGTTTCTTCATATCCGGCTGGACCATCGCCACGAGTGACCCGTAAAGAATGCCGATGATGGCGAAGATGCAGATGAACGGCGCGAAGGCTCGTGAAGCCTCGGGGAAGAGGGGCAGGCAGAAGCGTAGCATCCCGTATGTCCCCATCTTCAGCAGCACGCCGGCCAGGATGACCGAGCCCGCCGTGGGGGCTTCGACGTGCGCGTCAGGCAGCCAGGTATGGAATGGAAACATCGGCACCTTGATGGCGAACGCCAGGAAGAACGCGAGAAACAGCCACGTCTGGGCTGATCCCGACAAGATTTGCACGCCGCTGGCGAGCTGGCGGGAAATGATCTCGAGGTCGAATGTGCCGGTGAGGTTGTAGAGGTAAAGGATGCCCACCAGCATCAAAGCAGAACCCACCATCGTGTAAAGGATGAATTTGATCGCTGCGTACACGCGCCGCTCGTGGCCCCACACGCCGATGAGGAAATACATGGGGATAAGCATGGCTTCCCAAAAAATGAAAAAGAGGAACAAGTTGAGGGAAATGAACACGCCGATCATTCCGGTCTCGAGGGCCAGCAGAAAGAGGAAGAATTCCTTCACGTGCCTCGTGATGCTGGTCCACGAGGCAAGGACGGCCAACGGCGTGAGGAACGCCGTCAGCAGAATGAGCAGCAGGCTCAGCCCGTCGATTCCGACGTGGTAACTGATCGGCGGCGTGCTGATCCACGGATGGTGTTCGACAAACTGCATGCCGGGTTGGTCCGCACTGAAGCCGAGGAAGATCTTGAGTGCGAGCAAGAACACAGCCAGCGACACGATCAGGGCCAGCCAACGGATGCGGGCTTCGGCGTCCCGGCGCAAGAAGGCGATCGCCACCGCGCCCGCCAGCGGAAGGAACGTGACGAGAGTCAGAGTGTGCGTGGCGAACCAGGCAATCATTATAGAAACTGTCCAGCAGTTCGCGCTTGGGCACCGCTGCTATTGCAGCAGAACGTACCCTAGCCAGAGCACCGCGCCGAGCAAAATCCACGCCGCGTAACTACGCAGGTTTCCGGATTGCATTCGCCGCAAAATTCCGCCGGCGCCCGTGGTCAGTTCAGCGCTGCCATTGACCATCAGCCCGTCAATTGCGCCGGAGTCCGCCGCTCGCCAGAGTATGGCCTCGGATCCGCGAGTGACAGGCCGGACGACGAGCCAGTGATAGATTTCATCGACGTAGTATTTGTTGAGCAGCACCCGGTACACGCCATCAAAGCGCTGGGCCAAATAGCTCGGCAGTCCGGTCGGTTTCAAATAGAACAGGTATGCCAGGAGAATCCCCGCGCCTGCGGCGATTACTGAGATTCCCATCACCGCGAGCTCGCTGAGGTGCTCCGTGTGAGGCCGGAGCGTGGAGGCTCTCAGGAGCGATTCGGATGATGCAAATACCGGACTGAGGTAGTGATCGAACCATTCTCCTCCGCCGAGCACTCGAGGCAAGCTGGCGTAGCCAGCGACTAGGGAGAAAAACGCCAGCACAACCAGCGGCGTGGTCATCTTTCGGCCGCTCTCATGGGCGGGGTGCTCGACGGCAGGCTCCACGCGGGACGAGCCATGAAACGTCAGGAACAGAGCCCGAAACATGTAAAAGGCGGTCAAGCCGGCGGTTATCGTCGCCAGCCAATAGAGCCACGGCCCGCCCAAGGGACCTTGGTACGCCCCGGCCAAAATCGCGTCCTTACTGAAGAAGCCCGAAAGGAGAGGCACCCCGCTGATCGCCAGGGTCGCCACGAAAAAAGTGGCCCAGGTGGTTTTCATGATGTGACGCAGGCCTCCCATCTTTCTCACATCAAGCTCGCCGCTCAAGGCGTGCATCACACTCCCCGCGGCCAGGAAAAGCAGGGACTTGAAGAACGCGTGCGTCATCAGGTGGAAGATTCCGGCAGAGAACACTCCCACACCGCAGCCTACAAACATGTAACCGAGCTGACTGATCGTGGAATAAGCCAGAATCCGTTTCAGGTCGTTCTGCGTGAGGGCGATGGTGGCGGCGAAAAACGCCGTCAGGCATCCGACCAGACCCACAACGCCCAAGGCCTCTGGCGCGTGGGAGAAGATGACGTTGGAGCGCGCCACAAGGTACACGCCGGCGGTCACCATGGTGGCGGCGTGGATGAGGGCGCTGACGGGCGTGGGGCCTTCCATGGCGTCGGGGAGCCAGACAAAGAGCGGGAGTTGTGCGGATTTTCCTACGGCCCCCAGGAAAAGCAGCAGCCCGATCGCGGTCAAGGTATTTCCCAGTTGCCCGGGCGGCAAATCCGCAACTCGTGCGAAGACGTATTGGAAGTCCGCCGAGCCGAAGGTCCAGAAAATCAGGGCGACTCCCAAAGTGAATCCTACGTCGCCAATGCGCGTGACGATGAAAGCCTTTTTCCCGGCGTCCGAAGCTGACTTCTTGCGGAAGTAAAAGCCGATCAACAAGTAGGAGCACAAGCCGACGCCTTCCCAGCCGACAAACATCAAGGGGTAGTTGGCCGCCGTGACCAGGGTCAGCATCATGAAAAGGAAAAGGTTGAGATAAGCGAAAAAGCGGTAATAGCCGCCTTCGTGCTCCATGTAACCACGGGAATAGAGGTGAATGAGAAATGAAACCAGGGTGACGGTGACGGTCATCACCAGCGTGAGGCGGTCGTAGTAGAGCGCGAAGTCGGCGCGGAATGCGCCCGCCTCGATCCACGTAAAATACTTCCAGATGAAGGGCGCCGGATTGGTGGGAAGGGCCGAATAGACCCAGGCGCCGGCAATGGCAAATAGCGCTGCGAGCCCCGACGCTCCGCAGGCAATGAGCGAAACAACGGATTGCGGAAAGCGCCGCCCGAAGATGCCGTTAAGCGTTGCGCCGACGAGCGGGGGAAGCAAGATGAACAGGAGTAAGTATTCCATTGTTTACGTTGAGCCAACCGATTCCGCCGGCCCGCAGGACCCCAGCTACAACTTCATAGAATCCAGATCGTCAATGCTGAGTGACTCGCGATTGCGCTGGACGGCGATGATAATGGCCAGACCCACCGCGGCTTCGGCGGCCGCCACGACGATGACGAAGAACACAAAGATTTGCCCGTCCAGGTTCCCGAGATAGCGCGCGAACCCAATGAAGGCTAGGCTTACGGCGTTGAGCATCAGCTCGATACACATGAAGATCGTGATGATGTT
>Ga0315277_10013397_pt1 | contig 10218 bp, 12 predicted proteins | sample YL17G05_15_MG_FD_203695 | JGI IMG/M metagenome (GOLD analysis project Ga0315277, IMG submission 203695) | Sediment microbial communities from Yellowstone Lake, YNP, Wyoming, USA - YL17G05_15 | ecosystem: Environmental > Aquatic > Freshwater > Lake > Sediment | place: USA: Wyoming | collected...
GTTTGCCTTCATTCTGGCGTTTGCCATTCGCAATCCGGGGGACTTGCACGCGCTGGTGCCCGGCTTGCTGGCGCTGACCATCCTTTTCGGCACGAGTTCGATGGAGGCCATTGTCATCGTCTTCGAGCGCCGCATTGGCTCGCTGGAACGGTTACTGCTCGCGCCGGTGCGCCTGCCCGCCTTGTTGGCCGGAAAACTGCTGGGCGGCATGGCCTTCGGTCTGACGGTAACGCTTGTGGTGCTGGTGGTTTCGTTGACAGTATTCGGTTCAACCGGGACGAATTGGCTGCTTCTGGTTCTGGCGCTCTTGCTCTCGGCGACGGCGTTTTCGGCGATGGGGGCGTATCTATCAGTGGCGGTGCGTGAAGTATTCGAGGCACAGACGCTTGCGAACTTCATCCGCTTCCCGATGATGTTCCTGGGCGGCGTATTTGTGCCGCTAGCCTCCATGCCGGCCTGGCTGCAGGGCCTCGCCCGCCTGTTTCCGCTGACCTATTCAGTGGAGGCCTTACGCGCCGCGCTCCTGGGCGGGTCATGGATCACCGCCGCGCTCGACTTGGGCGCGCTAGCAGTGTTCAGCCTGTTGCTGTTTCTATTGGCTGTGAACACCCTGGCGCGGCATACTGAGTAATCGGAGGACCCCATGTTATTGGATAATCCCATGCCTCATTCCGTGGCCTACCAAGTCACCGCCACCCGCGTGGATGCCTCACACGCTCGCGTTGAGACGCGGGGACACGAACTGACTCTCAATGTTAAGAAGGGGTCGGGCGAAGCAGGCTTCAACGCCGCCGAGACGCTGCTGGCCGCGCTGGGTGCATGCCTGCTGACCAACGTCAATGCCATCGGTGAAAAGATGCGCCTCCAAATTGACGGGGCGCGCATCGAGTTCGACGCGCATCGCCGCGACGAACCGCCTGCCTTGATGGGGATCCGCTACCAGTTGATCCTCCAAAGCCCCGAACCGCGCGCAAAGCTGGAAGAACTGGCTGAACTGTGTTTCAAGTGGGGCACGGTTACGAATACGCTCGTCAAAGGGCTGACGCCGCAAGGCACGCTCCTGATCGAAAATGCATCTCGAAAGAATGACTAAACCTGAGAGCAACTTGCTCCCCTGGTAGAACACCCATGAACCCTCATCCCAACAAGACCCTCGAGAACCGTTTCATCCTCTCTATGCTGCTCACGGCCGGAATTTTGATAGCCGAAGTCATTGGAGGCTTCTGGACCGGAAGCCTTGCCCTGCTCTCGGACGCGGCCCACGTTTTCATGGATGTCTTTGCGCTGGGTTTGAGTTTCCTCGCCCTGCGCCTCTCCGCGCTGCCGGCTGATGACCGTCACACCTACGGATTTCACCGCCTGGAAGTCATAGCCGCGCTGATCAACGGAATCACACTTGGAGCAATCGCCATCGAGATTGTCAGCGAATCCTGGCATCGCTGGTTCAATCCCCAGCCGATCAAGAGCATGGAGATGATGGCCATCGCCGTCATTGGGCTGGCGGTTAACCTGGTGGTGGCATTCGTCCTCGGTGGGCACCGGCACGACGCTGTCAAGGAAGATGGCGGAGAAGAACACAGGGAAGCCGAAGACCTCAACATCCGCAGTGCCTACCTGCATGTCGTTGGCGACGCCATCTCTTCAGTGGGCGTCATTCTCGCCGCCGGCCTTATCTGGATGACGGGCTGGACATGGCTCGATCCGCTGATGAGCGTCCTGATCGGCATCCTGATCCTCTTCAGTTCATGGCGTGTGCTACGGACCTCCCTGCATATATTGGTGGAGGGGGTCCCAGAAGGTCTTTCGATCGTGAAGATTGGGCAAGCTATGCAGAGCATCACAAACGTTCAGAACGTTCATGACCTGCACGTCTGGGGTCTTTGTTCGGGGCACGTTGCCCTGAGCGCCCACGTGGTCACCGCGGATCAGCCGCTCGTGGAAAGGGACGGAATGATGGCTGAACTGAAAAGGCGCCTCTCCGATTTCGGTATCGAACACACCACGATTCAGTTTGAGATCACAGCCTGCGGGCAGGGAGCCAATCTTGCTCCATCGCCAAGTGCGCAATAGACACCTCCTAGCGCACCCTCACAGCCCATCTGTGAGTATTGTCACATTGACGAGGTTCTATGGAAGTTGTACTTTGTTCATAGCTGTGAATGTGAATTGGGACTTCCACCAGCGAGGTTGCATTGTCCGTCAAGGATGAATTGCGCAGCTACGTTGACTCCCAGGGCAGGATAGTTCTGCCTACTGAAATACGGGCGCGGCTCGGACTATTGCCGGCGGCAGAGATCACCCTGGATGAAATGCCTAACGGTATCGCGTTGCGCCGACCGGTGACGCACCTGGCCAAGTTGTACCTGGAACCGACCAGCCGCTGCAACCTTGATTGCCGTATTTGCATTCGCAATTCATGGGATGAGGCCCAGGGGGACATGTCGGAGGAGACATTCGCCCGCCTGCTGGAAGGCATGCAGCAACTTGAGTACAAACCCGTCGTCGTGTTCGGTGGATTCGGTGAGCCATTGTTCCACCCGGACATTGTCGAGATGGTGGCGCGTGTCAGACAGGTGGCCACGCGGCTTGAACTGATCACGAATGGCCTCCTGCTCTCCGACCAGATGGCGCGCGATCTGATCCGCGCTGGCCTGAATATGCTGTGGGTCTCCGCCGACGCCCTGCACACCGGTGCAAACGGCAGGCCGTCGAATGTGTTGGCAAGTATCGAGAACCTTCACCGTCTGCGGTTCTCGCTGCACTCGCAATCCCCTGAGACCGGGATTGTCATGGTCGCCACTCCGGCGAATATGAATGATTTCCCGGATCTGCTCCGCAAAGCAGCCCGTTATGGCGTCTCGCGATACATGCTTACCAACATGCTGCCTTACACGGCGGAGATGTGCAATCAGACTCTATACGGCCGTGCGCTGGATCGCGTGGCGAGCCGTCCCACTCCCATGTCACCATCCGTGCAGCTCCCTCGCATCGATTGGAATGAACAGACGGTCAATCCCCTCGCTCAGGTCTTGCGCACGCGTCACAACGTGAGCATTCATGGCGCCAATCTCGACTTACCGGGAGGCAGATGTCCGTTCATCGAATCCGGGGCTGTCACGATCTCCTGGGATGGCGGCGTGAGTCCATGTCTGGGTCTGATGCACAGCCATGTCAGCTACCTGTACGACACGCCGCGTGCGGTCACTCGCTACGTGATTGGGAACATCAATGACGCTGACCTGGATGAGATATGGCACAACGTCGACCACCTTGCCTTCCGTCAGCGCGTCCGCGAATTCGACTTTTCCCCATGCACTCTCTGCGCAAGCTGCGAGATGGCCGAGGCCAATCAGGAAGACTGCTTTGGCAACACATTCCCCACCTGCGGTGGATGCCTGTGGGCTTGGGGAGTGATTCAGTGTCCCTAGAGTTATGGGAGGTTCGTTGTGAATACTGCTGAGTTTCTGCTTTCTCTGCTCAATGGCGGTCTGGGCAATCTGGCGGCCTACCTGGCCGCGCACGTGCTCCTGTGCCTGGTCCCAGCCTTCTACATTGCTGGTGCAATGACGGCGCTCATACCGAAAGAAGCGGTCACACGGCTGTTGGGACGCAGCGCACCCAAATGGGTTGCCTACCCGGGAGCCGCGCTGGCGGGCTCGGTGCTGGCCGTCTGTTCCTGCACCATCGTGCCGCTCTTCGCCGGCATCTACAAGAAGGGCGCCGGGATCGGACCGGCCATCACCTTTCTTTTCTTCGCGCCCGCGGGAAATATCCTCGCGCTGGTCTACACAGGGGGCGTCATTGGAGTGGACCTGGCGATTGCCCGCCTGGTTCTTTCGCTGACATTCGGTATTGGCATCGGCATGATCATGGCGTTGATCTTTTCGAGGGAGGATCTTGCCCACGACCAAGAATCCGATGCCCTGTTTGCGGGGCAGGGGAAGATGCGACGCGCGGCACTGGTCTTCCTGCTGATCCTCGTGGCCCTTCTTCTGGCAGGTACGTTCAAGATTGGCCTGTTGACCAATGCGTACACCCAGATCACGCTCCCCGTCGCCGGAATGGACCGCTTCCAGGATGCACTCTATCGCCTCGTTCCATATGACGCCAGCAAGGGACAGGAAGGCGTCACGGCGCAGGGGGCAGTTCTCATCGGTCTCATCGTCCTCATTGGCCTGACGTCCTGGAGGGGACTCAACAGGATCCACGAAGGCTACAGCGCCTGGACCTGGATCGCGATGGCTCTCGTCGGCCTCACGCTGCTCACCGCCGCCGTGGGAATGTCGCCGCATACTGGCGGCCTTGACGTGCAATTCACCGGGCGTTTCTTCGGAGTCCTGCTGGCACTGGCCGCGTTGACCTGGCTGATGTTCAAGCGCCTGACCAAGGACGAGTTGCGCGACTGGCTGTGGGAGTCATGGCGTTTCGTAAAGCAGATCTTCCCGCTTCTGGTCGGAGGCGTCTTCGCAGTTGGCGTTATCCGGGTCTTGATCAAGCCCGAATGGATTGAGACGCTGGCTGGGCACAACACGCTCCTGGGCAACCTTGCGGGCGTCCTGTTCGGGGTGTTTATGTACTTCCCGACATTGGTCGAGGTGCCCATCGCCAACATGTTCTTGAGCCTAGGGATGCACCGCGGTCCGCTGCTGGCGTACCTTATGGCCGACCCTGAATTGAGCCTGCAGAGCATACTGATGATCTCCGTCATCATCGGACGACTCAAGGCGTGGGTGTACGTGGGCTGGGTTGCCCTCTTCAGCACTCTGGCCGGCCTGATATACGGTGCATGGGTGGATGGAGTGCCCCTGACGCTTCTCGCGACGTACCTGGCGGCGCTCATGGCTGTGCTTGGCGTGGCTCTCTGGCTGGTTGGACGCCGCAATCACCATAAGATGCTTGCCGCAGAATCTGCGTGAACCCGGCAATGACTACCTGAAATCGACAAAGGAGAATCTCAAATGCTGACAATCAAAGTTCTTGGACCCGGCTGCTCGAACTGCAAGGCTCTCGAAAGAGTTGCCCGACAAGCGGTGGCGTCACTGGGTATCGAGGCGGAGATCATCAAAGTGGAGAACTTTTCCGAGATCATGCAATACAAGATCCTTTCCACGCCCGCGTTGGTGATCAATGAGAAGGTCGTCGTAAGCGGCCGCGTCCCCGGCGTGGATCAGGTCACTTCCATGCTGGCTGATGCCGCGGTGCAGGCGTCCTAACGAGATGCCCTGCTGAGGGGCAATCGAATCAACTTCTTTTGGGCGAGGTCATCAGAAAGAACGGCGTCCTCAAGCAGGCCAAGAACATGCTCAAGTCCGATCGGAGAAAGATCCGATGTCAAGAAACGTGGGATAACAAGCGATGAATCAGCTTCTGGCCTTTGCCGAGCTCATCCGCAGACAGTATCAGGGCATCATTATTGGATCAGTGGTGCTGGGATTGCTGCTGGGCATGTGGACATCGGCCCCTGGTAGGGAACTCCAGGGCTATTCACAGGCACTCACATTCCTGATGATCCTGTTCATCAGCCTGACTATCACGCCGCGCCAATTTGCCCTGGTTTCGCGTCAGCGACTTCCCATCCTGGCCGGGCTCTTCTTGAACTTCCTTTATATGCCGCTGGTTTGCTGGGTGCTGGCGCGCCTTCTCGTTAATGATCCTCAATTGGCAGTCGGCGTCATCCTGGTGGGGGTTGTGCCGTGTGCCGGCATGGCCGCCGTGTGGACGGCGCTCCTCAAAGGTGACGTTCCGCTTGGCATGGCAATCAACGCGCTGACGATGTTGCTGGCTCCATTTCTCATTCCTCCCTTGATGGTGTTGCTCGCGGGTTCAAGCGTTGTTGTAAATCCCTGGAGCATGTTCCAGCAGTTGGCCATCATTCTGCTGATCCCGCTGGTGCTCGGCATCGCGCTCCGCTGGCTGGCCGACCGTACCTGGAATCCAAGATCTTATCTGCGGCTCATGCCAGCCCTGTCAGCCCTGACTGCAGTGCTATTGATGTTTGCCATATGCAATGTCAATATGCCACTGATCCGTCAACGTTGGACGCTGGTTCCTGGCCTTCTGGGCGCTGTGATTCTCATATTCCCGTTGGGGTTCCTGGTTCCTTTCTGGCTCGGACGCTCCGCTCTTGATTGGGAACAACGTATCGCTGTGACGTATTCCTCAGGCATGAAGAACCTACCGATCGCCGTCGGCCTGGCTTTCGCCAGTTTTCCAAAACTGGCGGGCTTGCCCGTCGCCCTCGCCATGATCCTGCAAATGCTCACCGCCAGTCTGTTCTACCGTTACGTCAATCGTCAGGCAATTAAGCAAGTTGCAGCCGGGAAAGCCAGATGAAAGGAATACTGTGATGGGCCTCATCGCTGCCCTCCTGCAAGCGCCCCACACGTTTGCGGTCGTGGGGGCATCACGAGAGATCTCTAAGTATGGCCATGAGGTCTTAGAGTCGCTGGCCCAAAGCGGACATCATGTGTTGCCGATCAATCCACGGTACAACGCAATCGATGGCCACGCTTGCCACGCGTCCCTGTCTGACCTGCTTGAGGAGCCAGATGTGGTCGTGACAGCCGCACCGGCAGCCGTTAGCGCAATGATCGCTGAGACATGCGCGGCTCTGGGGATCCGGATCTTCTGGATGCCGCCTGGCACAGAAAGCGACCCTGCTCTAGAGATCTGTCGCAAGAACCACGTGACTGCAATCCACGGCTTTTGCCCCGTATTCGTGCTTAAGTTGCCGCATGAGCGATGGACTGAGTTGCCGTGAGATGTGTTCCTGAAAGGAGTACCTATGCCAGAAAGTGCGTTGAAGGACTACCTGGGAATCCCTCGTATGACGATTCCCTGGTATCCAACGATCGACCGTGAACTTTGCACCGACTGCGAACTGTGCGTCGGGGCCTGCAAGCACGGCACGTACGCATTCGGGGGTGATCCCGAACACGTCGTGGTGGCGAATCCCTACCACTGCGAAGTCTTCTGCGAGAGCTGCAGGTTCCAGTGTCCGGTCGATGCGATTTCGTTCCCCGATCGGCTGGAGTTCAAGGCCGTGATCAAGGCTCTGCGGGCGCAGTACCCGCCTGCGGTGTAAAGCTCACGCAAGAAATGGAGGTAACAATGTCGGATGAAAAGCAACTGCCTCGTTATGTTCAATGCATGTGCCGGGGTGACTGCCCGGGTTTCGCCCAGCTGAACGTGTGGAGCCTGGTCAACTACATTCGTAATGAGCTGGACGTCGAGTACACGGTCATCCACCCACAGTTGTGTGTGGACGACGGCGACCGGTTCTGGCAGGACATTGCTAAGCCGGATGCCAGGTACGTCGTGGGTGGCTGTGATCCCAAGATGCAGCGCAAGATGTATAAGGATGCCCTCGCTGCCGTTGGCGCAGACTTCGATCGCCAGGTAACAGCTCTTGATCTGCGCAACATGCCGACCGAAGAGGCGATGAAGAAGGTGACTGCTGCGCTGGAGAAACCTGAGCCTGCATGAACAGCACTCTGGCTGGGTGATCTCTGTGCTCAGGCGACTCCAGCGGTGGGGAATTCGGATGCGCATTGTGATCCTCGTCGGCATCGGCGTGTTGGTCGTGGCGCTTGCAGCAGCCTCTGCTCCTGCTGTGGCATTGCAGTCTGAGCCGCCGGCGACTCGGACGGTGAAGGCTTGTCACATCTGCGACGAGGGTCTCCCGCAGCCCACGGCGACTGCCACGCTCGAAACTTGCCAGGTCTGTGAGGGAGGTCGACCGAGGCCCATAGTTCACGCCATCATGTTCTGGATGGACGGCTGTCCCCATTGCGAGGAGGTTATTGAGCATGTCTTGCCGCCGTTGAGCCAGAAATACGGAGCAGCATTCGACCTGCTCTTGATTGAAGTGGTGGACGCCCGGGATGTGGACGTGCTCTATGAGGTCGCTGACAGCTATGGCATCCGAAAGGAAGAGACGGGCGTTCCATTCCTCATTATCGGGGATCAGGTGCTGATTGGCTCAGACGAAGTTGGAGTGGAACTCCCCTTCTTGATCGATGCCTACTTCTCTCGAGGTGGCGTCGGCTGGCCCGATATCCCCGCTCTCGGCGACTATCACGCCGCGGCGCTGCCAACTCCACCTGCTCTTGCCGCGCCTGCGGGTGCTGTGGTGAGAGCGATACTCTTCACCACACTCGATTGCCGCGACTGTGCGGTCGCAGTGCGCGCTGCCCTGGCACCGGTCCTGGAAGAGCATGGCACCAGTTTCGAGTATCAAACCGTGGATGTTGTTAATCCCGCCGACGTCGATTACCTCTACGAGGTCGCTGCTGCTTATGGTGTCCCGCGCGAGGCCGTGGATTCGCCGCTAATCATCGTGGGAGACGATCTGCTGATGGGGGAGCACATGGTTGCTGAATTCCCAGCCCTCGTCGACAAGTATCTTGCCCGCGGCGGCGTGGACTGGCCCTCCATCCCTGCTCGGGCAGGTATCATCGCTTCCAGCCCAACTCCTTCGCCAGCCCAAACGGCTCCACTCGAAACCGTGTCGGAAGGAACCTCCGGCTTCGCGCTGGCGGTAGTCATCATGGTGCTCATGGTGGTGGTATGGATCTACGCTCTGGTCGCCTTTGCCCTCGGCAAGGCCTTTGCCTTGCCCGCATGGAGTGACCGGCTCATGCCAATTCTGCTCGTCATCGGCATCGGAATTGCGGCTTATCTCTCCTACGTTGAGACGCAATCTGTTGATGCGGTGTGCGGGCCGGTCGGCGATTGCAACGCGGTACAAAGGAGCCCCTATGCTACGGTGTTCGGGATTCTGCCCGTCGGTGTCTTGGGCATACTCGGATACTTCGCCATGTTCGCGGCCTGGCTGGCGCGTAGGGTACTCCCCAAATTGGCCAAGCCAGCCTCCATCCTGTTCTTTGGTATGGCGTCGCTTGCCGTACTCTTCTCGATCTATCTCACGTACCTGGAACCATTCGTTATCAAGGCCGTATGCCTCTGGTGCTTGAGTTCGTCGGTCGTGGTGACCTTGCTCCTTCTGCTCGGTACTCCACCGGCCGTGCACTATTTCACCCTCTCGAATGAGGAAGTTGATGCCCAGACCTAGGCGCAGCAAGACCCGGTCGACACACACCCTACTGATCCTGGCGGGGATTGCCCTGCTGTTGATTGTCCTTCTTACCTTGAGGAGTGGCAATGACTCCCCGGCTGCCGCGGCTTCCCTGGAATCCAGACTAGACCAGGCGCTCAAAGACGGCCGGCCAACGTGCGTGTTCTTGCACTCGCTGGATTGCATTCCCTGCAAAGCGCTGATGCGCACGGTGGCAGAAACTTATCCAGGTTTCCGAGAATCGGTCGAGCTGATCGATGTCGACGTCTATGACGAGCGCAACGTCAATCTCCTGCGGCGCGAGAGGTTAACGGCCATTCCAACGCTGGTCTTCTACGACGCCCAGGGGGCGCGCCAGGTCGTCATCGGTGTCATGCCGCCCGCCGAATTCCGGGCAATGTTGCTGAGTCTGGAGGAGAGCCAGCATTATGGAAATTGACTTCGCCCTCATTCAAAACGCCTCCGTGCTGGCCTTCTTTCTCGTCTTTGTCGGCGGCATTCTCACCAGCATTGGTCCTTGCAACGTGGCGATGATTCCGCTTGTGGTAGGGTACGTCGGTGGTTCGCGCGACCTGCCGCGTTCACGCGCCTTTACGCTATCGCTGATGTTCGCCGTCGGTCTGGCGCTGACCTTCATGCTCTTGGGACTGGCGGCGGCGCTTGTTGGCGGTCTGGTCGGCGCGTCTACCACGTGGTGGTACTACCTGGTGGCGTTTGTCTGCTTCGTCACCGGGTTGCACATGCTCGGGCTCATCCACTTGGAAACACCGTTCTGGCTGGGCGGCCTCCGTGAGCGCGTTACTCTCAAAGGCGCGCCGGGTGCACTGGCGCTCGGGCTCGTCTCCGGGCTGGTGGCGTCGCAATGCGCCACGCCGGTCCTTGCCGCCATCCTTACCTACGTCATGATCAAGGGCGCCCTTGTTTACGGAGCGGCGTTATTGTTCGTCTATGCCCTCGGGCGCGGTGTGCCCGTCGTGCTTGCCGGCACTTTCACAGGCGCCTTGAAAGGGATGCAGGCTTTTGCTCGCTGGAACGCGGCCCTCGAGAGGCTGGCCGGGTTGGTGATCATTGCCGTCGGGATCTACTTCCTATGGATCGCATGAGCCGCAATCGAATGTGGCTGCTCGTGGTGGTGGTGTTTT
>Ga0315277_10013398_pt1 | contig 10218 bp, 11 predicted proteins | sample YL17G05_15_MG_FD_203695 | JGI IMG/M metagenome (GOLD analysis project Ga0315277, IMG submission 203695) | Sediment microbial communities from Yellowstone Lake, YNP, Wyoming, USA - YL17G05_15 | ecosystem: Environmental > Aquatic > Freshwater > Lake > Sediment | place: USA: Wyoming | collected...
GGCCTCCCTGATGTGGTAGCCGCTTATGCTGATCGTATTCCACTTGGGAACATTCTGTCCGCAATATTTAAATATGTCTGTAATGAGACGCATCGAGGGGCGCGGCGGGAAGATGTAAGTGCCACGCGCCACGTACTCTTTCAAGATATCGTTCTGGATCGTGCCGTCGAGCTTCGACGGATCGACACCCTGCTTCTTTGCCAGCGTCACGTACATCGCCAGCAACACGGCAGCCGTGGAGTTGATCGTCATGGAGACGCTGACCTTATCGAGCGGGATCTCCTTGAACAGGATCTCCATATCGGCCAGGCTGTCTATGGCCACGCCTACTTTGCCGACCTCGCCCTGCGCTAGCGCATGATCCGAATCGTATCCAATCTGCGTCGGCAGGTCGAACGCGATGCTCAATCCGGTCTGCCCCTGCTGCAGAAGATAGCGGTAGCGCTTGTTGGACTCCTCAGCATCGGCAAATCCGGCGTACTGTCTCATGGTCCATAGCCTGCCGCGATACATTGTAGGTTGTATACCCCTTGTAAACGGAAACTCGCCTGGATAGCCTACTGCTTCGTTGTAGCTCCATCCGGCGAGGTCATCGGGGGTATACAGCGCTTCAATTTCGGTCCCAGAAGTGTACTCGAATCGTTTCAACCGTTCGGGGTTCTTCTGAAGGACCTTATCGAGCGTACTGCTCTTCCATTCCTTCTTACTTTTACTCGGCATAATACCTCCATTCAAGGTTATAAAAAAGCGGCTGTCAACCGCATCTGAGTTTATCGTATTTTACTGTATTGTGTCAATCTCGCACTCGTATTTACCACTTCCCACTCGACGGAAAATGAGGCGCAGGACTTTTCCCTCTCGATCCTCCGCTTGCACCCATTCAGTTTTGCGAGCTTTAGAGGCAGATTTGAAACCCGCCACTACCACCATTCAAAAAGAGTTCAGGCTCTTTCCCTCTCGACCACTACACTTGCACCCTTACCTAGCCCTCTCCCCTGAAGGGAGAGGTATTTAAAAAAAGAGGTGTCCTTCCGCGGAATCCTTCCCGAAATGGGAAGGACCAAGTATGGGGGATAACAAGGGGTTGGAAAACACAAGGGCATATGCAATATGCCCCTACATCTGGATTGCCCGATCAAGTCGGGCAATGACTAGTGTTCGTTTGATAAATACAATTCAACTTATTATAATGAACCCATGCCTTCGAAGGACAAGGATAATGTCGAGCGTATCGTATCGGGCAAAGCCGAGGAGGAAGACCTGCCCATCGACTCCACCCTGCGCCCGAAACGCATCTCCGAGTTCATCGGACAGGACAAGGTAAAAGACAACCTGAACATATCCATCGCCGCCTCGCAGGGCAGGGCAGAGCCCCTGGACCATATCCTTCTTTACGGACCTCCAGGCCTAGGTAAAACGACATTAGCCAACATCATTGCCGCCGAGATGCGGGTGAATATACGGACGACATCCGGCCCGGCCATTGAGCGCCCCGGCGACATAGCAGCCATACTTACCGGTCTTAAGGAGGGCGACGTCCTGTTTATCGACGAGATCCATCGCCTCAATCGCATCGTAGAAGAAAAGTTGTATCCGGCGATGGAGGACTATGCAATTGACATAATCTTAGGCAAAGGGCCTGGGGCTCGCAACCTGCGCCTTAATCTGCCGCGATTTACGCTCATAGGTGCAACCACACGTTTCGCCATGCTCAGCGCCCCGATGCGCGACCGCTTCGGCTCCGTGTACCGCCTCGACTTTTACGATGAGAATTCCATAGCGGCAATCATCAAACGTGCCGCTAAAATACTCGCAGTCAAAGCGGAGGAGGGCGGGATAAAGGAGATAGCCAGCCGCTCCAGGGGCACGCCGCGCGTGGCAAATCGACTTCTTCGGCGCGTCAGGGACTACGCCCAGGTAAAAAGCGACGGCGTGATTACCAAGAAGCTGGCCCTCGAGGCGCTTGCCAGACTAGAGATCGATAACCTGGGACTCGACGACCTGGACCACCGCGTGCTGCGCACCATCATCGAGAAGTACAGCGGAGGCCCGGTTGGGCTCGACACCATTGCCGCATCGATAAGCGAGGAGGCCGACACCATAATGGACGTTTACGAGCCGTACCTGCTGCAGCTGGGATTCCTGGACCGCACCCCCCGCGGCAGGGTGGCTACCCCCCACGCTTACGAGCACCTGGGGATACCATACAACAAGAAGGACAAGCCCCCTCAGCTCGGGCTATTCGATAAGTAGTAACTGCACGCTGCGTTGTCATTCTGAGTTCTTCCATGATATTTAGGTAGATGGAAGGACGAAGAATCTCGTTTTTAAATCATCTGAAATAATCTATGAGCGACCCTCGACAGTACTACGTATACATGATGACGAATTGTTCTAAAACAATCTATACTGGCATAACCAATGACTTAGTTAGACGCATATACGAACACAAAAATAAACTAATACCTGGGTTTACAAAGAATTACAGTATCGATATTCTTGTATACTATGAATCAACGAGCGACGTGCTTTCAGCTATCGCTCGGGAAAAACAAATTAAGGGCTGGGTAAGAAGCAAAAAAGTGTCACTGATAGAATCTATTAATCCTGACTGGAAAGACCTCAGCAAGAATTTTGACAGATCGTAACTCAGCAAGCGGAGAAAAGAATACGAGATTCTTCACTACGTTCAGAATGACAGATCAATGTAATGGCCAGTATTCATGAGGAACAGCGGGAATGAAGAAAATACTTTTACACTGTTGTTGCGGACCGTGCGCCATCTACTGCGTCAATCAACTCCGAGGCGAGGATTTCGATGTCAGCGCCTACTGGTACAACCCCAATATCCACCCCTTCACCGAGCACCGTTTACGATTGGAAGCAATGCTAACCTTATCACAAAAAATGGCTTTTCCGCTGATAAAAGCCGACGATTACGACATGATAGACTACCTCCGCGCAGTGGTCGGAAAAGAGGGGGACCGTTGCCGTTGCTGTTTCAAAATGCGTATGGAAAAAACAGCCCAGACCGCAAAAGAAAAAGGCTTCGATGCCTTCACCACTACGCTGTTCATAAGCCCGTATCAGAAGCATGAACTGCTGAAAGAGATATGCGAAGCGGCTGCGGCCGAGCACGGCGTCTCCTTCTACTACGAGGATTTCCGCCCCGGCTTCCGCGAGGGACACAACCTGTCGCATGATATGAACCTGTACCACCAGAAATACTGCGGCTGCATCTACAGCGAATGGGAGCGTTTCGGCAAGGTGAACATCGAGAAGATGATGGGAAAATAGAAAATGAATCGCGTCGGATTCCTGCGTTTTGACATATCCACAAAGGTCCTTATCCTCGCCAACTTGGTGACGATAATCGTCGCTGTGATCCTGCACTGGAATATCAGAGATGTCATGTGGGTCTACTGGGCCCAGAGCGTCATCATCGGGTCTATCACCATTTTCAGAATACTGCTCATGAAGCATGTCTTCGCAGCAGGTTTCTTCCTGGTCCATTATGGAATGTTCCACCTGGGATACTTCTTTTTTCTTTATTACTTTAATGACTTTAATGAGCAGTCCACAGCCGCAGTCCCGGTAGCCGGCATTGCCGCCTGCAGCCTTGTATTCCTAGTCAACCACATATTCTCTTCCTGGCACAACTGGAAGAGGGAGATAAGCAGAAAGCGTGATCCGGGAAGCATGATGCTAATCCCATATATGCGAATCATCCCGATGCATCTGACGATAATATTCGGCAGCAACTACGCGACATCAACAAAGACGTTGGCTCTCTTCCTTGTATTGAAAACCATCATGGATGTTATCATGCATTTGGTGGAACACAGGCCGAGGCGACAGGAAGAAGAACCCGGCTCCATTTAGTCGAGGAGATGATATGAAAATCGACAACCTACTGAATCAAATCGCACAGAAGGGCTCTGATAAAGAGGGAATCGCAGAGGAAATCGCCGACAATCCCACACGTATCGCGGAGATAATCGAAGGGTTGAACAGCAAGAAGGGCTCTATAAAATTCGGCTGCGGCAAGGTGCTGCGCATCATCAGTGAGAGACATCCCGAAGCCCTCTATCCATACATCGATTCCTTCATCAAGCTGCTGGACAGCGACAACAATATAATGAAGTGGGAGGGAATCCACGTTATCGGTAACCTGGCCCGCGTCGATAAAGACAAGAAGATCGACGCCATACTCACCAGATACCTCAAACCAATCAAGGGGCCGGCGATGATTACAGCTGCCAACGTCATCGGTGGCGCAGCCATGATAGCCTCCGCCAAACCGTACCTTGCTGAACGGATCGCGGCTGAGCTATTGAAGGTAGAGCATGCCGAATACGCTACCGCCGAGTGCCGCAACGTAGCGCTGGGACACGCGCTCGACGCGTTCGAGATATTCTTAGACAAAATCAAGAACAAACAACCGGTGATCGACCTCGTTACAAGACAGATGGAGAACACCAGAAACAGCACGCGTAAAAGGGCGGAGAAGCTGCTCAAGAAATGGCAACGCTAATAAATATGCAACGTAACGATCAAGCCATATATCAGGATCACGCCGAAACGTGGTGGGACGGCACCAAGAGGTTCCAGCGAACACTGGCGAATCAGGTGCGTCCGCGCTTGATATATTTCGACCGAGTAGCACCTGATTGGACCGGGCTTGATGTTCTCGATCTGGGCTGCGGGGGCGGCTTCATGGCGGAGCCATTAGCCCGGCGCGGCGCGTGCGTCACCGGCGTCGATCCCAGCGCCGCCTCACTGGAAGCCGCCCGGAAACATGCTAAGACTCAAGGACTGGATATCACCTACCGACAAGGAGTAGGAGAGGCCATTCCCTTAGAAACCGGTTCGATGGACAGGGTTGTTTGCGTAGATGTGCTGGAACATGTTCAAGACATCGATAAAGTGCTGTCCGAGGTACGCCGCGTGCTGCGTCCCAATGGTCTTTTCTTTTTCGATACCGTAAACCGTAACTGGCTCGCGCGCCTGCTGGCGGTGACCGTGGTCGAGGATGTCCTGAGAGTCATCCCCAAGAACACGCACGACGCCGATAAATTCATCCGCCCTACAGAGCTTCGCCGCATGCTGGAAAGCAATGGTTTTACAGTTAAAGAGCCCTTCGTAGGCATGGGGCCGGTGCGGGTCAACCGCCGCCTTGATTTTGTCTTCGGAATCACGCCTTTTAAGTGGATAATGTACCTTGGATACGCGATCGCTGTAAATTAGCTGCCACTACTTCCACCTTCTCACGGGCACTGGATAAGCCCCTGGGCCCACAGGCACCCCCCGCAGGTAGGGAAGGGGTTCCCCGCGCAATCCTCCTCGTTGCTCTCGGACAGCTCGCAGCCGCCGCATGAGGTGCACGGCGCAAAGTCGAAAGACTGCACGCGCCCGCGGAAAGTGATGTGTTCAGGATCGTTCCACAGGTCGTAAAGGCTCTTTTCCGTTACGTCGCCGACAACGTAGCGGCGCGAGTAGCGCTGGTAGCAGGCCAGGTAGCTGGTGTGGCTGTGCAGGAGCGGCAGGCACGGGCTCAAGAACCCGTCCCATGATATAGCACCGGCGCCGCCCTCGATGAAAGGACAGCGGTCGCGCGGGCCCTGCTCATCGCAGCCGGGGACAGTGACGTTCATGCCATGCATGGCGCGGCATAGCAGGTCAAGGGGCATCTGCGAATCATCGGTGCGGGGCAGGCTCAGCGACGGGTAGCTGTTTGTCGCACGCAGCATGTACGGGTAAAGCGCCTCTCCGCTCATCTCCTTTGTGTAGGGCAGCACGTTGGTTATCATAAACCGCCTGACATCGTATTTTCTGCCGAGCTCCAGCACTGCTGGCAGGTCGGCGATATTGCGCCTCATGGCTACGAACACGATGCCCAGCTCCATGCTGAAGACGGGCAGCGGGCCCACGGGGCTTATCAGGAAGCCTCCATCCTGCCAGATGGCGTCGCGGAAGGCGGCTATGTTCTCTATGACGCGGGGCAGCTCGGCGCCCAGACGCACATCGGCGTAGCTCTGCGGGGTGGCCCCATCCAGCGAGACCCACAGCAGATCGATACCGGCCATGACCAGCTGCTTCGATAATTCCGGCGTGAGCAGCGTCCCGTTGGTGATAAGCTCGACGCGCGCGCCCAGCTCCTTGGCGCGGCACACCATATCGATGATATGCGGGTGGAACAGGGGCTCCCCGAAGCCGCCAAAAAATACTGTCGGGACAGGGGAGAAGTCTTTCAAACCCTCGACGACGCGGTCGAATACCGCGTCCGACATCATGCCCAGCGGCTCCTCCCAGACGTTGCGCATGCAGGTGCGGCAGTCCAGGTTGCACTGGTTGGTCGGCTCTATGTACAGCTTGGAGAGCCGCGACGGGCGCAGCAGCCTCAGCTCGGCTGCGCCCTCAGCCAGGGGGAGGCGGCAGCCGGGCGCCAGCCCGTAGCGGGCGGCCAGCTCGGGGGGGAGCACGAGGCGCCCGTCGTTATCGACTTGAGCAAAAAGATTTCTATCGTCCATCACTTCATCCGCCATACTTCTAAGATATGCCGACGCAGGGGCTTTTGTCTACCCGTTTCACTATAAATATATAAGAGGTGCAGGAGAGTTCTCTCCTGCCGGGGTATTAGGGGTGTCCCCTATATTTTTTATAAACTCCCCCAAGATTGGGGGATAACAGGGGGTTGATCCCATCTAGATTCAAATATGAAGGTGCACACCTCGCTGAGAGTAAAATTAGTTTCAACTTGCGGGGACCAGCGTAATCGCATTCTGGGAACATGCCTCCATACACTCGCCTTTGCCATCGCACTGCGCCCCCTTGACCTGCACTGCCTTACTGAAATATATGCGGAGGTAGCCTTTTACACATGCCTGTACGCACAGGCCGCAGCCGTTGCATTTCTGTTTATCGATCTTGATTACCTTCTTCACCGCTTCCCTCAGCACACCAGAGCTAAGCCTTCATATGAGGCTTCAACTTTTCCATTACCTGTTCGGTATCAAGCCCCTCGATACCGATAGCCTTGACCGCGGTATCCTTCCCCTTCAGAATCGATACCTTTTCCTTACCAATTCCGAGAATCTGGGCTAGAAAGGAAATTATCTCTTCATTGCCACACTCGGGATTGTCCTCATCGTACTGCACCGCGATCTTGAGGCGCAGGAAGGCCATCACTCCCGCCCTTCTAAAATCCAGCACCTCGTTACGCTCGGCGTTCGGCTCCATATATATTGGAATACTGCATTGGCTCATATTAATCTCCTATGAAATAGTACAACATCATCGCTAAGGTCAACCCCCCATATCCCCCAATCTTGGCCCTTCTATTGGAAAAGTTTCATGGAAGGATTCCGCGGAAGTATACTTCTTCATACGACTGCCATTCCGGAGTTTCAGCTTACGGAAACCAGCGTAATAGCATCCTGTGGGCATTCTTCCATACACTCGCCCTTGCCATCGCACTGCGCCCCTTTGACCTGCACTGCCTTACTGAAATATATGCGGAGGTAGCCTTTTACACATGCCTGTACGCAAAGGCCGCAGCCATTGCATTTCTCTTTATCGATTTTGATTACCTTCTTAACTGTCTCCACTATCGCACCAGAGCTAAGCCTTTATATGCGGCTTTAACTTCCCCATAACTTGTCCCATCTCAAGCCCATCGATACCCAGAAGCTTGATCCTGAAATTCTCCCCCTGCAAAATCGATATTTTATCTTTGCTGATATCGAGAAGATTGCTCAGGAAAGAAATCAGCTCCTCGTTGCCCCTCCAGGGTTCGTCATCATCGGGCTGGAAGGCAAGCTTGATGCGCAAGTAACCGCCTGTTACCCCCAGCACCTCGTCACGCTCGGCTCTCGGCTCCATGTGGATTGGAATACTGCACTGGCTCATATTAACCTCCTATGACATAGTACGACATTAACGCTAAGGTCAACCCCCTGTTATCCCCCAATCATGGGGGAACCTTAAAAAATATAGGGGACACCCCTATAACCCCGTCAGGAGAGAAATCTCCTGTACCTCTTTTTTAACCTGTAATTGTCTCTAAAAGAATCAACCGCCATCGCCGGGCGACTCCGCCTTGAAGTACCTCTTCTTGAAATACAGCGACACATTCACCAGGCTGATGAGCACCGGCACCTCCACTAGCGGCCCGATGACGGCGGCAAAGGCCACCCCCGAGCTGATGCCGAAGACGGCCACTGCGACGGCGATAGCCAGCTCAAAGTTGTTGCTGGCGGCTGTGAAGGCGATGGTCGCCGTCTGCCCGTAGGGCGCGCCTATCTTTTTGCCCGTGTAGAATGAAACAAGGAACATGACCACGAAGTATATCAGCAACGGCGCCGCGATGCGCAGCACATCCACGGGCGACTCGACGATGGTTTCCCCGCGCAGCGAGAACATTACGATGATCGTGAACAGCAGGGCGATGAGCGTGACCGGGCTGATCTTCTTAATGAAGCGATTGTCGTACCAGTCGCGACTCTTTTTCTTGAGCAGGAAGTATCGCGTGAGCATGCCGCCGAAGAACGGGATGCCCAGGTAGATGAACACGCTCTTGGCGATCTCTCCGATGGTGATATCGACCTCGGATCCCTGCAGCCCGAACCAGCCCGGCATGACAGTGACAAAGATATAGGCGTAGATCGAGTAGAAAAGTATCTGGAAGATTGAATTGAAGGCCACGAGCCCCGCGGCGTACTCGGGGTCGCCCCTGGCCAGGTCGTTCCACACGATGACCATGGCGATGCAGCGCGCCAGGCCTATCATAATCAGACCGATCATATATTCGGGGATCGGCCACAGAAAGCCGAGGAATGCGATAGCCAAGAAGAACATCAGGAACGGGCCGATGATCCAGTTCTGCACCAGCGACAGCACGAGCACGCGCCAGTTGCGGAAGACCTTGCCCAGCTCCTCGTACTTCACCTTGGCCAGCGGAGGGTACATCATGAGAATCAGACCGATAGCGATGGGTATCGACGTCGTGCCCACCGAGAGCTTGTTGATAGACTCGGCGACACTTGGTACAAAGTTTCCCAGCGCTACGCCGATGGCCATCGCTATGAATATCCACAGCGTGAGGAATCGATCTAGAAATCCGAGCTTTTTAACTGCAGACTCCGCCATATCAATCTAGTTCCCTCCTGAACAATCAGTCTGCGATTCAACTTTCGCCGCCCTGCGTTTGAAGAACTCATCCACGCTGAGTCTCTGCATCCTATGCCCGTGAACCAGCAGCACCACGGCGGCTATGATAATTATAAAATCCAGAGCCAGCGCTGCCGGCGCCGATAACGGGAACGACTCCCCGAAACACGTTCCGCAGTGCTCCATGCCTTTCGCGATAGCGCCGATGTTAGCAACCATGAAAGTAGCCCCGACCAGTATTATTGTAAACGAACTCTGCTTAATCATCATCCCAAGCAATATATAGACTCCGAGCAGAAGCTCCAGCCAGGGCAGAACGCTTCCGTAAGCGTACGCCAGGAAGTCCGGCAGCATGTGATAGTCCTTCACCACATCGATAAAACGTTCCTGCATGGGAAGCTTCGCCACAGCCGATGCGATGAACGTCGCGCCCAGGAACAGCCGAAGCGCCAGGTGCAGATATGAGTTCTGTAAAATCAGGGCTATCTTCTTCATTGCGCACCTCCCGCAGCGCCCGCCTTTTCCAGCGCCTCATTTATAGCTCCATAGAAATCGTCCAGAGAGCTTGAGCCCCCAGTGTACAGATTTCCGTTGATATACACGGACATAGCTTGAGCGCCGTCCGAAATCGCCTGATCTCTTTCCGCCAGTACCTTATCCTCGAACTTGCCGCTATCAAGCGATTCATTGAACAAATCCATATCGAGCCCGACGCTTTCGGCGGCGGCCAGCAGTTCGGACATATCATCAGGCACATCCTCAAGGTAGATTTTATCATGAAGCTCCCAGAATTTGTCCTGCTCGCCGGCGCATTCCAGGGCCTCGGCCAGCGTGTAGGAAAAATCGTTATATGGATAGTGATGATAGTCCAGCCTCACCTCATCAGGATAAATATCAAGAGCCTGTATTATCATATTCTCTTTGTTGACACATAGCTGGCATCCAAAATCAGGGAAGGCATCGATTATCACCACCGGTTCCTCGGCGCCGCGGCACCAGCCGTCACACTCTTTATCGATGATCAGCCGCTGCGTCCCGCTGTGCCAGGGA
>Ga0315277_10013399_pt1 | contig 10217 bp, 9 predicted proteins | sample YL17G05_15_MG_FD_203695 | JGI IMG/M metagenome (GOLD analysis project Ga0315277, IMG submission 203695) | Sediment microbial communities from Yellowstone Lake, YNP, Wyoming, USA - YL17G05_15 | ecosystem: Environmental > Aquatic > Freshwater > Lake > Sediment | place: USA: Wyoming | collected...
GCCCCCGTAGCGGAGGGGGGCCCCGTCGGCTTTTCCGACGGGGGGAACCGACGGGACTGGTTCCCCGGGGCCCGGGGGTTGCGGACGGCCTAAGCGCCGCCCATACATTGTCACTTTATTTATTACGTTTGTATTAGAGTCGTTTTTCTCCAGCTCCACTCACGGCCGGATCATGAATAAGGAAAGGATTCTCGGAGCCCATTCCCCTCGGCTCTCCCGGCCGGGCAGAGTCGTATTCTCTCTATTTGTCCTCAATCCGTCGGACGGAGATGATGGTGACCGTCTGGCGCGGCGCATCTTGGTAGCCCTTGATGGTGGCCGTCGGCACGGCGGCAATGGCGTCCACTACATCCAGGCCTTTGGTGACTTTGCCGAAGACGGCGTATTTATACGTATCCAGGGAGAGGTTGTTGACGTGATTGATGTAAAATTGGGCCGTGGCGCTGTTCAAGTCTTCTATGCGGGCCATGGCGATCGTCCCCCGCAGGTTGCTCAGGCCGTTTCCGGATTCATTCTTGATCGGAGCCCTGGTCTGTTTTTCCACGAAGTCGGCCGTCAGCCCGCCGCCCTGGATCATGAATCCTTTGATCACCCGATGAAAAATCATCCCGTCGTAGAATTTTGCGTCCGCATACGATAGAAAATTTTTCACCGAGATTGGGGCTTTGACCATATCAAGCTCGATGGTGATGTCGCCTTTGCTCGTCTTCATGAGAACCGCAAGATTTCCTTGGGCCTCGGCGGACGATGAATGAGCTAAGAACAGGCCCAGGCAGAATAGGCTCACCAGGATTCTTGTTAGCATTGTAACCTCCTCATCCAAGCCGGAGAGCGGCCGGAGTGTTTGAAGATAACAGAACTCGGAGTCCAAATCAACCTTCTCGATATTCCCGTTTCTTGGTATGATAGACGTGTGTGTGAGGCGCCCGCAATTAGATGAGGTTCAAATGGCCATACGAAAATCGATCAAGAGCATTCCGGTTCTGATGTTCTGTCTGCTGGGGGCTATCCCTCCGCTGTTCGGCGGGATTTCAGTCAAAGGTAAGATCGAGCTCGGGTTCCATTATTCTTCCTGGAGCATCCGTCTCATCGAAGGCCTCCTAGAAACCGCCCTGAACGATGCCCTGAAAAGCCAGATGCTGAACCTGGCCCGAGGGGAGTATCCCGGCTTGATCGAAAATTCGGCCGCGATGTCATCGACCATCGATTCGAGCGGAAGCAATTTCGGCTTTGAAATCCGGTGGTACCCGGCCGGCGACAAAGGGTCATTCAGCCTTGGCCTTTCTTTGGAAAAAACGTCTATGGCGGTCATGATGACCGAGGCCAAGGCCGATATCACCTTGGATGTCCCCGAGGATGGGACCTTGAAGCCGGCCACCTTCTCCGGCCAGGGAAACGGAGAATTTCGGTTGGAACCATGGTCTTTTCACGTGAACTTCCGCTGGGAATTCAAGCCCGAATGGATCGTTCACCCCTATCTGGCGTTGGGAGTCGGATATGGTTCGGGTCGCTACCTTGACCAAGGGACGCTCAACTATAACGTTCAGGGCGACTTTCGTATTTTGGGCGGAGGGACGGAGTATTTTAAGGAGTCCGGGACCAAAAACCTGAAAGCCGTGAAAGACAAATTGGGAGACGATGCCGATAGCGAAGGAAAGGTGCTCAAAGTCCCATTCTGGTTTGTCCCGTTTTTCCAGATCAGCCTCGGGGCGAAAGGAAAGATCGCCGACAACCTCTTCGTCCTCGGCGAGGCGGCCTTCTGGGACGGATTCATCCTCAGGGGCGCCATCGCCTACCGTTTTTAGACGGCTCAAGGCAGGCCCCTCAAAAAAGGACTTCGTAAACGGCTCGCTCCTTCCACCCTTCGCGGCGTTTGGCAGCTTGCATTTGATAAGGTCTTATCATAAACATTAAGGATTCCGGAATTGGCCAGGAGGAGAAGATGAGAAACAAGAAGATCCTTTCCTTGGCGGTTATTCTTTATTTGGCCGCTTCTCTGTCTTTATCGGCCCAGCCGCAGGGGCGGCGGCCCGAGCTTTCGGATGAGCAGAAGATCCTGAACGTGATGCATTCCATCTCGAGTCATACCCTTTTTGACTATGTCAAAGAGTTGACATCGGAGAAATACGGCGGGCGGCTCACCGGCACTCCCGGATACAACGCCAGCGCCGAATGGGTGATTTCGCTTTTCAAAAAATGGGGAGTCGCGCCTTCCGGCGACAAAGGGACATATCTTCAAGCCTACCCCAATCCCTATACGCTTGTTTTTAAAGGCGGGGAACTCTCGCTCAACATGCCCGTCAAGGGCGGCATCGTCAAAAAGTCCTATAAATACGAGGACGAGTTCATTCCCGGCGGAACCTCCGGATCGGGCGAAGTCACGGCCGAAGTCGTTTTTGTCGGCTATGGAATCACAGCGCCTGAGCTTGGCTACGATGATTACAAGGGGGTGGACGTCAAGGGGAAGATTGTTCTCATGGACAGGGAAGTGCCGGTCTCTCCCGAGCCGGACGTCGAGGTCTTCAAAAAGTGGCGGCCGTATTCGTTCCATCAGTACAAGCTCGAAAATGCCGTGGCCCACGGCGCCAGGGGAATGATCTATAACTACGGACCCATTGGCAATCCCAACAATTCCTACCGCGAAGGCTTCATCTACAGCCATGTCGGCGACGCGGTCGTCGCCGATGTATTCGCCGGGACCGGAAAAACCTACAAAGAAACCGTGGATAAGATCAGGAAAGAGCTGAAGCCCCAGTCTTTTGCCACGGGGAAAAATTTCACCATCAAGAATGTCACCGAGCATCATCCCGAGGGCATCGGCTATAATGTCATCGGCATCCTCCCCGGCTCCGACCCGAAGCTCAAGGAGGAGGTGATCATCATCGGCGGCCATCTGGACCACTTGGGCCGCTGTTGGGAGCTGATGCCGGGCGCCAATGATAATGCATCGTCCGTGGCCGTCCTCCTCGGTTTGGCCGAAGCCATGGCCAAGAGCCCGATCAAGCCGCGGCGGACCATCATGGTTCTTGCCTTTGGCAGCGAGGAGCAGGGGGTCGTCGGCTCCGAATATTACTGCGAACATCCGGCCTTTTCGCTCGATAAAACGATCGGCTTCGTCAACCTGGAGAGCATCGGCAGCGGGGACCGATTGGGCGCGACGGCGGGCCAGGGCAATTCTGCGTTCGTGGAATTTTTGACTAAGGCCAATCAAAAGTACATCCACCGCGTTCTCGATTCGAACTCTTCCTCTTACCCGGCCCGGCCGCGACAGGATGCCGCCCGTTTTTATTGGAAGGGCATACCAACCATCAACTTGGGGGCTTCCGGCTTTCGCGCGCCCTATCCCACCTATCATGTCACAAAGGATAACCTGGCCATCATCACGCCCGAGATCCTCGAGGATGCGGCCCAGCTCCTGTTCATGGCCGTGATTGATATGGCCAACCAGGATTCGCTGAACTTCCGGAAATAAGTCGTAAACGGTGCTCCGATGAGATTCCATGCCCCGACCAAGATCATTTTTGAATCAGGGGCGATTTCCCGGCTGAAAGAGGTTGTCGAGGCGGATTTCAGGGCTTCGCGCATCCTACTCGTTACAGATAAGGGAATCGTCCGGTCTGGTATCGCCGCCAAGGCGCTTTCCCAGCTCCCGGGGACGCCTGTTTTTGACGAGGTCGAACAGAATCCTACGCATCTGACTGTCAATAGGGGAGGGTCGGTCGCCCGCCAACTAGGATCCGACCTGATCATCGGCTTGGGCGGCGGGAGCGCGCTGGATGCGGCCAAAGCCGTTGCCCTCTTGGCCACAAATCCGGGACACATCGAGGATTTTGAAGGCCGGGCCAAATATAGAATCGCTCCGCTTCCCGTCATCGCCATTCCGACGACCTGCGGTACGGGCAGCGAGGTGACCTGGGTGGCCGTCATTACCCATACAGAACGGAAATTCAAGATGGGCATTAAAGGGCCGCTGATGTTTCCGGCCATAGCCCTCGTCGACCCGGATTTGTTGTCGACATTGCCGCGCCCTCTCGTTGCGGCGACGGCCCTGGATGCGCTGACCCACGCCGTTGAAGCCTACACGGCGAAGCCGGCCACGTTTATGACGGATGTTTGGGCTCGGGAATCGTTTGGCTTGGTTTTACGCTTCATCCAAGACGCCTACAGGGATATCAGGGGGAATCGAGAGGCAAGAGAAGGGATGATGAAAGGCAGCCTCTTGGCCGGGCTGGCCTTCGGCAATTCCGATGTCGGCGCGGTCCACTGCATCGCCGAGTCGATCGGCGCGCTCCATGATATTCCTCACGGAGTCGCCAACGCCGTGTTCCTGCCGTTTGTCATGGAATTCAACCTTCCCGTGTCGGCGGGACGATATGCGGAACTGGCCCGGCTGGCGGGGATCGAGGAACCGGACGATGCCCTGGCCTCGCGGAGACTCATCCAGAGAATCAGGGAATTGTCCCGAGCCTTGGGCATTCCGTCTTGTCGAGGGCTCGGCCTGAAGGAATACCAACTCGCCGAAATCGCCGGGAAGTCTTTCGAGAATAATTCCAGCCCGTCGAATCCGAGAGATGTCACGGCCGGCGATTACCTGTCGATTTTGAAAAAAGCCTTCCTCGAACAATGACTAATATCAACGCAATAGGTGCTATTGGCAAAGTCAAGTATTATTTTAGAAAAATATTTAAAACTTGACTGCATCTTATGTTGCCGTTATGTTACCTAATGGTCTCGGCAGAATGACCCCGGGCATAGTGGCGAGATTGCCATTTTGGGGCCGGCCGGGGCCACTTTTCATTCCCTGATATTCCGGATTAAAAGGTTGATTGGATTTAAACACTCCATAGATGATCCTCGCCAGATGATTCATGCAGGCCACAATGGCCACATTTTTGGGTTTCCCTTTTGAGACTAAGCGATTATAGATTTCGATGATCAAGGGATTTTTCTTTGTCGACAAGGCGGAAACCACGCACATATAAAGTTTCTGCCGGGCATGACTGGGACCGCATTTGCTGATATGACCTTTTCGATTTATCGACGAACCGCTTTGCTTGCCTCGAGGAGTCAGTCCCAGAAATGAGGCGAACTTCTTGGCCGATCCAAAAAGCCGGGGATCGCCGACATCTCCCAACAACGTCGCCATGGTCAGAATACCCACGTTAGGAATCGTCTTCCAAGGCGGGAGCTCCAAGGGTTGCATCGAGTTTTCAATGGCCTTGTCGGTTTCTTCGATTTGCTGCTGAAGAGATTTCACGTTCTGGACCAAAATCTTGATCTGAAAAGCATAGACCTCCCCACGGTTTGCTTGGCAAACATTTTCAACTGCAGGGCTCTTTCCTTTCCCAAATACCCGCCGCCTTTTTTGGCTTGAACCGACATCAGTTGACTTGTCTTTGCGGTGATCAGATTTCGTGGACAGGGGTAGCGCGAAAGCAAAGTCCAGGCGAGAGGCTCTGATTTGACGTCGGTGAAGATTTGTTCGAACTCGGGAAAAACATGGTCCAAGATGGCATGCGGTTGATTCGGACTCGCCGTTCTTTGGGTGATCAACTGGCACCTCAATCGGGATAAATCCCGCAGCGGCTGCATGTCCGAACGTTTTCGGGGCGTCGGAGCAGGCCTCTGGACGCACATGTATTCCGCAATCGCACGGGCATCTACCTTGTCATTTTGTTCCCGGAGCATCTGCATCTGGATGAAACGCTTCGTCTGAACGGGATTAATGCAGGTGACCTCAACATCCAGATCATCGATGGCCTGGAGAAAAGCCATGAGGTTTTGATGATAATGGCCCGTTGCTTCCAACCCGATATGAAATCTGACCTCATCCTTTTTTTGGACGATGTTGTCCATCTCCAACTTCAGGGCCTGGAATCCATCGCGATCTTCGCGGATTCGCAAAGACTTCGCGATGGGCTTCCGCTCCCCGTCAACAAAGGAACACTGATGATGATGGCGGCCGACATCGATTCCAACAAAAACATCTGTCTTGTCCAAGATTACGTCTCTCTCCTTTCTTCAGGTTCCTGCTCGATCCGCATGAGCAAACTCGTCAATACGGGTTTTCCCTCTCAAGGATCCCAACGTGCTTCATTCGCTTTCATTGCAGATGAGCAGGAGGAACGAACTGTCGCCCTGGATCATTGTCCAAAATTAAAATTCGTCCTCATCCTGAATGCTTCATATTCTACTGTTGAGCTCCTGGTAAATCATCTTCTTTTTCCCGTCTCTCCTTACGGTGATTCCATTATACGAATTAAAATTCCCGTCTCCAAGGTACACTATCCGGGTTCTTTTGGAAGGAGACTCGGATGGTTCAAGATCGTCAAGTCAGGAAACTGCACATGCTGAAAACACGAGAAGAGACGCTGGAGGCGGCGGCCTCCAAGAGCGGGATGGATGAGAAGACCGCCCGAAAATACCTCCGGTCCGGGAAGTTGCCGAGCCAGAGCAAAATCCCGCATACCTGGAAAACGCGGAAAGATCCCTTTGCGGGTGTCTGGGAAGATGTCCGAAAGAGTTTGGGAACGACGCCCGGCCTCGAGGCGAAAACCATTTTTGAGGACCTGCAGAGGACGCATGAAGGGATTTATGCGGACGGACAGATCAGAACCCTTCAGCGAAAAGTGAAGTGCTGGCGGGCATTGGAAGGGCCGGGCCAGGAGACGTTCTTCCCGCAGATCCATGAGCCGGGCGATCTTGGTGAAATGGATTTTACGTCGATGAACGACTTGAGGGTGACGCTGGGAGGACTCCGGTTCGATCATATGATATTTCAATTTGTTTTGACGTATTCGAACTGGGACACGGGAACGATCTGTTTTTCGGAGAGTTTTGAGAGCTTGAGCCTGGGGCTCCAGAATGCGCTTTGGGAGCTTGGGGGCGTGCCGCGGAACATCCGGACGGACCAGTTGTCGGCGGCGGTGCACCAGGAATGCCGGGAGGAGGAGTTTACTCCGCGATACCGGGCGCTTCTCCGTCATTATGGGGCGGAGGGGGCGAAGATTCGGGCGCATGAAGCCCATGAGAACGGCGACGTCGAACAACGCCATAACCGGTTCAAACGGGCCGTGGATCAGGAGCTGATGCTGCGCGGGAGCAGAGATTTTTCGTCTCGGGAGGAGTATGCAGCTTTCCTCCGGATGATCTTTGCCCGGGGCAATCGGGGTCGGCAGACCCGGCTCGAAGAAGAGTATCGGGTTCTGCGGAGACTCCCCGAGCGGAGGTTGGATGATTTTCAGGAGATCAAGGTTCGCGTGGGACCATCCTCGACGATCCGGGCGGCTCACAACACCTACTCCGTTTCGAGCCGCTTGATCAACGAAGTGGTGACGGTCCGGCTTTCCGGGGAGAGTCTGGGGATCCTGTACGGTCAGACGAAAGTGGACCGGATCCCGCGGCTCCGGGGCAAAAACGGTAATTACTCAAAAACTTGTGGCGGGGTTCGCTATTTGGCTCGAAGCAACTTCTTATGGAAGTCGGACACTTTCTTGATCCGCTTTTTGAGCTCTTTGTGGTTCGCGCTCCAGAGTTCCGCGTCGTTCAGATAAGCGACGGGGATATACAGCGATTTCGTTTTATTTTTCTCTTTCCAAGTCAGGTACGTCGAGGGATGTTTCTTGGCCGGGTCTTTCCGGCACCGGCAATTCGGATTGCCGCACGGGCGAGCCGTCGTCGACACCGTCCCTTCGATGAACGGCCCGACTTGAGACAACGATTCGAATAACTTTTTTTGTTTTTCCTGAAGATTTTCCTTGACTTTTATCATGTTATACCGTATATATACATTATGGAGAGGGCAAGACCGAATCCCGGCCTCGCCACCCCTATTTTAGGCTTTTCCCGGGAGACTTTGCAATCCCTCGATTGCGAAACTCTCATCCGAACGATCCTCAACCTCCAAGAAACCATCCGGGATCTTACCGCCTCCGTCCAGGAACTGAAAGATGAACTGCGCCGGTTGAGAGGTGAAAAAGGACGGCCCGGACTTAAGCCGTCCGTCCCGGACGAGCCGGCCGAAGGAAAGAAACGCAAGACCGGACTTTGGCGAAAGTCCGGAAAGACCATCACCGTGACCCGAAGAGAACGGTTGGCCGTCGACCGGCGGGTTTTGCCCAAAGACGCCGTCTTTAAGGGAACCCGAAAGATCCTCATTCAGGATATCAAGATCCTGACGGATAATGTCGAGTTCGAGATCGAACGGTATTATTCCCCGAGTGAAAAAAAGACCTGCGAAGCGAGCCTGCCTCAGGGCTATGACGGCTCGTTTTTCGGACCGGGGATCCGGCATCTCGTTTTGGCCTTGCATTATCAGGACCGGATGCCTCAGAAACTGCTCCAGACCCTTCTTTCCGGCATGGGGGTCCTGATCTCGGAAGGCGAGATCTCCGCCCTTCTCCTCAAGAGTGGGGGGTTCGAAGAGGAGCAGGCGGCGGCCCGTCAGGCGGGAACAGAGAAGCATGATTATCAACACATCGACGACACGGGGGCCCGCGTCTGTGGAAAAAACGGGGCGACGATCGTCACCGGAAACGAAAGTTTCGTCGCCTACCGCACCGGGCTCCATAAAGACCGTTTGTCTGCCTTGAAAGCGCTCCGCGGCGCCGACGCTCTTGATTATCTCATCGACGACCGGGCGCTCGCGTATGTCCGGGCGAAACTCCCGACGACGACCTTGGACGCGGTCCTCGCGAGATTTAAGAATCGGTCTTTTCTTCAAGAAAGCGAATTTGAAGCGAAAGTTCTCGGACATCGCGCCATCCGCCGCTTCCGCCCCGGGGCTTTACGCTATGTCAGAGAGGCCGCCGCGATCGCGGCCTTTCGGACCCGGAGCGCCACCCGGCGTTTGGTTTGCGACGATGCCGGCCGGTTCAAGGGATTAACGGACTCTCTCCAGTTGTGCTGGGTCCATGTGGCCCGCCACTTCAAAGACCTGGATCCCGTAACCCCGGATTTTCGCCGAATCCTGGATGAGTTCCTGGCCGCGATGTGGGACTACTATGACAAGCTGAAGGCCTATAAACTCGCCCCCGCCAAACGAGCGAAGAAAATGCTCTTTCGGGAGTTCGACAAGATTTTCAAGCCGGACACGGACTATTATGCCCTGGATCGGCGTATCAAAAAAGTTCTGAGCCGGAAAACGGAACTCTTGACCGTCCTCGAGTTTCCTCACACCCCTCTCCACAACAATCCCTGCGAGTTGGATACAAGAGAGAAAGTCGTCCAACGAAAAATCCGCAACTGTCATCGGAGTCCGGCCGGGGCGAAGGCTTCGGACATTTTCCTAGGTCTTATGGGAACCTGCCGTAAGAATCAAATCAGTTTCTGGGATTATATGAAGGATCGGATTTATAAAACCCGCTCTATCCCCGAGCTGAAGGAAATCATCTTGGCCGATTAACGCCCACAAGTTATTGAGTAATTACCATCCGTAACTGTAAGTTCGACGGCGTCACAGACTTCCTCCTCGGCCGCCGACACCTCGACGCCCAGTTCTATCTCCTTGACTGCACCTTCTCCGAGAATATGCACGACGAATACATCTTCCGTCAGACCTATCCCTTCCAGCCCTTCAGGAACGCCGTCAATCTCCTCCGCGACCGCGCATACTACCACAACTGTCACCACACCGGCGGCGATTACCACTGGCACAGGGATAATCTCAAGAACGCCCCAGGCTCTCCCAGGTCGGAAGACATCACCCCGGCTTGGACCTTCTCCGGCAAATGGGACCCCCTCTCACCCGCCTGAGTCCTATCGGTCCGTTTTCTATTGTCGCTTGTGCACCGACCATTGGGTTACGCGATAAGCTTTGCCAATTGGGCCAGCCGCCAATCGGCCCAGAGAGGGCCATCCACAACAGTTCACGGCATATTGTACCCCTTAAGGACCGCATATTGTTCTTGTTTTTCAGGCAACTTCAGGTGATAATAGTCATATCATCACCAACCGCATTAGTCGATTCGAACCCAACCGGCGACATTGCCGGAATGGCCAAGAACGAACGTGATCAGCGACAGGGATCATCAAACTCATTTTCGACAGTTGCTTTTTCGAAGTTCCTGTAAATGAATAAATTACGAGCGCGTAAAAAAAGTTTGGCACTACGGTTTCTCATCTCAGCCGGTCATTGTCACCGAGGACGGCGGTCGAACTCCGGCCGCCCGAAACGCCTGATGGGCCGTGCCTTGAAGGTCGGTCCGCAAAACATAGGT
>Ga0315277_10013401_pt1 | contig 10216 bp, 6 predicted proteins | sample YL17G05_15_MG_FD_203695 | JGI IMG/M metagenome (GOLD analysis project Ga0315277, IMG submission 203695) | Sediment microbial communities from Yellowstone Lake, YNP, Wyoming, USA - YL17G05_15 | ecosystem: Environmental > Aquatic > Freshwater > Lake > Sediment | place: USA: Wyoming | collected...
TATCGGCAAGGCCATCTTTGTCTCCGCTACCCCTGCTGATTACGAACTGCAAAAATGCCTCGGTGAAGTTGTCGAGCAGATTATCCGGCCCACCGGCCTGGTTGACCCGGAAGTTGTCTTGCGCCCGGTCCAGGGCCAGATCGATGACCTTCTCCAGGAAATCAGGGAACGGGTCGAGCTCAACGAACGGGTTCTGGTAACCACCCTGACCAAGCGCATGGCCGAAGACCTCGCCGAGTACCTGGCCCAGATGGGAGTCAGGGTCCGCTACATGCATTCAGAAATCGAGGCTATCGAGAGGATCGAAATCCTCCGCGACCTCCGTTTGGGACATTTTGACGTGCTGGTGGGAATCAATCTCCTGCGTGAAGGCCTGGACCTGCCCGAGGTTTCTCTGGTGGCTATTCTGGATGCCGACAAGGAGGGCTTCCTGCGCAGCGAACGCTCCCTGATCCAAACCATGGGCCGCGCCGCCCGCCATGTGCGCGGTCGGGTGATCATGTATGCCGAGGAGATTACCGGCTCGATGAAACGGGCCATCGAGGAGACAAACCGCCGCCGGAACCTCCAGCTGGCTTATAACGAAGCCCATGGCATTGAACCCCGCAGTATCCGCAAGAGCGCCGAAGAGATCCTGCTGGCCACTTCGGTTGCCGACAAAAGACTGCGCGAACCCGCCTGGATAACCGCAGACGGCGGCAGGCCCAGCTATATCCAGGAAGTCGATCTCGAAACCAGAATTAAGGTGATTGAAAGCGAGATGAAAGAAGCCGCCCGGCAGCTGGATTTCGAAAGGGCAGCCTTGCTCCGTGACCAGCTGTTCGAGTGTCGGGCGAGGCTGGAAGGTAAAAGGGCTGGCGGAAAGAAAAGGAAGCAGAAAGTTTCTCTCAATCCTTTTTGATAAGCCGCACGAAATAATATTCTTTATCGCGCTCGATAATATCCGTAATCCCCCCTTCGCCCATCTTTTCTATCTGTACGGCAAGTTCCGGCACAAGCATATTTTTACGCACACCGTAAGGCTCGCTGTAAATGAACAACCCATCCGGATTATCGGCAAAGCGCTGGGCCAGAGTCTTAAGCTCTGTCCCCGCCCGGGCCTGTTTATAGGCCTCTTCCAGGGCGGCGCGGGCCTTGGCCAGTTCGGCATCGCTAATGGGCACCTTGAATTCGATCAGCCTCACATGCAGGCTCAGGTCTTTCTTTTTCACTGTGCGGACTATATGGTAGCCGAATCTGGTTCTGATCGGTTCGCTGATTTCACCCTCTTTCTGGCCAAAAGCCACAGTTTCGTAATCTTTATCCAGGAAATTTCGTTTCGTCCAGCCTACATCCCCGCCATTCTGGGCCGAGCCCTCATCCTCGGAATACTTTTTGGCCAGGTCGTAGAAGTTTTCCCCTTTCTGCACTCGCTGGTAAATTTCCCGGGCCTTGTCTTTAGCTCTGGCGAAGGATGCTTCCTTGGATTCTCCTTTCACCGCCTCGATTGGTTTGACCAGGATATGGCTCGAACGAACCTGAAGGTACTCCCCGTACTCCCGGTAGGCTAGATAAAGTGCTTCCGGAGTGCGAATGATTCCGCTGAGACTCGAATCCGGCATGGAGAACACGGTCTTGTTCAGTTCGGGCTCCAGCCAGCCCTCGGCAACGGTCATTTCTCCCCCGCGTTGACCGCTGGTATTAGTCGAGTAAGTGCGGGCCATCTCTGCGAAATCCGCCCCTTCCTGCAACTTCTGCAGCACCTTCTTCGCCTCTTCCTCCACCTTGGCATATTCCTCCGCGGAAGGCCTGGCCCTGACCTGCAGCTGCTCGATCTTGATCATGGCCAGATTGGGATTTTTCTCCTCCTTTTTACAGCCCGTGGCAATCAAGATAAAAAAAGAAAAAAAGATAACCAGCTTCCTCTGGCTTTTTGTCATCTGTCCTATTCCCCTGATTGTGATTTCCCGAATAACTGGATCTGCAGCCGGAACCCCGGCTGGATAAGGTGAAGACTTTTTCAGCTTTCTTTCTTGTCGCTTGTCCTGTGGCTGGTGATTATCTGATCCACAATACCGTATTTTATTGCCTCCTGAGCTTCGAGATAAAAATCGCGCTGCGTGTCCTGCTCTATCTTTTCCAATGGCTGGCCTGTGTTCCGCGCCAGCAGTTCGTTGACTATACTCCGCTGCCTTTCTATCTCCGCTGCGGCAATCTGCACATCAATCGCCGGCCCCTCCGCGGCACCGTAAACCTGATGGAGCATGATCTTGGCGTTGGGCAGGCATGAACGCTTGCCTTTGGCTCCGGTGGACAGGAGCAGCGCCGCAGAAGCTCCGGCGATCCCGGTGCAGATAGTAGAAACACCGGCGCGGATAAAGTTTATCGTATCGTAAATAGCCATTACCGAGGTCACTCCTCCACCTGGGGAATTGATATAAAGATAAATGTCTTTTTCCGGATCCTCGGCTTCCAGAAACAAAAGCTGGGCTACTATCAGGTTGGAAAGGTTGTCCTCGATATAATCGGATAAAAGAACGATACGATCCTGCAGCAGGCGGGAATAGATATCGAATGCTCTCTCGCCCTGTGGCGTCTGCTCGTATACCTGTGGTACTATCATTCTCTCCCTCCCTGCGGACCGAACTCCCGATTAAAAAAGAAAACAGAACAGTAACAAACCTGGATTATTCACCAATCCATTCTTGAGGACTGTTTGAAAACAACCCACGCCTGCCTGCGGCGGGCAATCCCTTTTTTAAGAGGGAATATTTCCTTTAACTCTCAAAAGGAAGAGCAATCCGCAGAGCATTTCCCCTTAGCCAAGGTGGATACAGGGGGTTGTTTGGATCTGGCCAATAATTGACCGGAGAACTTTTTAATAATTCGGATTAGATCATCCAAAATGGAAATTTAATTGCACAGTCCATAACTAGTCAATCCTTTTTAGCTCTTCCACTTCAATCCGCATTTTTTATGTTTACAGTCCATAGCTGAAGCTATATAATAATCCATTATTGTCTTTATCGCCCTGGATAGTGGCTTTTTTCCCTGCCCGCCGGAGAGCTTCAGTCCTGCCGCAGTGGTTGTTTTTAGTCCTGCTGGGCGGTTATTGCTAGATCGCCACGATCTATTTCCGTAGTTGAGATTTTCACTTTTAATTTTTTATTACGGAGAAACTGGATGGCGAAAGACCCGAAAAATTGTTCGGTCTTTGATGTTTCGCCATCTAAAAAAATGTTCATGTTGCTCGACACCATCGGAACTATCGAAAAAAGCCTGGTGGAGGCAGGGAGCCTCGGGACTGAGGATGCGCTTTGTGTGCTGGAGGATAAAAATTTGGGCCTGAGCAGCCTTTTTGCGCTCACCGACTTTCTCCGTCAGCAGCACAGCGGCAAATGGATTCGTCTCTGTTCCATTATTAACGCCCGGAGCGGTGCCTGCCGCGAAGACTGCGCTTTCTGTGCCCAGAGCGCTCATTACTCTACAGGGATCAGGAGCTATCCCCTGCTCGATTCCCAGGCCCTCGCCGAGGAGGCCAGGAAAGCGGTCCAAGCCGGCGCAGGTGAATTCTCCATGGTGACCAGCGGTCCTGCCCCAGGCTCGGAAAAGGAAATCACGGTCCTGGAAGAGGCCCTGGAAAAGATGAGAGAAATGCCGCTCTCCTTTCGACGATGCGCCAGTCTGGGCCGGATCGGCCAGGAACAGCTCCGGCGACTGAAAAAGGCCGGCCTCGACTGTTTCCATCATAACCTTGAAGCGAGCGGTTCCTTTTTCCCGCAAATCTGCACCACCCATACCCATGCCGAAAGAGTGGAAACTGTAAAAATGGCAAAAGCCTGCGGGCTGCGGATCTGCTCGGGGGGTATTTTCGGTATGGGAGAAGAACCTGCTGATCGGGTAGCACTGGCTATGGAGTTGAAAGAACTCGGGGTGGACAGCATACCGCTTAATTTTCTCCATCCCATTCCGGGTACGCCCCTGGAAAATGCCAGCTATCTTACTCCGGAGGATTGCCTGCGCATTATCGCCATGTTCCGGCTGGTACTGCCGGATAAAGACATCGTGATCTGCGGCGGACGGGAAAAAAATCTGCGCGATTTGCAGTCCATGATTTTCTGTGCCGGGGCCAATGGTTTGCTTATCGGTAATTACCTCACTACCGCAGGCCGGGATGTGGCTGCGGATTTGAGAATGCTCGAAGACCTGGGACTCGAACCTTATGTCGCCTGAAAATTTGGATCCGGGAATACTGGATAAAGAATATGTCTGGCACCCATTCACCCCCATGCGGCTATGGATGGAAGATGATGCTCCGGTAATCGAGCGCGGCGAGGGCTCATATCTAATCGACACCCGGGGCTGCCGCTATCTGGATGGAGTATCCTCGCTCTGGTGTACGATTCATGGGCACAATCATCCTCAAATCACGGCAGCGATCAAAGCTCAGGCTGACAGGATCGCCCATTCCACCACTCTGGGCCTGGCCAATGTCCCCTCGGCCATGCTCGCCCGGCGTCTGGTAGAACTTGCTCCCCGCGGCCTGACTAAAGTTTTTTACTCCGATAATGGCTCTACGGCAGTGGAGGTCGCCCTGAAAATAGCTTACCAGTACCGGCGTCTTGCCCCGGAGGCCGCGGAAAGAAAAAAAACCGGCTTCATCTCCTTCCGCAATGCTTATCATGGCGATACTCTGGGTTCGGTCAGTGTCGGGGGCATCGAGCTTTTCCATGGAGCATTCCGCGATCTGCTCTTCCCGGTGGAGTTCGCCGAATATCCATACTACTATCGCCTGGGCTGTTCCCGCAGCCGCCAGGCCTATCTCGAGGATTGTCTGGACTCCCTGGAAAGATTGATGCAGCGGGTGGCCGAGCGTACCGGCGCCTTGATTATCGAGCCTTTAGTCCAGGGAGCGGGAGGGATGATCATTGCTGAACCTGGTTTTCTCTCCGGCGTGCGCGCTCTCTGCGAACGTTTCGACATACTTTTAATCGCCGATGAAGTGGCCACCGGCTTCGGCCGCACTGGAAAAATGTTCGCCGTAGAACATGAAAATGTAACTCCGGATTTCCTTTGCCTGGCTAAAGGTCTCACCGCCGGATACCTACCCCTGGCTGCCACTCTGGTCACCCGGAAAATTTTCGATCGCTTCCTGGGCAGCGGAGAATCCCCGCTCACCTTTTATCACGGGCACTCTTTCACCGGAAACCCTCTGGCCGCTGCCGCTGCTCAGGCAAGCCTCGAAGTGTTCGAAAAAGAGCATGTACTAGAGCAAATGCAGCCCAAGATAGAGTTTCTCCATGAACTCCTCGAGAGTAAGATCGCCCCACTCGCCATTGTGGGCGAGGTGCGCCAGTGCGGCTTTATGACAGGCATAGAACTCGTGGCTGACCTGAAGCAGAGGGAGCCTTTTCCCCCTTCGCTGAGAGTGGGCGCAAAGGTGACCCGCGAAGCCAGGAAGGGGGGCGTGATAATCCGTCCCTTGGGGGATGTGCTGGTGCTCATGCCTCATCTTTCGTTTTCTAAAGATGAGCTCAAGCAGCTTGTCCTGGTCACCGCCAGGTCGATAGAGGCGGTTCAGGCCGGGTTATAGCTGACCGGCATTTATTTTGAAGTGAGGAATTACAGGCAATTGTTTTCGGAGAGGAGACTGTTTGCTCGCTTTGTACATCTATTCCGGCGCTGATCGTCAGGTCGCGATCCTTTTCATTATCCTTTTTGCCCTTTTCTATCCCGCTTCCGATGTCTGTCTCGGACAGAAGGCGGATTCTCCCTTCCTGTTCGCCCGGGAAACCGCGGGAAAGGACTCTTCTATTGTCCAGCAGGTTATGGACAATAATCTAGCCCGCCCGGATTCCTCACTTTGCCCCGATACCTCGCTCCCCGCTCTCCATAGAGTCAAAGCCGATTCTTCGGCAACCATTGAGGATTCCACACTTTCTCCCGCCACCTCTCCTTTGAGCACCCAACCGGCTCCCCTTGAACAGGTCCAAGATACTCTTTCCGCAGAAAAAAAACCGGCAGCCCCGGATTCCACCAGCAGGAAAAAAAAGAAGACCGCCGATCTCCTGCCGGATTCCTTATCCGGGACGGCTCCTCCGCAACCCGAGGCCTGTAATCCACGCGCCTTGCGTTACAACGGCATTTATCTCTCCTCGGGTACAGCCGCCAGGAACAGCCGCATAACGGAGCTTATTAAACTCTGCAAAGGCACGGTTATCTCCGGCTTTGTAGTGGATATGAAAGATGACAACGGTTATCTGGCCTACACCAGCAAAATGCCTCTGGCCGCTGATATCGGATCGAATACAAGACGGATGCGAGATCCGGCCCAGTTCGTCCGCCAGCTCCATGAAAACGGCCTCGTGGCCTCGGCCAGAGTTGTCTGCTTCAAAGATCCGAATCTGGCTTCCTATGCGGTCGATGGCACTTATCCTTATGCAGTGCTGGACTCTGTAACCGGCCAGCCATGGAAACAGGAAAATGGCGAGAAATGGGCCAATCCTTACGATGTAAGGGTGCATGACTATCTGCTCGGCGTAATCGGTGAACTGGTTTCCTTTGGCTTTGATCAGATCCAGCTGGATTATGTACGGTTTCCTACTGACGGGGTGCTGCACACTATCAGTTATCCCCTAGTTATCGACTCCTTAAGCAAGATTGAAGTTATCGGTTCACTCCTATCCCGCGTCCGGAAGATCCTCGATCAGAAAAACATCTCCCTGGCCGTGGATGTCTTCGGCTGGGTCCCCTGGCTGCGCAAAGGCCGCGAGTTCCAGATAGGGCAGGATTATGACATGATCGCCCAATATGCCGATGTTATCTGCCCCATGCTTTACTCTTCCCATTTCCCGAATTCGTTTAAAGCAGAATACGGCCACGAGCGCGCTTACCATATTGTCCGTGAAGGCACGGCCAAGGGTTTTGCCAGGAAAGGCTCGCTGCCTACCGGCGTTCAGCCATATATCCAGGGCTTTAAATGGCATGCCCCGCATTTCGGTACCGAATATCTAATCGGACAGATGCGCGCCGCCGAAGAAAGCGGTGCCATAGGCTGGATAGTCTGGAATGCCGGGAATGATTATTCAGCTCTCTGGAAAGCTTTGGGTAAAAGCGGTAAAGAAGGACAAATCGGAATGGAGTGAAATGGATTTTTTTTCCGCGGCATGGAAAATCTTTCCCTTTTTGAGCCGGGTTTGGCTTGCATTATATTTTTTGAGAGAGTAAATTATAAATATAAAAAATATATATGTTTATTAACTCAATTATTTTCAAGCGATTAAGAATTGTACAGGTGTATGCGGTCAAAAAAGACGTTTCCCGGGTTTTATTTTGACAGAAATAAAAGTATTGAAAATTTGTTTTATGCCAAGGTATAATAATCTTGGCTTTTCGGATATCGTAATAGTTGCAAAAGGGTTCTCACTGCTTTTCTAAAACTCCTTTAGGTGGATGATTCGGCAGCAGTATACAGAATTGCAGTCACTACTTTGAAACCTATAAGGTACGATGACAATGTGGAAACCAAGGACAGTTCCGATAATTATGTAAAATGGAAAGCTAGTCCGGCATAAACTTCATGGTCATCGATCGGCACATACTGAATATGAATGGCCTGGAATTTGTAAACAAAGTTTGTGCTGGCAATTTAAAACTGCCCCGATTCTGATAGTCACTACCAGAACAATTAAAGAAGATATTCGCCGGGCAATGAAATCCGGCCTCAACAGTCATATAGTCGAGCACTTTACTCCGAGTACCATTAAGGAAAAAATAGATAAAATTCTCAGCAGCACCTGGGACAACGGTCGAATATGGACAATATTTTAATCACAAACCAGGAAATTGGTAAGTTTGACCAGCGTGCGGACGGCGTTTATCTGTCTATTTACCGCGCCACAAAGGAGAATTACGATTTCGAGGCTTTGCGCAAGGAAATAATCCGCAAGGGCCTGGTTAATGCCAACTTCGATGTCATTTATAAAATCTGGGAGAATGCTACCGACGAGCCGGTTAAGATTGCCGACTACTTTGAGCGCTATGATACCATCAAGGACAAGTATATCGAGGTGAGCATTTCCGACGACGAGATGGAGGCATACCTTACTCTGCGTATCCCGGAAGGGATTCTGGAGATAACGGTAAATGACGTCCTTTATAAGCTGTACGAACATGGGGTGGAGGAGGGTGTCGACCAAAAATTGATTGAAAAGATTATCAAAGCCGGGCAGCCGGTGCGCAATGTGGTGGTGGCCAGGGGTAAGCCGGTGGCTCATGGCCAGAATGCCCAGGTGGATGTTCTTATTGATACCGAAATATCCGGAACACCGCTGCTCACGGAAGACGGCTCGGTGGACTTCAAGAATATCAACCTGATCAAGATAGTCGATAAAGACCAGCTCCTCGCTGTCAAAACTCCGCAGACCGCAGGAGAGGAGGGTTATACAATCACCGGGCGGCGAATGTTGCCCCAGCCCGGAGAAGACAGTCCAATGCCCAGAGGAAGGAACACTTACCTTTCTGAAGACGGGATGCAGCTTTTCTCCGGTATGATCGGCAATGTCTTCTTTGAAGCAGGCTTTCTTCAAGTGGAGAATGTTTACGTGGTCAAGGGCAACGTGGATTATTCGACAGGCAATATCTCCTATCCCGGGGATGTGGTGATTAATGGCGATGTGAAAGCCGATTTCAGCGTACACACCGAGGGAAACATTATTGTGCGCGGAACGGTCGAAGCCGCGGAGATCGTTTCCACAGGCGGCAATATCGATGTGAAAAAGGGTATTATCGGCACACAGCAGGAGAAAAAGGCCAAAGTTGTCGCCGACGGGAATGTGAAGGCGCTGTTCATCCAGGAAGCCATTGTCTCGGCAGGTAAGGATGTGGAAGTCGGCAGTTATATACTCAACAGTAATATCCATGCCGAGCACGATGTCAAGGCCTTGCGCGACAGAGGGCTCATTGCCCAAAGCTTTATCTTCAGCGGTAATTGCGTGCGGGCTAAGAATGTCGGCTCGATGAGCGATACGAAAACCCAAATTAAAGTCGGTAAAATAGTTAAGGATGATATCAATTTCCGGATCAACCAGCTTGATGAGGAAGTGGTTGTTTTGGAGCAGGAAGAAAAGCTGATCCATAAACGTCTGGATTTCCTGGAATTATTGAAAAAAAGGCTGCCTAATTTCCCTCCGGAAAAAGAGAAGGAACTAGCCGATGTGATCGAGAAAATTAAAAAACATAGCCTGATCAAAGAAGAGATTCTGCGGGAAAGAGAAGATTTTAAGAACAAGTTTATCGACCAATTCGGCGTGGACAGAAAAATATATATCCTTCAGTCCTTAAGGCCCGGTGTGCTTTTAGGGATAAATGACGTGGTCAGAAAAATAGATGCCCGCCACCGCCGGGTGATGGCTGTGCTTGAAGAAAACCAGATCGAACTCAAACGGCTGGTTCTCAAGGAAGCAGGCGCCGGTGAAACAGATGTGGAAGAAGAAGATGAAGAAGAAGAATAGTTTTTATCACTAGATTTAAACTCTAAAACACCATCAGATAGAAAAATTTAACTGGTTTTAACCCGGATAATTCATAAACCGGTAGTATATCAAAAGATTTGCACCGTTCAACAACGTTTGCCGGATGCTCGAACAAGAAGTCAGTAGTCAGAAGACAGAAGTCAGAGGATTATTTTTCAAATGTTATCTGGCCATTAATTCTGACTCCTGGCTCCTGAATTCCCAATAGATTACAATAGGCATTGAGGTTAATTTATCTCGCTTGCCTGTTAATTTGAAAAATTCATGAATAATCCCGGTTAAAATAAGACTTTTTCCCAGGCGCGTTTGAGGATGGTCTCCAAAAACATCCTGCTTTTGGACAGAGAGTTGCTCAGCCGCGAAATGCTGACCAGCCATTTGAAACAAAACGGGTTCAAAGTGTTGGCCGCTGAGAGTTGCGCTGAAGCCAGGAAGCTGATTCCCAAAAACAGGTTTCGCCTGGCCATAATCAATTTCCGCCTGGGAGAAAAAGAGACCGGGGAGATCATTTCCCAGTTGTATAAATGTGAGGAAGATGTTCTGATTTATCTTCTGCTGCCTCAGCCGGCAGTTTTTGATGCCGGGTATCTTTCCCGGCGGAGGATTTACGACACTATTGTCAAACCTTTTCGGCTCGACGAGGTCAGGATCAAGTTGAATCACGGCCTCGAGCTTTTGAACCTTCGCCAGGCCGTGCGCAAGCT
>Ga0315277_10013403_pt1 | contig 10216 bp, 7 predicted proteins | sample YL17G05_15_MG_FD_203695 | JGI IMG/M metagenome (GOLD analysis project Ga0315277, IMG submission 203695) | Sediment microbial communities from Yellowstone Lake, YNP, Wyoming, USA - YL17G05_15 | ecosystem: Environmental > Aquatic > Freshwater > Lake > Sediment | place: USA: Wyoming | collected...
AAAATTTGCTGATTCAAACGAGGAAACCGTCCGGGTGTTGCACTTCACCTCGAAAAAGCTGATCCCCGAACTGAAAAAGCAATTAGAGGATCTCCTGGTGAAAACAACGGTAGTGGAAGTCCTGCCCTTGATGAATCGGATCCAACGGCAGGTCCGGACCGTCTCACAAGAAATAATAAGTTAAAATGGAGGAAATGAAAATGAAAGCGTTAGAGTTAGAACCGTTAAGCAAGAAAAAGATGCGATTAGTGTTGGTGGAGAGTGAATTCTCCGTTGAATGGTGGTTAGACCCTCCTCCCAAGGAGGAACGCGACCTCTTCTCTTCTTTTCGGATTACCTCGAAAGAGTATCTGAAATTTGTAGAGGACCTGGTTCAGCAATACAAGCCGCATTTTGCTACCGAGGAGAAAGGACTCAGGACACACGAAGAATTTCTTTACGATAATCCCCTCTTAGAGGTTTTCAAGCGGGCCAAGACTCCCTATCAGTGGATCGATATTTCCGAGAATGCCTTAGGATACATTCATTCCACTTTTGAAGACCGAAAAGACCTCTTGAAAGGAATAAGAAATGAGCTCGTGAAGATCTTCAATAAAGAAGGTAAAATGTCCGATAATATCTATCTCCAGCAATTAATTAATTGGGGCAACTATCTCCAGGGCGAATATAAGCGCGAAGAGGCAGAAATAAAATTGAAAGTCCGGGAAGCCTGGATGATGATGGGCATCCTCGAGATCGCGCAGAAGCGGGAAGAAAAAGATTTAACCGTCATGCTTATCTGTGACAAGGACCATTTCGATGGCATTACGACTGTCGCGGAAGATCTCGGGATTGATCTTGTTGCGATAAACCTGAAGAAAGCGTTCAAAAATGGAGAAGGTGCAGAATCCTTAAAGGAAATTATGAATCAATCGGTCTATGAAATCATGCCGGTCAAAGTGAAGAAGAAAGAAACCTCGGAAAAAATTCTGTACTTCTTCGATACGGATGAGTACGCTTCGCCCTTCGATATCAATATGGCCTACGATGCAGGATTCGATGTCGTCGTGCCCTTCAGCAAAGTCACGGCGGAAAATGTCACCAAACTGGTTCAGGATGCTATCTTCTCCCGCGGTCCGAAAGCCCCGACCACGTTCTTTGTAGGTGGGGCGAATGTCAAGGAAGGTGAAAAGATTGCGAAGAAAGTCCTGAAAGCCTTAGTGCCGCCCTTTGAGGTGCCTGTGGTCATTGACCCCCGCGGCTCGCATACCACGGCCTCTGCAGTAGTGGTCAAGACGGAAGCCATGGCACGAGAGCATGATATAGACCTCACAGGAAAAAAAGTGGCGATCCTGGGCACCGGACCGGTTGGTCGAATTGCCGCAATCCTTGCTGCTAAACTCAACTGCAAGCCTGTGATTGTGGAAACCTGGACTGGGGCTTCTGAGGAATCCGTAAAGGAACTTGCCAAGGACCTGATGGTTGAAGCTGGCAAAGACGCTGCTCCAATCGAGGGTGAATTCGCAACTACCCCAGAACGAAAACTGGAAATCCTAAGGGATGCCGATGTCATCTGGGCGGTTGCAGCAGCAGGTGTTGAAATCCTCCCACCGGAGCTCATGAGCCAACTCCCTCCCACTAAACTCGTGATCGATATAAATGCGGTCCCCCCTCTGGGCGTAGCGGGCTTGAAATCCAAGGACGACAACAAAGAAATCTTTCCGGGAATCTACGGCACAGGTGCCTTAGCACTCGGTGGGTTGAAATACTCGATAGAGAGCAATATTCTGAAACAGGCTGCTGCCACTAAAGGGAAGAAAGTCTTCGACTACAACATTGCCTTTGAAGTCGGGCGCGGCTTACAAGCGGGCAAGAAAATCGTAGTTACCGCCTAATCCTTTTTTTTCGATTTCAATTTTGTTTCAATATTTTTTTCCTTTTTTAAAGCAATCATCGCTTCAATTCCTTTAATCCCGCTATTCTATAATCTTTTTTAGTAACTCAGATATTAATTCCATAGACAAATACATCTCGGTCTGCGGAGAGGGTCCGCAGCGTCAATTCCGTCAATCCTTCAATAAGTCCCCGCATGAACTCCGAGGATGAGACTGGGGGATTAAAATTAATGACCCGTCCGGCTTCCGCCTGAAATTCGAAGGTCCCCCATCCATATTTCGAAAAGAGCATGAGCGTATCCTCCACTGAGAATTCTTTGAGCATCGGCGCAAATTCCAAACCCAGCCGGCGTCCTTCCCGGTACGTAGCGTTCGCCGCATACATCTGGTCGTATTGGAGGGCGGGAATCAGTATCATGCGTCTTTTCGTCAACTTTGTAATAATTTGCCCGGTATTCGCATACAAATCCAAGTAGTATGCTAAACCTAAATACTTCTCACAAAATTTAGTTAAAAGCATGCCTTCCTCTTTTGCCTTCTCTCGAATCAATTCCACTAATTCCGCTGGCAACCTTAACAGCACTTGCTGCCGTTTCTCTTTCTCGTTTTGCATATGTTCACTCTGCTATCAAAACCTATCAATTGCTATCAAAATTCTTAATCTGAATCCATTACTTTTATATATATTGTCTATTAAACTTGTACAAGATAGATTGTCCCTTTTGAAGGGACTAATAAAAGCAATCGTTTTTACCAAAAAGATCTCGGGTGGGTGGTAAGTTAATATCAGTCATATCCACATCGCCCCCCACGCGAATTCTTCTCCGAACCCCTATCGCTTTATTCAATCCAAAGGTTTAAAAATAATGGTTTACCAAGCTCAATCCACAAAATAACCAATATGAGGCGCAAAAATCACGCTCGAAACGATAACTGAGTTTCAATCGCTATATACACGCTTATTTAAATATCGATCGAATAAACACACAACCAATCACGCCATTGCCCAAGCTGTTTCTAAAAGTGAAGCAATACGCCTCTTAAACGATGTAATGCAATCCAATGAAACAGACCCAACTAAAGTACGAGCCCTTTATGCCCGTATCCTCGCTCTCGGAAAACGGCGCGTTCCCACTATGAGCCCTTTCAATCCCCCTGGCGGATTCTACGTTTGGTCCGTAATCGACCACGGGGCCTTACACCTTCAAGTCCTTGGTCGGAATGTCAAAGAGACCGTCCTAAATATCGCCTACTTCGTGCTCCAGAACGGTTACCAAATCGAACGTGAACACCACAAGTACCTCTCCATTCTAACCAAAAAGCGAATCCCCATAGGCAAACTCTATTTTGCCAAAGCCGGATCATACCGTCAATCATGCTTGATTGCCAAAATTGGGAAAGAAAAACTCCTGTTTCAGTTTGAACATCAAGGGCTCTTCATCGATATAACCATACATTGCCCACCCTCTATTAAATCCTTCCTACTCTCCTGTCTTAGATACCTCGAGAAGGAATTTGCAACCCTATGCTGTGCAACTCTTCTTTCCGTTCAATAAATCTTTTGCGGACCACCATAGCGGTCCGTACACCTCCGGGTGCCTCCCTAGTGGATACTCCGTTTCCCCATCCTTTTCCATACCTTTATAAACAATTCAAGTTACATTTTATAAAAAGGGAATTACCATGGTCGTAGAGGAGCCACAAACCCAACATAAAAATACTGCCTATCATAACAGCCTTGAGAAGGCTTTACCTACCATTCAGCTCTATAATCATAATTTCAATGGCTCCGAGCCTCCTGAAATCTCAGTTATTATGCCCGCTTTCAATGAAGAAAGGGCTGTGGGTCATTTACTCGATCGAACTCAAAAGGCCCTTCTCAAAATCACACCTAATTATGAAATTATTGTCGTGGATGATGGTTCCCATGACCAGACGCTCGATATTTGCCGCGAAAAACATGTCACCATCATTCACAATCCTTACAACTGGGGAAAAGGCTACGCACTTCGGGAAGGGTTCAAACAAGCACACGGCGACCTTATTGTTACAATGGACAGCGATGGCGATCACCATCCCGAAGATATTCCTCTTCTCCTTCAACCCCTACGCGCTGGAAAAATAGAAGCTGTCTTTGGTTCTCGCTTTCTGCATAATGGAAATTTCCCTGTTACTACCGCAGTAAACACTTTTGGGAATCGCCTTTTCAATTTTCTCATTCGCAACCTGACTAATCGTAAATTTACGGATACCCAATGCGGCTTTCGTGCTTTCAACCGCAACTGCCTCTCCACTCTCCAACTTAATTCCCAAGGCTATGACATTGAAACCGAAATGATTGTGCAACTAGCCCGCCAACATACCCCTTACTGTGAAATCCCTGTACGAAGCCCTATTACCTACCTCCGTAAATCCAATATCAATCGCTTAAAAGACGGCTTCCGCATTTTATTCAGTATATTCAAAGCGCGAATTAGAGCTTTGGCTAAAACATGAATTCCCTCGGTTCACCGCCGCTGGTTTCCATTGTTGTCGGCGTACGCAATATGGAATCCACTATCGGTCGTTGTATAGAGAGTCTCTTAGCGCAAGACTATCCAACCAAAGAAATTATCATAATCAATGACGGATCCACCGATAAAACTCCGCAAATTATTCAACAATATCCTGTCCGGTTGATTAATATCGAAAAAAAAGGAATTTCACACGCTAGAAATCTCGGATTTCTTCAGGCCAAAGGTGACTATGTAGCATATACTGACGCTGATTGCACAGTTGTTCCTAAGTGGCTTTCAGTGATGATGCCTCATTTTCAGGACTCCGCCGTTGCCCTCGTAGGTGGGATCACCATTTTTCAGACCGATGGAAGCATCTCGTCGCTCTATAGACAACTTGAGTTCGAAAAACGGAATGAAAACGTCTCCCAGGGCGAAGTCAATTGGGCAGGCGGACCCGGATGTATTTTTCGTAAAAAGGTACTGGACGAAATAGGAGGATTCAATCCCAAATGGGAACATGGTGAGGATGCCGAAATTTCCTTCATGATTGCTGAGAAAGGATATAAAATAATAAAGGAACCGGACGCTATTTCCTATCATAATCCTGAAAAGGGTTTCAAAAAGCTCATTAAAAAGGGATATCGAGACGGCTCTGCCTATGTACGAGCTACCTTATTTCACATGAGGGAATCCCTTCAAAACCGCTTTAACACCACTTGGTTTTTACCATATGATGTCGTTTTTCAACCTGTTCTTTACTCCTTACTTATTCTTGGGTGGCCTCTCTTATTGCTTCTCCAATACTTCTTCCATTCATATCTTTTTTCCGTTTTACTTTTTGTTAGCTTGGGAATTTTTCTCTTTCTCTTACTTTACAGTTTCCTTCCCGCTACAGCTGTGTCAAGCAAAACCCCCACAAATCAAAGTAAATTCAAATTCTTCTGCGGATCCGCAAGCTTACATATTCTCCGAGGGTTTGCTTGGGGTCTCGGGTTAATTATTGGAACAATTAAGGCAATTAAATTTAAAATAACTTCCTAGGTTTTCCTTATGGGTGACCCGCTCATTCTTGGAGTGCATTGTGGACATGATTCAGGTGCTGCCATCATAAAAGGTCCGAAGATAATTGCTGCGGCAGCTGAGGAACGATTTACGCGGATTAAACATTATGGATATCTTCCTCTTGAATCGATCAAATTCTGTCTGAAATCTGCTAATGCTGAAATTAATGATCTCGATGCTCTCGCCTTTGCCCAAGTTTCTTTTCCTGAAGAATTAAAGCCCCTATTCAAGTTCAACCAAAAACTGTTAAAACGAAAAATTAAATCCGCGAAGGGTCTTAAAGATCGAATTCGCCTTGCCTTGTTGGGTATAATCCGGAAATTATTAACGCTGCCCCCTTCCACGCCTCCGAGCTATTTTCAAACCTACGAAATTAATCATGAAATGCCGATCTTCTTTGTGGAACATCATCTGGCACACGCCGCTACTGCTTACTATACTAGTGGATTTGGATCCGACAATCTTATTGTTACTGCTGACGGAATTGGTGACCGCATTTCGACAGCAGTCTGGCAGGCTGTCGATTGCGTAATTCATCCCCTGGTCAAATACGGCCGAGAAGGGTCCCTAGGTTGGTTTTACGGGATCGTAACGGAAGCTTTAGGCTGGTGGATTGGCGAGGGTGAAGGTAAAACTATGGGTCTTGCCGCATATGGCAACCCGAATCGCGCCAAGAATGAGCTGATTCGCTATTTACCGATTTATTCCAATGGTCACCTTCAGAAAACCGCTCCATTTTCCTTGCCATCCGAATGGATTATCCAGGATACGCGCCATTGGCACTTTCCTGAAAGTCTTACCGTTCAAAAACTTCTCGAACAATTCAAGCGTGAGGATCTCGCAGCCGCTAGCCAGGCCCTATTAGAAGAACAAATGTTGAATTTAATCTCCTTTTGGGTAAAAAAACTTGACATTCGCCACCTTTGTAGCGCCGGGGGCGTTTTTCTCAATGTGAAAATGAATCAACATTTACTCAGTAATTTAAGCCTCGAGGAATATCATATATTTCCTTGTGCGGGAGATGGTGGCGTTGCACTTGGGGCCGCGCTTCAAGCCTATTCCGAATTGACAAATCATCCTCAATTTCCTGCCATCACAAACGATTATTTCGGTCCGGAATATACAAATAATGAAATTGAATCCATGCTCGAATTACGGAAATTGAAATATGAGAAAGTCGATGACATCGCCGCAACTTGTGGCGAGAAATTAGCGAAAGGGAAAATCGTCGCTTGGTTTCAAGGAAGAATGGAATACGGCCCTCGTGCCCTTGGTAATCGCTCGATTTTGATGGACCCTCGCCGAAAAGAAAATAAAGATATCATCAATAACCAGGTAAAATTCCGGGAACCTTGGCGCCCCTTCTGCCCTTCCCTCCTTGAAGAAGCGGCACCCGAATATATAGTTAAATCTCGAAAAGCGCCTTTCATGATTATTTCGTTCGATACAGTTGGCAAAAAGGTCTATGAAATCCCTGCCGTGGTGCATGTCGATGGAACTATGCGACCTCAAACCGTTTCAAAAACTGTAAATCCTCGATACTATCAGCTCATCGAAAGCTTTGCGCAATATAGTTCAACTCCGGTCATTCTAAATACTTCCTTAAATATCAGGGGCGAGCCCATTGTCTGTTCTCCCCTTGATGCTATTGAGTCTTTCTTTAATACCGGGTTGGATGTCCTTGCGTTAAATAATTTCCTTCTTGAAAAATAATGAAAATTTTACAAATAACTCCTTATTTCCCTCCTGCTTGGAGTTTCGGAGGCCCAGTTCGACACATCTATGAAATTTCAAAATTTTTAGTAAAACATGGGCATAATGTAACTGTTTTTACCAGCAATATTTGTAATCCCTCTCAATATTATAATAAATTCCATGATTATATTGATGGTATAGAAATATATAGATTTCCAATCCAATGTGGTTATAAGGGTTACTGGATAACTCCCCGCCTCATTAATAAAATCTTTAAAATGCGCCCTGATATTATTCATTTACATTCTTTTAGAAATTTCCAATGCGATATCGGTTATCTTTTTTGCAAACTTAAAAAGATACCATATTTATTAACGGCTCATGGAACTATTCGAGCTGAAGAAGAACTAAGCTCCAAATTTTCTTTGAGTAAGCTCATTCGGAGATTTTATGATGAATTTATAGGGCATCATATAATCCATGATGCAGCCCGGTTAATTTGTGTTACAGAATCGGAAAAGTGGCATTTTTTATCTTTCAACTCTAATGAAGATAAGATTTCAATCATTCCAAATGGAATTAATACTAATTATTTTCAAAAAAATGAGAAGTTTGGGCTTGAATTTCGTGATAAATATAATATTCATGATAAATTTATACTCTCTGTTGGTCGATTGAATCATTTGAAGGGTTTTGATTTTTTAATAAATGCATTTGGCCGGTTAATAAACAAATTTCCTGAAATAAAATTAGTAATAGTAGGCTATGATTTCGGGTACAAAAAGCACTTGCAGCAGTTAATTAATACATTGAAACTCCAAAATTCCATCATTTTTATAAATAAATTAGTAGGAAAAAATTTATTAGGGGCTTATTCAGCCGCCTCACTCTATATACAACCCTCTAGATATGAAGTTTTTGGAATGGCTGCACTGGAAGCAGCTTCCTGTGGAGCTCCAGTTATTGTCACTAAAGTAGGTGGTTTAAAAGATCTTTTCCAACATGGAACAAATGGTTTCATAGTAAATTTTAATGATATAAATTCTATTGAGAATATTTCATCAGATTTATTATCAAATGAATCGTTATCAAAACAGATCGGTTTCAATTCAAGGAAAAATATTGAAGAAATATTTAATTGGGACATAATTGGCATGAAACTTGAAAAATTATATAAAAATGCAATTGGATCAAAAACTATTATGTCAACTATCTGAGAATTATATTAATTTATTATAATTGATCCCACGCGTATGTCTCAAAATCTTCTATTTATTTTAATTCTTAATTTTCGTTTCAGAAAATCCCCAATCGAATTTTTATAAAATGATAGAGATTTTATTTTTCAGGAGTTTTAGGATCTTAGCGGTTAGCCTAGTTAGCATTTTTATAATAGAACTCCTCTCTATAATATTCCTTTCTTCAAAAAACTTCATATTTTTTATTTGCTTTTTCTTTATTCTAGCTTTAGCCTTATTTTTTAACCTTTATCATCATAATTCCGAGGCAATTTTAAAAAAGAAGGATTTAATCAATATAATATTCGTTTTTCTTATTGCAATTAGTGTAAAACTCTTTTTTATATTTAGATATGAAGGTATATTTCTCGACATTGACACTTGGAGTAGTCGTCTTGTTATTGAAAATATATTGAAATATGGATACTATTATGATATTGCCAATTCGGAATATTTCTATCATGCTGGAATTGGAGGTAATATGTTTGCTATGTTCATTGGCCAAATTTGTGGCATATCGCCTTATTATTTGGTGAGATATATTATTCCGTTAATAATTACGTTATTTCCTGTTATATATTATCTACTTTTTAAACGTATTCTTAATGATTATAGAATAACCGGGATTGCTGTAATTCTATTTACTTTAACAAGTGAATACATATGGATGAATCTAAGAGGTGAGTTTTTAATTGTGCCTCTCTTAATTATTGCCGTTTATTTCTTAGTTATTTATATAAAACAAAAGAAACCAGTAAATTTATTATTATTCTTTTTAATTTCACTTGTTGCGAATATTTCACATTCCAGTTTCTATTGTTTTATTGTCATTCCCGTTCTTGCGACCATTACAACATTTTATTTACTCAAAAAAGAATTAAAATTCATGTTTTTCCTAACTATTTTTATCTATCTTATTTCAATACCCTTGATATATAGAAATCTTTTCCCGAATACCTCAACGACAGATTACCTTAATATTTTTAAAATGATTACTCAACTTATTCCTATTTCTTTCCTCGTAAGTTATCCTAATATTTATATAATTATTGTTACCTGCTCATTTTTCTTAAGCTTTAGTCTCCTCTCAGTAATTATTCACGGCTTTTTCAGCCTTTTGCACAAATACTTCGAAAATTTAACTCGAAAATTAGTTTTAATCTCATTATTCATAGGATTAATTTTACTAGCCATCTACTTTTTATCTATATTGGGCATAAATATATTTTCTTTATTAAACTTTCAATATATTACTCAAACTTATCCTGATTTGCAAACATTCTTTTTTTTCTATTCCTTTTATATTTTATTATTTATCTGCGCAATTATTTATCTGATAAGTTCTTTTGAACTTAGTATCTATAAGAATTGGGCGATTATACTAACAATTATTTTAGGCCTAATCGTATTTATTACATTTTATGATGTAGGATTCATTAATTCTCTAACCTTAGATACAAATATTCCTATTCGTATTTTATTCTTCTTATCCTTCCCACTTTGTATTTTAGCAGCAAATTTCTTTATTACGCTATTAAAAAAATATAATAAAAAAATTATCACCGGATGCCTCGTTTTCTTAATAATTTTTACATCTTTCTTCAGTCTGGCAAAAGGAACCCAAGATATTGACTTCCTCTCTACTAATCAATATTCAAATGAAAATGAAGAGAATGCAATGCGTTTCTTTTGCGCAAATTTACAAGATCCAACGATTATCTGGGTTGATTATAAATTTAACACCTTGTCGGAAGCTTTAGCTCCATTTGAAAAATATCAACTTATAAAATCAAAAATGGAAATAAATATTTTAAACAATAAATCTCAATCACTCGTAGAATATTATTTA
>Ga0315277_10013404_pt1 | contig 10216 bp, 7 predicted proteins | sample YL17G05_15_MG_FD_203695 | JGI IMG/M metagenome (GOLD analysis project Ga0315277, IMG submission 203695) | Sediment microbial communities from Yellowstone Lake, YNP, Wyoming, USA - YL17G05_15 | ecosystem: Environmental > Aquatic > Freshwater > Lake > Sediment | place: USA: Wyoming | collected...
CGGCGGCAGGATGGTCGTGTCCTGCCACGACTCGCATTCGCTCGTCGTCTTCGACGGCGGCGACGGCGCGGCGCGGGACGTCACTTCCATCGACCTTCGGGAGTTCCTGGTCGAGCACCCCTGCTACTTCGCGATTGCCCGCGACAGGCTTTACCTCTCGTCGACGACGCTCGGCGGCGTCACGGCGTTCGACATAAGTGCCTGGGCGGCGTCGGACGCCGCGTCGCCAAACGAGGTCGCGGCGGGCGAGGGGGTTTTACAGTGACAATCGCGCGAGAGACTCGCCCTGAAGGGCGCCGCCTCGAAGAGGGGCAAGAGGCGTTCGAAGCCGCCGGCGGCGCCCCGGATGCGCCGAGCGAGGGCAGAGGCAGGGTGGATTTTTCCGTCATACTTGTCAACTTCAATTCGGCCGCATACATCGAGCCGTGCCTCGCGAAGGTCCGCGCCCAAGAGCCGTGCGGTTCCTGCGAAATCATCGTTATCAACAACCGTTCCACCGACGGGTCGCTGGAGATCTTGAAAAGGCAGCGGGACATCACGATTATCGACCGCGGCGCGAACCTCGGGTTCTCGCGGGCCAATAACCTCGCCGTAGCCGCAAGCCGCGGCAAGTACATGCTCTGCCTCAACTTCGACTGCCTGATTGAACCGGACTTCCTGCGGCGCATCAGGGAGGCTTTCGAGGCCCGCCCCGACGTCGCCATGATTTCCGGAAAACTGCGCAAACTCGCCGACATGAAAGAAACCATGTACCTTGACTCGACGGGGATCGACTTCACCGCGTGCATCCCCGCCGACCGCGGCGAGTGGCAGTACGACCGTGGCCAGTACGACGGCGAAACCGTCATATTCGGTCCCTCGGGCGCGGCGGCGGCCTACAGGCGCGACGCGCTCGAAGCGGTGCGCTGCAAGGACGCGTACTTCGACGAAGAGATGTTCGTCTACTGCGAAGATATCGACCTCGCCTGGAGGCTCAACCTCGCCGGCTGGCGCGGGTTTTACGTCCCCCAGGCGATTGCCTACCACGAGCGCGGCGCGACGCGCAAGGATTCCTTCTGGAAGAGAGTGGGGTACGTCTCCACGGGCTTTCGAAACCGGTACTTTACGATGCTCAAGAACCTCCGCCGGCGCGAAGACGTTCGCGGGCGGCTATGGAAACTTGCCCGGCAGGAATGGCGCTTCCTCTCGTCGTGGTGCGGCGACAACCCGGGCCGCTGGGGCCTCGGCGCGTACACGGTGGCCCGCGTCCTGTGGCTCGTGCTCACCCGCTCGTTCTTCGAGAAGCGCCGCCTCGCCCAAAGCCGTTGCAAGGCCTCCGGGCTTGACCTGCACCTTGACTCGGATTACCGGCAGTTGGCCTACGACCGCAGGAAAAAGCGCCCGACGGCCCAGCGCCATCGAGGCGGCGCGCCCGCCGGCATCTGTGTCGACAAGGATGACTGGCTCGTGTCGGTCGAGGGATTCGCTGGCGAGGCCTGGGGCGACGAAAGCTTCTTCTCCGGCAGGACGGCCGCGCCGAGGCCTTTCGTCGAGATTCACGTCCCGGAGCCGCACCAGGCGTCGTTCGGGCGCGGGCGGCTCTATCTTGAGCTCGAAGCCGGCGCGGCCATGACGGCTGACATTTATGCGTACGGTCCCGGCGGGCGTCCGGCCCGGAGCGACTGGTTTCTCATCGACGCCGGCAAAGGCGCGTACGTCATCGACCTTGGGAAGATGGATCTTGCGCCCGGGGCGCGAAACCTTGCCATGTGGCAGGGGCCGTGGCTCATGATGCGCCTCAACGTTTCCACCGGCATCGGCGCGACGTTGTCCATAAGTGACCTCAGGTTTCTCAAAGAAGGCGTAAGCCCGCATGGCGCCGCGACCGGCGACCAACGCCGTCTCCTCTCCAACGCCGACCTTAACGCCGCGGAATGCCGGCGGCTGCCGCTCGTAGTCGAAAGCAGGCCGACGCTCGTCTACGCGGAAGTGAGCACTTACTGCAACATGCGTTGCTCGATGTGCGGCCGAGGCGTTTACGGCGTAAACGCGTCCGAACAGGGGTTCATGTCGCGCGAAGTCTTCGAGCGCCTCTCCCGCATCTTCACCCCCGGCGCAAGGCTCGCGCTTTTCGGAAGGGGCGAGACGCTCCTTCACCCGGAGTTCCCGGCGTTTCTGAAGATCGCCTGCGAACGCGGGATGGCCGTCTGTCTCAATTCGAACGGCAAGGCTCTCACGCCCGAACTCTCGCACGCGATGGTCGAATACGGCCAGCACTCGATAACCTTCTCGTGCAGCGCCGGCACCGCGGCGACTTACGAGGCGATCCACCGCGGCGGCCGTTGGGACCGCCTGTGGGGCAACATCGCCGGCCTCATCGAAGCCAGGAAGGGGCGTTCCGGCGGTTTCGTGAAGCCCGCGATATACCTCGAATTCGTGTCGCAGGCCGACAACATCGCCGAGTTGCCCGCGCTCGTCCGGCGCGCCATGGAATGGAGGCTTGACGGCCTCCTCGTCATCGACATGGTGGCGCACTCCGACGAACTCGAGGCAAAGCGGATGAACACGCCCGAAAACGCGGCCCTCGCCGACAGGTATTACGCCGAGACGCTCGAAGTCGCAAAGCGCCTGCGGCGGCTTCAGCCGCGGTTTGACTTGAGGCTCCCCGCGCTCTACGACTCGCTCACGAAGAAGTCCGTCAGCGCCGGGGGGGCCGCCTCTGCGCGGGACCTCGGGGAGGAAATCGCGCGCGTGACCGGCGGCGACCCGGCCAAAAACTTCTGCCTCGAGCCGTGGCAGACTTTCTACGCGCGCTTTGACGGCAAGGTCATGCCGTGCGTCATCACAAATAGAAGCCTCGGTGACCTCAACCGCGAAGACGCCGTCGACATCTGGAACGGGCCGCACTTCCGGAAATTCCGCGAAAGGATGCGGTCCCCCCGAAAGCCGTTTGAATGCCTGCGGTGCCATCTCTTCCCCGGGCCCAAGCGCTACGACAGGGCGCTCGACCGGGCGGAGGAATACGCGCCGCTTTAACCCGCGGAGGGTAGGGTCGCCATGAAAGTCACGCTTGTGTACCCGGGCATAACGGAGTGCGGCTTCGCGAGCCTCAAGGGCAACGAGGGCACGTGGATAAACCACGGCCTCGCCATATTGTCGGCGGCCCTCAAGCGCGATGGCCGCGACGTCGGCCTTATCGACCTGAGGAGGCTTGCAGGCTGGGACGACTACCGCAGGCGCGTGAGGGAGAGCGAAAGCGCCGCCTTCGGGATAACGATGATGAGCGTCGACTTCGGTCCCGCGACCGAGGCCGCGCGCATCATCAAACAACTGTTGCCCGAGGCGAAGGTCTTCGTCGGGGGCCCGCACGCGTCCATCATGACCGAGGAGTTGGAGGGGCTTTCCTGCATCGACTGCGTCGTGAAGGGTGAAGGGGAGGTGACGTTTCCCAAACTCATACGCGACGTCGAGGCGGGCCGGCCGCTGCCGAAGGTGGTCGAGGGCGAGCGGCTCTCAAACCTCGACGACGCGCCGTGGGCCGACAGGGACCTCTTCGGCGGCGGCGAGGAGCCTTTCGTGGCGTTCCTTCCGGCGCCGTTCGTCACGCTCATCGCGGGGCGGGGCTGCCGGTACAACTGCAGCTACTGCCAGCCGGCCGAGAGGCTGATTTTCGGCAGGCACGTCAGGCGCAGGTCGGTCGCCAACGTCATCGCCGAGCTCCGCGCCCTCAAGCGCCGGTGCGGTTTCCGCTCGTGGATGCTCCACGACGACTGTATAACCGAGGACCGCCAGTGGGTGATGGAGTTTGTGGCGGCTTACAGGCAGGCCGGCTTCGACGAACCCTTCGTATGCCAGAGCCGCGCCGACATCATCTGTCGCAATGAGGACATGGTAAAGGCGCTTGCCGGGGCGGGCTTGAGGCTCTTCATCATCGGGTTCGAAAGCGGCTCCAACCGGGTCCTTAAGTACCTGAGAAAAGGTTCCACCCGCGAGCAGAACCTCGACGCCGCGCGCATCTGCCGCAGGTACGGCATAAAGATATGGGCCAATTACATGCTCGGGCTTCCCACCGAGACAAACGACGAAGTCCTCGAGACGCTTTCGATGCTCGAGGAAATCCGACCCTATCATTGCAGCCCGGCTTTCTACACGCCTCACCCGGGCAGCGACCTCTACGAGATGGGCAAGGCGATGGGGATTCACCTCATCACCACGCACGAAAGTTTCCGGCGCAACACCTACGAACCGAAGATCAAGGGCCCGGACTACGAGTTCCTGAAAGACGTCCTCTACAAGTCCATTGCGCTGGGCGAGGACGCAGGGGCGGTTCGCCGGGCGGCGGGCGCGGCGCCGCGGGTCTACGACACGCTCAAGCGCGTCAAGTCGTGGCTCGCGCGGCGCGGCCCGGCCGTCGCCCATGAGAGGACGCGATAGATGGCGGGGACGTTTCTATCGGTCGTCATCCCCTCTTACAACGGCAGGAGCCTGCTGGCCACGTGCCTCCCCGCGGTCTTCCGGGCGATCTCGGCCGCCGGCGTTTCCGCCGAAGTAGTGGTCGTCGACGACGCATCGAGCGACGGTACCGCCGAATGGTGCGCGAAAACCTGGCCGGCCGTGAGGGTCGCCAGGCTCAGCGAGAACGGCGGATTCGCCAGGGCCGCGAACGCCGGTGCCGCCGCTCGGTCCGGAGAGTGGATCGCGATGCTCAATAACGACGCCGTCCCCGACGCGGGCTGGATTGCCGGCGCGAGCCTCGACCGGCGCGCCGCCGACGTTGCCGCGGTCGCGTCGAAGATCGTCTACGCCCGCAACCGTCGCATCGTTGAAAGCGCCGGAGACGGCTACACGGTGGCCGGGCTTGCCTACCAGGGGCTTAACGGCCGCACCGAAGACGGCGCCGGCGAGTCCCGAAGGGTCTTCTCCGCGTGCGCGGCCGCCGCGTTCTACAGGCGCACGGCGTTTGAGGAGGCAGGGGGGTTCGACGAAAAGTTCGAAAGTTATTACGAAGACGTGGACCTCGCCTTCCGCCTGAACCTCCTCGGCTGGCAAGTGCTATACGAGCCGCGGTCCGTCTCGTTTCACGGTGCGGGCAAGACCTACGGCGCGAATCCCGCCAGGCGCATCAGAAATTCTGCGCGAAACTCGGAGACGGTCTTCTTCTCGTGCATGCCCGCCGCGCTTCTCGTGCGATGCATCCCGCGGCACGTCGCGGCCGTGTTCGCGCAGGCCGTCTTGAGGGCATGGCAGGGGCGCCTCACGCCCTTCGTCCTCGGCAAACTCGACTTCCTGAGACATATCCCGTTTGTCCTCGCCCGGCGGCGGGCCGTCCAGGCCGCCAGGCGTGCGGACATCCGCAGCCTTAACGCCGTCATCGACCCTAAGTGGCTGCGCAGGCATATCTTGGAGCGCGCCGGGGCGAGCGATGATGCCGGCTCGTCGCGAGGCCGGCTTTTCCCCGCGGCGGCGCGGGCGCACTAAAGGGGCCGGCGCGGCGGCTCGAGAGCTGCCGATGCGCTTTTCCGTCGGTCAGGCGGGGCAGGCGCGCCGGGAGGCTCTTAGACAAAATGGCCGGAGTTCCGGCTCATTCGAGTTGGCGGCATTAATTGGAGCCGGTATAATTCCGTCGAGTGGCCTTGCAGCCCAAGCCGGGCTTTCGGGTGGCGCGCTATGAAGATGGCTCGTAATTCATTGTGGCTTGCGGCGCTCGTGACTGTCCTCTGGCAATGCGCGGCCACGGCCGCGGATGAGCAGTGGCTCACTTACAAGGCCGTTCCGGACCGCCAGAGCGACCCGTATCGTATCTTCGAGGCGACCTGCGAGACCACTTCGACCGCCCCGCCCGGCGTGAAGTTGCCCGCGTTTGCCGGAACCGCCCAGCTCTACGCCAAGTGGCCCACGCCGCTGGCGAAGGCCGGGCACGTCTGGGTGGTGCTCGACCGGACGGGCTCCGCCGCTTACGACGCGGCCTACGTCGACTCCGACGCGGACGGGGACTTGACGAGCGAAACTCCGGTCAAGCCGTGGCTCCTGTCGGGAAGCATCGTCTTCTTCAACGCCGCGAAGGTCGTATTCCCTTCAGAAGAGGGTCCCGTCACGTACCACGTCTACGTCCACTACTCGAGCGGCGAGAGTGATTTCGTCGGCGTGGCCTCCGGCGGCCGCTACGAAGGACGCGTGAAGGCCGGCGGCAGGGAGTACGGCATCGAGCTCGTGGACTACAATTCAAACGGCGTATTCAACGATACGTCCGACGACTTCATGAATGCGGATCACGTCGTGGTCAAGGACAGCGATAAGACCGTTCTCACGTCGGTCGGCAGGTACATCCAGCTTGGAGGGGCGCTTTACCATCCCGAAGTGTCGCCGGACGGCGCTTACATAAAACTGACTGACGCCGCCGATGCTCCGTTCGGGACGATTCGCGTCCCCGGCTCGATAACGAGCGTCGCCGTCGGGGGCCGTAACGGCCTTCTTCGTTACGAGCCCGCCGCGGGCATTTGCCGGGTCCCCGCCGGGACGTATCGCGTCTTTGAGTGGCAGATAGAGCGCTCCCGCGGCGACAAGAAATGGAAAGCCGTGAGCAGGCCCTTGTTTCAGCAGCGCCCTCTGGCCGTGTCCGAGGGAAAGGAGACTGCGCTCGATATCGGCGAACCGCTCCAGGCCACGATCCATGTCGGCGGCAAGGACGCATCCGGCCAGATACTTTTGGCCGAGACGCTTAGCGGGAAGACGGGCGAGTTCGTCATGATTTACCAGGGCGACGAGTACGCCCCCGCGCCGAAGATGCACATAAGGAACGCGGACGGTTCGTACGATCGCGTCTTCCAGACGAGGTACGGCTGAGGCGGCCCGGAGCTCTCGTGGCGAGAGCCTCAAGACGTCAAGGGCCCGTTCACGGCCGTCATGGAGCATGATACGCCGTTCGAGATCGATGCCAAGTCCTTCAACATCGTCACAAAGAGCCTCTTGTGGTAAGGGATCCGTAATGACAAAAGCGTGGCTCGTACTGTTGGCGTGCGTCTTCGCGGCCGCCGCGCCCGCGGCCGAAAGCCCCGCGCAGCCGGCCGGCAAAGAGGTATCATGCAAGGGCAACATCGTCGACGAAACGGGCGCGCCCATCTCGGCAGCGCGCGTCATCGCTTTCCGGCAGTGGGTCACGAACGAAGGGCCGCGCGCGAAACTCCTCGTCGAGACCGCCTCCGGCGCCGACGGCACGTTCTCCGTCGAGGCCGCCCCCGATGAGGCCGAGGCCCGGGAGTCCGCGCTCATCGTCGCGTGGAAGGAGGGCTATGCCCTCATGGCCGAGGAATGGCCGCTCTCGGAGAGCACCGAGGGCGTGGTCATAACGCTCGCGAAGCCCGCGCCGTTCGCCGGAACCGTCACGGACGAAACGGGCGCGCCTGTCGCCGCGGCCGACGTGCGCGCGGCGGTCGTCGTGGGCGACATGTACGGGCCTCATTACCTTTTCGGCGTATCGCCGCTCGACATGCTCGCCGCCAAGTCCGACGCGCGCGGCCGGTTCTCGTTCGGCAACCTTCCGGCCGAGGCCAACGTGGAGTACGTCGTCTCGGCCCCCGGACGCGCGACGGTGTTCACCGGCGGCGAGAAAGGCCTGAGCCCCTACAAGAGCGCCCAGGACGCGTCCAGGGCCGCGGACATGAAGGTCGTCCTGCCGCCCGAGTCGCGCCTTGACGGCGTCGTCGTCGACGCCAGGACCGGCGCGGCGGCCGCGGACGTGACGGTAGCCGTGTCGATCAAGGACGAACAGATGGCTGCGGTAACGGCCAAGTCCGCCGCGGACGGGACTTTCTCGGTGGGCGGCCTCGGCAAGGGCACGTATGTGGTGTCGCTTGCGGCTTCCGACGCGGCTCGCCTCAAGAAGACGGCCGCCCCCGTCAAGGTCGAGCTCGAGGAGGGTAAGTCGGCCTCGGGCGTGCGTCTCGAACTCGGCGACCCGGCCGGACTCGAGGTGCGCATATCCGATGTCGAAAGCAAGGCGCCCGTAAAAGGGGCATTTGTCGAGATAAAATCCGGCGACGACGGCGATAGCACGATGGCCTCGACGGGCGAAAACGGCGTGGCGCGCTTCGACATCGCCCCGGGCGAGTACACCGTCTCGGCGATTTACGCCGAGGGCTGCGCCGGCCTCGAGCCGAGCGAAGTCTTGACCGTGACGGCGGGCAAGGTGGCCCAGGCCGCCTTCGAGTTGAAGAGACTGTCGAAAGTCCACGGCGTCATCCTCGACGAGGCCGGCAAGCCCGCCGAGGGCGCCCAGATCCGCGTGGCGCCTCTCGGCATCTGGGAGGAGATCCCCGAGGGCTCCGAGGGCAAGTTCGAGGTCGAATGGAATCCCGGCTCCGAGGCGGAGGCGTCGGGTTACCTCACTCCGGTCCTCTACGTCATCGCCACGCTCGACGCGCGCAACCTCGCGGCCATCGCCGAGGTGAAGGACTTCACCGCTCCCGTCGAAATCAGGCTCGCGCCCGCGGCGACGCTCGCGGGCAAGGTCGTCGACGCAAAGGGCGCGCCGGTCGCCGGCGCCACCGTCGACGTGCTGTGGCAGGGGCCGGGCTGGGTCTGGTCCGTAGGCGACGCGGCGACCTTCGCGGACGACAACGGGCGATTTGAAATGCCCGGCGTGCCCAAGGGCAGCCGCTACGTCGTTAAGGCAGGCTGCGAGGGTTACGGGCCCAACAGCGTCGAGGTGGACGTTGCTGCGGACGCCACCGGGACCGTCGAGGCGAAGCCGGTAGTCCTCCCCAAGGCGGACCTCGGCCTTTCCGGCGTCGTGGTCGACGCCGGCGGCAAACCCGTCAAGGGCGCCGAGGTCAAGGTTTCGCGGGCGGACGGCTACGCGCTCATCGCCAGGACCGACGCCCAGGGGAAATTCTCGGTCGCCGGCCTTGTAGCGGGAAACGTCCAGCTGGAGGCCGCGGTGAGGGATTCCGGGCTGTATGGCGTTGCGCAGGCGGGGGCGGGGGCGACCGACGTCAAGATCATGCTCGCCGAGCAGAAGGAGGGCCGGCCCGCGCCGGTCGTGGAGGCCGGAGCGGCCCTCGCCGGGACGACGCTTTCGAAACTCGACTGGCTCAAGTTCGACGAAGCCGCCGCCAAGGACAAGATGATCCTCCTCTGCGTCTGGGATGCGAACCAGCGGCCCTCGCGCCATTACGCCGGGACGCTGGCACAACGCGCGGCTGACCTTGAAAAGAAGGGCGTTGTTATCATTTCGGTGGACACTTCCGGCGTTGACGACAAGACGAGGGCCGCAGCCGCAGGCCAGCTCGGCATCAAATTCCCGGTCCTCACCATTGCCCCCGAAAACCAGGCGTCCTTCAAGGCGGCGGGGATCAACCGGCAGCCGTTCCTGGTGCTGACGGATCGCGCTCACATTGTCCGCGCCTCGGACTTCAGCCTTGACGACATTGACGCCAGGATCGCCGAGGTCGACAAGAAGGCTCAATAGACCGGGCCGCAGGCCGGCCGCGGCGAGAACGAAAAGCGCTTTGCGCCGCCGCGGGCCGCGTCTTCAGGCATTCGCCCCGGAGCGAAAATGGCCAGGAAAGCCAAACCGAAACTCGGCCGCAGCCCCTTGCCGAAAAAGACCGGCGGCGCCCACAAGACCGTCAAGGACTACGACCGGCGCAAGTGGAAGAAAATCGACGACAACTGAAACCGCCGCCTGAGTCTTACTGAGGCGCACTGGGGCGGAGGCGCCGGTCCGACCTGTATCGCGATTCTCCGCCGACTCTCGCGGAACCCATAGCCTCGAAAGCGCGCGTCGCTCAGCTTCGCGCCTTCAGGATGTCCCTGATCTCGCCGAGGAGCACTTCCTGCTTCGGCGGCGCGGGTGCAGGCGCAGGCTTCACCTCTTGCTGCCGCTTGGCGGCATTCATGAGTTTCACCACGATGAAGATTGCGGCCGCGACTATGACGAAATCCACGATTGTGTTGATGAACGTGCCGTAGTTGATCGTCACGGCGGGCACGTCCTTTCCGGCGGCGCTGACGGTCGCCGCCTTTATCGTCAGCGACAGCCGCGAGAAATCGACGCCGCCGATGACGGCGCCCAGCGGCGGCATGAAGACGTCGTTCACGAGCGAACTCACTATCTTGCCGAAGGCGCCGCCGATAATGATGCCCACGGCAAGATCCACTACGTTGCCCCTGAGGGCAAACTCCCTGAATTCCTTGGCAAGGCTCATATAGTCCTCCTTTCGCCCAGAAGGCACCGGGG
>Ga0315277_10013406_pt1 | contig 10215 bp, 20 predicted proteins | sample YL17G05_15_MG_FD_203695 | JGI IMG/M metagenome (GOLD analysis project Ga0315277, IMG submission 203695) | Sediment microbial communities from Yellowstone Lake, YNP, Wyoming, USA - YL17G05_15 | ecosystem: Environmental > Aquatic > Freshwater > Lake > Sediment | place: USA: Wyoming | collected...
ATAACCTCGCCGGCTATAAGGGTGCGTTGTTGCTCGTCGGCGGCGGGAGCGGCGAGGGCGGAACGTACTCGGACGCGGTTGTCGCGTATGCTGGCCGCACTATTTTCACCGGCAACCTGCGGGCCATTGATGGAACGGTGGGCGCGCCGAGTTTCAGTTTCTCTTCGGATACCAACAGCGGCATCTACAGTCCGGGGGCCGACCTATTCGGCATTGTGACCGCGGGCGTGGAGGCCTGGCGGTGGGACGGCAGCGGCCACTTCCTGCCGGGCGCGGCGGGTACGCGCAACATCGGCAGTACCACGGCCGAGGTCGCCAATGTTTACATAGCATCCGATAAGAAGATTTACTTGGGCAACGCGCAGGAGGCCACTATCGGCTGGAACTCTGTTGGCGGCGGCCGACTGGAGTTATTGGTCCCATGAGCGAGTGCAAGTACGGGGTGATCACGGGCACTCCGACTTACGGGGGCTGCGAGGGGCTGAGTCAGGCACAGTGCGCGGCCGCAGGGCCGTGGGGCTACTCCTGTTGCGCATGGAGGGCGGCAGATGGGCCGTGCGTGGTAAAGACCTGCTCCTACTTGTTCAATCCCGACGAATGCCCTGGGTGCAACCGCTGCGCCGACGACGGCTCGCACACTTGGTGGGGCTGGGAGGTCTCCAACGAGCGCGGAGAACTTCAGCAAGATGTCTATGTCGAGGGCGCGGTCGCGATACAGATGGGTTCTGGTTGCGGCCTCACGATTCCGAGCGGCCGTACTCTCTATGCCGGGGGCATTCTGTTGGAGAAGGAACCTCTCCATACCGGCGGCCATATCTACATGAAGCCGGGTAGCAAATTCTACGTTTACGGATACGGACACGTCCCATGAAAACAAACGTTAAGGACCTCATCGCGGAACTCGAAGCGGTGGAGCGCGACGTGTGGCAGAGTGCCTTCGAGGGCCACAAACAGGCCTTGGAATGCCGCCTGGAATTGTGCGAGGCAATCACGCGGTCTCACGATCCGGAGACGCGCACCAAGCTTATACAAAGACGGCATGAAGCGTGGGCGGCGGCGACCCGTTTGCTCAGTCACTTGCGGGTGATGATCGTAATGCTGGAGCGGTACGACAAGGGCATTCTCCTGGGCGAAGAGGTCCATGTAGCACATGACCCGTCCCGAGTGGAGGCTGGATGATGACCGACAAAGAGGCGTTCCTGGCTTGGATGCACACGCTGCACGCGGACCGCGCAAAGGCGGCGGCCCTGTGGGCCCAGTTCGAGAAGGCAGATCCGCAGGGGACGGCCTGGTGGTTCGCGCAGTTCGCGCCTGAGTATGAGGCGGATCGGCAGACGAAGACCGCGGCCGTGCCGTTGCCGATTGGCGAACTGCCGAAGGTGGAGTGGGAGAAGGCCACCCGTGTCGGAATGCTCGAAGAACCCCTGATCGCGTGAGGAGGCGAGAGATGGCAAAAAAACTGACGGACGCGCAAACGCAGATGGCCAGCATAACGGGCACGCCGTACAGAACCCCCGATGGCCAACCCGCGACTCCGTGGCGGGGCATTGCATGGCTGGCCGATTGTGTCGTGCAGCCGCAGGCCGCGGCCCTGGCAGCTGGCGCGGCAGCATTGAAAGTCGCGCGGCAGGCGCAAGCGGGCGACACCATTCTGCTGGAAGATGCCGAGCACGAGGCCCTCTGTAAGTTGGTCGAGCAAGCCTATGCGCCACAGCAGACGATGTATCACTCTGTGAGCACGGGTGCGTTGAACGCGCTCACCCAGTGGCTACGCTCCGCGACCGACGTGGATATCGCGGCGGTACCGACACAGGGCGCGTGAGGTAATGCGGGCCGGAGGAGAAAGCCATGACTTGGACATCCGCGATGACGAGGGCGGTGCTTAAGGCCGGGATATTCGCGGTCATGGGCACGCTGGCGACTCTCTGCGCGACGTGGGCGGCCTGCGCCGCGAGCATCAGCGAGGATAGCGCAATCCGGCTGGTTGACCGTGGCGGCATGGGGCTGACCGCCCTAGTGGTGCTGGCCGTGGTGTCGCCGACAGTGGCCGCGACCTCCTGGCTGGTAAAGCGGATCGTCGCGCTGTTCGCCGATCAGCTCAAAGCCCAGCAGGCCGAGCGAGAGATGATGGCCGATGCTCACCGACTGGAGCGGCAGGAGGCGGCGAAGCTGGAGCGCGAGGAGCGGCGGCAGGCATGGAACGCGGTGGTGGCCGGGGCAAAGGCCACGCAGGAGCTGGCGATCAAACACACTGCAACGCTGGAACAACTCTGCGCCAATCTGGAGAACCGGCCCTGCATCGCGAATGGGGGAGTACGTTCGGAGGAAACGTGAGATGACACGGGCAGCGGCATTGATTGAGATCGAGAAAGGCGTTAGAGGACACCCTTACCTGTTGGGTGCGAAGTGGTCTGGGACAACCTGGCCCGAAGCCGGCCAACCAGTGGACTGCTCGGGGCTGCAAACTTGGGCGATGGCGATGCTCTTTGACCGTTACCCGGTCCCGATGGTGCAGACCGCGGCCGGCCCCATGCCTACCCATGAATTCCTCTCTAGGTTCCAGGGCAGTTGGGCACAAGGCGCGCTCTGCCGGCCGGTTCCGAAGGTACTTGCCCTTGGGCCGACTGGCGCGGGGCTCTTCCTGCTCTTGCGGCCGGACGGGTCACGGCATGGACATATCGCGCTATCGCTCGGATACGGACGCACTATCGAGAGCCGGGGCAGCAAAGGCGTGTGTATCGTGACCGCCGCCCAGAACGCGACGCGCTGGCTGAGTTCGCGGGCGTGGGCCGGGAAGCTGGATGTGTTATTCACGGACCTGGATGCGGCCAATGACGTGCCGGCACAGGGAGGGTGACTTATGCAGCATCACCTGCTCGGCCTGCAAACACGAGGAGCCGACGAATTGCCCATCCCGCGCGGCGGAACAACGTCGGCTCATGGCGGTGCTCGAGCAATGCCCATACCATACTCACTGGCGCGACGAGGAGGAACTCTGGTGCCATGCAGAGGGCGCGCCTCACCTGTGCTTCGGCTGGCCGGAGGAATGCCCGGAGTATCTGCGGCGGCAACTCGCGCAGTACAAGCGGCTCTTCGGAACGCGCATCGGGCGATGCTGCGAGTGCGGTCACCTCTTCCTGCGGTGCCGCTTGGATCGGGCTACCTGGCGCGAGAAACGCTACTGCTGCAGGCGATGCCGGATGCGTGCCGCCGGCACACGCCTGCGGAAACGGCGCAACATACCAGAACGAGAGAACTACCGGCGCCGCGTCGGGGATCGTTCGGCGCCAACACGGAGGATGCCATGAGAGCATGGATGATGTTGCTGGGATGCATCGTACTGCTGTTCGTAGGACAGTCGGCGTTTGCGGGACAACCGTCGCTGGGCAAGCCCCTCAAACTGGATGTGCGTCGGCCGCCGGCAGAAGTGATTGGCGAGCCTATAGACCCGGTGATGACGGCCTCGCCCCTGCGCCTGACCCTGCGGCCGCTGGAGCAGGGCACGATCACTTGGGTGCTCCAGGTGCCGGCATCGGAGCCAGCAGCCGCACAACATATTGATTGGTACTGGCCGCAGCCCCCGAGGGCTATCCCGATTTCTGGGAGTTGTGAAACATACGGGTGGAGCATCGCGAACCCAGCCGTCGCAACCTGGGATGGCGGAGGCCGGACTGAAAGCCCGGCGGTCATCGTTGAGGTGCCGTCGGCCCTCACGCCCTTGGCCTTGCCGACTCCTGCTGATCCCTATTGGCGCGCGTACGTTGGGGAAATCAGGCCAGGGGATCTCGCGACGATCAAGGTAACGATCGCGGCCGAGTGAGGTCAAATCGTGAACAGGGGAATCGTAATCTGTGACGTGGACGGCGTCCTGACCCGCGACCAATTCAGCCGATTCGGCGGGATCGGCCTTGTCGGGCGCGCTGTCTGGTGGGGCCTGCGCGGCCTCGGCGTGGCTGAGCGACTGATGCGGGATGCGGTCCCCGATGTGCTGGCCCGTGAGTGGATACGGCACCTACGTGAACTCGGTTTCACGATTCGCCTGCGCACCGGGCGCTTGGAGTCAAGCCGGAGGATCACCGAGGGGTGGCTTGCGAGGAACTGCTTCGAGTACGATCGTCTGGACTGTCGGCCGCCAGGCATGGACCTGTGCGAGTTCAAGTTGGCGGGGGCGAGACGAAGCGCCGGCTGTGTCATCTACATCGACGACAACCACCAGCTCTGCCGAGAAGCCGCCAAGCTCGGGGACGATGCGCCACTAGTGATCGAGTGTACTGATTGGCGGATCGTGGCGACGGTGCTGGCGGTGCTGGTACAGGAGGCGTGAACGATGCGACTACCAGTGGTGATACCGATACGAAAGATCATCCGCAAGATTGCGGACCTCCCCTTGACCGAGAAGGGTCCCGAGGAGGTCGCGGCAGATGCCGTCCAGGCTATCTCCAGGGCCATCGGCAAAGTTGTGCGATTCGAGTAACTGAGGAGGTGCGAGATGGGAGTGGTCGGCAAGATCAAGGACGCAGCAGGTGAGGCAGCGGGGATGCTGGCCGAGGTACGCGACGAGATCAGCAAGCTATCGCCACAGGCGCAGCGGACGTTCGCCGAAGCGGAAGCGCGCCTGGCTCAGATGCAGCCGCTCCTTGCTGCCGTGGCGGACATCGCCCAGGACGTGAAGGAGAGCGAGCTCGTCAAAGACCTGGACGCGGCGGTCGAGAGTGTGCCAGCTGAGTTCAAGACGGTGGCGGCCGCGGTCAAGGGACTGATAGATCACTTCCTACGGGTCGGCACACGGCTGAGCAACACAGGGCAGGAAGGGCAGGCATTCATCGCCGATGCGCGGGCCTTCCTGGCAGAACTGCGCGCCGGCACGATCCAATTCGCGACCGAGACGAAGGTGGAGAGGGTGTAGCCAAGTGAGGAAGCTCCTGGCAATCATCGCCCTCCCGCCCTACCTGGCGCTATACGTGATTTCCTGGCTACTGGACGTGGTGGCCGAGGGCGTCGGTTGGCTATCGTATCACTCGTATGCAGTCTTCGAGTGGGCAGACTGGTCGCCGAAGGCGCAGTAACGGCCGGGGGAACGTGCAACCCGGCCGAAACATAGGAGGTAGCAATGAGGAGTATGTTGATCGCTGTGCTGGTTGTGACACTGGGGTTGCTGTTGTGCGGAAGCGCGCAGGCTGTGCCATTGCCCGTGGACATCATGGACATCGGCCCGGCCGTGACTTTCGGCGGAGGGTCCACCGTTTACCCGCTGGATGCGACCGTCAAGGTGATACCTGTTGAGTTCAAGGGCCAGATCCTCGACGAGAACTTCGCGAAGACCCTGGAAAACACCGGCAAGTACATCCTCGCAAACACTGGCGCAGACCTGCTGATTCCCGCGACGTTGAATGCCGAGGACGTGGCCTGGGGCGGAAGTTTGCCAGTGGTAAACGCGAAGGTCGGCTTCCCCATGCGACTAGGCGTTGCTTGGATCGGCCGCGAGAGACTGCGCGGGTTCCTGCGCGTTCCAGTGACGGGCCAGGACAGCGCGGCGTCGGCGGCCCTCGCGCTTGCGCCGGTCGCGGACCGCACGGACCTTCTCAGGCAGGCATACAGCGGGTTGCCACTCGCCCTACCGGCGCCGCCCGAGAAACCATCGCTGACATTCTCCTGCGGTGGCGATTCGGTGATGGCAATCTATATGTCGGCGCTCTGAGGGAATGATGCCTGACTTGGGCGACGCCACCATTCTCGCGATCCTCGTCATGGCCGTTGTTGCGGGCATCAAGAAGGCCATGCCGAAGCTGGCGGGTGCGGGCACGGTGATCGTCGCCGCGATAGCCGCGCTCGGATTATCCTGGCTGTGGGCTCTGCGTGGCGACATCACGCGCACCATCGCCTGCGAAACGATGATCCGGGCTGTGCTGGCATGGCTCGGAGCTATCGGCATATCATGGGGAGTGCGCAACCCGACCCGCGCACCTGACCCCCCAACTCCCCCCTAACCTGCTCACACTCGCCTCCTCCAGGGCGCGACGGGGCCGACTCACCACCGGCCCCGTCTGCGCGTCTATCAAACCTCCGTTCTCATTGCCCCACAAGCCCCCACAATGCCCCACAAGCCACAAAAATAAACCTGCCGATGTGCCCAAAACCTATTGACGAGCAAGCCCAACGTGGTATACTAATCACGGTAGGAGATAGGCAGACATGAGCCAGGCGCGTTTACAATTTGGGCGACAACGAAGAGCGACCCCCGGAGCTGCCGTCTCCTACCAAGAAGCGCGGCTGGCCTTCGGGGGTCGTTCATTTGAGGATGTAGGAGAGAGGAGATGACGATCAATTTCTACGCGTCGAATCACCGTCTGGGCGACGGGCGAATCTCAGAAGGCGAGGAGTGGGAGAGCACGGAGGAAATCCGCACGCGCGCCGTGGCTCTGGCTGGCGTATGGGGATGCGAATGGGTCAACGTCTACGAGTCGGGCGACCCAGAAATGCTTATGCAGGTTAACGCATCCGGCCTCTAGCCCCGCACCCTAGCACCAGGCCATCGGCGACGGTGGCCTGTGGGAGGGGGAGGAGAGGAGAGAGGAAGATGACCTTTGAGCAGGCCGTTGATTATCTGATGACCCAGCGCGGGTATGATCCAGAGTTCACAAAGGACCGCGCTCAGCGTGTACTGACTGCTTCGCACTGTTGCGACAAGCAAAACTTCACGGCAGAGGAACTCGACGAGGACTTGCGGCGATACCTGGATTTCCTGAGTGTCGAGCGCGAGAATGCCCGCTTAGGCTATCGCATTGCGCTACTCGCTGGAGACCCAGAGACGAGGGCAACCGGTAGCAAACAGGCGAGCCGGGCGGCGAAGAACATCGGGGAGCGGTTTGGCGAGGACAAGCAAAGCGAAGACTATGCCGACCACGCGATGCAGGCAGCAGGGAGGCGAACTCGGATATGAGCATTTACAAGCCCTTTCATCCTGTACATGACCCGCCTTGCGAAATCTGCGGGAAACGCGGCAGGTGGCGTATGCGGGTAACTGGACGAAACCCGTTGGGAGAGGTGCTCTGTGACGAGCATGAGCATGAGCATCAGGAAAGAATTGCTCGAATATGGGCGAACATAAGCGGACCGGGAGCTAAGCGCGTTGGCGAACCCTAAGCCCCCGTCCCAAGCCTTAGCGCTGGAGTGTGGCCGAGGCACAGAAAGGCAGGTGATGCCACATAGTACGCGAGTACGACCCGAACTTACGTCCACGCCCCGGCCCAGGTCATCGGGTCGGGGCGTTGATGCCACCCAGGTTGCCCCAGCCCGCCGCCTACCCTACCCGCCTTGCCCCGTTCGCCGCCTGTGCCGAGGGCTGATAGCGGGCCGAACGTCCTGGGGCATCCTGGTGCGAAATTCAGGGCACGCAGACAGGGCAGGGGCGAATCCCGCGCTCGATGGCCTCCTGCTGCGTGGCCGGCTCGGCAGGCAGGCTCAATAGCGGGCAGTCAGCCTCGAGGTGGTAGTGCTGGCTATCCACGATGCACAGGGGCGCGGCAGTTTGATCTTCGCCCAGAGGCCGCCGGTGCCGTTCTTGATTCGGAAGTCAGGATCCTCCCTCACAGGTCAAACGCTCTGGCGACGTAAACCGCCATCTGATCGCGCGTGACGACCTTCTCCGGTTGGTAGGTGCCATCGGCGTATCCCTTGACCGTGCCGTGCTCGAGGCAGACGGCGATGGCGGCGCCCGACCAGTAGCCGGCAGGCACATCCGGGAAGAGCTGGGGAGCGGTATTGAGCGGCTCGTCCCCAACCCAACCGCGGGCCCGGGCGATATAGGCGGCGAGTTGGCCCCGACTCACAGGCTCCAGGGGATGGTAACCATCGGCGTAGCCCTTGACGATGGCCTGCTCGGCGGCATACTCAATGTACCGATAGGCCCAGTTATCGGCCGTGTCGGAGAAACTGGGAACGGGGTAGCCGCTGGCAGGAGGCACATTCTCATTCCCGCCAGCATGGGCGCGGGCGATATATGCTGCCATCTGATCGCGCGTCACCTCCGCGTCCGGCCGGTAGAGGCCATCGTCATAGCCGGAGACGATCCCCGCATGGCTGCACCGCCAGATCGCATCTTGCGCCCAGTGGTCGAGGGGGAGATCCGGGAAGGCCGAGAGGGCGCGGAGAATCTGCAGGGCGTCGGGCTGTTCCTCTGTGGCCGCAGTCTGCGAGGCCCCCGTGAGCATGATCGGCATCTTCGCGGCGGCATAGACATACGGTGGCGCCAGCACCGCGTCCATAAAGTCGCTTGCCGAATCCCCGGTGTCCGAGGCCGCAGACGTAGCAAGCAACGCGGGAGCGGCGGGATCGCGGACATCCACGAGGTAGAGGCCATATGGCCCTGCGGAAATAACTAGGTAGCCATCCTGCACCGTCAAGCGTGCACGACCGTAAGATCTCAGGCTTGGTAGCAGGGCTACGCTCGCGACCTCAGTCGGAGTGGCAGGATTCGAGATGTCGTACTCCAAAACCATGCCGTCTAAGTCCACGGCATAGGCGTAGGGTGGACCTACCGCGAAGCCCGCGAGTGTCTGATCGGGAATGGTGATGGAGGAGAGGATTCGCGCCTCTGGCGCTGGCTCCAACTGGATATGCTGTAGCACCCACCCAGAGGTTGATCCTGCGGGACTCAGCAGATCGCTCGCGAGAATGAGGGAGACATCGTCCCAGGGTTCGACGGCTACGACATAATCGCCAATGCCATCCACGCGGCCTCGGCCACTATCGCGCGAAGAGACCTCCAGGTAGTATCCTCCAGAATCGTAAGCCACACCCGCGAGCAAATCGCCATCCTTGAGCACGACTGGATGGCCGAGCATACTGCCGCCCAACAGGGTGCCCTCGCATTCGAGCTGCCCTGGATCGGTCACATCCGCGCTCATCAATCCGAACGATTGGGCGAAGTAGTACCAGGGATAATCCAGAACAACATCGCTCGCCTCGGGACGCTCCCAGATCTGGACGGAGCCGAGTTCGATGGCGGGAGCACTAGGGTTACTGATGTCCAGGATGGTCAGGAAACTGCCCCAAGAGCCTTCGACCTCTCGCTGTATAGTCGCGTAGGCATAATCACCCCGCGCCTGGATGGTGCTGGCGCGGAGGTCCCCGCAAGCGAGCACCACGGGCATCTCCTCCGCGCCTAAAGCGGGAATGGTCATGGATAGGAACAACGCACAGAGCAATCTTCTCAGCATCTCTCACCCTCCTCGTTCCCCATTCTACCACACCCAGGGGCCGTTTCCGGGATCTCCCGGACAGTTTGCCGCAAAGTGCGCGCTGGTCGCTCTACGGTTCGCACTCGGGGCATGCCGTGAGCCCCCGCTCGATGGCCGCCTCCCGCGCCACCGCGGAGCTGTCATCGCCCAGGAAGTCGCACTCCTGGCGGTGGTAGACCTGGGCGAGCGGCGTGACCCAGACGGGGTCTATCGGCACGCTGCCGACCTTGACCCACAGCCCGCCCTTCGGACCGACCTCGGGCTTGCCTCGCCTCATCGTAATTCGAGGACCTTCACCTCATAGGGTTGCGCCGAGTTGAACTGCAGGTAGTAGGTGCCGGCCTCATGTTGGATGCTCTCATCGTGATCGGCGCCGATGATGTTCGCTGCCAATCCAGTAAGACCGCCCGCCGCGTCATATACATAGATCTGAAAGTTCATCGCGCCATACTGCCCCGGCTTCGTGTCCCAGGCGATCTTCCATTCGGGGCCGACGGTGAACGTCTCGGTTGACTTGATCGAACTGCCCCGCCAGGAAGCCACCGTCGTCCACTGCCGCGGCCTATCGGGCGAGCCGGGCGTGTACCATGATGTGCGTATCGCCGGAGAGGATCTTCCTGCGAGGACGAACACTGCCACGATCAGCACGGCGATGAAGCCGAGGCAACCCAGCAATGGCCAATTCGTCTTAGGCTCGCGAACCGAGGCTTCCCCGGGTGCTGCCCGGGCGGGAATGACGGCCACCCCAATCAGCGCGAAGAGCCCGAAGAGGAAACCGAGCACCGCCCACGTGGAACCCTCCAGGCCTTTGCGCTTCGCGGCGAGGTTGCAGACGAAGCCGAAGAACAGCCCATAGCACAGGAGGATCGCCGCCCAGACGATCAGCGTGCCCGAGACGGCTGACTGCAATAGAGCATCATCCATACTGCCCCCTTTCTGTTCTATCCGTAATCCCGATGGCTCCAGACCATCACGC
>Ga0315277_10013407_pt1 | contig 10215 bp, 9 predicted proteins | sample YL17G05_15_MG_FD_203695 | JGI IMG/M metagenome (GOLD analysis project Ga0315277, IMG submission 203695) | Sediment microbial communities from Yellowstone Lake, YNP, Wyoming, USA - YL17G05_15 | ecosystem: Environmental > Aquatic > Freshwater > Lake > Sediment | place: USA: Wyoming | collected...
TGCTGGATGATTCGTGTGTTTTTCACTTTGTTGGTTCGAAGTTCATATAACAACCGGCTATAAATTTCAGAGAAGGAGGATGCAAGAAGTACCGTACCATCAGGTAAATAAATCGCTAAATCGTCACGTCCGTAGATTTTTTTAAGAAGGCCACCTGCCATTCCGCAAGTACATGTCGCATCAAGGGGTGCGACAATATCGTTGATTGCATCATACCGAATAATAGGTGTTCCACCTCCGAACAGCTTCGTAATGACAAGGTGCCCTGCTTCCCCTGAGCGAGCGGGTGTACCATTATTCAGGAACTCAGGGTACACCAAATCAGACATAATATGATAATTCCCTTTCCTGCATTCAAACCCAATGAGACCTGATTCAGTCGCCCCATACACTTCAAAGATGTGCGTCCCGAAGGATTTCTCAATGAACTTTTTCAATGAAGGATCAAGAACGGAGCCGGTAGCCCCGATATGTTCTGGAGAAATGTCCACACCCAGCCCTTTCTCCTTAAGGACTGCCAGGTGGCTAAGCATGCCGACATACCCGCCGATAAATTCCGGGCGAAACGCATTGATCTCAGAGATCAGTTTCTGAGGATCATCATTCGTATTCAACCATTGGATGTTGTTGAACCGTGACATGATGTTGAATCGTGGCTGCAGCCCCCGTGTGATGTAGCCGCTTTCCGCGGTATGCGTCGCGAAATCACCGATGATTGTGATCCTATTCCTCCAGATGCTCATGTCGTACTCATGCAGGGTTCTTACGTATGCAAACAGACCCATCACGATGTCAAACAGGTCGACATATAACGGGAGTGATTTCCCGGTCGTCCCTGAGGTGGCAACCTCAACAAGCTGTTCTTTGTCCTTTGTCGATGAGATAATGCCTGTGGGGTAGTAGTGGTTGATATCATCTTTCGAGATGAAGGGGAGTTTTTTCAGATCCTGTATACCGGTGATATCGGTCGATTGAATGCTAGCTGCCTTGTATTTCTCTTGGTAGAGTGGAACCGTCGAAGCAAAACAGACCATCTTTCGAACTTGCGCGTCTTGATAGGCTCGGAGCATCTCTTCATCGAACCGGTATAGCCGGTCTATGTCGAAGAGGTAGCTTTTCAAGACTTTCGCCATGAAGACAGGGTTGTAGAACTGGTTCATACTCGCCAAGTAGCCTTGAAATAGGTACGATTCCTTAAATAGCTGTCTCTCCTTTCGATTTTGGACGAATGAACATTCTAATCGTTGAAACCGTTTGGATGGGAGATGCCACCTATAAATTCCTCGATAAAACGTTCCTCACCGCGTTTTCGATTCTTCCTACCCTGCAAGCCCGCGAGATCGCTGCTATCACACCAAAAAATCACAAGGTCACGGTGATTAACGAGCGATACACGCCGATAAACTATCACGAAAAATACGATGTGGTACACATCAATTTTGTGATCTCCACGGCCCCACACGCGTACGCGATCGCGGACGCTTTCCGAAAGAACCATATCCTCGTAGTCCTCAGTGGACTCCATGTTCCAGGAATGCTTGAGGAAGCAAAACAACACGCAGATAGTGTTCTTATCGGGAGACCAGACCTTGCTTGGCTAATCGCATTACGCGATATTGAGCAGAAAAAACTTAAACCATTCTACCAAGCACCACCATTCGATGATTCTGTGCAACTGCCCTCGCTAAGGATTTCGTTACCAGGCTTTGTTGCTACCGGAGCACTCGAAGCGACACGAGGGTGCCCTCACCACTGCGATTTCTGCTCTGAAACAAGCTCCCCTGGCGGATCCCAGTACTATGAGCGACCTGTTGATGACGTGATCGCTGAAATGAAAAACATACCACAAAAAACCCTCATGTTCTATGACAGTTCACTCACCATACATCCTGAATATACGAAAACCTTGTTTAAAAAGATGAAAGGAATTCATAAAAAATGCTTTTGCAATGGAAACGCTGATGTATTAGCCCGGGACCTGGAACTCGTTCGTTTATCAAAAGAAGCAGGATGCGTAGCCTGGCTCATTGGTTTCGAATCCGTATCCCAGAAGACGCTTGACGCAATTGGTAAAAAAACCAACCTTGTTGATGACTACGCTCGGGCGGTTCAGAATATCCATCGATATGGAATGATTGTCATCGGGTGCTTCATGTTCGGGTTTGACACTGATACCCCGGAGGTTTTTGAAAAAACCTTACACGTTATCAAAGATCTTGGGATAGATATCGCTGATTTCTCGATTCTTACCCCGTTTCCAGGGACACCGCTTTATAAAAGGCTAGAGACTGAAGGAAGAATCCTTACAAAAAATTGGAAATACTATAATATGGGAAATGTCGTGTTCACGCCAAAACAAATGAATCCGGAGCAGCTCCAAAACGGCGTTCGCATGATGTATGATAAGTTTTATACGCCACCATATGCTCTGAAAAGGATACTACGAAGTCTGCGATGGGGCATCTATCCGTTCATTGTAATGGTTGCACGAAACATGGTTGCGATGATGAGCAGACGACGAGTATCAACTCTTATAAAAACTGATTAAACACGGGCTTTGAATACGAGGCTTGCGGATGTTGTTTTTCCTGTGTCATCATACACGATGACCTTAAGGATATGTTCTTTGAAAAAAATCGATTTGAGTTTCGATATTTTCGTAAAACTCCACTCGTAAGGCGCCTTGGTATCATTAAACTGAAGAGTCCCATCGACGTAAAACTCTACTTTAGCAACAGCTGAGTCATCGGTCGCGTCTACCGTGATTATTTTATTTTTCCCAAGAAGGAACGTTTTATTATGAAGAAAATTTGCAAGAAAAGAGAAATTCGCTAATCTTTTAATGAGATGTTTTCTTTGGATAATTTTTTCGAAAAACATAACCTGTTTTCCATTCCAATAGATATTTCCCCTCTGAGGTGAGGTGATCTGGAGTTGTGGGGGAAGATTTCCTTTCGGAACGACTTTTGTCGCATTAGTCGCATCCGCATAATAAGCATTAAAAGGATTTTGATTTGGTGGGTTTGCATACCCCGTGTTTTTTTCAGAACTAAATACGACTCCAATAATCATCAGATTTTCATAATCGTAAGCGGAGATATTTTTCGTAACTGTCAATGGGACATTCTGATTTCCATCTACTGAAACGTTCGTATCAGTTATATACCCAAGAAAACCAAAGTGATATGGTTCGCTATTGTAGTCTATTTCATGGGAGATGATTTCCGTCAGATAGAGTTTCAATCGGCCCGTGTATGTAGTGTTTCCCCTATTTTCTATTAAGGTATTTACCGTTACTTCCTTGGTTGTGTTCTTGTATTGAGCAGTGACTGTGACCTTAATTTTTGGTATATCTGGCCTTGCTTGTGCTGCGTTAATAGCATCAATATATGCTGATTCTAGAGTATTTCCTCCAAAAGTCAACGTATATCCGCCATCAAAGAATACCGTTGGGAATGCATGAATATTGTAATCATTCCAGAGACGTTTTGTTGTGTCCGGGTTTGACTCGTTAATCAAAGCGACATAATATAAATTGTATTTATTAGAATTATAGAGGGAATATAGTATATTTGCCACATTCGGACAGTTCGAACACCAGGTAGCAGTCGCTTCCTCGATGAATACAGTATGTGTCAGGGTTTCATTCCCATGATCTCCCCCTGTTGGTTGTACAGTGATGGTATAAAAGATACTACCGTCTATAGATGGATCCCCAACCGGGCCGTTTCCCGCGGCGTCATTGACGGTGACATAATAGTCATAATTTTCTGTTGCGGTCGTTGGGATTGAAAGGGGTACACTCCCCGTCAATATAGAAACAGGAACCCAAGTTGATTCATTTATTGTTTTATAGTAAAGTGTCGCATTTGTCACTCCCACATTATCGGAGAACTCTGCAGAAATCGTGACGGTCTGACCCGCGATGACGGTTACATCTCCTGTGACAAACGTAATCGTTGGTGGCTCGGTGTCGGTTTCGTTATGGTCGTGGTCATTATCATTGTTGTCGCTTGTCCCCCCATAGATGTAATACAGGCCGTACGCTGTCGTACCGATGAGCAGCGCGACGATGATGATAACCACAAGTTTCCCAATGAGTCTCATATGTAGTAATAAATATACACGTGCATTATATTTAAATTTACTGTTGAATATGTATTTAAGAGCACAGGGAGCAGTTGAAATTTTTTTTCAACTTAATCGAGAAGAGAACGGTCTTGTGAAAATGATGCTGTTATTCTTTGAGATGGTACCGTCCGTTTTTCCTTGAGATAATGCCTTCACTGATGAGTTTATTTAGAATGAGCTGAAGTCTCTTACTCTCGATATCCAACAATTTATTCATCTGTGCAAAACGCTGATCTTTTTGTAACAACAGGCGGATGATGTGGGCTCTGAGTTGCCGGTCTGATCCTTCGAACCGGGGTTGTTTTGTCTTTGGTGGTATTCCTGTTTTATGTGCGGTGAGATGAAGTGCTCCATAATCCATTAGCGCGTTATGCCAGTTTCTACTTCGTCCTTTGGGAAGACACCGTTGGGCAAGCTCCCATATGGTTTTTTCAGAGACTATCTCGGGGAGGTTGAATTCATGGATGAAAATCCTACGGATGTTCGTATCAACGGTGATAAGGTCTGCGTTGGTCGCGAAGATGAGTACAGCCTGCGAGGTGTATTGCCCTACACCGGGAATCGCTTCATAATGTTTCATCGCTTGAATCACGTCTCCTTGAAACTTCTGTATGATTATTTGAGCAGCTTGCTGGAAGCGTATCGCCCGGGTGTTGTAGCCAAGACCCATCCATGCTTGTAAGACGTCCCGATGGGATGCGGTCGCGAGACGGTCGATGGTAGGCCATTGCTTCATCCATTTATTGTAGTACGTGATGACGCGACTAACCTGTGTTTGCTGAAGCATCAGCTCTGACACGAGGATCTTATAGGGGTCGTTAGTCATTCTCCAGGGTAACCTTCGTTTATGCTTCTTATAGAACGTGAATACCTTGCGCTGAAACTTAACAATAGTTTTGTCCGAAATCTCCATGATGCTACCCTGCTTATCTCTGGGGTCATCCCCTGTATGAATGAGAGGGGAATGCCTCCAAGATATTTATGATTTTTCTGTTATAGAGTTATTTGGTAAAGTTTTTGAAGGCATCCCGTATAAAGATACCCTCCCTATGACGCGATATAACCTGAATCATTTGCAAAAACTCGAAGCAGAAGCAATCTATGTGATTCGTGAGGTTGCTGCACAATTTGAGCGCCCTTGTCTCCTGTTTTCCGGGGGTAAAGATTCTATCACGCTTGGGCAGCTCTCTAAAAAAGCCTTTTACCCCGCGAAAATCCCGTACCCGTTCGTTCACATCGACACAGGCCATAACTTCCCTGAGGTCTTAGCCTACAGGGACACATTTATGAAACGCCTGGGTGTTCGACTGATCGTCGGCTCTGTCCAACATTCGATCGATACCGGACGTGTGAAAGAAGAAACCGGAAGGTTTGCGAGCCGAAACTACCTGCAATCGGTTACGCTCCTTGACACAATCCATGACCATAAGTTCGATGCAGCCATTGGAGGAGGCCGTCGGGATGAAGAAAAATCCCGCGCAAAAGAACGGTTTTTCTCCCATCGGAACGATTTCGGCCAATGGGACCCGAAGAATCAGCGGCCGGAACTGTGGGATCTGTACAATGGCAGGAAGCATGTCGGGGAGCATTTTCGTGTGTTCCCCTTGAGCAACTGGACGGAGCTTGACATCTGGCAGTACATCCTGAATGAACATATCGAGATACCCTCGATTTACTTCTCCCATACCAGGGACTGCATCCGACGGGACGGGGTGATTTACGCGTATTCTGACTATCTCCATCTCGACCCTTCGGAAAAGAAAAACGTGAAGAAAATGACTATACGTTTCCGCACCGTTGGCGACATGACCTGCACAGGGGCCATAGTGTCTAAAGCACGAACCGTCGAAGACATCGTTGAAGAGGTCGCGGTGTTCAGGGTCTCTGAGCGGGGCGCACGAGCCGATGATCGCCGATCCGAAAATGCGCTTGAGGACCGGAAAAAGGAGGGGTATTTCTAGCATGGAACCGACACAGTATCTGAACATGGAATTGCTACGGTTCACCACCGCAGGCAGCGTTGATGACGGGAAAAGCACCCTCATCGGTCGTCTACTGTATGACAGTAAAAGCCTGTTCGAGGATCAGCTGGATAGCCTTGAACAGTTAAGCGAGCGGCGAGGGGAGGAACTTAACCTTGCGTTGCTCACTGATGGGCTTCGTGCAGAACGGGAGCAGGGGATCACGATCGATGTCGCCTACAGGTATTTCGCGACACCGGTGCGCAAGTTCATCATCGCAGATACGCCTGGTCACACCCAGTACACCCGGAATATGGTCACTGGTGCATCCACCGCGAACCTTGCCTTGACCCTCGTGGACGCACGCAACGGCGTCACGGAACAGACCCATCGACATATCTTTATTGCCTCCTTGTTACAGATTCCTCATTTTGCTATTTGTATTAATAAAATGGATCTCGTTGATTTCAGTCAAGAGGTCTATGACAGGATTAAAATGGAGATCGAGGATTTCATTTCGAAACTCTCCGTCCCTGATATAATTTTTATTCCCATCAGCGCTCTCCTTGGAGATAACGTGGTTAACGCCTCCACTGCGATGCCCTGGTACCATGGCCCGACGCTGCTGTATCACCTAGAGACGATCCATATCGGCAGCGATGAGAACCTCGTGGATTGCAGGTTCCCGGTCCAGTATGTGATCAGACCGCGCTCGGACGAGTTCCATGATTACCGGGGATACGCGGGGAAGATAGCTAGTGGCATCTTTAAACCAGGGGATCGAGTCCAAGTGCTGCCATCAGGGTTCTCAACCACGATTAAGTCTATCGAATCTCCTCGGGGGGAGATTGAAGAGGCGTTCCCACCGATGTCTGTCGTGATGCAACTCCATGATGACCTGGACACCAGCCGCGGTGACATGCTGGTCCGTGAGCATAACGCTCCGTTCATCGGTCATGATCTTGACCTGATGGTCTGCTGGATGAACGCGAAACCGCTGATCTCAGGAAAACGGTACATCATCCGCCATACCACCAGGGAGATCAAGGGCATTATACAAGAGATCGAATATAAGCTTGACATCAATACCTTACATCGCATCCCGAATGTGTTACAGCTTGAGTTAAACGAAATAGGTCGTATCAAGCTCCGGACAGCACAACCATTGTTCTACGATAGCTACCGCCGTAATCGTGAGACCGGTAGTCTCATCCTCATTGATGAACTCACGAATGAAACGGTGGGTGCTGGGATGATACGGGATCCATCGCCAGAGGTTCCGGCGAAGAAAAAGAAGGAAAAATAACATGACTGAGCATCAGGGGTTCACGGTGTGGTTCACCGGTCTTCCCTGCTGTGGGAAGACAACGGTCGCTGACCGTGTTGCAACGATACTGAAGGGGAAAGGGTATCGTGTGGAGCGACTGGACGGTGATATCGTGAGGGAGGGGCTCACCAATGATTTGGGGTTCTCAAGAAAGGACCGGGACAAGAACATAAGAAGGATTGCGTTTGTCGCGAAAATGCTTTCGCGCAATAACGTGATTGTACTAGCGACCTTCGTTTCTCCGTACCGGGAAGCTCGGAGGGACGCGAGGCGTGAGATCGGGCGGTTCGTCGAGGTGTACGTCCGATGTCCTGTTGAGATCTGCATGAAGCGGGACGTCAAGGGAATGTATAAGAAAGCACGGGAGGGAAAAATCACTCATTTCACTGGTGTTGATGATCCCTATGAGGAGCCAAAGCATCCGGAGCTCATCTTGGACACGGATAAAGAATCGGTGGATGAGAGTGTGGAAAAAGTGCTTCAGACCCTTGTGAAGTTACATTACATTTCATGATAAAGAACGCTCATTGGTTATACCAGTAATTGATCAATCGAGGATAAATCGTAGGATCGGAAACAATCTGGGAAACCGGTCGAGGAGTCGTTCCAACACCTGCAGGAATATACAGGTTTTAGGGAGGTCTGTCGGCATGGTTATCTTTAGTGTACCCCACTGGCTTTCCGCACCTTGGGCATCCTTGGCTTTAGCTTTGATGGTGTAGGATCCGCGTGTATTCCACGTATGAGACACGATGATCTCTTCTGCTGAGGGATGCGGCCCGAGCCATCCGGTGTTTGTTCCGTCTCCCCAGTCGATGTAGTAAGACACGGTGTTGTCATCAGGGTCGGTTGTGACGAATGTGTAGTTATATGATGTTCCAACAGCGCCAGATGACGGACCGTGAATCGTTGGCGCCTCAGGGGCATGGTTCCCTCCGCCCCCTGTGGTGAACCCCCAGATCTCCGACTGATTTGTATGAGCTCCGTCATCAGCAATCGCGTACCAGTGGTACTGGGTCATGTTTTCTAACCCTGGCCATGTCGTGGACGCTCGTGTGGAACTAGGGACATGCACATCGATCCCAATCAACGTCTGCGTTGCCGCGTCATAGAACGAGACATTCATTGCCTCTCCCTCAATATCAAACACAAGAACCGAGAGCTGAGTGTTTGTACTGACGTTTATCGCACCATCGCTTGGGGTTGGGTCTGAGGGTTGAGCGGGTGGTTCGTTCCATGGCGCCATGAGCGGATAATGATCTTTGTTGCTCCCACCAGGGATATTGTAGGGGGTGTCACCGATGCCATCATGGTTTGCATCCCCGCCGTTGTAATCATCCCAGTAGTTCCCACCACTAGGGTACCCGTCATCCCAGGTGTTGCTACATGGATCTTTGGCATTATCAATCAGACTTGAAAAAAAATTATTATGATATATTTTATTGTTATTCGAAGATTGATAGGTTTCGACTCCATAAAAATTCCCACTGAAGGTATTCCCGGCGATGGTGTTTCCAGACGATTCTAGTAAATAAATTCCTTCTATACTATCAATAATCGTATTCCTTAGGATCATGGTTGAGGTCGTCTGCACAGGGTTAATGCCCTGAATTCCGTTATGCGCCATGATGTTTTCTGAGATAAGGCAATGTGAAGAGCTTAAGAGATCCACTCCGTCCAAATTATCTACAATCGTATTTTGCACGATACTGTCATTTGAAGACTCTACGATATAGGCACCAATGTCACCGTTCTGAAGGGTGAACTGGGTGACTGTTGCTTCCTCAGCTACTATCTTTATCACGTTGCCACTCCCGTTTCCATCGATGATCGTTTGATCGCGTGCTTCACCAATCAGGGTGACTTGTTTGTCTAGGAGCACATGCTCGAAGTAGGTCCCATGGTAGACGAAGATGGTATCACCAGAGGTCGCGTTATCCACAGCATCCTGAATCGTGCTGTAATTCTCTGGTCCTTCTCCACCGACATACAGTGTAACATCAGTGCTTCCTTTCATTGGAAGAAAGGTATAGGATCCCTCATCGGGTGATGAGAGCGCGCCTTGGATGAATGCTAGTCCAAGAAAAAGAAGAGTAATTCCAGTAACGGTTACTATTCGATACATAAGATGTCCCCTGTATCCAAACAGTACCAAATGTCCTTGGTATATTAATAGTTATATGATTGTAATTGGTGTAATTTAAAGAAAAAAAAAGAAAAGAGGAGAACGGTTATTCGATGTCTCCAATCGCATATCGAATGGCGTATCCATTATATCCAAAAACAATTGATACTGCCTGGAATGAATTATCTGTCTCATTAACTCTGAAAAGTCCACCAAACCATTGAGACTCGTTGCTACCATCGGTTTGTAGTTCGCCCCAACAAAGATAGCCCCACATCCCTCCGCTGAACGTTCCAGATGCAGTCCCATTATCCAAAGCCCAGATTCCTTCAAAACCATAATCTGAAAAGGTTCCACTCAGTGTTCCGAGAGGGACGTATCCAGATTCGTTTTTCATGGCGAATATACCCGTGAACGTGTCGTTCGTGAGCAATAGGTTGTGATGGCGTAGCAAGTGGTTTGAGTGTTGTACACCTAGGTGCGGGGATGTAGTCGTTAGCAATTGGTTTGAGTGTTGCACTCCCAGTTGTGGGGATGCAATGGTCATCGGCATCACTGCCAAAACAAGGCATATTCCAAATATGACGAGTCGTTTTTTCATTGTCTCACAAACTCCCAAAATATGAAGGAGGCTAAGAGTTTCCATTATTTAAATCTTTATATGTTTTTTA
>Ga0315277_10013408_pt1 | contig 10213 bp, 28 predicted proteins | sample YL17G05_15_MG_FD_203695 | JGI IMG/M metagenome (GOLD analysis project Ga0315277, IMG submission 203695) | Sediment microbial communities from Yellowstone Lake, YNP, Wyoming, USA - YL17G05_15 | ecosystem: Environmental > Aquatic > Freshwater > Lake > Sediment | place: USA: Wyoming | collected...
TCGCAAGCTGTGGCGAAATGCTGCACGTGGTCGGTATTCTCTAAACGCCTCGCAGAAGATAATGCTTGGCCTTGGTTCGGCTCAGCCGTCACGTCTGCAAAAGCATGCCCGTCGGTGTGCAGTAAGTGCAACGATTAGCAATCGTGTAACGGAGAATTACATGTCTGTAACGAAGCAAAAGTAAAATGAATCTAAAGTGATAATAGCCCTAAACCATGAATTGGGCCTTATGCTGTGTCTGCGGTCATGTCACGCAAGCAAAATAATATAAATCAGGTGAAAAGTAGTTGACACGCTATTAGTAACCAAACAGCAACGGCGACTTAACAGTCGCCGTTTTTGTATTCAAAATCTGACAGAAAATACAAAAAAACCCGGGTAGGTTAACCCAGGTTTCTTTTTTGCGGATTATTCTGGAGCTATTCTAGGAGACTGGCTTGAACTCGTCGCAGATAACACCAGACATTACTCGTTGTCCGTTGATGAGGAAAACGTGCCTCAGAATGCGACAGACATTGTTGAATCGGCTAGAAGATTCATCAACATGAACAGTTCCCATATAGATTGCCATCGTATTCATTGGGATTGGCGGTGCACCAGATTGAGTTAATCCGTAACTCAATGGCATGACGTATGCGAGCTCATGTCTGGCATAATAGTGATCTTTGCTATTATCAGTAATGTACATTGGAATGCATGTTAGCCACAAGCTACCTTGAATGAGATTCGGAACAAGTTCATTATGCTCCTCTTCTGTCAGGTCACGCGTTCTATATACGGGTGGTTGAGGAAGCTGCTTTTGCTCCTGTTTTGCACCAGGCAGCCAATTGACCTTCCTTCTACTTCGCTTCATGATTACATCTCCATACTATACCGCCCAGTATGTATTTTGCACAGGATTTGAAAATTAAATCAGTTGGGACGGAATAGTGGCAGAACGTGTTCCTGACATGCACTGCACGAGCACATGCGAGATCCCTGCCATGGCTTGCTCTGTGTTGCGTCTACAGAATAAACAGGTCCATGAAAGTCGGCACCATTGACGCGTCGACAACCAGTCCATGCCATAAATATAGAATGCGGAACTTCAACCCATGTAGCGGAATCTTCAACTTCATAAATCGCTTCTCTCACTGTGCCGCATGCAGATTCTGGCAGCGGCATGTTTTGATTAAAATCAATACTTTTGAGGTACTCTTTCAATGGAAGCATCATTCGTCTTCACACATTTCTTCTCTGTGGCGCCGAGAGTCTTTTGACCTGCGGTCACGCCTGTCCCTCATTGCTCCGCCGTGGCGGGACAAGAGCATTGCAAGCGTGATCATGTCACGAGGCTTGCGTGGCTTCTTCAGCTTCTTGATTGATCTAGACATTATGCTTATCCTATCATGCCCTGATTGGGCTTTGCATTATCCTGTTGGTCGAGCCCGAACATCATATCCGGCATGATCAAGAAGTGCCTTAAGCACAGACATGGGCAAGACACAACGAGTTGATTGAATATCGACTCCGGCGCCTTCGGTTGCCTCGATGATGAAGTCTGTTCTCTCGATCTCGATGTCATACGAACAATTTGCACCACGAAATCGTGCACTTGTCGTTTCGAGTCGCCACTTGCAATCAGGTGGCATCATCATGCTCCACGCAGTAGGCAACTGCAGTGTTTGAGTTTTTTTCTTGATCGATCAAAAAGAGCAGATGATGCAGCGGCCGCAACGTTTCCTCGAGGAGGTAGACAGTATCGTCCTGATATACCCCCGCAGAAGCATCAACGCGTGCTTCGATTTGTTTGATCAAATCGATGATTTCTTGTGTGTTCATATCAGTAACTGATTTCTATTCCGAGGGCGGCACTTGCAGTGTGCTCTGATGACTCACCGTTGCAGCCCTCACTGTAGCATGAGCGCAGTGCATCGCGCTGTGCAATGAGTGCAGCTATTACCTCATCGATGATGTTACGATCTTCCTGGTACATGTTGTATTCGTTTGCCATACACTCGAGCAGGTCGATGAGTTCTAGATGTCTTTCGTCGGGCATGTTCATTCTCCCTGAATGGCCTCACGCTCGAGCATAGCATCGAGGTAACCACCCTTGACAGCTGCGAGCTCGAAGAGCTGCGTTGCTGCGTATTTGTTTGCGAGCTTCCGAGCCTTGACGAGGTGGTAACCTGACAGGCTGCGACCACTCGCCAGCCACTTGCCGTAATAGGCAATTTGTCGACCATGACATGACATAACGCCAAGGTTGTTGTCCTCTTTTGTCGCACCAATTGCTTGCTCAACAGAGGTCTGACGCTTGAAGAGAATCGTGACGGCACGTTCAACTGCAAGTGGATTGTCAAGTGACAGACGAATCTTTGCCACAAGTGCAGCCTTCAGTGGCTTTGGCAGCCTGTGTGCATCTGGAAACCGGCGGAGAATGTTTGACGTAATCATGGTCTTATCTTATCTTATCACGCTTCGTCGGTGTTTTGCACTGCGATAGCTGCTTGCTGAGCATCGAATTCTGTCAGCATCGCCCGCAGGTGTTCAATCGGAATCGTCGCGGTGCGCGAACAATGATCGTATCCTGAGCCTGCATCAATGGTAATACCCAGACCATTCTCATCAATGTTGACATATACAGTCTGTCCACGACCCCGTTGGTCGGCTCCGATGTAGAATTCGCCGATGTCCACTCGCCAGCCGTGGCTGTCTTGTTGAGTCGTTTCCATAGTTCTATCCTATCACGTTCGGACTGGGCTTTGCACGTGATCGTAAAAAGAAATGCCGCCTCGACGACCTCTTCCATTGATGTGCTGACGCAGCCATACCCATGCTTCACGTGTGCACGGACCGCAGACCACGAAGGTTGGCGTGTACTCGCACCCGGACGCCGGATGACTCACGCCGCCACATGTCGGGCAGCGCAGGGAGATGAATTCTTCCTCGTCCATGGTTCCAATATATCACGCACCCGCTCTGCTTTGCACAATTTCACCGTTGAATGTCACTTTCAACAAGGGTGTCCGGACCTTTACAACCTGGGTGTAATCAAAAAAGACCCTGTTTCCAGTGCAAAGCCCAGTCCGAACAAGATATACTGGGACTGTGGAAACGAAGACCTACTCGATCGCGAACTGTTGGTACTGCCTTGAGTGCAGGCTGTGTGACTCACGCGATAAATTTGGTGAACTTTCCACATGTGAAAGATGTGCTGCTGAGCTCGCTTTATACAATTTTAGGACACTGGTGGACCCAGAATTTTACGACGCAGTGCAAAACACCGACGAAGCGTGATAGGATAGAACTCACATGGCAACAAAGCACAACCAACTCCTCGACCTCATCTTTCAAGACATCATGACACACCTTGAAAACACCGTGCTGTCACCAGAGCAGACCAACATGCTCATCTTGTATATCAAATCGAGCAGGAAACGACAGAACGCGAAGTCGATTCGTCAGTTCGGCATCGGTGACCTCGTGGAGTTCACAGGAAAATACGGACAGCTCGTCGTGGCGAAGGTCACGAAGCTGGGAAGCAAGTGCGTTTACTGCACGTCAACAGCTTCTGGCGGCACGCCGTGGAGAGTTTCTGCTGTCCTCTGCAGGCCGTATGCAGGTCCGAAAGGAAGCATTGACAGGAAATGGGGCTGATCATGGAAGAGTCTGAAGCCTTTAAGCTCGCACGATCTGTTCGTCGACTTAGCGAATTTACATACGCTCGCAGAATGAATGAGTACGGTTATTGGTCTTTTCAAGACATGCATCAACTGGGGAATGTCTTGGTTCTCGTTTATGATGACGGAAAAGTGGTTGATCTAACATGAAAAGCGAATTCAAACCAGGCTCGATTGTCACGTGGGGAAGTGGTTCGCCCCTCGCGAAGATTGTGAAAATTAGCAGCCTTCGCGCTGGCGACGATTCATGGGTCGTGCTGGAACTTGTCGAACCCTTGGTTGGTTCGTGTGGAATCAAATCATTTCCTGCAGGCATGCAAGTTTGCATGCCAATGTCTGAGCTGCACATTCGAATCGAGAATTGAACATGAAAACATCGTCTACAACCAACTCACGCGTGATGTTCGACTTCAATGGCGCCCGTCTGTTGCCTGGCTTTGAATATAAAGATCATCAGCGATCTGAGGCAGTGTAAAACAGAGACAGAACAAGATAAGATCTAGATCATAAACAACGAGCCTCATCCGAGGCTCAAAAACAAGAAAGAGCTTCTCATATGACGAATCCCGAAACGAACAGCAACGAAACCGCCCCTCTCTCAGCCATCGACCGTGCACTCGAGGTAGCTCGCAAGCGCAAGGCAGCTCGATCTGCCATGGATGGCGGCACTCTAACTCTCAATGAGAGCACGACGTCGGCAAAGACGCCGAAGGCTCCGAAGGCTCCGAAGGCTCCAAAGGCCACTGACGAGGAGGCAGTTGCTGCGAAGGCTGCAAAGGATGCTGACAAGGCAAAGAACAAGGCAGAAAAGGCTGCTGCTCGTGATGCAAAGCGAGCGCTTGCTGAGGCTTCGAAGCCTGCCAAGCCTCCTGCTCACATGAAGAAGGTTGAGAAGGCTCGCAGCAAGCTTCCTCAGATGACCTCCGCCGCGGAGAACACCTTCGGTGAGATTACGGCAAATCTCACTGCGACTGAGATCGCGACACTCGCTCTCCATCTCCAGATGCACAATCGTGCGACGGCCACTCTGCTGGCGACGACACAGGCTCGACTTCCGATGGATGCTGTCGTCAAGATTACTGGTGGTGACCCGCAGTATATCGGCCTCACTGGAACGGTGATTCATTCGCAGAAGCTGCGCGCGAAGATTCAGGTCGAGGGTCATTCGAAGCCCGTGTACATCTACAACGGTGAGGCGATCCTTGCTGTTGCTGAGGTCGCTGCGACCGGCACCGACGGCTGAAGTCGTCGACTCCCCGATCCCCTAATGAAGGGACGCCACACGCGAGATGTGGCGGGGAGACAAAGGAAGTGCGAAGCAAATTCTAGAAACGCTTCAAGTCTTCGCCGCAAAAAGCAAGTGCGCACTTGCTATGATGTGGAAATGCTTTGTCGTCTAGCCCGGTCCAGGACTCTGTATGTAAAATACAGAAACAGTGGTTCAAATCCGCTCAAAGCAACTAGTTTAACTCAACATCAACATCAACATCAACAACAACAACAACAAAAAAAGAGCAAGAAATCAAATGAAAACTGTTATCAAGACGCCGGTTACTGTGGAGAAGGTCGTGGAACGCGTTACTGAGGAGCGATCTGAGATCGTTGATGTACCGGGAGGTCCTGGCGAGTTGCTGGAAACTAACGTCTACGTTCAGTGTACGTCGTATGCGTATACCGGAATCCTCAAGGGTGTCAATGATTCGTACATTGAGATTATGAATCCACACATTGTGTACATGACGGGTGCATGGTCGCGAAAGACGTTCGAAACTGCAGAGGCACTGCCTACGAAGAAGCTGGTTCTCTTCCAGGCTCAGATTGAAGGCATGTTTACGATCGATCGCTGATTCAGATTTTATAATCTGAATTCTTCAACCCAAGACCAAGACCTAGACTAAGACAATGACGAAACGTAAGTATAAGAAAGTGTATTCTGCGTCTGGGTCTGTGTCTGGGTCTGTGTATTGGTCTAGGTCTTGGTCTTGGTCTGGATCTGAGTCTGGGTCTGGATCTGAGTCTAGGTCTGGGTCTGGGTCTGGGTCTAGGTCTTGGTCTAGGTCTGGGTCTAGGTCTTGGTCTGGGTTTGGGTCTGGGTCTAGGTCTGGGAAAACTGCAACATGACGAAACGCAAGTATAAGAAAGTGTATTCTGCGTCTAGGTCTGGGTCTAGGTCTTGGTCTGGGTCTGTGTCTGGGTCTGTGTCTTGGTCTAGGTCTAGGTCTGGGTCTGTGTCTAGGTCTAGGTCTGGGTCTGGGTCTGGATCTGGGTCTATGTCTTGGTCTGGATCTGGGTCTATATCTTGGTCTGGGTCTGAGAAAACTGCAGCATGACGAAACGCAAGCATAAGAAAGTGTATTCTGCGTCTAGGTCTGGGTCTAGGTCTGGGTTTTGGTCGTTTTGGGTCTGGGTCTGGGTTTTGGTCGTTTTGGTCTGGATCTGGGTCTATATCTTGGTCTAGGTCTGGTAAAACTGCAGCATGACGAAACGCAAGTATAAGAAAGTGTATTCTAGGTCTAGGTCTGGGTCTGTGTCTAGGTCTAGGTCTGGGTCTGGGTCTGTGTCTTGGTCTAGGTCTAAGTCTGGGTCTGGGTTTTGGTCTAGGTCTGGGCGTGGGTCTTGGTCTTGGTCTTGGTCTGGGTCTTTGTCTAAGTCTGGGTTTGTGTTTTAGTCTGAGAAAACTGCAGCATGACGAAACGCAAGTATAAGAAACTGTATTCTGCGTCTATGACTGTGACTGGGTCTGGGTCTGGATCTTGGTCTGTGTCTGGATCTGAGTCTGGATCTGAGTCTGGGTCTATGTCTTGGTCTGGGTCTTGGTCTTGGGCTAGGTCTAGGTCTGGGTCTAGGTCTTGGTCTTGGTCTAGGTCTGGATCCGGTTCCGTGACTTGGTCTTTGTCTAGGTCTGGGTTTGGGTCTAGGTCTGAGAAAACTGCAGCATGACGAAACGTAAGTATAAGAAAGTGTATTCTGGGACTTGTACTGTGGCTTGGTCTGGGTCTGGATCTGAGTCTGGGTCTAGGTCTTGGTCTAGGTCTAGGTCTGGGTCTGGGTCTGTGTCTGTGTCTGGGTCTGTGTCTGTGTCTGGGTCTGTGTATTGGTCTAGGTCTTGGTCTGGGTCTTTGACTAAGTCTGGATCCGGTTCCGGGACTTGGTCTTTGTCTAAGTCTGGGTCTGGGTCTTAGTCTGAGAAAACTGCAACATGACGAAACGCAAGCATAAGAAAGTGTATTCTGTGTCTAGGTCTGGGTCTGTGTCTGGGTCTGTGTCTTGGTCTAGGTCTTTGTCTTGGTCTGGGTCTGGGTCTGGATCTGAGTCTGGATCTGAGTCTTGGTCTGGGTCTGAGTCTGGGTCTTTGTTTAGGTCTAGGTCTAAGTCTGGGTTTGGGTCTTAGTCTGGGAAAACTGCAGCATGACGAAACGTAAGTATAAGAAAGTGTATTCTGCGTCTAGGTCTGGGTCTAGGTCTGCGTCTGGGTCTGGGTCTTGGTCTGGGTCTGGATCTGAGTCTGGGTCTGGGTCTAGGTCTTGGTCTTGGTCTGGGTCTTTGACTAAGTCTGGATCCGGTTCCGGGACTTGGTCTTTGTCTAGGTCTGGGTTTTGGTCTGGGTATAGGGCTTGGGCTTGGTCTGTGACTACGTCTTGATAATAATTTGTATACAAATGCATGAATCTTCATAAATAGAGACAACTTAATAAACATTGCTAGGTGGTGAAGTGGAAACACGGCAGATTGTTACTCTGTATACCGCAGGTTCGAATCCTGCCCTGGCAGCTGCACAATTATTGTGCTATAATGTCTTGTTCGTCTAGTGGCTAGGATACTTGGTCTTCACCCAGGTGAAGCGGGATCGATACCCGCACAAGACACAATCGGAGTGTAGCTCAGTTTGGTAGAGCATCTGGTTTGGGACCAGAGGGCCGAAGGTTCGAATCCTTTCACTCCGACGAAAAAAGAAATAATGGGGCTGTAGCTCAGTTGGAAGAGCGCGGGCTTTGCAAGCCTGAGGTCATCAGTTCGATCCTGATCAGCTCCACAGAAAAACGGAAAAGAAACAATGAAACAACAGAACAATATAAGAGAGCTTGAATTGCCAAAACGCACAGAGCAATATTTCGTCACATATAGATTCAGAACTGAAAATGGTAATGGTTCATGGAACATGACAATGGTGAGTGTGCAAGGCGAAGGCAAAGCTGATCACGCGGGTGTCAAGAAGCGCTACATTGCCGAGCATCCAGGTCATACTGTCATAAAGGTCACACTGGCTCCTGCGTTTAATATCAACTCACTCTAATAAAGAGAGTGCAAAGAATCAAATCTTCGTGTTATGATTGGAACGTCCAACCGCAATCTCTGGATGATCCCAGAATAAACGGCGGAATTCTTGTGATGGTTAACATAAACTTTTATGAGAATATTCCTGGACGTCTCTGCGCGCCTGTAATTCAGCTGGATAGAATGGCGGTTTTCTAAACCGCAAGTCGGAGGTTCGAATCCTCCCAGGTGTACTGATTATTATGACGAAACGCAAGTATAAGAAACAGTTTTCTTGGTCTGGATCTGAGTCTAGGTCTTGGTCTAGGTCTGGATCTGAGTCTGGGTCTTTGTTTAGGTCTGAGTCTGGGTCTTTGTCTAGGTCTGGGTCTAGGTCTTGGTCTGGGACTGGGTCTAGGTCTTGGTCTAGGTCTAGGTCTAGGTCTGGGACTGGGACTATGGCTTGGGCTATGTCTGGGAAAACTGCTGCATGACGAAACGCAAGTATAAGAAACAGTTTTCTTGGTCTGGATTTAAGTCTATGGCTGGGTCTGGGTCTGGATCTTGGTCTTTGTCTAAGTATAGGTCTAGGTCTGGGACTGGGTCTATGGCTTGGGCTATGTCTGGATCTGGGTTATGGTCTTGGTCTAGGACTAGGTCTTGGTCTGGGACTGGGTCTAAGAAAACTGCTGCATGACGAAACGTAAGTATAAGAAACAGTTTTCTAGGTCTTGGTCTGGATTTAAGTCTAGGTCTAGGTCTGTGTCTGGGTCATGGTATGAGTCTGGGTCTGGGTCTGGGTCTAGATCTTGGTATTGGTCTAGGTCTAGGTCTTGGTTTGGGACTGGGTCTATGGCTTGGGCTTGGTCTATGTCTGGGTCTAAGAAAACTGCAGCATGACGAAACGTAAGTATAAGAAACTCCTGAGTAGGAGCGGCATCGGCAGGCCTGTGTCTGTGTCTGTGTCTGGGTTATGGTCTGTGTCTGTGTCTGTGTCTGGGTTATGGTATGTGTTTGGGTCTGGGTCTGGGTCTGTGTATGTGTCTGGGTCTGGGTCTGGGTCTTTGTTTAGGTCTAGGTCTTGGTCTGGGCGTGGGTCTAGGTCTTGGTCTAATTTGTGAAAACTGCAGCATGACTGATAAACATGATACATCTCCAAATCTGGAGCATATCGCAATTCTCATCATCTCAATGGAACATCTGCAGGATCTACAAGAAAAAATAGAAGAAGCGCGGCAGCGATCACACAGACCTGGAAGTGAAATTGCACTCACGAAGATTTGCTCGTTACTAAGAGAAGTAGAAAGCGAATTATCGAATCTTCTACATGGCGGAGACACAGAATGAAGTATGAGAAAATGAACAGTCGAATTCAGAGGGATATCGAAGAAGAAGATCACACAGTGCACGCGTCAGTCATCCGCGAACTGACACGTGGCATAGGCCGACTGCAGCAGTGCGGCATCTGTAAGGAAGACATCATCATGACTGTTTCAGATATATGCGATGAGCTGCTAGAAGAAGAGGCGGAGGAAGAAGTCTAATGTCGATACACAGCATGTTCCAGCAATTCGCCTCTGCATTCAGGTCTGTCAAACCTCAGGTGAGCCTTGCTCCACTTGACTTGTATAACCTCTCACGGTCTGTTCAGCTCGGTGACAGCGGATTCTTCGAGAATCTCCTGCGGACCAAGGGATACAGCGAAGAGGCAATCGAGAGAATGTGGACAGCTGCAGTTCAGTCAGGCGGACTATAATCGAGTATCAAGTGGCGCACCACGTGGAAAACAAATCAGAATGGGCCGCCGTAAAGGCTATTCAGGCTATTCGTGCGGCTAATCCAACCTTGTCTTATGCCTGGCCAATTCGTGTAGGCGATGTGTATATCGATGTGTATACACATGCACCCGACTGGGACGGCGCGCGATCCGCCGGCAACAATTACAGTAGTGTGAAAATCGATTCAATTCTTATTACACGTGTATCACCACCGCGAGCAGGTCAGTCGCCTGAACCCTCATGGGGAGATAACTGCACCGCCGATTATCTCGTACTCTCCAAGCGCGCGACAGCAACATGCAACGGATTCATGAATGATGCTGTGATATATAAGAGCACAGCATGGATTCTGCTACACAGGTGCCCATGAAATTTTGTAAAGACTGCGTCAACTTCAGGCCTGAATATTGGAATGATGCTCGAGACCATCGCGCTTCGCCATCGCGCTACACACCTGAAGGCTGTTCTATTATGATGCCGAAGAGATTCGATCCGGTGCTCGGAGAAATATCTCCGGGT
>Ga0315277_10013409_pt1 | contig 10212 bp, 9 predicted proteins | sample YL17G05_15_MG_FD_203695 | JGI IMG/M metagenome (GOLD analysis project Ga0315277, IMG submission 203695) | Sediment microbial communities from Yellowstone Lake, YNP, Wyoming, USA - YL17G05_15 | ecosystem: Environmental > Aquatic > Freshwater > Lake > Sediment | place: USA: Wyoming | collected...
GGATGAAGGACTACCAAGCCAGCTACATCAAACTCGCCCTCCCTAAAGGCAGGTTTCTATCGCCTACCGCTAGCTTGCTTGCTGAGATAGCCCTGGGATTCCAGGGTTATAGCGATAAAGCAAAGCAATATCGCCTGCGCTCGGCAAGGTTTCCCAGTCTTTCCGCTAAAATACTTCAGGAAAAGGATATTCCTATACAGGTAGCTGTAGGGAATTACGACCTGGGTATTTGTGGTTTGGATTGGGTTGAAGAATTCCTGGTGAAATATCCTGCAGGAGCTCTGGTAAAAATAGCGAGTCTAAATTATGGTGAAGGCGGTATACATGTGGTTACCAGTGCTCAAGCGGGGATAACCAGTCTCGATGAATTATCAGCCCGGAGAAATGATTGTCGTATCGTGAGTGAGTATCCTAATCTGTCTGAGGCCTTTGCCTTGAATCTCAGAATGAGAAGGTTCAGGATTTTCCCGGTGTGGGGGGCTGCTGAAGCTTATCCCCCGGAAAATGCTGATTTGGCAGTGCTCTGGGGAAAGAGTAGAACACATATAGCAACTCAAGGTTTGATTCCTCTCGAAAAGTTACTCCCTGTCACTGCCTTTCTAATAGCCAATCGAGAAAGCCTGGAGAACAAGGATTTGAGCCAGATATTGATGTGTTTTGACTCCAAGCTTACCGCTGACCTGCCCGCCTGCTCGCCGTACGACTTCGGCAGGCGAGCCGAGGCTTGGCAGGCGGGGCCGCAGACACCAATAGAAAATGAGCTTAATATCCGTAAGGAACTGAAGATTTCCCGTCCCTCGTGGCCGGCAAAGGAAATCAACTTGGCTTTGCCTGATGGACACCAGCAAGCATCTACTGCGCAGTTTTTGAAGCAAGCCGGGCTGACAGTCCAAGGATATGCTGAAGAAGTAGTGCGCCGCCGCCCCTCCGCTGATTTAGACTGGCTGGGCATTAAAGTAATCAGGCCTCAGGATATGCCTCTGCAAGTAGCTAATGGCAATTTCGACTTAGCCATAACCGGTGAGGATTGGCTGCGGGAACACCTCTGTCGCTTCCCCTCAAGCCCGGTGAAAAAATTGTTTGCTCTCGGCTTGGGCACCGTCAAAATCGTCGCTGCCGTGAGTCAGAAAATGACCGTGAATAACATTGATGAATTAAGGTCGCTTGTTCAAAGCAGCAAGTTCGCGCCTTTGAAAGTAGCCTCGGAATACATAAATATTGCCGACAAGTACCTTCGGGACAATCACATTAACCCCTACAAGCTAATTCCAACATGGGGGGCGAGCGAGGCTTTTTTACCCGAGGACGCCGATATGCTTATTGATAACACTCAGACAGGGAAGACTCTGGAGCAGCACCAATTAAAGATTATTGATGTGCTATTTCGGTCTTCGGCTTGTCTAATTGCCAACAAAGATAGTCTGGCGTCTCCCGATAAGAAGGAGAAAATGAAGTTTCTGACACAGAAATTGCGAGCGGGGCTATAGTAGATTAAAGATTAAAATGCAAAAAGCAAAAATACAGAGCAAAAATAAAAAAGTTTTGTTTTTTGACTTTTGGTTTTAGTTGATATGAAAAGAGTCAAAGGATTCAATAGGGCAAGAAAGTTACTGACCAGGGAAAATTTCTGGGAGTCTTTCACCACCCCACCGCGGCTAGCAGCTCAAATAAAGCAAGTCTTTGGCGAAGAGCTCTCAGTTCCAGAAGTGGTCAACCGTATCATCGGCGAAGTTCGGGATAAAGGTGATAAAGCCCTCTTTGATTACACTGAAAGACTGGATGGAGTGCGACTGGATTCCCTTGAAGTAGATAGACGGGAAGTTGTTGCCGCTTATGATATAACAGGCAAGAAACTTGTCTCGGCCCTCGAATTCGCAGCCAGAAGAATATGGGATTTCCATGTTGCCTGTGAACAAAAAATCGGTATATTTCCTATCGACAGGCACTTAAGGCAACAGATTCTACCCTTACAAAGGGTTGGCTTATATGTGCCTGGCGGCACCGCTGCCTACCCATCCACGGTGTTGATGATGGCTATACCGGCCAAAGTGGCCGGTGTTGGGGAAATCATTATGGTTTCCCCGCCCGGTAAGGATGGCAAGATTCCTGCCTCCACGTTGGTCGCTGCTTATATTGCTAAGGTCAACCGCATTTTTAAGCTTGGCGGTGCTCAGGCTATTGCGGCATTGGCTTTTGGAACTGAGTCGATACCCAGAGTGGATAAGATTTGCGGTCCCGGGAATATCTTTGTGACGCTGGCTAAGAAAATGGTTTATGGAACAGTGGACATTGATGGTCTTGAAGGTCCCAGCGAGATAGTAATTGTCGCCGACGAGAAAGCCAACCCCGCCCTTTGTGCTGCCGACCTCCTGGCTCAGGCTGAACATGACCCCCTGGCTTCAATAATTTTAATCACCACTTCAGCTGACCTGACTGACCAGGTGGACAAAGAAATTGAGATACAACTGGGAAAGTTAAAGCGGCGTTCTACCGCTAGAGCGGTTATTGATAGGGGAATGCTTGTGCTTGTCGATGACATGGCCCAAGCAGTAGAGTTGGTCAACCTATTCGCTCCTGAGCACCTCTCCATTATGGCATCCGACGCCTCGGCTTTAGTCCCCAAAATTCGCAATGCCGGCTGTATTTTTGTAGGCGAGAACTCGCCTGTGGTTCTCGGCGATTATGTTGCCGGTCCCAGCCATGTCTTGCCCACCGGGGGCAGTGCTCGTTTCGGTTCTCCTCTGGGTGTTGCGGACTTCCTCAAGGTTACCAATATCATCGCCTTGGACAAGCCCGCCATGCGAAAACTGAGCCAGGCCGCTGTGGTAATAGCTAAAGCTGAAGGGCTCGATGCCCACGCCCAGGCTGTAACCCTCCGTGTCATTGCGACTCTGAGTAAAACGAAGAGGAAGCAATCTCGAAGGTCTCCCTCTCCCTCGATGGGAGGGGATGAGGGTGAAAATTTGAAATGAACATCGAAAAACTTATTAGGCCTGAGCTCGTGACCATGAAGAGTTACACCCCTATCGAGCCTACTGAAGTTTTAAGCCAACAAGCTGAATTGCCTTCGGATAAAGTAATAAAGCTTGATGGCAACGAGAATCCTTATGGATGTTCCCCCAAGGTCTATCAAGCTCTAGCCACTTATCCCTATTATCATAATTACCCCGACCCGGAGCAGAGGGAGCTACGGAAGGCTTTAGAAAAATATACCGGCTTGGGACGCCAGCACATTGTTTGCGGCATGGGCAGCGATGAACTTATTGACCTTATCCTCAGGCTTTTCCTCAAGCCCGGAGACGAGGTTATCAATTGTCCACCGACATTCGGCATGTATCCCTTTAGCACCGATGTTTGTGGAGGCAGGGTAGTTGATGTGCCCCGGGCCGCAGATTTTGCCCTTAATATGGCTGGTATAAAGAAGGCCTTGACCAGGAGAACAAAGGTCATCTTTGTCGCCTCGCCCAATAATCCCACGGGCAACACTACCCCTGAGAAAGAAATTATAGAGCTTGTTGGGACTGGGAAAATTGTTGTCGTGGACGAAGCCTATTGCGAATTCAGTAATGCGACCGTCGCCAACTTAGTGCCCTCTTACCCCAACCTGATAGTTTTACGCACCTTTAGCAAATGGGCTGGGCTGGCTGGCTTAAGGATAGGCTACGGCTTTTTCCCCGTAGAAATTGTTGATTACCTGATGAAGATTAAGCAGCCCTATAATGCCAATGCCGCAGCCCAGGCTGCGGTGCTAGCTTCCCTGGCCGATATAGACTATCTTCGTCTTAATGTTATGAAGATAGTTATGGAACGGGGGCGGTTATTTGGCAAACTAAAGGAACTGGATTGGCTAACGCCTTACCCCTCAAAAGGAAACTTCATCCTATGTTCTCTGCCCAAGGGAGAAGCCAAAGAAATCTGGCAACAACTGCGGGAGAAAGGCATCTTTGTCCGTTATTTCGATACTCCTGGACTAAAAGATTGCCTGCGAATTAGCGTAGGCAGGCACGAAGATACTGATGTCTTAATTGGGGCGATTAAAAGCCTACCTGTCATTGCGACTCTGAGTGAAACGAAGAGGAAGCAATCTTAATCATCCCCCTCTCCCTTGAAGGGAGAGGATTAAGGTGAGGGTGAAATAAAGCATCCTAAGGAGGTTCAATATGACTGAAAGAAAAGCAAAAGTAGTTCGTGAGACTGCCGAGACGACCGTCAGGGTGGAGCTCAACATTGACGGCAGCGGACAATTTCAAATTACCACCGGCATAAGGATGTTCGACCACCTCCTTAGCCAGCTAGCTCAGCATGGGGTATTTGACATAAAAATCTCAGCCTCGGGTCCCGACCAGCACCACGTAGTTGAAGATGTGGCTATTTCCTTGGGCAAAGCTCTTAACCAGACATTGGGGAAAAAGCAAGGCATTGTTCGTATGGCACACGCTATCGTGCCTATGGATGAAGCTCTGGCGGCGGTGGCTGTGGATATCGGGGGCAGGGTTTACAGTACAATCGAGGCAGACTTTAACGAAGCCAGCATAGGTGACCTGGACGCTGATTTAGTCCGCCATTTTCTGGTCTCCCTCGCCTCCGAAGCTAAAATTAACCTCCACGCCAAAGTGCTCAGCGGCATCAACGACCACCACAAAGCCGAAGCCCTGTTCAAAGCCTTGGGCCGAGCTCTGGATTCGGCCACTCGCATTGACGAGCGCATCCTGGGCCGCGTTCCCAGCACCAAAGAGGTTATTGAGGGGTAGGTAGACAATTGGGCCGGTTTCGAAGCCTGCGTGGGGAGCAGGTTTTGGGGTTCCGAACTTGGACAGATACAAGATAGCCCGAACTAGGGTCTGTTGGAGTGATGAAGGAGAGCTGGCTTCACAGCCCGATAAAGCTTAGACAGGATCGGATATGTCAAAATCGTTTACTATCGCCTCGGATAATCGAGTCAAAAGATTGCTTGCGATAGCCAAGAGACATTTGGGCTATATTGCGAAGTCTCGCTCAAAGACAATTATTGTGCCCGGGGATCTCAAACTTGACCATGCTATCGTGGCTAGTATATTCTCTGCCACAGCTGTCGAAGCGGGGCTAAACCTGTTTATTAGCATTCCTATTCTGTTCGTTAAGGATGAAAATGTTCGGAGATTCTTCGGCATGTTAGTAACGAAATACTCACGACTTTCAGTGAGGCAAAAAATTGAATTCGCATGTGAGTTTTGCCCCCAGATTAAACAGGATAAAGCACTACTCAAAAGGGTACGTGCTCTCTTTGAATACCGAAATTCAGTCCTTCATTCCTCCCAGGAATATGTAGAGCCCTTGGGACTTCCAGATTTGGATTTCAAAGAGTTGCCTAGCAGGATTATGGAAGAGGATCTCATTCCACATCCACAATTGTTCTCACGAGGGACTTCATCAGCGGGAATAGAAGAAGCATTCCAACACTATCAGACCGCCTCAGATTTTCTAAGTAAGCTGATCGTGTATGATCAAGAGATTGAAGACAGCACTTCGGCTAACGGAGGATAGCGACAATGCCTAAGCTGTGTTCCGTCACCGGGGGCTATACGTATCAAGTTAGACGCATTGATAGGTAGGCTTTTTCTGGTTAGCGATCTGTAAAGTGACGAATAGCCAGAAATCCACAAAAGTTCGGATTTTCCCTCTGCTCGGTGCAAGTGCTTTCCTCCACCACTGTGCTATAATCAGAGCGAAGGGAAATAGGAATGGAATATACCGTTATCATGAGAAAAGCACCTGACGGATTCTATATAGCCAGTTGCCCTTTGCTTCCGGAAGCAAAGGCTCAGGGTGAAACATACGAGGAGTGTCTGGCTAATATCAAGGAAGTGCTTGGGCTTTGCCTTGAATGCCGAAAAGAGCGGGGAGAGGAAATCCCGCAGGAAGTTGACACAAAGAAGGTTATTGTCGCCATATGACAAGCCTACCTCCCCTTAAAGCCAGGGAGGTGATTAAGGGGCTCCAAGCATTGGGATTTGAGAGGATTCGCCAAAAGGGTAGTCACGCTATATTTCACCACGAAGATTGTCGCAGGTCTCCTATCCCGATTCATCCGGCTAAAACCATTAGCCCCTACTTACTTTCCGATATTCTCAAGCAGCTTGAAATTGAAGAAGACGAGTTCTTGCGGGCTGCAGGTCGGAGATAGTGAATTATATTTTTCTTACTGCGAATCCGAAGACAAACCAGACATCACAGGAAGTGAAGGATTTTTTCTATATACATAGGCAAACTTTTAGGGCCTTATCTTAAACTGTAACTCCATCTTCATAATATAGGAGAGGTTGTGAGTAAGGTAATCTTCATGAACCGTCACTTGAAGATATTCATCTTGGGGCTCTTTGTATTGCTAGGAGCAGCTTTTGTTTTCTCTTGCAATTCGGATGTCATTCCAGTCTATACGTATAATATAGTCAATACCTACCCCCATGACCGTGATGCTTTTACCGAAGGATTGGTTTTTGAAGATGGCTTTCTATATGAGGGAACAGGGCTCAATGGAAACTCTTCATTGCGCAAGGTGGAGTTGGAAACAGGAGCTGTTTTGCAGATTTATGAGCTACCAGCTGAGTTTTTCGGTGAAGGCATAACCATTTATGGAGACAAGATCATCCAGCTGACCTGGCAATCCAATATCGGGTTTGTCTATGACAAGAACAGTTTTGAGTTGCTGCAGGAATTCAATTATTCAACTGAAGGCTGGGGCATTACGCATGATGGAACGCGCTTAATTATGAGCGACGGTACGTCAACGCTGCATTTCTTAGACCCTCAGACCTTTGAGGAAATCGGTCAGCTTGCGGTATTTGACGACCATGGTCCCGTAACCAGACTCAATGAATTGGAATACATCCAAGGAGAAATCTATGCCAATGTCTGGCAAACGGACCGGATCGCAATAATTGCACCTGAGACAGGTCGAGTGATCGGGTGGGTAGATCTGAGAGGACTTCTAACTGCAGAAGACGGTAGTGAGCCGGTTGATGTCCTCAACGGCATTGCGTATGATGCAGGAGCTAATCGCTTGTTTGTGACCGGGAAACTGTGGCCTAAACTCTTTGAGATTGAACTGATTTCTCCAAGATAATTGACGATTCCCTTTTTCGAGCTAAGTCATTGCTTGAGCAGTGCTAGCGCTACAATATTATTCGGTCGCTTTCCCTTCGGTATGCCCGGGGCTTTGGCTCCTCGCAATAGCAAGGAGGCTAAGGGCGAACCTGACCGCTGCCCCAGATAAGCCACTTGTAGCTGGTTAGCTCTTTCAACGCCATGGGACCACGGGCGTGAAATTTCTGGGTGCTTATGCCTATCTCAGCACCTAAGCCAAACTGCCCTCCATCGGTGAAACGGGTACTGGCGTTGGCATAAACACAGGCGGCATCCACCTCGTCGAGAAAGCGCATTGCTGCCGAATGGTCTTCGGCAACGATAGCTTCGGAGTGCCCCGAGCCGTATTTCTCGATATGCTCTAAGGCTTCATCCAGAGAGTCGACCACCTTAATAGCTGCCTTCAACGACAGGTATTCCTTTCCCCAATCCTCATCGACAGCCGTGACTAGGTTCAAGGACGGGGAGGTTGCTTCGCTCCCGCCTGCCTGCTCGCCGTAAGACTTCGGCAGGCGAGCCAAGCCTTGGCGGGCAGGTCGCTCGCAATGACATTGCTTAAGTATGGCTATAGCTCGCTTGTCGCAGTGCATTTCCACCCCGGCCTTGGCCCACTCTTTGGCAATAGCAGGCAGGTAAGCTTGAGCAATCTGACTATGAACCAAGATGCAGTCCAGAGCGTTGCACACGGTAGGACGCTGGACTTTGGCATTGTAGGCAATGGCTACTGCCTTATTCAGGTCAGCACTCTTGTCCACGTAGGTGTGGCAGACACCGATGCCGCCGGTAACTACGGGCATGGTGGCATTCTCCGAGACAAGCTTTATCAAGCCAGCGCCGCCACGGGGAATCATCAAGTCAATTATTCCCTTCATCTTGAGCATGTGGTTGACTAAAGTCCGCTCTGTGGACTCAATAAGTTGAATAGCTCCCTGGGGCACGCCAGCCTGGTCGCAAGCCTCTTGAGCTACTTTGGCCAAGGCTTTATTAGAATTTATAGCTTCCTTGCCACCTCGAAGGATGACGGCATTGCCTGATTTGAGGCACAGGCTTGATATGTCTATGGTGACATTAGGGCGGCTCTCATATATCGCACCGATAACCCCCAAAGGGACGCGCTTCTTGCTTATCTGTAAACCATTGGGCAAAGTTCGCATCTCGAACACCTCGCCCACCGGGTCGGGCAGCGCCGCCACCGCTTTTGTGTCTTGGGCTATGCCATCCAGGCGGGATGGCGACAACATAAGCCTGTCGAGCATGGCTTCGCTCATGCCCGACGCCTTTGCCTTTTCGTAGTCAATCTTGTTGGCAATCAGGATTTCGTTCAGCTTATCGATGAGAACATCAGCGATATTGAGCAAAGCCTTGTTCTTAACTTCCGTAGAAAGGAAAGCTAACTTCTTCGAAGCTGCCTTAGCTGCCTTTCCCTTTTCTTCTAGCTCTTTTATAGCTGATTTCATAGTGACTATCCTTGATGCTCTTTTAGTGTTTATAGTATCACCATATTATTCCTGTGAACCACCTCGTCGCCGTAATCGTAGTCGAGGAGGCTCCCAATTTTGTCGGAGTGTTTTCCTGCGATAATAGCCAAATCAGAAGAGCTATAGTTGGAAATGCCACAGCCAATGTGTTTGCCCTTCTCATCCAGGATATCCACGATATCGCCGCGCTGGAACTTGCCCTCCGCTTTCATAATCCCCGCAGGGAGCAGGCTCTTATTGTGCTCCTTGAGGGCTAAGGCAGCGCCTTTGTCCACCGTGACCTTGCCCTTGGAAGCCAGCCCGCTGAGCATCCATCTCTTTTTGCTCTCCATCTTATTTACCGGCGCAGGAAAGAAAGTGCCTATATCTTCTCCCTGGCTAATCCTCACCAGTATGTCAGGTTCTCGCCCATCGACAATGACTACGTTTACCCCTGAAGCGGTAGCTAGCTTGGCTGCCTCAATCTTGGTCGTCATGCCACCAGTTCCCTGGCGACTGGCAGTATCACTAGCCATGCGTTCGATTTTGGTGTCAATCTTGTCCACCCGGCGAATAAGTTGAGCTTCAGGATTGTAATGCGGGTCGGCAGTGTATAAGCCGCCGATGTCGGTGAGCATGACTAAAATGTCAGCATCAACCAGGTTAGACACCATGGCGGAAAGATTATCGTTATCCCCGAATTTGAGTTCCTCAATCTCATCAATGGCGACAACGTCATTCTCATTGACAATGCAGATTATGCCAAGCTCGATAAGGGCCAGTAAGGTATTACGGGTATTAAGATAGCCACTGCGGTCAGAGAGGTCTTCCTTCGTGAGCAATGCCTGGGCTACGGTTATATCATACTGGCTGAAAAGTTGTTCATAGGTATACATGAGGTGGCTTTGGCCCACCGAAGCCAGGACTTGTTTGAAAGGAGTGTTCTTGCGTTCTGGAACCTTCTTGAGCTTCTGCCTTCCCGAGGCAATAGCTCCGGAAGAGATTATGACTATCTCCTTCCCCTGGCCGTGGAGTTGGGCTATCTGCTCCACCAAACTTGACATAACTTGCAAGTCGAGATGGTCAGTGCCCGAGGTAAGGAGACTTGTGCCGAATTTAGCCACTATGCGACGGTAAGACATGAGAATAAATCTAGCAGTTTTCACTCATACTGACAACTCGGGCAAGGAAGGAGCGAGATAGTCAGGCAATTACAAGGGGAATAATTAATAGTCCGTCAGAATGTGCCAGCAGATTGTTGCCGCATCGCCTCCGCCTATTAAGTTTATGACAATGAGAATCTAGTCCTTTGCTTACTCACCTAATATCTGAATAGTAATCTTTCGAGACCTTGGGCGATTATCGAAATCTACGAAAACTATCTGCTGCCAGGTGCCCAGAGTTAGTCTCTTGTTCACAAAGGGAATAGTTAGCGACGCTCCGAGCGTAGAGGCACGCACATGGGAATGGCCATTCCCGTCCCCCCAGGTTTTATTATGCTCGTAAGGAATATTCTGGGGTATCACCCTATCCCACATATTCTTAAAATCGGAGAGTAGATTTGGCTCATACTCTATGGTGGTTATTCCGGCCGTTGAACCGACTATAAACAAAGTGACTATTCCGCTATTAA
>Ga0315277_10013410_pt1 | contig 10212 bp, 11 predicted proteins | sample YL17G05_15_MG_FD_203695 | JGI IMG/M metagenome (GOLD analysis project Ga0315277, IMG submission 203695) | Sediment microbial communities from Yellowstone Lake, YNP, Wyoming, USA - YL17G05_15 | ecosystem: Environmental > Aquatic > Freshwater > Lake > Sediment | place: USA: Wyoming | collected...
GAAGGATTTTCCCAGCAAACGAAAGTAAAAAAATTTGTTTTGCTGCACAAGGAATTTGACCCTGACGAAGAGGAACTTACGCGCACAAGGAAAATCAGGAGGGGATTCATGGAAGAGCGCTACAAGGATCTTGTACAGGCAATATACCACGGAGACCCGGGCATCGATATTGAAACGCAGGTGAAATACCGGGATGGCCGGCAGGCCACTATGAAGACGCATATAAAAATTTGGACACCCGAAGAGGAAAAGGCATGATTACTTTCGTTCAACTACTCATCAGCGGTATTTCGGTCGGCTTTATCTATGGTTTGATCGCCGTTGGGTTTGTTCTGATCTATAAATCCTCCCAGATATTCAATTTCGCCCAGGGAGAAATGGTTATGTTCGGCGCCTTTCTCGTTTGGGCTTTTTTGAATCTGAGCATACCACCGGTCTTGGCCATCCTGCTGGTGTTGGGGATTGTTGCCCTGGCAGGGTATGGACTGGAGCGTTTTCCGCTCCGCCCGATGATAGGGCAGCCAATCCTGGCCACGATCATGATCACCATGGGAATCGGCGTTTTCCTCAGGGGCCTTGCCCTGCTGCTGTGGTCGCATAATATCGGCATCAAGTACCAGCCGATCATCACCGAAAAGACGCTATACATATTCACCGTTCCCGTGTCGAATGTCACGATCGGAATCTTCTTCTTTGGCTTAATTTTAGTCATTCTTTTGAGTCTTTTTTTTAACCGTTCCAGATCGGGTCTCCACATGAGGGCGGCGGCGGAGAGTCACCAACTGGCGCAGAGCATGGGGATTCGGGTAACCCGTGCTATCGCCCAATCCTGGGCCATCGCCGGTGTTGTGGCGACCTTGGGCGGCTTTCTCCTCGGATACGTCCGGGGAATAGATTTCGGATTGACCGATATCGGCCTCGTCGCGGTGGCGGCCGCGCTGGTTGGAGGGCTGGAGTCGCTTAAGGGGGCAATTTTGGGGGGTGTAATCATGGGAGTCGCCCAGACGTTTACGGGCGGCTATATCGGCTACGGTTTGAAAGAAGTAATTCCTTTCCTCATCATGGTATTCGTACTGATTTTCAAGCCATACGGTCTCTTCGGGCTTGTCAAGATCGAAAGGGTATAAAGAATGAGAAGAGCCTCGGGAATATTCGATACCTCCTACATTCAGGACATGACGATCTTCCGCACTAAATATTATTCTGCGGGCATGGTCCTGTTGATCCTGTTTTTTTTGATTTTGCCTTTCTTCGTAAGGGATTTCTGGCTTGCTTTTATAAGTTCAACGGCCGTCACGGTCATTGCCTTGCAAGGGCTTAACATATTGTCGGGATATTGCGGGCAGATATCGATCGGGCACACAGCCTTTATGGCGGTGGGGGCATACTCCTCTACGATTTTGGCGGCTCAGTTTGGAGTGCCATTAGTACTTTGCTTGCCCTTTGGCGGGTTGGGGGCCGCTTTCATAGGATTGTTGTTCGGCCTGCCGTCCTTGCGGGTCAAGGGATATTACCTCGCCTTGACGACGATCGCTGCGCAGTATCTCATTATCTATGTGATCAAAACGCCCTTCCCGGAGGTCACGGGCGGGGCGATCGCGCTCAACGTTCCGGCGTTAAAGATCGGGAACTTTGAATTTCAAACGGAAAGGCACTTTTACTACTTCGTGCTCGTCATGCTGGCCCTGATGACCTTTTTCGCCAAGAGTCTCATGCGCGGCCATGTGGGTCGCGCTTTTGTCGCCATTCGGGACAACGATATCGCCTCCGAAGCGATGGGTATAAATTTATACCAATACAAATTGCTGGCCTTTTTTATCGGCTGTTTTTATGCCGGCATCGCCGGCGCCCTGTGGGCCGCTTACTCGCGCGTCATTTCCCCCGACGATTTCACGCTCATGGGTTCCATCTGGTACATAGGAATGTTGATTATCGGAGGAGTAGGAGGCACGCTGGGCCCCTTTTCCGGAGCCCTATTTATTGGTGCGCTTCGTGAAATATGTGTCATCGTTGGCCCGTACATCTCCTCCATGATTCCTCAAATCGGCGCCCAAATTTCAGCATCGCTTGTGGAGATGACATTCGGCATCACCATTATCCTATTTCTGGTGTTTGAGCCACGAGGGATAAGTCACAGATGGGAGATCATGAAAGAATCGTATCGCCTTTGGCCTTTTTCATATTAAAAGGTATTTTAAGAAGCAAAATCAAAAAAAGAGGAGGTGTTTTATGAGCGCGAAGATATGGATGGGTTTTATTTTATGTTTGGCCGTGGTCCTTTGCTTTGGCACCGCGCCGGCTGCAGAGAAAGGACCGATACACTTTGCCATTCTGACAGATCTCACCGGACCCGCCCACGCGCAGGTATCACCGCAAGGGTGGGCCGTTGAGGACTACATTAAGTATTTAGACAAAAAGGGAGGAATCAACGGCCATCCGCTCACAGTGGAAGTGATTGATACAAAGTATCAATTACCCTTAGTTAGAACCGCCTATACTCGAAATAAGGATCGAAAACACACGACGATGTCTTTTGACGCTCTTTCCGGGGGTATTGAAGCCATGAAAGGTCAGTTCCTAATAGATAAAATTCCTGTGTTGATGATCACCGGACATGGACCGGCGGTTTATCCCTCTTCATGGGTTTTTGGCACCGTTCCACCCTATGACGATTATCTGTGCGCATATGCAGATTGGATTAAAAAGACATGGAAGGAAAAGCGTAACCCACGGCTGGCACTGCTTTTGGGGGATTATGCTTCGGGACGTTCGCCTGAGATGGCCAAATGGTATGTTGAAAAAATAGGCATTGATATGGTTTGTATCGAATATGTTCCCTTACTTCCGACCGACACAAGCGATATTTTGATCCGCATGAGAGATAAGAAACCCGATTTCGTTTTCGATACACTCATGCCCGATCAGTGTAAAGTGGTTTTAAGAGACCGTTTCAAGCTGGGGATTAAAATCCCTCAGGCTAATTTTGTTTACAACTCCGATTTGATCAAGGCAACAGTACCCCTTGAGGCCTATGTCGATTATATGGGGTTTCAATCTGCTGCTTCTTGGTGGGAAAAAGATGTCCCGGGGGTTAAACTTTCGTATGAATTATACAAGAACCGAGGGCCCATCCCAGTGATGACATATATCGCGGCTGTGGGTGCAGCTATGGTCTGGGTGGAAGCCGTAAAAAATGCCCTCAATAAAGTTGGATATGAAAAGGTTGATGGACAGGAAATCTATAATGGGTACATGCAGATTAAGAATTTCGACGCGATGGGGATTTTTAAAAACATCGCTTATTCTCCGGACGATCTGCGGGGAAATAAGTGGGTAAAATTGTGTATCTTCAACAAAGATGGGAGTATATCCCCCCTAACGGATTATTATGAAGCGCCGCATAATCTAAAACTTAAAGCAAAGGAGGGTAAATAGTTATGTGACATCGACGACATTCCAATAGGTAGTGGGAAAAAGGGAGTCGTGGTGAATCGATGACCCTATACAGTTATTTCAAACAAAGGAGGAATAGGCTATGGAGAAGGTTAGTTTTGAATCCGTGAAAACTGGGATGGTGCTGGCTCCTGTTGTTCATTATGTCAATCAGGAGACTTTCTGGAAGTATGCGGTCGGTTCATTTGATTACAATCCGGTTCACAACGATGCAGAGTGGGTAAAGACCGCCATGCCTTTCAAGATCCCAAAAACCGTTGCCCATGGCATGATCACCATGTCATTTATGACCTCGGTCGTTACAAATTGGGCCGTTCCTGCGATGTTACGAGTGAGTAAGATCGTATCCAAATTTACAAAACCGGTCGAACAGGAGTGGACGATCACATGCACGGGTGTCATCTCAGAAAAGCATTACATTTCAAAAGGAAAAAATTACGTCGTGGTCGATGTGAAGGCCGAAAATCAGGCCAAAGAACTTGTGGGACTCAGCCAAATAGAAGTTGTATTTCCGGATTGAAATGAAAACTGATCGGACGCGCTATCCAATTTCAAAAGGAGGGATGACATGACTCAAGATAAATTGCCAGCTTACTATAAGGAATTAGCGAAATATTTTAAAACCGAAAAGGCAAAACGATTCAGTACGAATTTCTTTACCGATGCTGAAAATTACGAAGTGTGGGATGAAATTGATTTTGAGAATTTGCAGGAAGTGGATGGGGAGAACACGTTCACGATAAAAGCGGAAGACATGAAGGCCTATGCCGAGGGATGTTTGGATAACAATCCTTACATGGTGGACGAGGAATTTGCGAAAAAGTCACCGTATGGGGGGCTCGTGCCTCATCCCATATTTACCACTACGATTGCTTTCTGGTGCGTAGGAATCAAAGGAAGAGGAAACTGGATACGCACACCGGGAGCGCGCAATCCGGGGCAGTATCATGAGTATTACGAAAATTTCAAGGTAGGAGAAACAATTCACATTAAGCTGCGGCCGTACGGCCGTTACGAAAAACGGGGAAAGTATTATTTGCAGTATAAAATCGACATGTACAGTCAAAACAATGTCCTGAAGGCTTCGTCCATCTCAACGCTTATTTTGCCGAGAACGAGAGATGACATCCGAAAGTTCCTGAAGGGCATCAGGGGACTTAAGGATTAAGCATTCAGTACTCGTCATAGGGGGGGCGTGTTTACCCCCCCTCGGATCTCAGGCCATGGATGAGATCGATCAATACAAGAGAAAAAAATAAAGATGCTAACGCTGAATAATATAGAAGTCAGATATTCAAGAGTAATCCTGGTATTAAAAGGAATCAGCCTGGAAGTTCCCGATGGATCGATTATAGCCATGTTGGGAGGAAACGGTGCGGGGAAGACGACTACCCTGAAAGCGATTTCCGGTTTGCTGAGAACGGAGGAGGGCGATGTCACAGACGGAGGGATTGAATTCAACGGAGAATTGATCCATAAAATGAATCCGGAGAACATCGCCCGCAGGGGAATCATTCAGGTCATGGAAGGCGGCCGCTCCCTGGAACACCTGACCGTCGAGGAAAATTTGTTGGCCGGCGCGGCCGTGATTCGATCGCGCACCATGATAAAACAGGGTTTAGAAATGGTCTACAACTATTTCCCCAGGCTGAAGATTTTGCCGAAAGCGATCAGCGGATATATTTCGGGAGGGGAGCGGCAAATGCTTGGTATCGGCCGAGCCTTGATGGCTCAACCAAAGCTGATATTACTGGATGAACCCTCGCTGGGATTGGCTCCGATTTTAGTGAATACCATTTTTGAGATCATAAAAAGGATTAATGAGAAACAAGCAACCTCTGTGTTGCTTGTTGAGCAGAACGCCAGGGCAGCATTATCGGTAGCCAGTTACGGGTATGTGATTGAAAATGGGCGTGTGGTCCTTGACGGGAAAGCGGAACAGCTCCGTGAAAATGAAGATATCAAAGAATTTTATCTCGGCATGTCGATGATCGGCAACCGGAAGAGTTATCACGATGTCAAGCATTATAAAAGGCGCAAGCGCTGGCTGTGATGGGGAATAGAGCATAGCTTATTTCTGGGGTGCATATCAGTTCGTCCGGCAGTCTACTTTTTAACGCGGTTTCTGAAAGGGGATACAATATGACTCAAAAAAATTTGCCAGCTTACTATAAAGAACTAGAGAAGTATTTTAAGACCGAAAAGGCAAAGCAATTCAGCACGAATTTTTTTACAGATGCCGAAAATTACGAGGTCTGGGATGAGATTGACTTTTTGGATATGGCTGAGGGTGACGGAGAAAATACCTTTACAATAAAGGCGGAAGATTTAAAGGCTTATGCCGAAGGATGCCTGGATAATAATCTTTACATGACGGATGAGGATTTTGCTAAAAAATCAACCTATGGGGGACTCGTGCCCCATCCCATATTCGTTACAACTCTTGCTTTCTGGTGCATAGGAATCAAAGGAAGAGGCAACTGGATACGCACTCCAGGCGCCCGGAATCCAGGGCAGGAGATTATTATTCATGAAAATTTTCGAGTCGGAGAGACCATTCACGCGAAACTTCGTCCGTATGACCGATATGAAAAGAGGGGAAAATATTACCTGAAAGACACGATTGATTTCTATAACGAAAAAAACGTCAAGAAGGCCACATGGATTCTGACACTGATTTTGCCCAGGACCAGAGATGAAATTAGAAAATTCTTAAAAGGAATAAGGGGGCTCAAGGACTAAATGTCGCATCCCGTGCAATATCGCAGACAAAATAAGGATGGAGTGCGTCGTTTCATCAGAGGAAAAGTGAGGCGGGGGCGGTCGAAACGGGTGACACCTGGGCTATAAATATCGGTCCGATAATGGCTAAAATCTCTCTGCCTTGGACTTCCACACTGACTTCCTGGAGATTTCCAAAGTTTAAGGTTATCTTTTCTATCTTGATTCTTGCGGGCTGGAATGCGTCCATTCTCGTCCTTCAGGCAATGCCGGGCTCTTCGTTCTTGAAGAAGGCCTCTGATGGTTCTTAAAAATTCCGTTAAAAATAACCCGGATATTCCGGTTGATGACCTCTTCCAAGCTCAGGGGTTTGCCCTCCTTAAACCAATACCCCAGCCAGTGGCTCATGGCAATGATGAGAAAGGAGATTACGTTGTGATCGCTTCCTTTATCCAGGTCCGGGATTTTTTTAAGCTCATTCTTCAAAAGATGAAAGATGGCCTGTTCTCTCCGGAAAAGGTCCCTCCGGTTCTTTCCGGTCAACTGATGCCGTTCGCGTAATACGAGCAATCTTACTTCCTTATTCCGGTTCAGATAATCTGCATAGGTACGGATTAGCTCTCGAAACCCCATCTTGGGGTCAAGGGCTTTTTCTTTACTCCTCTGGACGCTCTGCCGGAGCACAATTAGGAAGCGGTCAGTATTCTTAATGAGCAGAAAAGTCAGGATATCTTCCTTGGAGCGGAAGTAATGGTAGAGCCCAGCCTTGCTGATCTTGGCTATTTGGGCCACATCTTGCAGAGACGCAGTCTGGTACCCTTTTTCGCAAAAGACCCGCGCGGCGAGGTTGGCAATATATTCCTTTCTTTCCTCTAAACTGGGGCGGAGCAAAACTCCTCATCCTTTCGGCAGCGAAAAACCTGTCTATGATCCATTTATTCTACCGACCGGCCGGTTTTTTGACCGGCTGACTGAAATATAAAGAGATGAAGATTTTTTGTCAAGACCTTTTTCTCGACAAAAAATTTATTGACAAAATGGCCATTTTTTTTGATATTTACAACCGAATGACCTCAAAGAAGACCTTCTCTTCCTCGGCCTGGAATGTTAATAGACCTAACCTCCAAGGGTGTGAGGGAAGGAACTCGGCCCTTTCATCTCGAAGAGAGTACGATTGAACCCTGGCTTTTCAGAAATGCTTGCCAGATTTTCAGAATAGGATAAGATGCTCAAGCTCAAAAATATCGAAATTGTCTATAACGACGTGATCCTGGCGGTGAAAGGGATCTCCCTGGAGGTCCCGCAGAGAAGGATTGTGGCTCTCCTGGGGTCCAATGGAGCGGGAAAGAGCACAATCCTGAAAGCAATTTCGAAGATTCTGGACATTGAAGAGGGAGAGATCGAAGAGGGGACCATCGAGTTCGAAGGGCAGAGGATCGATGGCCTGAGGCCGGAAGCCATCGTGAGAATGGGAATCCTCCAGGTTCCTGAGGGAAGGGGAATCTTCGACGACCTGACGGTTTTCGAGAACCTGCGAATCGGTGCTTTTACCCGTCGAGACCTCAGCCATGCCAGCCATGATTTCGAGGCGGTCCTGAATTACTTTCCCGTGCTCCGGGATCGACAAACCCAACTGGCGGGATATTTAAGCGGCGGTGAGCAGCAGATGTTGGCCATTGCCCGAGCCCTGATGGCTAAGCCGAAGGCCCTGATGCTGGATGAACCTTCCTTGGGGCTTGGCCCTCTGATCATTCGGGAGATCTTCCGGATCATCCAGAAGATTAAACAGGAAGAAGGGGCGGCCATCTTGCTGGTGGAGCAGAATGCGAATATTGCCTTATCCATTTCGGATTATGGATATATCATGGAGAACGGAAAGATCGTGCTGGATGGGTCGAGCGAGAAACTGATGAAAAATGAAGATGTAAAGGAATTCTACTTGGGCTTCACTGAAGCGGGCACAAAAAAGAGCTATCGGAACGTGAAGCATTACAAAAGGCGAAAGCGGTGGCTTTCGTAGCTGGGTGCTGAAAAAGGGTGCTTTTGGCTGCTCAGAATTAGGGGGTTCAGTTTCAAGTGGCGAGTTCCAAGCTTCTATTTAAAAACCCGAAACCTGTAACTCGAAACCCGTAACTTTTCACTTATTCCATGGCTCAGATCGAAGTAAAAAACCTTTGGAAACATTTCGGGGGGATCGAAGCGATCCGGGATTTGAGTTTCCATGTTGAAGCCGGGGAAATCTTCGCCATCATCGGCCCTAACGGCGCGGGCAAGAGTACGATTTTCAACTGCCTCAACGGGATCTATCAGCCCGATAGGGGGGCAATTCTTTTTGGGGGAGAGAATATCGTGGGTTTAAAACCCCACCAGATTGCCCGTAAGGGGATCGCTCGGACTTTTCAGAACATCGCTCTTTTCAGGAATATGAGTGTGCTCGATAACCTGCTGCTGGGAAGAAATCCATTCCTCCATGCCGGAGTCCTGCGGGGAGGCCTCTTCCTGGGAAAGGCTCTGCGCGAAGAACTGGAAAGCCGGCACAACGTAGAGGCGATCATCGATTTTCTGGAGATGGAACGATTCCGAAAAAAGCCCGTGGGTTCCCTTCCCTTCGGCATCCAGAAGCGGGTGGAGCTCGGGCGGGCTCTGGCGTTAAAGCCCAAAGTTCTCCTCTTGGATGAGCCAGTGGCCGGCATGAATGAGGAAGAAACCGAAGACATGGCCCGGTTCATCATCGACATCAAGGAGGAGTTTAGAATTACCACCCTCATTGTCGAGCACGATATGGGTGTGGTCATGGATATTTCTGACCGAGTCACCGTAATCAACTTCGGCGTAAAAATCGCCGAGGGAACTCCTGAAGAAGTTGCCAGTAACCCTTCGGTCATTCAGGCCTATCTGGGGGACCCGGAAGAAACCTCCTCCAGGCTGACAGGGCCTCAAGCACCTGCTCCTTGAAAATTCGTGGTCAGAGAAATACTAGAATGATCGCATGACTTTAATGGACTCCAAGAACAACCCCATGAACCCTTTTCCGGAAACCCTACCCGGACTGCTGGCCGGAAACAGGGATCGATTCGGAAACAGAACTGCTCTCCGGGAGAAGGATCTGGGGGTCTGGCAGGAGGTTTCCTGGGACCAATACTACGACCATGTGAAGCACTTTTGCCTGGGCCTGATCTCCTTGGGATTGATGAAAGGGCAAAACGTTTCCATCCTGGGGGATAACTGCCGGGAATGGCTTTATGCAGATTTGGCCATTCAGGCCGCCGGTGCGGTGACCGTTGGAGTCTATCCCACGAACCCCCCTTCTCAGGTGGCTTACCTCATCGGCCATTCCGACTCGGTCATGGCGGTAGTCAGGGACCAGGAACAGACGGACAAAGTTTTGGAGGTCAGGGATAAAATACCCCTGCTCCGGAAGATCATCGTGATGGATATGAAAGGCCTCCGCCACTACCACGATCCGGACATTCTCTCCTTCACCGCGGTGGAAGGGCTGGGGAAGACCTTGGCCCGGCAAAACCCGGCTCTTTTTGAAGAATTAGTGGCCGCCACCCGGCCGGAAGACGTGGCCCTGATCGTTTACACTTCGGGAACGACCGGTCCCCCCAAGGGGGCCATGTTAACCCACGGAAACTTGCTGGCCATCGGGAGGAGCTTCTCCGAAGTGACCGCCATGCACGACAGAGACCAGGTCGTCTCCTACCTGCCGCTCTGTCATATTGCCGAGCGGCTTCTCTCCGTGATCCTAGCCCTGTACGTAGGCTATACGGTTAACTTTGCGGAGAGTATCGATACCGTGCAAGAGAGCCTCTTTGAGATCTCTCCCACCATCTTTGTGGGCGTTCCCAGGATTTGGGAGAAGATGTATACGTCCATTCAGGTCAGGATAAAGAACACGACACCCACCAAGAGGATTGCTTATCATTTCTGGATTTCCGTGGGGAAGAAAATTTCGGGTCAGATCCTGGCCGGGAAAAATTATCACCTCGGTTTTCAACTATTGCGCCGCCTGGGCCATCTCTTTCTTTACCGATC
>Ga0315277_10013413_pt1 | contig 10210 bp, 8 predicted proteins | sample YL17G05_15_MG_FD_203695 | JGI IMG/M metagenome (GOLD analysis project Ga0315277, IMG submission 203695) | Sediment microbial communities from Yellowstone Lake, YNP, Wyoming, USA - YL17G05_15 | ecosystem: Environmental > Aquatic > Freshwater > Lake > Sediment | place: USA: Wyoming | collected...
AGGGTATCCGGCGAGCGGAATCCGCGGGAGTAGACCCAGAGCAAATAGTCGTTGACCCGGGGATTGGTTTTGGCAAAACCCTTGAGCATAACCTCCTCATTATTAAACATCTCTCAGAATTCCGGATTCTTGGAAAACCCATTCTCCTCGGAACATCCCGAAAAAGTTTTATCGGGAAGATCCTTGATTCTCATCAGGAGCAGCGGCTTGAAGGAACCCTCTCAAGCATTGCCATCGGCGTTTTAAACGGCGCCCATATCATCAGATCTCATGATGTCCTTCAGGCAAAGAGGGCAATTGCGGTTGCCGATGCGATCAGGATGGCAGAGGGGTAACATAGTTCGGAGTTAAGAGTTAAGAGTTATGAGTTATGAGTTAAGAATGATGAGTTAAGAAAATATAAAGGTAGAACCAGATGACACGGAAATTATTTGGAACGGATGGGATCAGAGGGGTCGCCAATGTCGATCCTATGACCGGAGAGCTGGCCATGCAGCTTGGCAGGGCCATCGCTCACCTTTTTAAGGAGGCGAAGGGGCAGCACCGGATTGTGGTCGGAAAAGATACCCGCCTCTCAGGGTACATGCTTGAAACCGCCCTTGCTTCCGGCATCTGCTCCATGGGAGCGGATGTCTGGCTGGTCGGACCCCTTCCCACCCCTGGCATTGCCTTCATCACAACCAGCATGAGGGCCAATGCCGGCGTGGTCATCTCAGCCTCTCACAACCCTTACTACGACAACGGGATTAAGATCTTCTCCCGGGACGGTTTCAAGCTCCCTGATGAAATGGAACACCGGATCGAGAAGTTGATCCTTTCGAACCATCTCGAATCCCTCCGTCCCACAGCCAACGCCATCGGAAAGGCTCACCGGATTGATGACGCCATCGGAAGGTATGTCGTCTTTTTGAAAAATACCTTTCCCAATGATCTGACACTTGATGGACTTCGCATTGCCCTCGATTGTGCCAATGGAGCGGCCTACCGTATCGCTCCCATGGTTCTTGAAGAACTGGGGGCTGAGGTGATACCGATTGGAATCGAACCCGATGGAGAGAACATCAATGCCCGGTGCGGCTCTCTCCATCCGGAAGTGGTAACTCAACTCGTCCTCAAAGAGAAAGCGGATATCGGAATGGCTCTCGATGGAGATGGGGACCGGATCGTCTTTGTCGACCGGTACGGAAAGCAGGTTGATGGAGATCATATCCTCGCCATCTGTGGCCTCCAGATGCTCTCGGAAGATCGATTGAGAAAAGGGACGGTCGTCACGACGGTGATGAGCAATATGGGGCTGGACCTCGCCATCCGGAATGCAGGAGGCAAGGTAGTCAGAACCCAGGTGGGAGACCGTTATGTCGTCGAAGAGATGGTCCGTGGAAACTATAACTTAGGAGGAGAGCAGTCGGGCCATACCGTCTTCCTCGATTACAACACCACCTGTGACGGCATCCTCACTGCCCTCCAACTCCTTGCCATCATGAAGAGAAGGGAAAAGCCACTGGACGAACTCGTTAAGGTGATGGAACCCCTTCCTCAAGTCCTTTACAATGTGGAGGTCAGGGAGAAGAAAGACCTTTCAGGGATTCCCGAGATCGAACAAAGGATCAAAGGAATTGAGAGAGCCCTTGAAAATTCCGGAAGGCTTCTGATTCGCTATTCAGGGACAGAGCCCCTTCTTCGGATTATGGTCGAAGGCGAGGATGAGAAGAAACTTCATGAGGTTGCCCGGGACCTGGCGGAGCTGGTAAAAAAACACCTTGGAAAATTGGAAAGTGGAAAGTAGAGAGTGGATGGTGGTTTAACCACACTCCACCTTCTACCCTCCATGTTCGGAATAGGAGGAGCCATGCCAAGACTTGGAGTCAATATCGACCATGTCGCTACGGTGAGACAGGCAAGAGGGGTGGCTTATCCGGATCCTGTCACAGCCGCATCCATTGTCGAGATGGCTGGGGCGGACGGCATTGTCTGCCATCTGAGAGAGGATCGACGCCATATTCAGGATCGAGACCTCCGCATCCTGAGGGAAATCGTCCAGATCCAACTCAACCTGGAGATGGCCGCCACAGAGGAGATGATTCGCATTGCGCTCATGACGAAACCCGACATCGTCACCCTGGTCCCTGAAAAAAGGGAGGAGCTGACGACTGAGGGAGGGCTCGATGTCGCCAAGAATTTCCGTTCCCTCAAAAAGGCGATCCAGCGACTCCGGAAGGGAAACATTACTGTCAGCCTCTTCGTCGACCCTGACAAGAATCAGATTAAGGCATCAGAAGAAGTTGAAGCCGAGGCCATTGAGATTCATACCGGTCACTATTGCGAGGCAAAGACCTCTGCTCAGGCCGATGATGAATTAAAAAGGATTCTCGATGCTGTGGGAGAGGCTTCCCAGAGGGATCTCCGGATCGCCGCCGGCCACGGCCTCAACTATGTCAATGTGCGACGGATTGCAGAGATCAAGGAAATTGAGGAACTGAATATCGGGCACAGCATCATCGCCCGCGGAGTCCTGGTGGGACTGGACCGGGCAGTGAGGGAGATGATTGCGGTCATTGGATGAATAAAAGTTCGTAGTTCGGAGTTGGGAGTTCAGAGTCAAAAATCAATTTCCCAAGACTTCGATTCCAAGTCTCCGAACTCCGAACTAAATTACTCCGAACTTATGATCTTTGGCAGCGGCATCGACATCGTTAATATCGAACGGATTGAAAGATTGATGGGACGATGGGGAGACCACTTTCTGAGCCGGGTTTATACGGAGCGAGAAATCTCCCGGTGCCAACGAAGATCCCGTCCCTCAGAATGTTTCGCCATCCGGTTCGCCGCGAAGGAAGCGTTTCTAAAGGCTATTGGCTCAGGGCTTCGAAATGGAATCCAATGGACGGATATCGAGGTGGAGAACGATCCCTTGGGAAAACCACTCCTCTGCCTCCATCGAAAGGCAAAGGAGGTTCTTCAAACCTGTCGGATCGAGAGAACCTTTCTCACCCTTTCCCACGACCAACCATTCGCCGTGGCGCATGTCCTATTAGAGGGGAAAGACGATGAAAGTAGCGACCGCTGAACAGATGCAGGAACTAGATCGTAAGGCAATCGAAACCTACCGAATCCCAGGAATCATCCTTATGGAGAATGCAGGAAGAGGAGCCGCAGAGGCCATCCTGACCTCTTTCCCGGACCTCCGGAAAAAGAGGGTGGTGATCATCGCCGGAAAAGGAAACAACGGAGGAGACGGTTTCGTCATCGCCAGGCACCTGATGAATCGGGGAATACCGGTTAAGGTCATTCTCCTGACCGACCCGAAGTCGCTCAGGGGGGATGCGGAAACAAACCATTACATCCTCTATCGCATGAAAGGGGAGATCATCCCGGTTCCTTCCTCAAAGGATTATCAGAAGGTGAAGAGGGACGTGGAGAAGGCAGACCTTCTGATCGATGCCATTTTCGGGACAGGCCTCGACGCCGAAGTGAGAGGTTATTACAGAGAGGTCATCGATCATCTCAATACTCTTCATAAGCCCATCGTCGCCATCGACATCCCCTCCGGTTTGAATGCCAACACGGGTAAACCGCTCGGTGCGGCGATACGGGCGACCCTCACCGTCACTTTCGGCCTGCCCAAAGTGGGACTCCTCATCTCACCGGGAACGGATTATGCCGGAACTCTGAAAGTGATCGATATTGGTATCCCAAAAAATCTAGTGGAAGAGGAAAAGATTCAATCTCATCTCCTTGAGGAAGAGGAAATCAGGCCATTCCTTTCCACGCCCAGGCCTCCGGACACCCACAAGGGAGATTACGGCCATCTGCTTGTGATCGCCGGCTCGGTGGGAAAGACCGGAGCAGCCTCTATGGTCTGCGAGGCTGCCCTGAGGATGGGCGCAGGGCTGGTTACCCTCGCCATCCCGAAGAGTCTGAATGCAATTATGGAAATGAAATTGACTGAGGTGATGACCGAACCTATGCCCGAAACCCCTAAACAGACCCTCAGCCTGAGGGCCTTCAACTCCATCCTTCGTCTTTGTGAAAACAAGAAGGCTGTTGTGATCGGGCCCGGCCTCGGAACCTTTAAAGAGACCCAGTTGCTCATCCATAAACTGATCAAAACGATCACTCTTCCCGTCATCATCGATGCCGACGGGCTGAACGCGCTGGCCACCCAACCCAAGCTCCTCCCCACCTCCAACCGGTCGCTTGTCCTCACGCCACATCCCGGAGAGATGGCCAGGCTGGTCCATTCCACGGTTAAAGAGGTGCAGGAGAATCGCATCGGGGTCTGCAAAAATTTCTCTCAATCCAGCCATACCTTTCTGATCCTCAAAGGATATCGCACCCTCATCGTCACTCCCAAAGGAGAGGTTTACATCAATCCGACAGGTAATTCAGGGTTGGCAACCGGAGGAACGGGCGATGTGCTGAGCGGGATGATCGGCGGTCTGGTCTGTCAGGGATTCGACATTCTCTCCTCCCTTCAGGCTTCCGTCTACCTCCACGGGTTGGCAGGAGATGAGGTGGCCGGGGAAATAGGTGAAAAATCTCTTATGGCTACAGACCTCATCAGGAAGATCCCTGCCCTTCTCCAGAGATGGGTTTGATTCCCTTGCGGAAGTCTGTTAGGATTTTGGGGGGAGATTTGAAATCTGTTCCCAATTGTGGGTGCTGAATTGGAGCCCTCATGGAGATGAGAAACGAGATTAAAAAACTAGCCCGTATCGAAGAGGGACCTTACCCTTTTTTCTCTCTCTATCTCAATACCCGATGGGATTCTGAACAGCAGAGAGAGCGCATTCGCCTCTTTGCGAAGAATCAACTGAAGAAGGGATTCGACCGGCTCAAAGGAAAAGAGGACTGGCAAAAGACCTATCTTGAAGATCAAAAACAGATCGAAAGGTTCGTGGAGGGATTGGTTCGCCGTTCTTACGACGAAGGGGTCGACGGAATCGCCATCTTCTCCTGTAGCGCCGCCAACACATTCCTGACCTACCCTTCGATCATGCCCTTCGAAAACGAATTCTTCCTCTCCAGCCTGCCGATCCTCCGGCCTCTCGTGCGGCTTTCCTCCCAGTATCAGGATACTCTGGCCGTTATGGTGGAGACCGATTCTGCAAAACTATTTGAGATCTCTCTTGAGGGATTGTTAGCAGAATTCTCCATTGAGAGTTATGTCCCGGGCCGTCATGATCAGGGAGGCTGGGCTCAGATGAGATACCAGCGTCACATCCGGGATCATATGAATAAACACCACAGGGAAGTTTCCGAGCAATTGACCGAACTGTTTGACACGGGAAAGTGGAAAAGGGTTGTCCTCATCGGCCAGGATCGGACCCTTGCCAATTTTAAGAGCTTCCTTCCCGAACGGGTCAAACAGCAGATTACCGATACCTTCTCCATGGACTTTTCCGAGGAGCGCTCCAGGGTGTTAAGGCGAATTTTTGAGCGCCTCTTCCAGAGAGAGAAGGAAGGGGTGTCCCGGCAAATCGAAGAACTGAAGGAGAGGACGCCTCAGAGAGGACGGGCCGCCTTTGGCCTGGATGGGACACTGGAGGCCCTGAACAAAGGGCAGATTCAAACCCTTTATCTTCTCACCTCGTTCATCCTTCCCGGGGGAATATGCTCTCGATGCGGCTCTCTCGTCCTCATCCATCCACCGGCTCATCCTTCAGCCTCCTGTCCTTTCTGCAAAGGAAACACCAGTGACATTAACCTGGGAGAGGAAATGATGAGATCGGTTCTTCGTCAGGACGGAGAAGTCAAATGGATCGAAGAGAATCTCACTCTGAAGGAGAACGATGGCGTGGGAGCTTCTTTGAGATTTCGTTAATCCCGTTCGCCGTCGATCAAAGGAGAATAGGATGTTAGTCGAGATGAAGGTGAAGTTTTTGACATTTGATTCCACCTCGAATGGGTTTGTTGTCCTCCTGATGGACCTGTCCAATAAGACAGGGCTTCCCATCTGGATCGGACCGTTCGAGGCAAACGCGATTGCCATGAAATTGAAGAAGATCGATTCCCATCGCCCCATGACTCACGATCTGATCCATAGTGTCCTGAAAACCCTTGAGTCTCAGGTGATGAAGATCGTGGTCAACGACCTGAAGGAAAGCACTTACTATGCATTGATTCACCTCAATCGAAGAGGAGAGGAGATCGTTATCGACTCCCGGCCCAGCGATGCCATTGCCATTGCCCTCTCCGTGGACGCACCGATCTTTGTCTCGGACGAGGTGATCGAAAAGGCGAGGACCATTGATTTTGAAAAAGAGGGGGATCAGTTGAAGGAATGGCTTGAAAACCTCAACCCGGATGACTTTAAGTATAGAGCCTGAACTAAAAATAGCCAAATTCCAAGCACCAATAACCAGATAAATTCCAATCATCAATATCCAAATTCTTTTAGTCACCGGTTTTTATTCGGTCATTGGGATTTGGTTATTATTTGGACATTGGAATTTGGTTATTGGAATTTATTTCGGAGATGATTTTATATTCCAAAAGCCCCTCAGAAACCATTCGGATCGGGAAGACCATCGGAAGCAGTCTTCAGGCTGGGGATGTCGTAGCTTTAATGGGCGAACTGGGGGCGGGAAAAACTCAGTTCATTAAAGGGCTGGCACAGGGAATCGGGGTAGGAAAATCCGCTTATGTGTCCAGCCCCTCTTTCACGCTGATCAATGAATATAAAGGGAAAATTCCCTTTTATCATATCGACCTCTACCGGCTGGAGGAGGAGAAAGAAGCTGAGGAGTTGGGTCTGGAAGAGTATTTTTATGGAGAGGGGATCACAGCGATTGAATGGGCAGACAGAATTCCTTCCTTGCTCCCCGGCGAGCTTCTCCGGGTTAATATCCATTACACGGGCAAACAGACCCGATCTATAGAATTGGTCGCAAAAGGGAAAAGGTACGAAGAACTGATCAACGCAATCAGTTCGGAGTCAGGAGTTCGGAGCAAAAACTGATAAATTTTTAAATCTATCTCTACGAACTACGAACTCATTACTCCGAACTACTTTAGGGGAGGTGACTGAATGGCATTGGTTGTTCAAAAGTATGGCGGCACTTCTGTAGGCGATATTGACCGAATCAGGAATGTGGCCAGGAGAGTCATCCACACCAGGGATGAGGGCCATCGGGTTGTGGTCGTCGTTTCAGCGATGGCCGGAGAAACAGACAAACTGATCCGACTGGCCCGGCAGGTTACTCCGGACCCCGATGAAAGAGAGATGGATGTTCTCGTCTCCACGGGGGAGCAGGTCACCATTGCCCTGCTTGCGATGACCCTCAAGTCGATGGGCTGTGATGCGAAATCGTATCTCGGATTTCAGATTAAGATTGCTACGGACAGCGCCTTTGGCAAAGCTCGCATCACCGGGATCGAGTCGGAAAAGGTGCTTGAAGATTTAAGAAACGGAAGGGTGGTGGTTGTAGCCGGATTTCAGGGCGTGGATGAGTCGGAAAATATCACTACGCTCGGCAGGGGAGGTTCCGATACGACCGCTGTGGCTGTGGCGGCCGCCATCAGAGCGGATGTCTGCGAAATTTACACCGATGTGGATGGCGTGTATACAACCGATCCCAATATCTGCCCGAAGGCCCGGAAGCTTTTCAGGATCTCCTATGATGAGATGCTTGAAATGGCCAGTCTGGGAGCTAAGGTGCTTCAGATCCGTTCTGTGGAGTTTGCCAAGAAGTACGATGTTCCCATTCATGTGAGATCGTCATTCAATGATAATCCAGGAACCATTGTCTGCAAGGAGGAGAGAGAGATGGAAAGGGTGGTTGTTTCAGGCGTGACTTATAATAAGGATGAAGCAAAGATTGAGATCATGCGCGTTCCGGATATCCCCGGGGTGGCCGCTAAATTATTCAAGCCCATTGCCGATGCCAATATCGTGGTCGATATGATCATCCAGACCACCAGCACGGAAAAAGGCTGTGCCGACCTGGCCTTCACCGTTCCCAAGACCGACTTCTCAAAGGCCCTTCAGATTGTGAAGGAGGGTGTCAGGGAGATTGGCGGAAAAGAAGTCCTTTCCGATGAAAACATCGCCAAGGTATCGATCATTGGCGTTGGAATGAGGAGCCATTCCAATGTGGCGGCACAGATGTTTTCCGCCCTGGCCAGGGAGGGCATCAACATCCAGATGATCTCCAGTTCGGAGATCAAAATCTCCTGCGTCATCGACTCCAAATATACGGAGCTGGCGGTGCGAGCCCTCCACGATGCCTTTGAACTGGATAAGCCCATGGTCACGGAAGAAAAATAAAGGAATGATGGAATATTGGAACAATGGAATAATGGGGGTTTTTACCCAACATTCCAATATTCCATTGTTCCATTGTTACCGGATCAAAAAGAATCGAGATTAATCCTTTGGGAGGCAGTACCATTTTGAACAAACCGGGTCTTGTGAAGATCTACGATACCACCCTCCGGGATGGTTCTCAGGCGGAAGACATTGCCTTCTCCGTCGAGGATAAGGTCCGGATTGCCCAAAAATTGGATGAGCTGGGCATCCACTATATCGAAGGGGGTTGGCCTGGCTCCAACCCGAAGGACCTCCAGTTTTTTCAAGAGATCAAATCTGTTAATCTCTCCGGGGCGAAGATCGTTGCCTTTGGAAGCACCTGCCGGGCGGGGATATCGCCTGAAGATGATCCGAATATCCAGGCATTGATCGAGGCAGAGACAGAGACCGTCACCATCTTTGGAAAATCCTGGGATATGCATGCCTTCGAGGCATTAAACATCAGCCTCGATCAGAACTTGGAGATCATCTTCCAGTCGATTCGCTTTCTCAAGGAAAAAGTTCCCGAAGTCATTTTCGATGCCGAGCACTTTTTTGATGGGTTCAAGAATAATCCCTCTTATGCCCTTTCCATACTGAGGGCGGCCCAGGAAGCGAAGGCCGATTGGATCGTGCTCTGTGACACGAACGGGGGCACCCTCCCCCATGATCTTCAGATGGCCATTCGAGAAGTGAAGAAGAAAATCACCGTGCCCCTCGGCATCCACGTCCATAACGATACTGAGATGGCAGTGGCCAACTCCCTCCTCGCCGTGAGAGAGGGGGTGACGCAGGTTCAAGGAACGATCAATGGCTATGGCGAAAGATGCGGCAATGCCAATCTCTGCTCCATCATTCCCAATCTCAAATTGAAGATGGGGATGGACTGTCTAACCGATGCCCAGCTCAAGAAGATGACAGACGTCTCCCGCTTCATCTCGGAACTGGCGAATCTGCCTCATCCGAAGTATCTGCCCTATGTGGGCGACAGTGCCTTCGCCCATAAGGGGGGCGTCCATGTGAGCGCCATCCGGAAGAGCCCCCTCACCTATGAACACATCCAGCCCGAGCGTGTGGGAAATCGCCAGAGGGTTCTTATCTCCGATCTTTCAGGAGAATCTAACATCCTTTACAAGGCAGCCGAATTCGGAATCGACCTCGAAAGCAAAGACCCAGCCGTCCGAAAAATCCTCGACAACTTGAAACAACTCGAACACGAGGGATTTCAATTTGAAGGAGCGGAGGGCTCCTTTGAGATCCTGGTCAAAAAGGCCCTCGGAAAGCACAGGAAATTCTTTGAGCTTCTGGGATTTCGCGTGATCGTTGAGAAAAAAGAGGAAGAAGGTTTTCCCCTTTCGGAAGCCACCATCATGGTTCGTGTCGGCGATCAGGTCGAACACACGGCCGCTGTAGGAAATGGCCCTGTCAATGCCCTGGACAATGCCATCCGCAAAGCCCTTGAAAAGTTCTACCCTGAATTGAAAGAGGTTAAACTTCTGGATTACAAAGTGAGAATACTCACCACCAAAGACGGAACTGCCGCACAGACGAGAGTCCTGATAGAATCCGGAGATGGGGAGTCCAAATGGGGAACGGTGGGAGTCTCCGAAAACATCATTCAGGCAAGCTGGCAGGCCCTCGTCGATTCGATCGACTACAAACTTCTGAAAGAAGAAGACGGTTAAGCCATTTCGGATTTTGGAATGCGGATTTTGGAATTTAAAAAAGTTTTAAAATCTTATCTTTTGAATTCACAATTGATTCCGCATTTCGCATTCCGCATTTCGCAATTATTGAAATACATTTCCCTCGGTCAACAACGAATCCTTTTCGTTTTAGCCCTTTTTCTCCTCGGTGTCCTCACCTTTAAATTTTACTATTCCTCCCCTGCCCCTTCAGAGGAAATCATCAAAGAATGGG
>Ga0315277_10013414_pt1 | contig 10210 bp, 6 predicted proteins | sample YL17G05_15_MG_FD_203695 | JGI IMG/M metagenome (GOLD analysis project Ga0315277, IMG submission 203695) | Sediment microbial communities from Yellowstone Lake, YNP, Wyoming, USA - YL17G05_15 | ecosystem: Environmental > Aquatic > Freshwater > Lake > Sediment | place: USA: Wyoming | collected...
GCATCTGCTTCGTTGCCGCTCCTCGACGATGCACACTGACATCGCCTGCGTCGCGGCGCCTCGCATCTGCCCGCCCGGCGCTCGCGCCAAAGTGCAAACGTTATTCATTGACAGGCCCTTATTACCGCCGGCTGCCTACTGCCTGCTTGTCGCACATTTCAATTTCTCTGCGTGCTCTGCGCCTCGGCGGTGAAAAAATCCTTTCCCGCCAGCGAAGGACTTGCTTGTAAGGGGGCGCCCCGGAGCGGGCGTCGGAAGTTAACATAAGATCTACCACCGTAGCCAGGCTTCGATCCAACAAAAAAGGCGGTTTATTTCGACTATCGTGCTACAGTTGCTGTTTGCTTTTTTGGTTGTTGCAGGCATCCTGGTCCAGGCGAGGATGAAGCGCATGTCCCGTGCACTGGCTGGCTAATTTCGGGGAAAGTCCTCAAAAATCCCAAATTCCTGGAAGAAATAGGCGAGGCCATGAAGGCTGGAATTACCACGCGGCGGCTGACGTTCAGAGAGGTTTTCTCTTCGACGATAGTCTATTTGGCGCCGGAGAATATCACATTAGTATTCTTCGACATGTCCATGTTGGTAAGTGTCGACAATAGATGCCTGGCGGCGTAGCAACACTGGATGGCGGAAGCACCGGGCTTTGAACCCGGGACCTCTGGCACGCCAAGCCAAATAAATCAATCGTATCCGGGCTCACTGCACAACCGACGTCGCCGGGGATCGATTCGCTCTGCTGGCTGGCGTATACTCACTCGCAGCCAGGAACTCATAAATAAGGGAAGTTCTGGTTTAAGTCGAGGGTCCTATGAGCAACGGTCGTCGTTTTCCCATTCGGTCGTTTGTCTGGTCCGTGGTGTTGGTCGCCGTCGCCGCTGCCAGCGTCTATCTGGCGTATGATCTGGTTGTGAAGCCGCGGCAGGCACTGCAGGACCAAATCCGCGAGCAGAAAGGGACCATTCTCAAGCTCGAGCAAGAGAAGCAGCGCCTCGAGGCCTTCCTGAAGATCCTGAAGCACATCGACCGCCGGGCCCGTGTCGAGGTTCTGCGGCAGGCGAAGGACCCGCAGGGGAACTTACAAACCACCATCCGCTTCACCGAGATTGATGATTCCGGGAAGCCGATCAATGCCTTCCGAGATTTGACTTTGCCGGGACAAGAAGTCTATTTTGACACCCTGGTGATCAAGTTCGACGACCACTTCATCGAGCAGGGCGACCCCTTCAAAGGCCGGGCGCTCATGCTGTTCCGGCGTATATTCTCCAGCACCATGCGGGCCGAAGATGGGTTCGTGATCGATATTGAGGGCCAGGCCCCCGAGGTCTATGCCGAGCGGCAAGCCCCCAGCGGCTTCGAGAAGGATCTCTGGAAACGCTTCTGGGAACTTGCCAACAACGAGAAAATGGCGAAGGAGCACGGCGTGCGGGCTATCCACGGCGATGCGCCCTACATGCGTCTGGAGCCCGACCGGGTGTACGAGGTCTGCCTGAGGTCAACCGGTGAAGTCATCATCACGCCCGGAACACGGCTGGCGCTTCCGCAAACGACTCCTTAAACGACTCCTTAAGGTTCGTGTACATCGTCGAAGAGCGGCAACGAAGCAGGGAGTGGGGTCGCATCTGTAGAATGAAGTTTCTAGATTAGAGACTCATCCGCAGGTCGATGCCTGCCGCAGTTGAGGGACGCGTTCAACTTAGTAGTTCAGCGTGGTAGGCGGACGGAGTTCTAATCTGGAAACTCTATTCTACAGATGCGACCCCATTCTGCGGTTCTCGGTCAGGAGGTATTCGATAGCGTCCTGTTGTCGGCGATTGATCCAGCCGGCGAGGATCACGAGCAACAACTGCCATGGCTGCAACAGGGACTTCATGTTCCTCCCGATGCGCGGTAAAAATCCGCAGCCTCCGGGATCGTTGGCTCCTTGTCAAGCGTCGCGACCAGCGTTGTGGGCGTCCGCGGCAAGACAAGCCGTAACAGTTGCTTGCGGCTCGGCTAGATAATTCCACCTTACGCGAATTCTCGTCGAACATTTCGAGGGCTTGGTGCGTATTAGCAGAGGACTCGCTGCATTACTCGGAGTTAATCATGCTCGACTCTCTTCGCCAGGACCTTACCTACGCCGTCCGATCGTTCGCCAGGACTCCGGCCCTCACGGCCACTATCATCGTCTCGATTGGCCTCGGCATTGCCGCCAATACGACTGTTTTCAGCATCGTGAACGAGCTTTTGATCAAGGACATGCCGGTTCGCGATCCGGGGCGGCTCTTCGTCGTGGAACCCGGCGGGAGGCCGACCGTGTCGATTCCGGTATACCTGGAATTCCGCGATCAGACGGACCGGGTCTTCGAAGGACTGGCAGCGCATTCGCTCTTCCCGGTGGCGGCCAATATCAGCACCCGCGGGAGCGCCCAGCGTGTCTGGGGGTTGCTGGTCTCCGGCAATTATTTCTCCGTGACCGGCGTGCAGCCCTTGTTGGGCCGCGGCCTTCTCCCTTCCGAGGACGAGGTGCGCGGGCGGGATGCCGTGGTCGTGCTCGGGCACGGTCTGTGGCGCCAGCTCGGAGCGGATTCCGGGGTGGTCGGCAAGCGCGTCATCCTCAGCGGCGCGCCTTACACCGTGGTGGGCGTCGCTCCGCCGGGATTTTTCGGCACCGACCGCGGGGTCGTATCCGAGTTCTGGGCGCCGCTCGCCATGCGCACGCACCTGGCCCAGGATATCGCCAGCATCGATACAAACCGGAACTGTCAATGGCTTGAAATGACCGGGCGGCTTCGCCCGGGTATCCGCCGCGAGCAGGCGGTGGCGGCGCTCAACGTCGTGTATTCGCGGATGGTCATCCAGCATGAGAGGAACCGCCGGCCTGAACCGGTGGCCCTCTTCCGCGTCGGCTACTTTCCCATCCTGCAAACGATGTTGAATCAGCTCATGGCGGCCTTGGCCATTGTGGTCGGTCTCCTGTTGCTGATCGCATGCGCCAACGTGGCCAACCTGCTCCTGGCGCGCGCGGCTTCCAGGCAGCATGAAATCGGCATGAGGCTCGCGATCGGGGCCAGCCGGGCGAGGATCGTGCGCCAGTTGCTCAGTGAGAGCGTCCTGCTCGCCACCGCCGGTGCGGCGCTTGGATTCCTGCTGGCGGTTCCCGGCACCGCCGCCCTGGCCCGGGTGCAGCCGCCCCTGGGGATCCCGATGCGGTTCGATTTTTCGCCGGATCTTCGCGTGCTCGCCTTCACCACGGCGCTGGCGGTGCTCACCGGCATCCTGTTCGGGCTGGCGCCCGCATTGACCGCCACTCGCGGCAGCCTCATGTGCGCCATTCGGCGGACCGGATGGGGTGGCGGCGGGTTCCGCCACAGCCGCCTTGCCAGCACTCTGGTAGGCGTGCAGGTGGCGCTGTCGCTGGTCCTGTTGACAGCCGCCGGGCTCTTCCTGCGCAGCCTGCAGAATGCCGCCTCCATCGACGTCGGAATGAAGGGCCAGGGCGCGCTCATGATGGCGATCGACCCCAAGGGCCAAGGCTACACGCCGGACAAGGCGAAGCGGTTCTTTCTCGGGCTGCAGCAGCGTGTCGAGGCGATTCCGGGCGTCGAGGCGATGGGCTACGTGGACCTGCCACCGCTAAGCCTGGCCGTCAGTAATGCCGACTTTCTGGACGCAGACCGGGCCACCGGCCAGCGCGTCTCCGGCGACACATTCCATGTTGGTGCGCACTACTTCGCCGCCAGCGGCATCTCCCTGCTGCGCGGGCGGGATTTCGATGCGCAGCGCGATGACAGGGCGGCCGTGGCAATCATCAATCAGGCATTGGCCAAGCGGCTGTTCGACACGGAGAATCCGATCGGCCGCCACATCCGGGTAGGGGATGAGCCGGGGAGCAAGAACGTGTACGAGGTGATAGGCCTGGTGCGCAATGCCAAGGCGGAGACGCTCGGGGAAGGGGAGGTGGCCTGCATGTTCCAGTACTTCTCGGACTTCGACGGGGCGCAAACCATTTTTGGAGTAACCATGATGGTGCGCACCAGCGGCGACCCTCTACGCATGCTGAACGCCGTGCGGCAGCAGGTCGACGCACTCGATCGCGACCTGCCGCTGTTTAACGTGGAAACGCTCGCCCATCACATCGACGAGGCCCTGCTGCTCCCGCGGGTCTCGGGTGCACTCTTCGGCGTGTTTGGCTCGGTTGGACTGCTGCTCGCCGCCGTCGGCCTTTATGGCGTGGTGAACTACTCGGTCCGCACGCGCACGCGGGAAATCGGCATTCGCATGGCGCTGGGCGCCCGGCCGTTCACGGTGGGCGGAGCGATTCTGCGGCAGGGTTTGGGACTGGTGGGGGCCGGCTTGGTGATCGGCCTGGCGGCGGCCTTCGCACTGAGCCGTTTCACGGCCAGCCTGCTTTACGGGGTCGTGCCCACGGATCCGGTGACCTTCCTGGGGGTCCCGGCCATCCTGGTCGTGGCGTCTCTGGCGGCCGTCCTTCTTCCCGCGCGCCGCGCTTGCCGGATCGAACCCATGGTGGCCCTGCGGGAGGAATGAGAGTCCGGAGCTACTCCAGTTTCAGCGGTGCGTCCGGTTTCGCGAGACCCGCCGCTTTATATTCGGATTTGATGTCGTCTATGTTGCGAAAAAGGGCGGATTAAGATGAGCCTTCCTATTCGCGGCCGTTCGGCAACCCTCGCGCGGTTGCTGGTATTTGCCCTGGCGCTGGAAGCATTTTCGGCGCCTTACCAGTATCAAGCCGATCCCAGCCCAAGACCAGGCGCTTCAAATTCAAGTTCCTCCAAGCCTGCCTTGCAGCGAATGCTCGAGAATCCACGGCCGCTTGGTGCAGTCATGCCTAGCTCGCTCTTCGCACAGGTGGCCGTGGGCGGAGGGTTCAGCACCGTTTTCACTTTTCTCAACACGGGCGGTTCCACGCTGACGGGCACTCTGATCCTCACTGCGGCGGATGGATCCCCCATGAGGGTGAATCTCGCTTCCGGCAATCCGGGCTCTGATGCTGTCAGAACCGGCGCATCAAATCTCGCAATCGGCTCTTCGCTGCCGATAACCATCCCGCCTGGTGGTACCGAGTTCATTGTCGCATCCACGGTGAATCCCGGCGATCCAGCCCGGACCGGGTGGGCTCGCGTGGAAAGCTATGGCGGGTCTTTGGGAAGCGTAGCCACATTTCAGCAGATCGATGCCCAGGGCATGTTGAGCAACAGCGCAGGAGTCACTTCCGCTGACGCAGTGCAAGCAGCCACCATTCCGGTCGATGATGATCGGAGCCGGAATCGATACACTGGCTATGCAATCGCCAACCCTGGCACTGAGAGTATCTCTATCAAAGGAGCTCTTTTTGATGGCGACCTTAACGTTCCCGTTAACAACTTTGCCTTAGCGCTCGGCCCGGGGCAGCAGCTTGCCAAGTTCTTCTTCGAGAGCACAGCGGTGCCGGAAAAGTTCAAGGGTTCGGTAGTCCTCACCGAACAAGGCGGAAAGAAGTTTTCCGTGGTTGCTCTGGTTCAGAATTGGGGTTTATATACCACTATCCCTGTAATTCCTACGCTGCCCGCCGCCAAATCCTCCCTGGCTTTGACCAACGGCACACTAGTCGATGGCACAGGAGCCGGTCCCCTGCGAAATGCGGTCATTCTAATCAATGACGACCGCATTGATGGGGTGGGGACTCTCGACAAAGTGAAGATCCCCCCGAACGCACGAATCATCGATGTTCGCGGGGCAACAATTTTGCCCGGCTTTTTAAATACCCATGTTCATAGCGCTTTTTCCGAGAGTAATCTCCAGGCATGGGCTCAAGCGGGAGTTACCACAGTGCGTGATATGGGTTTCCAGGCGGAACACATGTGGTGGCCCATGTCCTTCCGCGATCAGCACATGCAGTCTCCGCGCTTTGCTCGCATCGTCACGGTGGGCGTACCGATTTCGACCCCGGGAGGTTACCCGCTGGAAAACGGGAATACCACGGTTCTCACGGCTGCCTCGCCTGAGGAGGCGCGGGCCGGGACGAATCTGATTTTGGACCATGGAGCCGACCTCATCAAAGTGTCCCTGGAATCCGGATTGATCATCAAAGGCATACCTGATCTCCCTATTTTCAACAAGGAAGAGTCAACGGCCATTGTTGACGTGGCACACCGGCGTGGAGTACCCGTAAGCGTTCATGTGACCGCAGTAATGGACCTGGCGAAGGCCGTCGACTATGGATTTGACCAAATCGCCCACATGGTTGCCGATGAATTAGAAGACGAGCAGTTGACTGCCCGGATGGTTGCCCGCGACATCTATTGGATTCCCACTCTTGAACTGTGGTCTTTTTACAATCTTGCTCCGGTGGCGGTTGCTAATCTGCGTCGTTTTGTATCCGCAGGGGGGATGGTTGCACTCGGCACTGATTTTTCAGGAGCTCCCAAGCCCTTTCAGCTCGGAATGCCCATGCGGGAAATGGAGCTGATGCAGGAAGCGGGAATGACGCCCTTGCAGATTATTGTTGCCGCCACGAGGAACGCGGCTCACGTGTGCAATCTCGATCGTACTCTGGGCAGCTTGGAACGGGGCAAAGTGGCGGATGTGCTGGTGGTGAACGGCGATCCACTGCAAGATATCCACGTCCTTGCCAATGTCCGACTAGTTGTGAGAAGCGGCACTATCATCAGAGACACGGGAAATTAAACACAACTTTGAGGAGCACCTCGTGTGCAAGGAGAATCGTTCAAGCCCGGCATCGATGTGTCCCAGGCAACTGTTGCCCGCGATCCACCCGCCCGAGGCGATCCGCTACAGCGGCCGTTGACGCAGGACCGCCTCGCTGCCAATGTCCGCTCCAGCTTGGGTCTCAATCTGCCGCAGTTCTATCCGCAGGCGAACTCACTCAATCTGATACCGAACGCCACTTTCGGCGGCGTTCCAGGGAGCCCGGCCCAACTCCTAGTGGAGGGACGCTTCCCGTTCTTCGGGACCAACAATATCTGGAACTATTCGGATAACCTCTCCAAGGTCACCGGCGGCACCGGCAACGGTCTCGACAGCCGCGTGGTGGTGGTTGACGTGGTAAACAAGCCGGGTCCGAACGGCGAAGTGTTCAATGTGAACGCAATCAAGCCGCCGACGGCCGCCAATTGAAACGCGCTACCGCCTTGTCAGTAGAGGCTCTTTTCATTCAGATGTTTTGAGCAAAGATTGGCCGGTCAAGGCGACACACAGCGGGAATCCGAGCGTGGCGTGCGAATTCCTTTATCATGAATGTTCTCCGGCAAGATGACTGTCTTAGCCTTGACGCTTCATGAGGGCGTGCCAGAAGCCCCGTGCCTCCCCCTCTTCCTCCATAAGTTCCAGTATCTCGAATTCGCGTCCGAACAGCCCGGAGATTTCCTGCGGCGCGAAACACCTCCGGTAGGCGCCGTGGGCGATGTGCCATGACCGTCTCCCGGCACGGAAAAAGCGGAACCTGGGGCTGAATACGGAAAGAATATAGAGGCCGCGCGGCTTCAATACCCTCAGCACTTCGGCCTTGTAGGCCTGCCAGTCGGACTTTCTCTGATGGTGCAGGCAACCGTAATCAAGGACCACATCGAAGGCGGAACCTGGAAACGGCAGAGAATAGACGTTTGCCTCGAGGAACCGGATTCCTGCCACATGGTTTCTCCGCGCAAGACAACGCGCTCTGTTCAGCGCCATCGGCTCGAGATCGATGCCGGTTACCTTGAATCCGAGGCCTCGCGCTGCAAAGCAGTGGCGGCCCTCGCCGCAGCCTGCATCCAGCAGCGTGCCCCCTGGGACCTGCATTCTCGCCCGCTCTAGAAAAGCGACGGCGCAGGGGCTGGGACCCTCGGTCCCCCACCCGAGGACACCGGTCCGATAGGCCTCACGGAAATAATTGCGATTTGCCTCCTCTGCCGACAGCACAAAACCTCGGGGGGCGTGCTCCTGCGATGGTAGGGTCAAAAAACTCAGCCAAGGTGCGCACAGCCGGGCTTGACCTAAATGCAATGACTCTCAGCCTCTACTTACCGATTTTCGCTCCGATCACCTCTCCCGAAACGATAATCTCCACGCGCCGGTTCTTCTGCCGTCCATTCGCCGTGCTGTTGTCCGCCACTGGCATGGTCTTGCCAAACCCCCTCGCCGTGATGTTGCCTTCAGCCAAACCCTGTTGGATCAGATAATCGCGAGTGGTGCCCGCCCGTTGTTCCGAGAGCTTCTGGTTGAATTCGTCGCTGCCGGTACTGTCCGTATGCCCCTCCACTTGCAGTACCAATCCCGGGTGAGCCAGCACTATGCCGGAAAGGCGAGCCAGTTTTTCGCGAGTTGCGGGATGAAGATCATACTTGCCAGTATCGAACAAAACATCCGCCATCGTGACCACCAACCCTCGCGCCGTGTCGCGCGTCTCCAAGATGCGATTGAATTGCTCCAGCAAGCGAGCGCGGAGCTCCTGCTTCTCGCGCTCGGTTCTCTCCGCCTCCTGGCGGGCCCGTTCCGCCTCGGCCTTGGCGGCCTCTTCCTTGGCCCTAAGAGCGTCCTGCTCTGCCTCGGCTTTGGCCGCTGCAGCGTCTGCTTCGGCTTTGGCTTTGGCCGCTGCAGAATCTGCTTCGGCCTTGGCTTTGGCCGCTGCAGAATCTGCTTCGGCTTTGGCTTTTATCGCCGCCGCCTCTGCCTCTGCTTTTATCTGCGCTTCCCGTGCCGCCGCCAATTCAGCCTGGCGGCCGGCCTCTTCGGCGGCTTTCCGCTTGGCTTCAGCAGCTTCCGCCGCGGCCTTGGCTTCCGCCGCGGCCTTGGCTTTGGCCGCCGCGGCCTCTCGCTCCTGCGCTATCCGCACCTCCTCCTGCCGTTCGACCGCCAGCGCTCGAGCATCTTCCGAGAATTGGACCGCCTCCCGAGCCCTCGAAATGACCTCCTTCTTGTTCGCCTTATTGGCCAATGCATTTTCTGCCATCTTCAGGCTGGTTTCGGCTTTAGCAAGAATCTCAGCGGCATACTGCTCGGCCCGGCGTGTTTTAGCGATTTCCACCGCGTTGCGGGCTTCATACATCTCCAGGGGGACTTTCTTTAGATCCGGTGACAGCGCCAGAGGGTTTTCCATCTTCTGGTACTGGCCCCGCTTCATCAGCTTGTAATCGTTGACCTCGAAAATCTTCCCTTTCGTTTCTTTGCGCACCTCATTCTCCAGAGCTACCAGTTCGCTGGGCTGGCGCACCGAAAAGTAGGGCTCGGCCGTGACAATCAGTGAAAACGTCTGCAATTGCGTGGTGGCCTGCAGCTTGCCCTGTCCATTCTTGTTGATCAGAAGTTCCCCTATATTGCTGGTGCGTCCATCCGGAGATACGACCCACAGCACATAAGTCAGAAACTCCGTGCCCAATTTCGAGGGCTGCTCCAAGCCCATGATTTTAACCTCAATGTTGGTTATGCCCTTTTGGGCCTCGACTTTGGCTTCCCCATTGGCTTGAGGCATCAAGCTTGTACCCTTCAGGTCGACTTTGGTCGAACCACCCCCAACCTGATAACCAATAGCCTTCGTAGACTGGCTGATGAGGATCGAGGCCGGTGCACTCTGCTGCGATTGGGCTGCAGCGATTCCTACTGATATACAGAACACCGCAAGGGTCAGCATTGTTATGCCAACACGTTTCATGGTCTACTCCTTTCAATAGATTGTTCTGCAAAGGTGATTGAGTCCCTTTTGCGGATTTTGACCAGCCGGAAAGATATACCCGTCTTCAGCTCCTTCCAACGAGTTGCCAATATAGCTCACCAGAAACTCATCAGTAAATTACAAATCCGGCGATTGGACTTTACCAGACGACCACCACCGGATCCAGTGGGGCTAAAATATTCAGCCCAGCTGCATTTTGCGGTAGCGATTGAGATTGGACGTAGCTGCAAAATTCCTTTCTCGGCTGTAATGGACACCCGACTGTTGAATCCCGATGCTGTTGCTTTTCAATCACACTGCATCCGGAGTCCTATGAACACTTCTGCTGTCCGGCGCGACTTGTGAGTGCAGTGGGGTCGCATCTGTAGAATGAAGTTTCTAGATTAGAGACTCATCCGCAGGTCGATGCCTGCCGCAGTTGAGGGACGCGTTCAGCTTAGGGCTCGCGCAAGAATTAATTGGCATTTTGGCGCGAGCGCCGGGTGGGCAGATGCGAGGCGCCGCGACGCAGGCGATGTCGGTGTACATCGTCGAGGAGCGGCAACGAAGCAGATGCCC
>Ga0315277_10013415_pt1 | contig 10210 bp, 8 predicted proteins | sample YL17G05_15_MG_FD_203695 | JGI IMG/M metagenome (GOLD analysis project Ga0315277, IMG submission 203695) | Sediment microbial communities from Yellowstone Lake, YNP, Wyoming, USA - YL17G05_15 | ecosystem: Environmental > Aquatic > Freshwater > Lake > Sediment | place: USA: Wyoming | collected...
CTTTTTTGTTGTGCCAGGGGCTGTCGACTGCGCCCTTTCGTGGGAGGACCAGGCAATGCGCAGGCCACAGTCTACCGGGGCAGCCTGGACCGCCGTGGCGCTCTTCGCCGGCCTCTCGCTGCCGAGCCGCCGACCGGAGCTTCCGTGAGCGATGTGGAGCGCTCGATCCGGCTTCTCCGCCTGCTGGCCGAGGAGGCTGGCTGCGACCATGTGGCGTCGGATCTGGAGGCACTGGAGCGGCGTGGGCGAGAGGGGCGCTTCCACGTAGCTGTGGTTGGGCAGCCTGAGCGCGGGAAGTCCGCTCTGCTCAATGCGCTGGTCGGATCGCCGCTACTTCCTGTCGGCATAGCGGTTCTGTGAGCGGCGACTCCGCGCTCGCCGGCCGCTCGCCAGCCTTGCCTGAGTTCCATCGAGCCGCCACGGCGCCGACGGCCGGGCTCAACGGTTCGCACGCGCTTCATGTGTTCTCCACGTTCCAGCACGTGGACGGTCTCCTCGCTTCTATCGAGAAGCTGGCCCGGTCCGACCTGTCTCCTCTGGCACCCGAACGCCCCGACGTGGCGCCGGACGAGGCGCGCTTGCTCCTCGCCTCCGTCGCCGCCGCGCGGCGCCGCATGCTCGAGGCGCTGGACCGGCTGGGCATCGTACGCCCGGAGCCAAGCGTCTCCGCGCGATGGGGCATCCAGACGGCGTTCCTATTCGCCGAGGTATCGCTGTCCGACCTCGATGCAGCCGGGCTCCGGGGCTATGGCGCGGCGAGCCCTGCGGCTGCTCGCGAGCTCGAGGCGCTCGCCTCCGATCTGACGGTCCTGATGCGCCAGGGCGCGGCGATCGTGCGGGAGGTGGAGCAGGGTGGGCTGAAGGCACGTGTCGCGTCCCTCGAGGGCAATGCGGGAGAGGTGCTCCGCGCGCTGGAGCGACTGAGCACCGAGCACGGGTTGGTGGAACTGCGCTCGTTGATCGCGGCGGCCGCCGAGCGCGCAGTCGCGACCACGTTCGACGTAGGCGTCTTCGGCCGGGTGAGCACCGGCAAGTCGTCGCTGATCAATGCGCTGGCCGGCACGCCGGTCCTGCCGGTCGACGCCACGCCCGCCACCGCCGTACCGCTGCGGGTTCGCCGAGGGCCCCTTGGCGGCGAGATCCAATTCCTCGACGACAGCCACCGCAGTCTCGCCGTCGCGGAGATGGCGGAGTTCGCCACGGAGCGGGGCAACCCGGAGAACCGGCGCGGCGTGCGCGCGATCGAGATCCAGGCGCCGACCGTTCCGGAGGGCCTGCGTTTCCTCGACACGCCCGGAGTGGGGTCCCTCACCACTAGCGGGCCTGCGCAGGCGTTCGCCTGGCTTCCGCGCTGCGATCTCGGGTTGGTCCTCATCGCCGCCGGAGGCCCGGTTGGCCCCGACGACGTGGCGCTCGTGGCCGGGCTGACGCACGCGGGGATCGTCTGCCGGGTGCTGCTGAGCAAGTGCGACCTGCTATCCGCGGATGAGCGCGACCGCACCGGCGCATACGTGGCTCGGGAGCTGGCCATCGCCCTCGGCCCCGCGTTCCTGCCAGAGATCCACTCGGTGTCGACCCTCGCGGCGTATCGGCCTCAACTCGAGGCCCTGCAGCAGGCCGTGCTGGAGCCCCTCGGAGCGGACCACATCCGTGCCGCCGAACAGGCACTGCGCGCCCGCCTGCACCGCCTGGTGGCGGCCACCGCAGCCGCTCTGGAGGGCCGGCGGCTTGCGCCAAGCCACGATCAACTCCTGCTCCTCCACTCGGCGCGCGTCGCGGCGGCCGAGCGCATCGAGCAGGAGACCGAGCAACTCGCCGGCGCATCGGAGCGCGTCATCGAGAACGCCGCCGACATCCTAGCGACTGCGTGGGCGCGTCGAGAGCCTGCAGACGCCCAAGTTCGGGCGGTGCTCCAGCAGGCCGCAGGCAGGGCACTCGCCGCCGTCCGCGAGGCTGCCGACTCAGTGCGAACGCGCTCGTCCGCTGACACGGGAGAGCACCGGATCCCACCGCTCTTCGACCCCGACTTCCTGGGCGCACTTCCCGACCTGGCGGCGCCCCGCCTGGGTGGCCGGCTGGCGGGACGCATGCTCGCGGGCCGTCGTCTGGAGCCCGTCGCCCAGCAGTTCCGCGCTGCGCTCAACCGGTATGCGAGCCGACTCCGCGCGTGGGGCCTCGCCCGGTTGGGCGAGAGCGCGACCGCGCTGTGGTCCGACGAGCAACCGGCGGAGTCGCCCGAGCACGGCGTGCTGACCGAGTTGGACGCGCTGATCGAGCGAGCCCCAACAGACGAGGCGCGTCGCTGAAGCTGCCAGCGAGGGCCCGCCACGCCGAGCTGCTGCGCGAGCTCGCGGAGTCCGGCTGCCCTGCGTGCCGGCGCGGCGCGCATACCGAGAACCGGTACGAGTTCGGTTTTGTGTACGAGCACCACGGCGATTCGCACACGCTCGCGCATCTCCGCGCATCCGTCGGCTTCTGCGCGGCGCACACCAGGCGCCTGCTGCAGCGGCTCGAAGCGCAATGGGTGATGCCTCTGGTCTACAGCGAGGTCGTGCAGGCCGCGCGGGAAGGCCTCGCGCCGCACGCACCCGGTCCCACGGCCCGGCCGTGCCCGATGTGCGAATCGCGCAATCGCGTCGAGGCGGCATTCGTCCGCGCCCTGGTCGCGGCCCTGCGCGACGCTCGGGTCGCGGAGGCGTACGGCGCGAGCGACGGCCTGTGCTTCCCGCATCTTCTCGAGGCGCTCCGCGAAAGGAACGACGCTGCGACCGTGACGCTGGTAGGCACTTTCCGCGGGCGCCTGGACCCGGCGATCGACCCACAGCAGTTGCTCGACCGCTTGGCGGGCCGGGACGGCGACCGAGCCGCCCGCCACCGCGAACGACTCCGCCTGCAGCGCCTGGCCGCGGCCGACCCCGCGGGCGCCGCTTCCGACGTCCTGCAGAGGCTGCGGGGTCGCCTGCAGGCGGACGCCTGCCCCGTCTGCCTCGCCAGCGCCCTCGCGGAAACGCGGTACCTCTCCTGGCTTGCGACCGAATTCGGCACGAGCGCGTCGAGCCTGGCCGGTGAGGGGTTCTGGCTGTGCCCGGGCCACCTCCACGACCTCGTGGAAGAGCACGCGAATGCCGGGGCGGGGGTCGCTCTCCATCAGCAGCGTTTCGTGAACGCAGATCTGGCACGGCTCAACGCGAGGCTGCAGGCGCTTCCAGCGCCGACGCTGGCGGCGCGGGTGCAATCCGTCGGGGCCCTGTTGCAGAGCGACGGGAGGCACGCCCTCTCCCGGTGGGCTCTCGTGCGTCGCGCCGCCGCAGGGCTCGTCGCGCGCCGGGGACGGGCCCTTGCTGCGTCACTCGCCCCGCTCACCCACCCCCGCCGCTGCGGCGCGTGCCACGCCTGGGCGACCGCCGAGGACCGGGAGCTCGCGTTGCTCGTCGCGGCCGTCCAGGATGTGCCTACGGCGCGGGTCTACGCGGATTCCCACGGGATGTGTCTGCGCCACGCGCATCAGCTCTCCGCGGACGACCGGGCTGGCCCCTTGGTCGCGGTGCTGCGTGCACGCCTCGCGGTGCTGAGCTGGGAGCTGGGGGAGGTCCGGCGGAAGTCCAGTTGGTCGGAGCGCTGGAATCGTGGAGGCCCCGAGGCAGACGCCTGGCTGCGCGCGCCCGGCTACCTGGACGGCCGTGTCTTCCTGGGCGGCCCGGCTCCTGGCCGACCGGTGCTCTCGTGAGCGGCGGATTGCCTGGCCTCGCCGGCACCCCGCGGGCGAGCACCCCGTGAAGGAAGGCAGCGTCCGCAATGCGTGAGCGAGCAGGTGTCTTGCGCGGCATCGACGTGGCCATCCCCGGACGAAGGCGAGCGCTTCGGATCAGCCGCGTCGGTCTCGACTTCAACGGGACACTCGCCGTCGACGGCAAGCTGGTCCGCGGTGTCGCATCGCGGATCAAGCGGCTCGCGACGACGCTCGAAGTCGTCGTGATAACGGCCGACACGTTCGGATCCGCGCGCCGTGCCCTCGACGGCCTCCCCGTCACCATCCACGTCGTGCGGGGAGGCGCCGAGAAGCGCCGCCTCGTCGAGACGTTCGGCCGTGCGGGTGTGGCCGCGGTCGGCAACGGCGCCAACGACGTGCCGATGTTCGAGGCGGCGGCGCTCGGTGTCGCCGTGTGCGGCGTCGAGGGGACGGCGGTCGAACTCCTGCGAGTCGCAACGGTCCTGGTGCACGATGTCAACGACGCCCTTGACCTCCTGCTGCGTCCCACGCGTCTGCGTGCGACCCTGAGGCGATGATGGGCGGGCCAGGTACCCCCAGGCGAGCTGCGCGATGGCTCACCACCTCCGTGGTCGGCTTCGGCCTGGCGAGCTTCCTATCCGACGCTGGCCACGAGGCCGCCACATCGGTGCTGCCCGCGCTGGTGGCGCTCCTCGGTTCGGCGCCCGCCGCCCTCGGCATCATCGAAGGCGTGTCGGACGGGATGGCGACCGTGGCCAAGCTCCTGGGCGGTTGGTGGGCGGACCGGCCCCGCCTGCGCAAGCCGCTCGCCGTCGGCGGCTACTTCGTGACTGGTGTGTCGGTCGGCATCTTCGCTCTGGCCTCGAGTTGGCTCCACATCGTGGCGGCTCGCAGCATCGGCTGGTTCGCCCGAGGTGTGCGCGGGCCGGTGCGCGACGCGATGCTCGCCGACGCCGTGCCCGCGGAGGCGGTGGGACGGGCCTTCGGGTTCCATCGGGCGATGGACACCGCCGGCGCCGTGGTGGGACCGTTGCTCGCTCTGGCGCTCGTCGCCGTCGTGCCCTTGCGGCAGGTCTTCCTCTGGGCAGTTGTCCCGGGAGTCCTCGCGTCCGTGGCGTTCGCCGTGCTGGTCAGGCCACCAGCGCCGCGACCCGTGCCAGCGCGGCCGTTTGGCGCCAGCCTGCGATCGTTGCCCGCGGCGTACCGGCGGTACCTCGCCGCAGTGTTCCTCTTCGGGGCCGGTGACTTCGCGCGCACCCTGCTCATCCTGCGCGCCACCCAACTCCTCGCGCCCATCGGGGGGATGCCGAAGGCGATGGCCACGGCGCTCGCTCTCTACGCCGGACACAACATCCTCTGTGCCTCAGCTTCCTATCCTATCGGTCGGCTCGCCGATCGGGCCAGCCCTCGCGCCCTGCTGGTGGTGGGGTATTCACTTGGCACCGCGACGGCCGTGCTCGCCGCGGCGGCCACACCGTCGCTCTGGGCGCTGGTCGCGCTCTTCGCCTGCGCCGGGCTGACCGTTGCCTTTGAGGACACGCTCGAAGGGACGATCGTCGCGCGCGAGGTTCCGGCGGAGGTGCGGGGAACCGCCTACGGTGCGCTGGCGGCGACCAACGGCGTCGGTGACCTCGTCTCGAGCTCGCTGGTCGGGATCCTGTGGGCCGCGACAGGGGCCGGCGTCGCGTTCGGCGCGGCAGCGGCGCTCTGCTTGGCTGGAACGATAGTCCTGGCTACGGCGCGACGACGCGCTCGGTGAGGCGCCCACCGCGGGTACCGCTGCGCCCGAGGATTGCCATCAGCCGACGACTTCCACCGTTTCCGTGACGACCAGGCGATGCCCAGCCATCTCTCGGACCAGCGCCAACACCCCTGCCACCTTCTCAGGCGTGTCGATGAACTGGATCACCAGCGGTAGCTTGCCGCCGGCATCCACCAGCGAGGTCGTCTCCACCTGGCCGCGAGACGTGAAGCCGGCCACGGCGCGGAGCACAGTGCCGCCGGCGATCCCCTGTTTGTGGAGGGCCCGCAGCACCTCGAGGTGGAGCGGGCGGCGTTTCCACTCGTCCGCCTCGTTGATGTACACCGAGACCCGCACGGCTGGTCCGGTCACGTCACACCATCCTAGCCAGAACGACGCCCGTCAGCATGGCCACCAGGCACACCACGTTGTTCGCCGCGAAATTCGCAACGGCGAGGCCCACGTGCCCCTGTTCGAAGAGCGCGAAGGTCTCGAAAGTATAGCTTGAGAAGGTGGTGTATGAGCTGCAGAAGCCCACCGCCAGGAGCAGGCGCCACCGCGGATCGGCCAGCACTCGCTCGGCCGTCCACGCGAGGATGAAGCCGAGAAGGAGGCTGCCCGTGACGTTGACGACCAGGGTGCCATAGGGCAGCGACGCCGACACGTACTTCGCCACCCCGCGACTTACCGCGTACCGCGTGTTCGCTCCTGCCGCTGCCCCGAGGGCAATCCAGAACACGTCGCTCATGGGATGCGACTAACAGATAGCGCGGCCGCGTCGGTGACGCAAACACCCCGACTCCACGTCGGCAGCGGGCTCAGGCTCCGCGCCTCCGGTGGACGAACCGGTCCGCTCGCAGGCAGTCTCCGCCGATGTCGCGCGGCGTTTACCGCCCCCGCACCGCCTCCAGCGCCGACATCCGCCGCGCGCCGGGGTAAGGCACGCCCTCGCCCTTGACCGCCATCCAGATCACCCGGCTGAACGCGTCGTCGTCGATGGCGTCGGCGCGGGACAGGTCGAAGCGCCGCGACTCCATCGCGGCCCGCGTGCGCGGCGGATTGACCTGGTCGAGCGGCTGCGAGGGGACGAGCGCCGTGTACGGCGTGAGGTCGGCGGTGGCGTTCCAGATCTCGCGGAGCGGCCGCCCGTAGTGATCGAACTGCGACAGCGAGGGGAGCCCCAGGATCTCCTCGATCGTCCGTAGCACGTCCGTGGTGTTGACGAAACGATGCGACAGTCCCCCGCAGTTGTACGCCGAGACGACGAGAAGCAGCGACCGGTGAGAGTCCACGTGGTCGGGGCCGTTCTGCGCATCGTCCTCCAGGACGAAGACCACGGTGTTGGCCCAGAACGGGCTGCGCGTGAGCGCCTCGATCATCCGCCCCAGGGCGAGATCGTTGTCCGCCACCATTGTGCGCGGCGTGTGCTGGCCCGCGGCCCCGCCGGACGTGTGGTCGCGCGGCAGGCGGATTGTCTGGAGCGCCGGCATCTGTCCTGCGCTCACCCACCGCTCCAGCTGCGCCAGCCAGATGTCGGCGCGCCGCTGGTCGGGGATGGTCATGTCGAAGGAGGGGAAGGACTCGTCGGTGTTCGCCACCAGGAACGGCTTGGCGCCGCGGTAGCGCCGGGTCTCGCGCGGGCCCTCCTCGACGACGAACTCCCCGAAGTTCCGGTAGGTGATCCCCGCCCGCTCGGCCAGGTCCCACAGGTAGCCGCTCGCCGGCTCCGCGACGTCCTCCTCGGGAACGACCTCCCGATTCGTGCCCTCGTAGTCGTATGAGCGGCCGTCACCGGCGTAGTTGGCCGGCACCGTCTTCTGCGTGTAGTCGGTCGCATACGCACCCACCGACCAGTTGTGCCCGTCGGGGCTTACCTCGGCGTTCACGAAGAAGCGGTCGAAGAGCCCGAACCGGTCGGCCAAGGCGTGCGCGTTCGGCGTGACATCGCGGCCGAAGAGGACGAGCGAGGTGTCGCCGTCGCCCTGCGGGAGGTCGCCGAGTACCTGGTCGTACGTGCGGTTCTCACGGATGATGTAGAGGACGTGCGTGAACGGCGGATAGCCTCGCCCGCGCGCGGGGGAAGCGGTCCAGCCGTTCGCCCGTGCCACGCGCTGCGAGAATGCCGCCAGCTCCGTGCCGCCCGCGCGCGCCGCCGGGACGATGCTGAGCGTCCCCGACAGCTGCCCCAGCGTGTAGGCGGTGGGCGCATGGCGCCGCCCGCCAGGCACGGGGCCGTCGGGATTGGGGCCCGCACGGGCACCCTTGCCGTTCACCACGTACAGCGTATCGCCGCACGCCAGCACCGCCGTCGGGAACCACCCCATGGGGATACGGCCAGCGAGGCGGTCATCGCCGCGCGCGGCAGGGGTGTCGGCTGTCGCGGCCGAGAGGTCGAAGACCGCCACGGCGTTGGCATCGGCTTCGGCGGCGAAGAGTCGGGTGCCATCGGGGGAGAGGGCGAGCGCGTTCGGGGTTGCGCCCTCGCCCGGCCCGGCGGGCGGCGGATCGAGGAGCGTGGCCACGACGCGCCGAGCCCGGGTGTCGATCACCGTCACCCGGTCGGTGGATCCAGAAGCGACGAAGAGACGCGAGCCGGTGGGCGAGAGAAGCAGGGCGGACGGGTGACGGCCGGCGGCGACCGCCGGAAGCGCGCTCAGGCGGCCGTTGACGCCTCGCTGGAAGACCGAGACCGTGTTCGCGTTCCAGTTGGAGACGAACACCGTGCCCTCGGGCGCGACCGCTACGCCGTACGGGTAGCGGCCCGTCGCAAGCCGCTGGACAACGCGAGCGCTCGTGAGGTCCACCACCGCCAGCGAATCGCCGAGGTTCTCCGCCACGTACAACCAACGGCCATCCGCGCTCGGCGCGAGGCCGGACGGATAGCGCGTGCCGTCGCTGTCGGGCGAGGTGGCTTGCAGGACGAGGCTGTCGGCGAGGATCGCGCTGTCGCCCGTCCAGCGATACCGGTAGACGAGGTCGCGGTTGCCGCCGGAGGCGTAGAGCGTGTTTCCGTCCGGCGAGAAGGCCAGGCCGAGGAACGCCGCTGGCTGCAGGACCGTTTGCCGCACGTCCCCTGTGCGGTCCACGACCTGGATGCCCTGCTGGCGGTGGCCGTTCATCAACAGAACGAGCCGCTGGCCACCCGGGGCCGCCACCATCGCGAGCGGCATCGGGCCCACCGGCAGGACCACACCGGCGGGATCGAGAGTCTGGCCGGTGGCGAGGCGGCGCCCCTCGGCGCCCGGGCCGGGGCTGCTCGAGGGCGCAGGTTGGCAGGCGGCGAGGGCCGCGAGCACGACAACGGAAACGACATGGGTCTTCATAGGGGAGAGTGTACCCGCTTTGACTTGATCTCGCGAAGCTAGGGCGTACCGCCTGCGGCGGCAATGCGGGGCGGGGAGGGAGTGAGACGTCGGAGGTTCTGACGCCTCACCCTCCACTGTGCAGCCTTCAAGGTTCGCCCGTATCTTGTGCCTATGGACCCCGCCCAGACCTACGACCTGTTGCGCCAGCTCACGACCCCCGTCGTCGCCATCACCTGCGCTCGCACCGGCCAACGCAACGGGATGATCACCGACGGCGCCATCCGCGCCTCGATCGTGCCCGACGTGCCGCGGCTGGTCGTGCAGATCCACAAGTGGCACCTCACCCACGAGATCGTGAGCGAGACGGGCCGGTTCGCGGTGCACCTGCTCCACGAGGGCCAGACGGATGTCGTGACGAAGCTCGGGTTCGCGAGCGGTCGCGACCGCGACAAGCTCGCCGAGGTGCCCAACCACGCGGGCGCCACGGGCTCGCCGATCCTCGACGACTGCTTCGCCTGGTTCGACTGCACCGTGCTCAACCGGATGGACGCCGGGTACTCCACCTTCTTCCTGGGCCAGGCGGCGGAGGTGGGCCGCGGGTCCGGCGACGCGGTGCTCGAGCCCGAGCACCTGCGCGAGACCCTACCCCCGGAGTTCCGGGAGCGTTACCTGCCGAATCTCGAGGCCGCCCAGGCGCTCGCGCGCCCGCTGGCGTGGCTCTTGACCCCGGCGGCGGGCTGAGAGCGACCGCCCGCCTCGCCACCGTCCCATCCCGCCTGCGGGGCGGTGCGGCGTCATTCACCGCGCCTGATCCTCATCGCCGGAGCCCGAAATGACACGCACCGCGACGATCGTCCTCCTCCTCGCGATCGCCACCTCCGCCGCTCCGGCCCGCGCCCAAGAACCGGCCCCCTTCACCGTCGGCGCCGTGACGGCGCGTGCCGGCGAGAAGGCATCCGGCTACATCGACATCCCGGCCGGCGTGGACTCAGCGATGCGCATCCCGGTCACCGTGGTCCGCGGCGCGCGGAGCGGGCCGACGCTCGCGCTCATCGCGGGCACGCACGGCTACGAGACGCAGCCGATCATCGCCCTGCAGCGCGTGCGCCGCGCACTCGACCCCGCGGCGCTGGCGGGCACCGTCGTCCTCGTCCACATCGCGAACCCGCCGTCGTACTTCGGTCGCACCATCTACTACAGCCCTGTGGACGGGAAGAACCTGAACCGCGTCTATCCCGGACGGGCGGACGGCACCGTCTCCGAGCGCATCGCGTTCGCCATCACGCATGAAGTGATCGAGAAGGCCGACTACATCGTGGACCTCCACGCCGGCGACGGGAACGAGTCGCTGCGGCCCTACGCCTACTGGACACCCCTGGGCCGCGATGCGCGGGTGGATTCCATCCAGCGCGAGATGATCCTCGCCTTCGGCCA
>Ga0315277_10013416_pt1 | contig 10209 bp, 8 predicted proteins | sample YL17G05_15_MG_FD_203695 | JGI IMG/M metagenome (GOLD analysis project Ga0315277, IMG submission 203695) | Sediment microbial communities from Yellowstone Lake, YNP, Wyoming, USA - YL17G05_15 | ecosystem: Environmental > Aquatic > Freshwater > Lake > Sediment | place: USA: Wyoming | collected...
GTAAACTCTCGCGGCGCCACCGCTTTCCGCAGCCGCCAGAAGGAACAGAATCAACGGATACGCCGTACCAAACGCGGTCATCGCAATGGCTCCTTTCCTACTTTGGTCTGAGAGCGGTACGCCCAGATGGCGCCGTCGGCCATGTGATGGAACTCCCCGCTCGTCCCGGCCGTCCCGTCGGAGAACGAACACTCATACAACCACGTGCCGAGTTGGTCGGGCATAAACCGCACCTTCCAGACATTGCTCGTCTGGCCGCCGCGCCCATCGCCGTCGTGGAGGCCCCAGAAGGAAAGGCGGCTCTGGTCGGGCCGGGTGAAGGCGCCGCGCAAGACAACGTCCGCGAACGGATTGGCGTACGGGTGGGCATTCGTGACGGCGGTCTCGAAACGTCCCCAGAGCGGCACGTTCGCAGGGTTATCCGCTTTGAGCGCCTGCAATTCGAAGGCAAACAGCCGGGCGTTCTTCAGGAAGAACTCCAACCTTACGGGCCTGCTTCCTAGAACAGACAACGGGCGCCGCCAGCGCACGGGCGCGGCCAGGACATCGCCATGGATCGCTTCACACGCGGTTTTGGTGAAGCCGGGAATCGGCAGACCGTCCGGCGCTAATACTTGCACTCGGACTTCCCCGGCTTGGGCATCCGCATTCAGTGTCATCGCCTCGGCGTTCAAGATCGCCAGCGGTGTTGTGAAGCTGCCGCCGGAGGAACCGGCTTCCCGCGCGACGTACCGATCCCGTTTCATTCTCACCAGCCCGATTTGTCGTTCTTCAAACCGGTTCACCTTGTGCCCGCGCTGATAGCCGCCATAGTACAGATAGACCTCGTCCCCGACCGCCACTTGTTCATCAATCCAGGCATGCGCATGGTCCCACGCGCCCCGTTGCGGGGATCGGTCGAAGAATTTCTCGCGGTCGCGCACCCAATGCTCGCCGTCGTGGCTCCACGCCAGTGTGGTGTAACCGATTCCGTAAGCGTCGGGCGGGTCGGGTGGCGAATCGGCCTTCAGATCGTCGCGCAAGACTTTCACCATGCCGATGAGCAGGTCGCCGCGCCTGAGGTACCCGTCCATGGCGTAGAACTGCGTTTCGCCTTAATCGAATTGGTCATCCGGTGTCAACACGAACCACGGTTCCGACCAGTCGAGCAGGTTCGGGCTGCTGCTTTGCTGCGTCACGCGTCGTTGGCCGGACCAGGACGGGCCGGTGATATAGCGGGAGATCGTGGCGACATATCGCTTCCGCAATGGGTCCCAGAAAAGACTGTTGATGTCGTGATTGTGCGCCAGAACAACGTCCGGCGACAAAACCTTCCAGTTCAGCCCGTCTGGCGAGGCGGCCACTCGGAGTCCACCGCCGTGGTACCAACCGAACTTGAACCTTTGCGTCGGGTTATCGTGCTCCAGGCCCTCGTCCAGCACGCTCACGCCAAATTGGATCGGAGCCGGGTCGGGCAGCACACGGTGCGGTCCGCAACCGTGCAGCGCCGGTGGCAACTAGCGCGACGCGGCAACGGGTGCGCTGGATGCAGAGTCCGAATTGAATCGGGCCATTTAGGCCTTGAACATTCGTGCACTGTGCAAGACTTGCGCAATCACATTTATAACGATGTGCAAGAAATCCACGATTCTTCAGCGGTCGCAGACCGTTAGATATTTCCGGGGAATTGACTTCTATCCACTTGCGTCCCGCAGATCAGGTGGCACGCGGATTGCCATGCTCTTTCTATTTGCGAGATGTCCTGAAAAAGGGGAAGAAACTGCTTGACACATACTGGTGTTCTAGTACGTTGCCAACCAGATGTTGATCCTCCCAGGAGGGTTTTTCGATGGGCGAACCGATTCCCACCCCCCGCGAGCTGGAAGCGCTGAAGGTCCTTTGGAAACTGGGCCACGCCACGGTTCGCGACGTGTATTGCCACCTCAAGCCGCAGGACAGCGACTTGGCCTACACAACCATTTTGAGTCTGATGCAGACCATGGAGAAGAAAGGGCTGGCAAGCCGAACCGGAGGCGGCCAGGGCAAAACGCATCAGTACGTTGCGGATGTCCGGGCCGACCATACGTTGCGCCGAGTCGCCCGAACGTTTCTCGACACTGTGTTCGATGGCGCTCTCGCGCAGTACGTGGTTCGGGCGCTCGAGGCGCGCAAACCCAAACTCGAGGAACTAGATGAGATTGAGGAAATGATTGCCAAGGCCAGGCAACGGGCCACCGAGCAAGGCAAGCAGGGAGGACGGCAATGAGTACCGGGAGTGAAGCGGTGCTGTACTGGCTTTGCGACGTGTATCTGACAGCGACGATTATCCTGGCGGCGGCCTGGCTTTGCCTTCGCCTTGTGCGTGAGCCGATCCGTCGCCTGACCGTGTCCTGGGCGACCGCCTCGGCCTTGGCGTTGGTAGTGCTGCTGATGTGCATCCCCGGTTGGCCGCGCGCACGGCTCGCCCAGCCGCAATTACAGCAGCAAGCCCCCGGACTCCACAAAGCCGCCGCATTTTCGGCACCCCTGAGCCAGAAGTATCTTAAGGCCAAACACCTGTGGGGCGATTCCGCACCTGCTAAAACCACGTTTCTTCCCCGAACGATCACGCCTGAGGCAGGCAGAGGGCGCACCTTCGCGACGACAATCCGGCAGGTTCTTCCGCCCCCAATGATTTCGCTTGCAGGAGCGGCCGCCCTGGTGCTGGCGTGGCTGGGACTCGGCGCCTTCGAGGCCTGGCGACTGGCTCGCCGAGCGGTCGAGGCACCCGCGTCGCTACAGGCCATTCTGCAAAGGGTCATTGGTCCCGGTTTCCGACCGCCCGCATTGCGGCTCAGCGATCAACTTATGCACCCCGCGTCATTGGGCGTATGGCGACCTGTGATCCTGCTGCCCAGGCGCCTCGGCGAGTGCTCTCGCGAATCGGAAGCCGAAGCCGCGATCACGCACGAATGGGCGCACATCCGGCGCGGCGATCTCTGGCTGCTCGCGTTGCTCCGATGGCTGATGATCCCGCTGGTTGCACATCCGCTCTACTGGTGGTTGCGCCGTGCGGTTCGCCTCGATCAGGAGATCCTGGCCGACGCCGACGCCGCGCGCCAAAGCGGCCCCACCGAGTATGCGGATATGCTGCTGCGCTGGTGTCGAGTTGGTGGACGGCCACCAAAAGCCGCCGCCGTTCTTTCCATCGCCTCGCGACCAAGCCAGCTCAAGAAACGGATCAAGATGCTGCTCGACTCACCGCTTCTCGTGAAAGCCTCTTGCGCCCGCCGATGGCGGCTGTGTACGTGGGGACTTGCCGTCTTCGCGGCGGCGGGTCTCTCTTCCCTGACCTTGCGCCCGCCCGGCGCAGCCGAGAATCCTCCTGCCGGCGAAAGGAAGGGAACGCCCGCCGCAGACCGAGACCGACTGATTGCGGCCGTTGCCTCCGGCAACCTCTACCCGATCCCGGATTTGGTTCGGCGGATCGCGGAGCAGGACGGGCAGAAGGCGATCCCCTTTCTCATCGGCGTGATTGAGGCCGACAACTCCCCGAACACGATCCACGATGTGGGTCAGCTCGGCCTCGCTACGCTGACGGGAGTGAAGTTCAGCCCGGACCATGACGGCGCGTGGTGGCGGCGCTGGTGGGAAGCGAACCGAGAGCAATTGCCCGACGACGTAAAGGACATCCCGATCCCCGTTTTGGAGAAGAGGAAAGACGGGGGGCGAAAGAAGCCGCTCCCGTGCGAGTGGAGCGGCAAGTCGTTCTCTGCCTGTGAAGGCTTTTAGGGCGCCGTCGCTGACTTTTATCGCTAGCTGTAATGGGTATCATGAACTAAAATAGGAGGAAATACCTATGAAGAACGTATCAATTCTCGGACTGTGCTTTCTAATCGTGAGTGTGCAATGGTCATTTGCATCACAACAAGAAGTAACTTCTCCTACTAAAAGTATCACGAATGCCGAACAAGAAATAATGAATCTCTCCAAGGAGAAGTGGAGCTGGATGTCAGAGCGTAAAGTAGATTCCCTGGCTGCTCTCTTCCATGAAAAGGCTGTGTTTGTCCATATGGGAGGAGCCATGACCAGGGACCAAGAACTCAATGTCATCAAAACCGGAGGAATTCACTATAAAAAAGCGGATATCCATGAAGTTTCGGTGAATATTATTGGCACAACTGCCATCCTTTTGAACAGAATTACTCTGTTAGCCGTTGTCGGCGGCAATGAAGTCACCAATCCCTTTATGGTCACCGAAGTGTATGTGAAGGAAAACGGTAGCTGGAAGTTAGCATCGCTCTCGTTCACCAGACTACTTACCCGGTAACGACAACGGCTGATGAAAGCGAGTGGAGCGGCAAGTCGTTCCCTGCCTGTGGCGGCTTTTAGGGCATAAGCGGGTGGAGCCGTGAATCCAAGGCAGCGCTTCGTAAGGAAAAACTGTCTTGCTGAGCATGTTCAGAATAACAGGAATCTGGAGGAGTATCGAATGGCTGTGTGGCGTTTGAGAAACGTTCTACTGGCATGCACGTTCCTGGTGATCGCGCCGAGCATTTCGCCGGCGGGCGTTGTTGTGAACGAGATTCTATACAATGCGCCCGATGACATGGATGATGTGCAATGGATCGAATTTTACAACACGTCGGACCAACCGGCCGACATCAGCGGCTGGACGCTCGATGATGGCAAGGTATACACATTTCCGGCACAAACCACGGTGGCGGCCAAGGGATTCCTGGTCGTGGCGCTGAACCCGGAGCGGTTTGCTCAGATTTACGGAGACAAGGCAATCGGCCCGCTGAAGCGGCCGCTGAAACGAGGAAGCGAAAGGCTTCGGCTCAAAGACGCTCAGGGCAAGTTGATGGATGAAGTGCGATACAAGGACGAATCGCCCTGGCCGGTCAGCGCCGACGGATATTCCGCGTCACTGGAGCGCATTTGTCCTTCGGCCGGCGGCGAATCGGCCGAGAACTGGGCCGGCTCGCCCCTGCCCGCGACCCCCAAGCCCTCCGGCACTCCCGGCCGCCAGAATGCCTGTTTCTCGGCCACGCTGCCGCCTGTCGTCACGATGGACGCTGCGCCGTCGGACCTGGCGCCGGGGCAGCCGTTACGTTTGGCGGCCACGGCCAACGGGAAAGTCCGCGAGCTCGTTCTGCTCCATCGCGTTCTCGTCAACGGTTCCGAAAGCAAGGAATCGGCGCTTCCCATGGCCAAGGAGACCGACGGGCGGTTTGTCGCCAGCATTCCCGGCCAAAAGGCGGGGTCGCTGGTGCGGTACCGCGTGAAGGCCGTCGGAGAGGACGGGAGCACGCGTTTTTGCCCCGCCGAGCACGACCTTCGGCCGACTTTCTCGGCCTATGTCCATGAAAAATGGGAATCGAGCGCCATCCCCTGCGGCCTGCTTCTGCTGGGCGGGCCTGACAAAATCTCGACGCCTCCGGCGCAGAACCGGCTTCCGGTGTTTGGCAATTACCCCATGAGCGGGAGAGGGCCGCGTCCAAATCTCGCCGGCTTCGGCCGCCGGGAGGAGCGACCGCGGTCGCCTCGCGGAGCGTCGACGTTCATCTTCGTTGATCACGAGACGGGAAAGACGACGGTCTTTGACCATATCAGCGCGGTTCCTCGAAACAACAGCCGGGGCTTCAAGGTCTTTTTCCACAAGGATCACGCACTCAACAATATGAGCGCGGTCAATCTGGTCTTCGAAGGCAGCGAATGGTCCCTATTGGCTGAGGCGCTGTCCTATGACGTCTATCATCGTGCAGGAAGCCCCGCTCCGCTGAGCGAGTTTGTCCGGGTTTGGGTGGACGGCAAACTGTCCGGACACCACTTGATGGTCGAGCGGCCGAACCGCTCGTTCCTGCGCCGCAACAAAATTAACGACGCGGGAAACCTGTACAAGGCGGTCTGGACGGGCCGCAATCCGGTCGAACGGCATGAGAAAAAGACCAATGAGCAGACGGGCCACGAGGACCTTCTGGCGGTGCTCGACAAGCTGGACAAAGCCGAAGGCAATCCGGATGAACAATGGAAGGTGATCCAGGAGAACTTCGACGTGGAGCAGGTCGCGAAGTACTTTGCGGTGAATATGGTGCTGTCGCACTGGGACGGGTTCTTCAACAACTATTTCACGTACCACGATGTCGAGCGGAACAGGTGGCAGATGTACCCGTGGGATCAGGATAAGACGTGGGGCTATTACGATGGCCTGCCGGACGATCAGGTCTTCTTTGACATGCCGCTGACGTTCGGCATGGCAGGCGCTCGGCCGCCGCAAGCCCAGAATAATGCCGGTGCGGGCGGGGGGATGCGCCGCGGCGGATTCGGCGGCGCGATCTGGTGGCGGGAAGGCGGTTACTTCTCCCGCCCGTTGCTGGCCAATCCGCAATTCCGCAAACTGTTCCTCGCACGGACCAAGGACATCCTCGACAGGATTTATACGCAAGAGACTTACTTCCGATTGATCGACGAGATGGCGGCGCGCCTAAAGGATGATACCGCGCTTCGGGCAAAACTGCGCGGCGAAAGCCCGGAGGTCGGCCAGCAGAAATTGGCCCGCGACGTGGATCTGCTCAAACAACATCTCACGAAGCGGCGGCAATTCCTCCTGGAGCAGAAGGAATTGCAGAGCGTCGAGAGCTCGGCAAAACCGGAAGCAGCCGGCGGGGGCAAGGCTTGAAATTTCGCGGAAATTCCGGGACCGGAAACGAAAGATGCCACGGTAAACCGACAGAAGCAAAAGAACTGATAATTGCAATGAAAGGCTAAAGGAGCATGAGAATGGAACAGAAAAGGGAACGTTCACGGCGGGAGTTCTTAGGCGAGATGACACTGCTGGCCGGTGGCGCGGCGGCGCTCGCGGCGGGAGTACCGGCTTTGGCAGCCGAGGCCGGTCCTGCGGACCTCATCGTCGTCAGCGGTGAGGACCCAAAAGCGATGGTCAAGAAAGCCATCGAGGAAATGGGCGGCATGAAGAAGTTCGTCTCCAAAGGCGACGTCGTGGTCATCAAGCCGAACATCGCCTTTGAGCGAACCCCCGAACAGGGGGCCAACACGAATCCCGCCGTCGTGGCGGCGTTGATCGAACTGGCACTCGACGCCGGCGCCAAAGAGGTCAAGGTGATTGAACGCACCATTCAGAATCCACAGAGATGCTATGCTGCCAGCGGAATCGCCGATGCCGCCAAAGCGGCAGGCGCAAGGGTCTTGTTCACCAGCGACCTGCAAACGGCGACGATCCCCGTCAAGAAAGGCGTTCACCTGAAAGAGTCGGCGGTGTGGAAAGACGCCCTAGAGTGCGACTGCTACATTAACGTGCCCGTCGCTAAGCACCATGCGATGACGCAACTCACGTGTGCGATGAAAAACCACATGGGTCTCACGACCGACAATCGCAGGATGTGGCACGCGAATCTGGATCAGGCGATTGCCGATTTCGCCTCCGCTTTTACGCCGAAACTGAACGTGGTTGACGCGTACAGAGTGATATTGCGCAACGGCCCGATGGGCGGGAACCTCCAGGACGTCCAGATGGTCAAGAAGTGCATCGTGGGCGTGAATCAGGCCAGCATTGATGCGTATGGCGTGACACTGCTCGGCAGGAAGCCTGAAGAGATTCGCCACGTCGCCCTGGCCGGCAAGTTGGGTGTCGGCGAAATTGACCTGGCGAAACTCAAGATCAAGGAAGTAACGGCGTAAGGCGGCCCATTGGCGCCTCGCGGATCGCCGAGGGGTTACGTCCCAGCCGGTTTTGGGCAGTCCCATACGGGACGAGAAATTCTTTGACCAGGATTTCGCCCGGAGAGAGGCGGGATTTCCTTGCTCTTCATCATCTACGGCAAACGGTGAAAGAGATAGGCAGCGATCTCTGCGTCGTAAGCACTGCCAGAACTCAGGGCGTCACGCGTACCACCCCGGCGGAGAGCGGGTGCATTGTGAATTTGACGGTGCGGCCCGGCGCGCAGCGGAATGGCCGCCGCGGTGGGTGCTTTGGCGGCTGCGGGCAAGTAGATCGCCGACTTGTTTTCCGCGCTGCGCGAGCGCGACAAAACGGTTCCTTTGAGGATATAGGCGCCCGGCCCCTGCGGCAGCGTGTATCGCTCTCCCCCATTCAGCGTCAGGTTGGAAACGACGGCGCCTGTCAACGGATGGAACACCTGGCACTGAAGCGGGCGCCGCGCCTCGAGTGTCACACCACCGTCCAGAATCCCCATGGGAAAGCACACGAACTCGCTGCCCTTGGCGCTGCCAATGTTGCGGTGGCAGCCGTTCGTCGCGCCGCTCACATCGGGCCAGTAGCGGTTGGGCTGTCCGTCGCAGAACACGGTGAACGGCGCGCTGGGTTCAAGTCCATCATGGCGTGCCCAACTGGCCAAGTCAGGCGGCAGGATCTGGCGGAGGTACTGATACGCGTTGATCCCGGCGGTCTCCTCGAAACGAGCTTCGTCACCGGCGGGCGGACAACAGCGGGCATATCCGTACACGCCCGCGCGCGAGTGGTACACATACGCCGGCAGGTTCGCGAGGTAAGCAAAGACCGCCGCCGCGCACAGCTTGATGGGGTCGGTCTCCGAACTGACGGACGAGCCCGGGCCAATGGGCTCGTTGCTGCTCACGGGTGGCACGCCCGGCAAATTACCCGCGCGATAGGAGTCGCGCACCGGCAACCAGCCGCCTTCCGGCGTTCTTGTGTCCCGACTGAAGTGAACCGTGGCCAAGTCCGCCGCGCTGTCACGGTAGAGCGCGATGATGCCCTGATCGCTCGTGTCGTCGTTCGAAGTGATGGCCACCAGCACGCTCGTGCGGTCGGCCAGGTACTGCGCGAAAGCGCGCAAGTCCGCGATCCCTTGCGAGCCGGGAAAACCGTTCTGCCAGGCCTCGTTCGCCACTTCCAGATGCAGGATGTGCGGCTCCCGCCCCGCAATGTTCGCCAGGATACCGTCGAGATGCGTTTGCCGGGTTGATTGGGACGGCATCACGTATTGCGCATCGGCGAAGATGGTCACCTCGGCGCGCAGCCCATGTTGAGCGACCAGGTCAAGCAGGTCGCGGAACTGTTGCCAATAATCCGGCCAGGCCTGGATCACGCGCCCTGCCCGGTTGGTGAAGCTCACCGGAGCAATTTCGAGTCCATCCCAACTCACCATGCTGAGGACGCGCACGTAGTTGAAACCTTCCGCAGCGAAAAGCGCCAGGTTGCGGTTTAGTCGCGTGCGGTCATACTTGGCGTGACGCAAGGCTTGAAAGTAGGAGACGCCTAAGCCCAGGAACGGCCCGGCGTCGTCGCAGAATGATCTCCCATTCAACCGGACGACGTTCGTCTTGCTCGCCAGGTCCCACACCTTGAGGTTGCTGAAAATGGCGCCGACCGGCGCTCCCGCCGTCGGGTCGCGACGCGGACTGGCGCCGATGCGCACGCTGTGGCCTGCCGGATTCCATGAGCCCGGCACGGACGTGGTGATCAGAAGTCTTCCATCGCGATAGAGCTTGAGCACCGATCCACCGGCACCGTCCGGTCCCCACTCGTCGCGGAAGCGATAGGTTGTGTTCGAGTCCCATGCGAGCCGCGCCGTGTCCGGTTCCTCGTAATGGGGCCGGATTTGCCAGACAATTTCCATTGCGTTCGCCTTCGCCGCGTCGAGAGCGCCAATCTTGCGGATGAAATGCTTGAACGGATTGTCGCGGTAGCCGCCGGTGTAATGGAGGTCCGCGTCTCCGGCGGTGTAGTCGTACATGTGGAAGAGTTCGGTCTTGTCCTCCATGCCCACCCGACGCTCGTTCGGTTGCAACCCACGCACATCAAACTCGGCGGCGCCTTTGGTGATCGTCGGCACGTGCCAGTAGATGGTGTCGTTCTTCCCCGTGACCTGCCAGCCGCCCGTCACAAAGACGCCGCCCGAGCGCGCGCCGGTGGTGAAGCCCTGCAACGCATCGTCCAGCACCAGGGCCGCGTGCGCGGTTGGAGGGCCGGCCAGCACGCATAACCACGCGCCGCTGAATACGGCGAACGCCCTGCGGATCAGGCGGGACCGAGCCCACCCGGCTGCCATCGTCGTGGAACATGGGCGGTCGGCGAGATCCCGTCTCCTCGGAGCAACGGTAGTCGTGTTCATACCCTTTCCTCTTCTGCTCTCACACCTCGTCGCGCTGCCACTGATTCACGTACACGTCAATTCCTTCATTCATTTTCGCTGGAGAAGCAATACCCAGTCGCCCTTCGCCGGCGGCACGAAGCGGTGAGTACCTTGG
>Ga0315277_10013418_pt1 | contig 10208 bp, 14 predicted proteins | sample YL17G05_15_MG_FD_203695 | JGI IMG/M metagenome (GOLD analysis project Ga0315277, IMG submission 203695) | Sediment microbial communities from Yellowstone Lake, YNP, Wyoming, USA - YL17G05_15 | ecosystem: Environmental > Aquatic > Freshwater > Lake > Sediment | place: USA: Wyoming | collected...
GCGGTGCGCCGGGTAAAAGAAAAACTCGGCGGGTCCCGCGAAATCGAGGTCGAGGCGGCGTCGCTTGATGAAGTACAAGAAGCCCTGGCCGCCGGCGCCGACATCATCATGCTGGACAATATGAAGGTGGAAGAAATGCGCCGGGCCGTGAGGCTGGTTCGGGGGCGGGCCCTCGTCGAGGCTTCAGGTGGGATCACGCTGGACAAGGTGAGGTCCGTTGCTGAGACGGGAGTAGACCTGATATCAGTGGGTGCATTGACTCACTCGACCACGGCGCTGGACATCAGCCTGGAACTGGAGCTTTGATGGGGAAGCTAGGGAGATGTGCCGGAGCAGTATGGTCAGGGTTCAGGAACCGCTATCTCAGCTTCGTTCTGCGGCTGGCTGTCGGGGTCACTTTCGTTGTGTCGGGTGCTGGCAAGCTGCCCGAGGGCGGCGCGTTCGTCGTCCAGGTTGAAGGGTTCGACCTCCTGCCCCAGGCGCTGGCTCGATTCTATGGCACGGCACTTCCGTGGGTGGAGCTTGTCGTGGGCGCCCTGTTGCTCCTGGGGCTGCTCTCCAGATTCGCCGCAGGCATCGGTCTTCTGACGGCACTGAGTTTCGTCATCGCCAACAGCGTTATCCTCTATCGCGGGCTGAACTTGGAGTGCGGCTGCTTCGGTGACCTCGCGGTGCTCCACACCCGTGATGCGCTCATCATCGACGTAGTGCTGATGCTCATGGCTTTCCAGGTGCTTGTCCACAGGGGAGAGTTCCTCAGCCTGGACGCCCTGATCTTCCGCAGGAAACCTTCTTGACGGCAGTGTCGATAGGAAACGGTACTCGGCTCAGCCTGGCAGGGGCTGCACTGCCTCAACCAGCGGGCTTGACCGCAACCGCCAGGTAACGGTCCGGTTCGTCTCGGACCTCTAGGGGCTTCAAACCTGACGCCGCAAACATGTCCCGCATCGTTGCCTCAGCGGGAATGGTGTCGTTGGCGACCGTGGCGCCTATCGACTTGTGAAGCTCGTTGATCGCCTGACGGCTCGCGGTATGGCAAACGACGAGCCGGCCGCCCTTGCGCAGCACCCTGGCCATCTCTGTGAGGGCTTTGACCTTGTCGGGGAAATGGGGGAAGCTGGAGTAGCAGACCACGACATCGAAGGCTTCGCTCGACAGGGGTATGGCGGCTGCATCGGCATTTATGTAGTGGGTGTTGCCTGGGTGGCCGCTTCTCTTCGCCTGCTTGAGCATCTCCTCGGCGATGTCCAGGCAGACTACCCTGCTGGCGTGTCCCGCCGCTGCGCGAAGCAGAGGAAGGAGAACCCCCGTGCCGCCGCCAACATCGAGGACGGTATCGCCGGGTCCTATCCTCAAATCGGCGACCAGTCTCGGCAGCCGGGACTTTACATCCTGGGTGGTCATCGAATCCCATCTGGCCGCGAGTTGATTAAAGTACTCTCGATGGTTCATCTCTGACACGCCACCTCTTGACCTTCCTTTTCGGCGAGAACAGGGCCGCCAGACCGAAGATGAGCGATGACGTTACGACGATTGCAGCCCCACTGGGTACGTTGAGGAAGTAGGAGGCCATCAGGCCGACCCACCCTGAGACCACGCCGAAGACGGCGGAGAGCAGGAACATTCTCTTGAGACTGTACGTAAGCTGGTAGGCTGCCGCCGCCGGGTTGATGATGAGGCTGAAGATGAGCAGGCCGCCGATGGGCGAAAGCGAGACAGTGATGGTGCTCCCTGTGAGGAACAGGATGCCGTAGATGATGGCGCCTGCCGGTATCCCGACCGCCAGCGCGATCTCCCGGTTGAAGATTACTGCCTGAATCTCCTTGTAGAAAAGGACGACGAGACCTACGACCGCGGCCGCGACAACGCCCAGCAGCACAAGGTCGGTTTGGCTGACGGTGAGGATGCTTCCCCAGAGCAGCCCCAGTGCCTGCGTCTTCGGGCCTTGCATGAGGCCAATGAAGATGAAGGCGAGCCCCAGCATTAGCGAGAACAGGACGCCGATGGAGGTGTCGAGATTCAGCTCCCCGCGGTTGGCCAGAGGGCCGATAATGGCAGCGGTGCCCAGGCTGAAGATGAAGGCGCCCAGCAGCGGGTCGAATCCGAGCAGGAGGCCGAGCAGAGCGCCGGCAAACGCGGCGTGAGCCAGACATACTCCAATGAAGGAGATGCCCATGAGCACCACGAAGACGCCCACGGTCGCACAGGCCACGCCACCCAGAAACGCCGCGAGGATGGCGTTCTGCATGAAGGGGTATTCCAGGATCGACAAGTGCGCCTATCCCGCCTTGAGGAATATCTGTTTGCCCTCGTGCTCTCTGATTGAGATCGGGGCTTCGTAGAGGTCGGTGAGGATGTCTTCCCTGAGCACGGCGCCGGGCACGCCCTGCTGCCAGATTCTCCCTTCCTTCATCAGGACCACGCGGTCGCACGCATCCGGCAGGGAGTTCAAATCGTGTGTCACAAACAGAGTGGTGAGGTTCTTTGTCTCGTGCACCCTCTTCACCAGGTCGAGCAGCTCTCCCTGGGCGCGCCAGTCCAGAGAGGCTGTCGGCTCGTCAAGAAGAAACATCTCGGGCTCCTGGGCGAGGGCACGGGCGATGGCCACCCTCTGCTGCTCTCCCCCGGAGAGGTGCCCGATTGGGCGCTTCGCCAGGTGAGCCATGCCGACGAGGTCAATCACGCTGTCAACAATGGCTCTGTCCGTGCTGTTTGGCCGGCGGAACAGCCCGAGCTGGCCGTACCGCCCCACCATGACCACCTCCTCGACATTGATGGGCATGCGCGGGTCGATGTTCTGGAGCTGTGCCACATAGCCGACCCGTTTCCTGATTCCGTTCAGGGAGCCGCGGTTGATGCTGTGCCCCAGCACCCAGACGTGTCCCTGGACCAACTTACCCAGGCCGTTGATCAGACTGAGGAGCGTCGTCTTCCCGGACCCGTTGGGACCGATGATCCCCAGGAACTCCCCCTTCTTCACCTCCAGCGAGACGCCGCGGAGGGCGACGTGTTCGCGATAGGAGACCACGGCTTGTTCGATGCTCACCACCGTGCCGTCGGGAGTTCGCCCGTTCCTCAATGTGCTCTACCTCTGTACTGGGACAGTGCGTCGAGGAGCAGGGCGACGTCTTTCTCCGCCGCCTTGTCCCAGGTTCCGGTATTGTCGAAGCCGCCCGGGAAGTTGGACAAAGTCACCTGCACTGCACCGATTTCGTCGGCCATGGTGACGCCTGCATCCGGGCTGCCGCTCTGGAGATTGTCAATGACGACGGCAACTCCTTCCTTCCTGCCTATGTCAACAAGTTCCTGAATCTTCTTTGGGGTCAGGTCTTCGGGGCGAGCATAGGAAGCAACAACATTGAATCCCGTCCACTGCACGAATCCCGCTATCTGGTCGTCGCAGATGACGTTTGCCTGACTGACATTTCCTGCGTTGAGCCCGGCTTTGAGTTCGTTCCCTTTCGCCATGATAGCCGCTTGCTGTGACTTGGAGTTGTTCTCGTAGTAGCTGGCATTCTGGGGGTCCGCTTCAGCCAAACTAGAGGTGATATTCCCAGTTGCTGCTGCCTGAACCGACGGCACCATCCAGTTCTCCATGATGTTGAGGGACACGACTTTGAGATTGGGATTGTGCGCTGACTCAATCAGTTGCCCGTTGAACGTCTCGCCTTGCCAGCCGTGCATCAGGAAAAGGTTGGCGTCCGCCAGCGTCTTAATGTCGGCGGGATCAACGTCGAAGTGGCCGGGGCATTGAGCCGGCGGGATGATGTTGGCCACCTGGACCTTATCCCCACCTACCTGCTCCACGATCGAAGAAATCAAGCTGGTGGATGTGGCCACCTTGAGCGCGGACGTGGTTTGCTGGGCGCACCCGAGTGGCAATGCTGACTGAAGCAGCACAAGCGCCGTGACCGCCAGGAGGACTACGAACTTTGACGTACGCACTTCTTGGCTCATCCCTTCTCTTCCGGGCACCTCATGCAACAAGTTGCAGTAAGCTGCCAACAAGAAATCACTTCTAGCACCGCGCGCACTTGCCGAAAACAGCCAGGTGACTCAGGTCAGCTCTGAATCCGTACCGGCGGAGTATGCTTCCTTCGACCGGCTTGAGTACAGCCTCATCCAGTTCGAGAATCCGGCCGCACTTCCGGCAGACCAGATGGTGATGATGCCCCTTCTCCACGGAGTGGTAGCGGAAACTGCCCCCGCCGAGGTCGGTCTCTGTCACGAGGCCGAGGTCCTTGAGCAGTTCGAGGGTGCGATACACGGTGGAGATGTTGACGTTGGGGTACCTGGCGCACACCTGGTCGTATATGTCTTCGGCGCTGATATGGTGGTCGCTGGTGTGGATTGTGGATAGTATGAGGAGCCTTTGCGGGGTCAGCCTGTAGCCTTGCTCGCGGAGAGTCTGTGCGCAACTCATGTTGTCCAACCGACGAGGGTATTCTAGCACGGTTCGGGGCTTATTGCAACTAGTTGCAATAAGGCACGGCAGAATCTTCTTCAAATGCTTGTGAATGAGACTAGTCGCGGGGCTTGAGGCGGTCTTGACTGTCGATGAGGATGGTCACGGGGCCGTCGTTGTGGATCTCCACCAGCATGTGTTGCTGGAAGCGTCCGGTCTCGACCTTGAGCCCGGTGGAGCGGAGCAGTTGCGCGAAGGTGTCTACTAGAGGCTCAGCCTCTTCCGGGGGTGCGGCGTCCGTGAAGCCCGGGCGGCGTCCCTTGCGGGTGCTGGCGTACAGCGTGAACTGGCTGACCACCAGTATCTCGCCGCCGACGTCGAGAGCGGAAAGGTTGAACTTGCCTTCTTGATCGGAGAAAATGCGGAGGTTCGCGATTTTCTCAGCGAGATAGCTGGCGTCGGCCTCGGAATCGCCCTTCCCCACCCCCACAAGCACTACGAGGCCGGGGTTTATGGCGCCGACCACGCAGCTTTCGATGGTGACGGAAGCCCTCGACACGCGCTGGACAAGCGCTCTCAATCGCTTTCCCTGTGGTCGGTGGATGCCTTGGCCCCTGCCTTCGCGTCCGGCTTGGCTTCGGACTTAGCCTCGGATTTGGCCTCGGATTTGGCCTCGGACTTGGCTTCGGTCCTCGGCTCTGCTTCCTTGTCCTTGGCGGTGGTGGAATTGTTGGAGCCCCTGCCGTGGTCGGTGCAGTAGAAGCCGCTTCCCTTGAAGACGACGGGAACAGCGTGGATGACTCGACGCGCCTTACCGGCGCATCGAGGGCAGTTGGCTACGGGGTTCTCGTCGAAGCTCTGTCTTCGGTCGAACTTGGTGCCGCAGCCGCAGCATTCGTATTCGTAGATGGGCAAACCCAACCTCACACAAAAAGCGCCTCTTGAGTGAGGCCGCTGCGCGTCCTGTCAGTTAGCACTCCCTATTGGTGACTGCTAACTGACACTAATCTACCATCTTGGCTGCGCGGTGTCAAGCGCAGATTCGTTCCCCTTGCCTTTTGAGAACCCCTATGGTAAACTCTCTGAGATGGTCGAGGTCGTCGAAAAGGGAAGACTTTCCAGTCTGTAACGCATTGGCCGGACTGGGTGAACTGGAGAGGGGAAGGGTTTTCAGAATATGGCAGAACCTGTCTCGATGAAGTTGCTACTGGAGGCCGGGGTCCACTTCGGGCACCAGGTGGCTCGATGGAACCCGAAGATGAAGCCTTACATTTTCAGTCAGCGCAATGGCATTCACATCATAGACCTGGAGCAGACAGTGGTGTACCTCGGTAAGGCTTGCGGGTTCGTCCGGGAGGTCGTCGAGGGGGGCGAAGCCATAATCTTCGTGGGCAGCAAGAAGCAGGCGCAGGAGGCGGTGCTTTTGGAGGCCAAGCGCTGCGGCATGTTCTACGTGAACCAGCGCTGGCTGGGCGGGATGCTGACCAATTTCACCACTATTCAGTCGCGGATCGACTATCTGGTGCGCCTCGAAGACCGCAAAGCGAGGGGCGAATTCGAGCGCCTGCCCAAGAAGGAAGGGTTGAAGCTGGACAAGGAGATAGTGCACCTGAACAGGGTTCTGGGCGGGGTCAAGGAGATGACAAGGATCCCCGGGGCCCTGTTTGTCATCGACCCCATGAAGGAGAGGAATGCGATAGCCGAGGCGAAGCGGGTGGGAGTACCCATCGTTGCAGTCGTCGACACGAATTGCGACCCTGACGAGATAGATTACCCAATCCCTGGCAATGACGATGCCATAAGGGCTGTGGCCCTGTTCTGCACGGTCTTTGCGGATGCGGTTCTGGAGGCGAAGCAGGCAATCGAGGCGCTCGCTCAGAAGAAGGCTGCGGAGGAAGAGGCGGCGCCACTGCCGCCTGACTATCAGGCTGTCTTCGAGCCGGGCGAGACGAAGAGGGCGCCAACCGCGGTTCGAAGCGAGGGTTAGGGGGGCACATGCAGGTTTCCACCGAGGCCATAAGGGCGCTGAGGGAGCAGACCGGCGCGGGGATAATGGAGTGTAAGCGGGCCTTGCAGGAGGCCAAAGGGGACGTCGCCGCCGCCTCCGCCGCGCTCAGGGAGCGCGGCTTCGCTATTGCGAAGAAGAAGGAGATGCGGGTCGCCGGGCAGGGCCTCGTGGAGGCCTATGTCCACACCGGGGGGCGTTTTGGGGCGCTGGTTGAGGTGAACTGCGAGAGCGATTTCGTGGCTCGCACACCCGAGTTCAAGGAACTGGCTCATGACGTGGCGATGCAGGTGGTGGCTGCCAACCCTCGTTTCATCAGCCGTGAGGACGTCCCTGAGAAAGAAGAGTGCGCCGACGAGGCGTGCCTGATGCTGCAGCCTTTCATACGGGACCCGAACAAGAGGATTCAAGACCTGGTTGCCGAGGCGGTGGCCAAGGTGAGGGAGAATATCAGGATAAGAAGGTTTGTCCGCTTTGAGCTAGGGTCTGACGGCAAAGATGGGTAGCCAGAAGTACAAGCGCGTCCTGCTGAAAGTCAGCGGCGAAGCGCTGATGGGCAAGCTGGAGTTCGGCATCGACCGCAGGATTCTGACGAATATCGCGGGGCAGGTCAAACGGGTGGTGGGCAGCGGAGTGCAGGTCGCGATAGTAGTCGGCGGGGGAAACATCTGGCGAGGCAAGGACGCAGAGAATGGCGGGATGGACCGCGCCACCGCTGACTACGCGGGAATGCTCGCCACGGTGGTTAACGCTCTCGCCCTTCAGGATGCTCTGGAGAAGGAAGGGGTGGTTACCCGGAGCCAGAGTGCGATAACGATCCAGGCAGTTGCCGAGCCTTACATACGCCGGCGTGCCATCCGCCATCTGGAGAAGGGCAGGGTGGTGATATTCGCTGCGGGCACGGGGAACCCCTACATGACAACCGACACCGCCGCAGCGCTGCGGGCCGTCGAGATCAATGCGGACGTCCTGCTGATGGCCAAGAACAACGTTGACGGTGTCTACGACTGCGACCCGGTGGTCAATTCACGCGCTAAGAAGTACGATGAGCTCACCTACATGGATGCCCTGAAGAAGAGGCTCGAGGTCATGGATTCCACTGCTCTTTCTCTCTGCATGGACAACAGTCTTCCCATAGTGGTCTTCGATATCCGGGCCCCGAAAAGCATCGAGAGAGTCGTTGCCGGTGAGGTTCTGGGAACGCGGGTGCACGGCGGGCAGTCGCACCGCCGCATGCGCGGCTTGGTGAAGTCCTGAAGACACGTCGCATTTCGGAACAGTCACAATATCGCAGGTCACTGGAACCTGTCTTGTGCGGGGTTGGCGATGAGCGTTGACGATGTCCTCCTGAACGCTGACGGCAGGATGCGCAAGACCGCCGAGGTCTTGAAGGACGACCTGGCAGCGATCCGCACGGGAAGAGCCAGCCCCGGCCTGGTGAGCCACATCAAGGTCGATTACCACGGCGTTATCGTCCCGCTGAATCAGGTCGCCGGTATCTCCGTCCCCGACGCGAGAATGCTCGTGATTCAACCCTGGGACAAAGCGGCGCTTCAGGATATCGAGAAGGCGATTCTGAAGTCCGACCTCGGGCTCACGCCAAGCACCGCCGGGAATGCTATCAGGCTGGCCATTCCTCAACTCACTGAGGAACGGCGCAGTCAGTTGGTCAAGATGGTGCGCAAGAGGGTGGAGGAGGGAAGGGTGTCTGTGCGCAACATGAGGCGCGAGGCCCTCGAGAAGCTGCGGGAGCTTAAGGACGCCAAGGAGCTGTCTGAAGACGCACAGAAGCGCGCTCAGACCCGATTGCAGCAGTTGACAGACAGGGCGATCGGCGAAATCGACCGCATAGCCAAAGAGAAGGAAGCCGAGCTTCTGGAGTTCTGATGAAACGAGCAAGGGTGGTGGTAGAAGCGAAGGCTGCAGCCTCGTCCGTGAAGAGAATCTCACCTCTGCCGAAGCACGTGGCTATTATCATGGATGGCAACGGCAGGTGGGCTGAGAAGCGTGGTCTGCCGCGTCTGCTTGGCCATCGCGCCGGGACCGATAACGTACGCCGGGTCGTGGAAGGGTTCAGCCGCTACGGTGTCGAATACCTTACGCTCTACGCCTTCTCTACGGAGAACTGGAGGAGGCCGGGCGAAGAGGTGAACGGCCTCCTCGACATCCTGGCTCAGATGATTGACCGAGAGACCCGGGTCCTGCACGAGAAGGGCGTCAAGATCGGGCATCTTGGCAGACTTGACGCGCTATCGTCTGAACTGCAGGGCAAGGTCCACAAGGCAATCGAGATGACGAAGAACAACACCCGGATGACTCTTAGCATCGCCTTCGACTACGGCGGCCGGGCGGAGATACTTGAGGCGGTCCGGCGCCTAATCAGAGACCATGTTGCGCTGGAGGACATAACCGAATCGTCGTTCAACAAGTACCTCTACACGGCGAACGTGCCCGAGCCTGACCTGATTATCCGCACCGGCGGTGAGCAACGGCTCAGCAATTTCCTCATCTGGCAGGCAGCCTACAGCGAATTCTACTCCACCCCAGTCTTGTGGCCGGACTTCGGTGAGAAAGAGATCGAAGAGGCGCTGACCGCATATAGCCACCGGGAGAGGCGCTTCGGGGGATTGAAAGCGGAAGGAGAGACCAAGGGGGGCTCGGGCAACTGAGCCTCCGATCTCTTGTCAACGGATGCTCCGGCAAAGGGTTCTCAGCTCGCTGGTCCTGGTCCCCATCGTCTTCGCTGCCATCTGGTTCGGCGACCCCTGGTTCACAGCCCTTGTGTGCGTTGTCGCTCTCCTGGGCGCCATCGAGTTTCACTCCCTGGTCGGCCGAGACAGGTGGCAGCCTCTAACTGTCGTCGGCGCCATTTGGTCGGTACTCTTCGTCCTCAACGTCCATTCGGAGAACAGCCAGACCACGGCGATGCTGCTTACGTCGGCGGTCGTGGTATCTTTGCTCTGCTCCCTCCTCGTGCGGCCCCGCGGCGAGAGGGTGTTCGTAAGCTGGTCCTGGACGCTGGCCGGCATTCTCTATCTGGGCTGGCTTCTCAGCTACTGGGTTCTCCTCATGAAGGGGTACCACAGGGACTGGGTCTATCTGGCCATCTTCTCCACCTTCGCAGTGGATACGAGTGCGTACTTCGTCGGGCGGGCTCTGGGGAAGCACAAACTGGCGCCGCGCATATCCCCGAACAAGACGTGGGAGGGCGCGGTGGGTGGAGTGCTAGGAGGGATGGCAGCGGTCGTCGTCCTGGCGCTCATTCTGGGGCTTGACATTGGCTACGCCAAACTTGTCTTCATCGGCTTCATGGTGGGCCTCTTCGCCCAGTTGGGCGACCTCGCTGAGTCGAAGCTGAAGCGGAGCACAGGGGTGAAGGAGTCCGGGAACCTCATCCCGGGCCACGGCGGCATCCTCGACCGAGTGGATAGCGTTGTCTTCACGGGTGTGGTGGTGTACTATTGTCTCGCATGGTTCGTAGTGTGAAGAGGCTGGCGGTCCTCGGCTCCACAGGCTCCATAGGGCGGCAGACGCTGGACGTGGTTCGCGCTTTCCCCGACAGATTCAGGGTGGTAGCCCTTGCGTGCGGCAGCAATCTTCCACTGTTGGCGAAGCAGGCGGCGGAGTTCCAGCCGAAGCTTGTCTGCGCGGCGGGTGCCCGCGACAAACGAAGCGTGGCCGGCACGGAGACCGGAACGCTGGAGGAGCTCGCCTGCCATCCCGACGTTGACATCGTAGTCGTGGCGACCGCAGGCAAAGCCGGTCTGGCGCCCACCCTGGCTGCCATCAGGGCGCGCA
>Ga0315277_10013419_pt1 | contig 10207 bp, 11 predicted proteins | sample YL17G05_15_MG_FD_203695 | JGI IMG/M metagenome (GOLD analysis project Ga0315277, IMG submission 203695) | Sediment microbial communities from Yellowstone Lake, YNP, Wyoming, USA - YL17G05_15 | ecosystem: Environmental > Aquatic > Freshwater > Lake > Sediment | place: USA: Wyoming | collected...
GAGAATCATCCCTGGAGAAGATCTTTAAATTCGAATGCCGTTGCAAAAAAGGAAGGCGCATGTATATTAACCAAATAGGTCATTTCTATTTTGGCAAAAATAGGACATTTCTAAATTGGCTTGACAACCATTAAAGAGAATATTGACAAAAAGAGTAATTATGCTATATTTGGCTAAGGAGATGAAATTGATTTTCTTTAACCTTTTGTGAAAAGAGGACTAGCGGTGAAATCTCTGAGCAAGCTTTTTTTGATTCTTTTTCTTTTGATTTTATTGGGTGCTTTCTTCTACGGGATTAAAATAGGTGATTTTGAGGAGACCAGAGTCAACGGCTCCGCTTTATGCCTCTCATGTATTGGCATAGAATGACAGCCTAACCTATTGAGAGTCAAGCGACTCCTCACCGGTCTTAGACCATAAGTCGTTGAACAAGAAATGAAAAGACGCTTTTTCCAGATAGGTAGTGTACTAATCTCGAACTCATATTTCGGGTCTTTTTTTTATAGCAAAATTTATCAGGGATGGTTTAAAGGCACCTGCATACCTTTTATGAATTGTTATGGATGTCCTTTAGCCATAGCAAGCTGCCCGATCGGAACCCTGCAGCATTTTGTGATAATAAAAGCGATTCCTTTTTTGCTTATCGGTTTCATAGGCACGATCGGATTGATAGTAGGAAGAATGACCTGCGGATGGCTTTGCCCCTTTGGATTTTTCCAGGAAATGCTGCATAAGATTAAAACTCCTAAGTTCCATCCCGGCAGAGTATTTAATTATACCAAGTATTTGATTCTAATAGGCTTAACCCTTCTGGTAGCTTTTTTTGTAGGTGAACCCTGGCTGTGCAAGCTTTGTCCTGTTGGTACATTGGAAGCTGGGATACCGATTGTGCTCTGGAATCCCGGCGGTGATATTTTTACTCAAGATGGAGCAATTACTTCCAGAATCGGGCTTTTGTTTGATTTCAAGCTGGCAATACTTTTCGGATTTGTGGCAATGGCAATTTTTATTCACCAGCCGTTCTGCCGCTTTGCCTGCCCTCTGGGAGCCATTTATTCGGTTTTCAACAAGATTAGTTTTTACCGGATCAAAGCATATAATGAGAAATGCGGGTTCTTTCACGAGTATCAGGATACGTGCCCGATGGAAATCAACGCCCAGCAGAACCCGAATGACAAAGACTGCATTCGCTGTCTGGAATGCACTAAATGCAAAAGCTTAGCTTTTAAACCTTTCTGGAGGAGGTGAGAGAAGGGAAGTCAACCAGGTTATCCAGATCCGGTATAATCAACAATATTTCAAGCAGTTGAGTTTGGTATCTACATTTCAAAAAGAATTTATATAAAGAGAAATGTTTTGCAATCTTTCTAACTTAAACCAATTTTTGTGAAAGGAGTATAACCAGTATGCTGAAAAACTCAAAGCTTTCAGTGGTTTTCTTTCTGATTCTTTTGGCAGGTTTTTTCCTTGTTCCAGTTATAAGCAATTCTCAGCTCTCGTTTACTTATACTGCTCCGGTAACTCAAAAAAGCGGAATAATCGATAGCCTTACCACGTTCAATTCAACTCTGACTAACACCGGCAGTGTAGCTGATACTTATGACGTGGATATGATCAGAAAACCACCCACTCCAGTCCAATGGGGGACTCAGTTCTGTTCAAGCGGAATCTGCTGGGGTTGGACTACCACCCACGCTCCCATCCCTGTTTCTCTTAATCCAGATTCATCCGACGAAGTATTACTCGAGATAAAACCCGATACCTTTGGCACTGGAAACGTCACTATGAGAGTAACTTCACGCACCAATCCCAACCTGTCGGATTCCATAACCTTTACTCTTTATGTCCGTCGAGGCGATGCCAACGGTGACGGGAAGACAACGGTTAGTGATGTAGTTTTTCTGGTTAATTATCTTTTTAAAGGAGGTCCAGTCCCTGTTCCCTTGGAATCTGGCAATGCTAATTGTGACACCAAAGTTACTGTCTCTGATGTAGTTTATTTAGTGAATTATCTTTTCAAAGGAGGACCTCCGCCCTGCGCCTGATGTTGTGACAGGAAGGATTTATTTAGGACCCGTAGGGACAGCCCTTGTGGCTGTCCGCATTGGTTTAGGACAGGAACAAGCCCTGTCCCTACAAAAGATCTTTCACCCTGCAGTTGCTTATGTAGTCTGAGCGATGGTCAACCAGTAAGTCAGGTCAGAATTGTATGAGAAAAAGAAGAACTGATCTCATTGTACTGCTATTATCGAGCCTTTGTTTTTTTGTTCTGTGGCTTATCCATAGCTGTTCCACTAAGAATTTACTCCGGAACGAAAAAGTCGGCTCGATATTTGTGCAGTCGGATACTGCAGGTGCGGATATTTTACTGGATAATGCCGTTACTGGCAAGCACACCCCGGATACTCTGTTTAATGTCAAGACCGGAAGTCATCAGATCAAAGTTCAGATGGCAGGCTATTTATCCAATCCTACCTCAATTATAGTTGAGGTAAAAGAAGATAGCATAGTATCCGCCAGCTTTGTTCTGTTCAGCTTAAGCTATGGCTCACTACTGGTAAACTCCAATGTCGATGGGGCTGATATAGTTGTTGATAATGTACCCACGGGTCAGAAAACGCCCTATCTGTTCTCTCACGATATCTCTATAGGTGCTCACATCATATCCATTTTTAAAAATGGATATTCCAGCGATTCTCCGGCTAAGCAGTTGGTGAATGTATCTACGATTGACACCGCAAGCCTGGTTTTCAACTTATCTCCTGCTACTGTTGGCCAAGGCGTAGGCAATATTACCCCGGATTTCAATCTGCAGGATGATTATGGAGAATGGAAGAGGTTATATGCCCATCGCGGATACGTCTGCATCATCAACTTCTGGGCAATATCCTGCTATTATTGTATGGTGGAGCTTCCTTATCTGCAACAACTCTATTCCGAATACTCCTCTGATAGTCTCAAGCTTTTCGGAATCAATTATGAGGATAGCCTGGATGTGATCCAGCAGAAGAGAACCGAACTGGGACTCGGTTTTACCTTGCTTAGAGGTGCAGGGACAACCGCTAAAAGCGATTTCAGAATTATTGGAACACCGGTTACCATCATAATTGACCGCAGCGGAAAAATTTATTACTATAAATTAGGATTCACTGACCAGGCTGATAAAATCCAGCAGGAGATGACCATATTCAGACAGAAATTGAATGAGCTTTTTGGCAGGTAAATCTAATCTCCGTTCGATTGGATGACATAAACATAGGGAGGAAAATGCGCAACCTAATTTTCAGATTTGAGATAATCCTTTTACTGTTCGTTGTTCCTACTTTAATTCAGGGTGATACGAAAATCTCTTCAGCCCCTAATTTTGTGGCAAAGGATTTAAGCGGCACCAAAATGGAATTGAAAGAGGTATTGAAGAGTGGTCCGGTTCTAATCAGTTTCTGGGCAACCTGGTGTAAGCCCTGCATCAAGGAATTGGGCGAGCTACAAAAGGTCTATAAGATATACCATGAAAAAGGATTTGAGATTCTGGCAGTGGATGTGGACGGTCCCCGCAGCGTATCCAAGGTCAGGTCAGTGGTCAAAGGGCTGGGCTGGGATTTCCCGGTGCTCTGGGACGAGTCAAAGGATATTTACCGGAGTTATCAGGTTCTGGGTATACCTCACACGGTTCTGATTAATACATCCGGTGAAATCGTCTATACTCACACCACCTACCGCCCGGGCGATGAGGAGATAATAAAAAAGAAAATCGAGGAATTGTTGAATAAACTGGTTCAGCCAGCAGAAGAAAAACGGGGAGAAAAGAGTGGGAAGTAAGATAATTCCTCGTCTCCCTGAACATCCAGCTTCTTCCATCTCTATCTTTTTTTATTTTTTGATATTTTCCTTTTTCCTTTTTTCATTTTTCGCTCTTTGTTCTTCATTTGCCCAAGATTTTAAGTTCTCAGCCAGCAACCAGCTTGAATATTATTTAAACAGCGGAACCAGTAAAGACATCTTCCACGACTGGTTTGATTTCATCGGAACGTATGATCTTTATCAAGCCGGTCTCAGATACGAGGCTCACCAGCCGGATGATTTCGGCAATACTTTCCAGGAATTTTCCTACAGATATTTCCAGGTAACGACAAAATCATTCCAGTTAGTAGCTGGTAACTATTATACAATGTTCGGACGCGGATTGATCTTGCGTTCTTATGAGAATCGGGATTTGAGACTTGATAATAACCTGGATGGCATAAAAGGTAATTTAAACTCAGGTCGGTTTGATTTAACAATTTTAGCCGGCTCTCCCAGGGATGGGTACAGGAGAATAAATGACCCTTTGCAGGGAGCAGACGGGAAAATGGCTATCTCCAAATGGTTGACCTTGGGAGGAAGCTTTGTCCGCACTGATATCACCAATTTTGGTTTTGTCCGGCTCTTTGGCGGGAATGCAAGTTTTGTTTTTCCTCATTTAGATTTGTATGCAGAATATGCACGAAAGGATAACCCTTCAGGTGAGAACGTGGAGAAGGATGGAGAAGGGGTTTACCTGACGTCCAGCTTTTATCAAACCGGTTTTGGACTGACTCTGGAATACAAAGATTATAAGAGACTTGATTTCACGAACGGTACACTGGTGTATAATAATCCTCCTGCTCTGACTAAAGAGCACGCTTATACTCTGTTGAACCGGCATGCTTATATTTTGAATTTATATGATGAAAAGGGTATTCAGGCTCAGGCAGTTTTGACTCCTCAGGAAAAGCTTTCCCTCCTGGTAAATTACAGCTATACTACAGATCACAAAAATAAGATGACCTTCTCGGAGATATATGGAGAGGCGGAATACGATTATAAAAGCTTAGCTACTTTAAAGGGCGGTTTTTCCTATATGAAAAACAGGCAGGAAGTGGTCCTCCCCTATTTTCTGGCTCCGGTATTCGATTTTACCTATTACCTGTCTGAGCAGAATAGTTTTGCTTTTTCGCTTGAACATCTGTGGACCAGCAAGTATGATGGAAATCTTACCTATTACGACCAGATAATTTCTCTGGGGTTCGCTCATTCACCCAATATCTCCTTAACCCTTACTGATGAGAGAACCACTGAATGGAAAACCAGAGCCTGGTCCGGTAAAAAGAACTGGCTCATTCTGTCATTAGATCTGGCATTAGGTGAAAAGCACAACTTGACCTTGAGCGCCGGCTCCAGGCGTGCGGGCAAAGTATGCTCAGGCGGAATCTGCACTGACAGACCAGCCCTGGATGGCGGGGAAATAAAGCTTTTAAGCCGCTTTTAGTTCGTAGGTCAGTTGCCCTGTGCACCTGACAAATCAGAAGTGTCAGGAGCACGGGGCTTCTGACTTACTGCTACCTACTAATCACTGCATTTTCCGGGTGGGTGACGGGATTTGAACCCGCGACCCCCAGGGCCACAACCTGATGCTCTAACCGGGCTGAGCTACACCCACCGTGATTAAGTGAAAGTGTGACTAAAAACAATTACCTCTTCAGTTTTGAGATCATGCTGTTTAACATCTTCAGAATTTCCGAATATTCCGAGGATAGCTTTTCATATTCCGCCTTATTGATATAATTCCTCTCAGAACTCAAATAGAGCCAATAATCGGTTTCGGGTATCGATCTTCGGGCCTGGTATAGATAACTGACGAATTCATTTCCTTTTCTTCCTCCGTACCCTTCGACGATATTCGCAGGGATAGAAGAAGACGAACGCAAAACTTGGCTTGTTATTATCTCAGCACCTCTGGTTTTCGGAAACTCCTCTACCAAATCAAAAATCCTATTGGTTAATCGATGTGCCTTCTGCCAGACCACCAAATCCCTGCAGCTCTTTATCTCATCCATAATTTTTCTAATCACTTTTTCACTCTATCACTTAATCACTGTCTTTCACACCCCCGGCCCGACTCGAACGGGCGACCCTCTGCTTAGAAGGCAGATGCTCTATCCGCCTGAGCTACGGGGGCAGCATAGTGACTTAGTGATTGGTGATAGAGTGATTAGTCCTTTAATCACTTTTTCACTAATCATTACATCACTGTTTTTCTCGGGGTGAGAGGATTTGAACCTCCGACAGCATGGTCCCAAACCATGTGCGCTACCAGGCTGCGCTACACCCCGTGATCTATCTTTTTTGAACTCACAGATGACAGATAACCTTATCGGCAGCAAAATCTTTTCTCTAACCCAATACGCTAACCAATATAAAAATACGGAAGTTATTGTCAAGCTTTTTTGGTCTTGCGTAGCGGAGGTCTTCAGACCTCCATTCCTTAAACATTAGGACAGAGCAGGGCAAGGTAACCTCGCCCCTAACATAAATAAAAAAGCTCTCCCCGGTAGGTATCACCCTCAAACAAATTTGAGTGTGCCACCCAACAGTCTTTTAGCTACCTGCTCCAGGCTACAAGCTTTTATAATAAATAAAAAACCCTCCCCGCAATGATGCGAAGAGGGTTCATAATGCGGTTAAATCTTATATTATAATTTAACTACATTAATTGCCTGCGGTCCTTTAGGACCCTCTGTGATATCGAAGCTAACCTCGTCTCCCTCTTTCAGGGACTTATATCCCTCTGATTTTATCGCGGAATAATGCACAAAGACGTCCTTCCCCCCTTCCTTGAGCTCGATAAATCCAAATCCTTTAGCCTCGTTGAACCACTTCACTTTCCCTTCTGCCAAAATCCTGTTCACCACCTTTCACTGGAGAAAATTTAAAAACAAAAACCACGCAAGTCCCACTAAACCAAAGGCTTCCGTGGCTATCTATGATCTTTCTATGACGTTCTAAATCCACTAATACTGTCCTTCAAGAAACTGCTACTTATTTATTATACAAAAAAAAGCAAATTTGTCAAGTAAAATTCATTAAAGAAAGCGTCAAAATCTATTATTCTTATTGGTAAAAAGGAATCAGAAATTTAAAGAAGGACATTATGGAGAGGGTAGGGGTTCAAAATTTTGAACCCCTACAGGCATCATTTGACATTTTTTCTAAATTAGCAAACTGAACTCTTTTCGATTTTAAGCAGTCTTTTTTTAAGCTCTATCCCACCGCCATATCCACCTAATCCTCCATCTGACTTTATGATCCTGTGGCAGGGGACGATTATCGAAACCGGGTTTTTGCCGCAGGCATTTCCTACCGCCCTTGCTTTCCTGGAGTTTCCTGCCAGTGCAGCTAATTTCCCGTAGCTAATAGTTTTTCCATACGGAACTTTCAGCATTTTCTTCCAGACTTTTTGCTCAAAAGGAGTGCCACCACTCAAATCCAGCTTTTCATTGAATTTGACTTTCTTCCCGGAGAAATAATCGTTAAGCTGTTTTCCCAATTTAGAGAACTTGCTTTTAGCTTCGACCAGCTCAAGTCTTTTATTCTTCTTTAACTCTTCAAAAAATCTACCCCAGGTTGGCTGGTGAAAAAGCAGGTTGTTCAGCCCCTTATCAGTTCTGGTAACTAAGATTCTTCCTATCTTGGTATTCAGAACCGCATAGTAGAGTTTCATAAGACCTCCTTTGGTTAGTGGTGAGTGATCAGTGGCCAGTGATCAGTTTTTTAGTTTTTTTGACCTTGAACCATTGAACCTTTGAACTTGTTTTAGTTCTGGAGTGCAAAAGCTTGCTTTTGCTAGCATCAGCAAGCTGATGCGCTCCGTTCTATCCTCGAATCCTTTTTTATTCTTTATGAAAGTACGAGTAAACCTTTTCCGCAACATTTTTCGTAACTTTCTCCGTATTTGAAAGCTCTTCCAAACTTGCCCCTTTAATGGCTTCAACTGAGCCGAATTTTAAAAGGAGCATCTTTTTCCTTATTTTGCCAATTCCCTCGATCTCATCCAGCTCAGATTTTGTGACCTTTTTTTCCCTTAAGTCCCGGTGATAAGTGATGGCAAACCTGTGCGCCTCATCCCTGATCCTTTGTAAGAGTCTCAAAGAAGAGGAGCTTCTGGGAATCATCAGAGAAGACTCCTTACCCGGCAGAAATACCTCATCTAACCTTTTTGCCAGTCCAATTACATTTGTCTCTTTAATCCCCATCTCGTTCAAAACCTGGAGAGCTGAGGAGAGTTGTCCTTTTCCTCCATCGATTAAGACCATATCCGGCAACTTTTTCTTCTCCTCAAGCAGACGGAAAAAATATCTTTTGACCACCTCTTCCATCATCGCAAAATCATCCTGCCCTTCCACTGTCTTTATCTTAAACTTGCGATATTCCGACTTCTTGGGCCTGGCATCTTCAAAGAAAACCAGAGAACCGACTGCGTCCGCAGCCCCTAAATTGGAGATGTCAAAAGCCACGATCTGCCTGGGAAATGTGGATAAATACAGGTCCTTTTTCAAAGCAATGACCGATGGTGGAACCGCCTTCTTTATTTTTTTCTTCTGGATCAGAAGCTCCATCAAAAGAAGCTGGGCGTTCTGAGTTGCCAGGTTCAGCAGACCTGCCTTCTCCCCTTTTTGCGGTATGATTAGCTCGACTTTCTTTTCGCTTTTTTCATTCAGCCACTTCTGAATGATATCTTTGTCCTCGATATCTAAAGGTAAGATGACTTGCTGAGGGATAATAGCGGCATTCATATAATATTGCTTCAAAAAAGAATTCATAACCTCAGAATCCGAAACATCTTTATCCGCCTTTAAATAGAAATGCTGCCTACCGATTAAAACACCATCTCTCACTTGAAGAGTTGCCATACAGACATCGGAACCATCCCGCGCAAAGGCAATAATGTCTCTATCAATTATCTCCCGCTCCACCACCTTTTGCCTCTGCATCATATTCTCCACTGCTTTGAGCTGGTCTCTCACTCTGGCAGCTTCCTCAAAGTTTTCTTCTTCTGCCAATCTACTCATCCTTCGTTTCAGCTCTTCGATCAGAACTTTATTCTTCCCAGCTAAAAATAAAAGCACCGTGTTTATCATCTCCCGGTATTCTTTTTCAGAAACCAGACCTTCACAGGGTCCCTGACACCTCTTGATGTGAAAATCCAGACACACTCTTATTTTTCTCTTAGAAGGGAGCACATGATTGCAGTTCCTCACCGGGAAAAGCTTCCTGAGAAGTCTTAAAGATTGCCGCATCCCTTTGGCATTGGTATAAGGACCAAAATATTTTGCCTTATCTTTTTTAGGTCTTCTCACCACCAGAATTCGAGGAAAAGGCTCATCCACCGTGACTTTGACGTAGGGGTACCTTTTATCGTCTTTTAAATTGACATTGTACCTGGGCTTGTGCTCCTTGATTAAGTTAGATTCCAAGATCAGAGCTTCCATCTCCGAATCAGTAACCAGAACCTCAAAATCCCTAATCCGGGAAACCAGAGCCTGGGTTCTGGGATGCTCCACCCCTGACTGGAAATAGGATTTAACCCGGTTCTTCAGGGATTTGGCTTTTCCCACATAGATGATTTTCCCTTCCTCATCCTTCAAAAGATAAACCCCGGGCTGAGAAGGGAGATTTTCTAATTTTACTTGAAGGTCCATACACTTTCTATACGTTAAAGCCGCGCATCTTAATATATATAAGCTTCCCCCAAGCCTGTCAACGAAAAAGACTGTCAGATAACGGATGACGAATATCGAATAAAAGGATTTTGTAGGGGCTGACCTGTCCTTCGACTTTGCTCCCTTCGGCTTGGCTTAGGGACTGTGAGTGTAATCGAACAGTCAGGATGGTGAGCTTGTCGAACCATGTGTCAGCCCGATCTGTAGGGGCACGGCGCTGCCGTGCCCTGTTCTTTCCAGTAGAAGGGCGTAGAGACGCATAGCATGCGTCTCCAGAATCTGACCCCACCCTAACCCTCCCCTACAGGGGAGGAAAACAAATCCCTCTCCTTTTTTCCTAAACGGATCCGCAGGAAAGGAGAGGGAAAGGGTGAGGTTCCTTATCCCGGTAGGTCGGACATTTTTGTCTGACCAAAGGGAACAGGTCAGATGCCTGTTCTACCAACAATTCTACTCCACAATCAGCTTCCCTCTCATCATCCCCATTCCGCAGGTGAACTGGTATTCCCCTTCTTTTTTTGGAGTCTCTCGGAGTGCAAGAGCTCGCTCTTGCGTTTTTATTTTTTTTAAGAAGCATCAGCAAGCTGATGCACTCCAAATAAAAACCTTCACTCCACAATCAACTTCCCTCTCATCATCCCCATCCCGCAGGTGAAGGTATATTCCCCTGCTTTTTCCGGAGTAAACTC
>Ga0315277_10013420_pt1 | contig 10207 bp, 21 predicted proteins | sample YL17G05_15_MG_FD_203695 | JGI IMG/M metagenome (GOLD analysis project Ga0315277, IMG submission 203695) | Sediment microbial communities from Yellowstone Lake, YNP, Wyoming, USA - YL17G05_15 | ecosystem: Environmental > Aquatic > Freshwater > Lake > Sediment | place: USA: Wyoming | collected...
CTTAAATCTATGGAGATACCGTTGAGGAAGAAAGAGAAAAGTTGGTGATTGCATTACTTAAATCTTAGCTGTTACAATCCCTCACTGGAGCAAAAGCCATGTATCAGGAATATCCGAATGACTTGGTAGTTGAAACAACTCTAGGTGCAGTCAAGGTGTCAATCACGAACGGCAAGCACGCCTATATTGAAAGCAATGACGTGCTACTGATTAGCGGCAAGCCAATCAGTGTTACATTGCATATCTCCCTTAAAGATGGCGAATGGACGGATAAGGGAGAGAATGGGCGTAGTACAATCTACGCAAGGAAGCCGTATGTAATGGGCATGAACAATGAGGCAACGCCAACCCAAAAGGACAAGGCTATTGGCGTCGTAGTTCCTACCGTGAGCAAGTTCATCAACGCTAATCAACATTTGCTGATTGCGGCACAAGCTGCACACGTTGCCAACCGTGTCAACAGCATTCAAGGCTACATTGCTGAGAAGATGGCAGAAATCAAGGAATATGAGGCAGAAATTGCCTCACTCAAGGCAACTTTGTAAATCTTAGCTGTACCTAGTAAGTTGCCCCAAATGGAGAAAGCCATGCTGGTCATCGACACCCCTGATGGGATTCGTGCTTATCGTTTGTTGGCTTTGCGAGCTGCTTTAGGACTGGAAGTCAAGGGAATGAAAGGCCGCGTCAACGCCTATGCTACCATTAAGAGGGAATTTAACCTCAAAGGTACAAAGGCACAAGTCTACGCTTTATATGAAGCAAAACTAAAGGAAATGGGCATCCTTATAAAAGGCGACTTTTATTCTTAGCTGTACCTAGTAAGTTGCCCAAGAAACAACGGGCGGGTAGTTTAACCTGGAGGTCAACATGCTTGAAGTAACGATGAAACGACTGATCAAGGCGGGTGAAGAACTGGAGATTCAGGTTCAAGAATACCCTGAGTACAGCGGTCGTGGCATGTTTGGCAGCATGACGTGCGGTGTCACGTTGGAATCCAGTGCGGATTTGCTTCCGCTTGTAGCCAAGGCTGCGAATCAACTCAGTGAGGTTGATTTGGCTGTCTTCCTTGATGAAGTGGCCAATCTGCGAACAGACAGTATGGGGCGCGGCATCATCGTCTATTAGGTGCTGAGTAAATCTTAGCTGTACCTAGTAAGTTGCCCAACCCACACAGGAGAAAATTATGAAGCTGGACCCGACTGGTTGTATCGACAGCAATGATGGCAATGGTTACTTTCAAGTCCGAGATAATTGGGAAGGGAAGGGGTATCGCCTTTACTTCGGAGGCGATAGATTTGTTTCTCAGGTGGATGGTGAAATCAATGGCAAGATTTACCGTACCATTAAGGCGGCAAAAGACGACTGTAATCGCCGCTTCAAGCTAAAAGCAAAACGTGTATATGATTAACGTTTTCAAGTCTATAGAATCACTCTGTAGACTTTATAGTGTTGATTCATTTATTAGTGTTTCAGAGGACACTATTGCCGTTTACAACGCTCCAAATGACGATTTTCATATCTTTACATGGAGAATAAGCCGCTATGTTTTAGTTGCAATACAAGACACGGTTTTTGATTGGCGTTTCAATAAAATAGGAATATCTTAGCTGTACCTAGTAAGTTGCCCAACTGGAGAACGTCCATGAAGGAAAGAATTGAACTTCTTGTCGAAACTGCTGACAAGGTGGCTGCTGTTCACTGGTTACGAAGTGGCTACATGCACTCGGCACCGCCAACGCATCGGGCCGATTATATCAGTCCGAAGTGGTGTCGCATTGTGACGGTCGAAAACGGCAAAGATAGCTCCGTATATGCCTTTGTCTGTCTTCAAGACGGGGCAACCAAGGCACTCGGCAAATTGAAGGCAGGCGACATTCATAAAGCTGCCTCATTTAAAGTGGCTGCAAAACACGCAAGGGGTAATGTATTTGCCGATGACTTCGCTAAGTGTTTGACTGAGTACGGCATTGTTTACTTAAAATAAAGGATGACTAATCTTAGCTGTACCTAGTAGGTTGCCTCCAAAAATGGAGAACGCTATATGATGAGATCACTTGAAAAACGGATTAAGGAACTGCAGCGTAAGCGAACACTGCAACGCAGACTGAACAAGGTGAGGATATGCTATTTTGAGCATGAAGATCAGGGCAAGTTAGAGAAACATAACCGTGTCGTCAACTTAATCATTAAAGCAATCCGAAAGGTGGCTTAAAGTGTGTTTCTGTGGTGATACCTATTGCCCAAGCTGCGGCCCTGCCCAAGGTAATAGCAAATGTCATGTTTGCGGTAAGTGGGAAGCTGACGGCGGTTGTGATGACCCAACCGAATGCGAGATCAAAGGTGTTGAACAAGATCGGTTGTATGCCGAACAAGAAGCAAAATGGCTGTCGTCCACCCAGCTTTAATCTTAGCTGTACCTAGTAAAGTGCCCAACTACTGGAGAACACCATGAAGGTTTGTGAAAAGTGCGGTGAAGAGATTGCAGGAAAAGACGGCGAGAACACTTGTGGCAAATGCGAGCGCAAGAAGAATGCCGCCAAACGTCGCAAGGAACGCGATGACGTAATGCGAAGTTGTGGTTTGGTTAAAGTCAAGGGTGCAATGGGCGGAACTTATTGGGAATAACCCAATAAGTCGCCCCCACTAAGATAATGGAGAACTGCTATGCACGAACCCGACATTTTTGAGGACGACAACCTGGACGACGACAACAGCGGTCTGGATTGACAGGAGGAACAACAGGAACTTGAAGACTTTGAACAAGTCGATGAGTATTTCAGCAGCGATGAGGACTAAATCTTAGCTGTACCTAGTAGATTGTGATAAGTAATTTTGGAGGAACTTAAATGATTAGGGGACCGCCCTTCGGGGTTTATTAAAATTGAGCCTTCTCATTATCTTAGCTGTACCTAGTGGGTTGTAATGACAACCTAATGGAGAATGACCATGCACGCTACCACTAACCGCAAAAAGTCTGACAAGAGTAGTTTCAAGTTCACGATTAACGTCAAGGAACGTGGTATCCACGTTCAAACGATAATTATGATGTCTGCACGCAGCGGACGCATTGAGGACAAGCGATACAAAATCAAGATGAGGGATGATCGCCGCATCGGGGGCTTCGCCCTATAGTAACAGGAAATTTGTTACCAACTCTGTGAGTAAGGGTGATATAAGAAAGCAGATTGTTGGTAACTTTAAGTCTAATCTCAAAAGACCTTAAATCTTAGCTGTACCTAGTAGGTTGCCCAACCCACACAGGAGAATGATATGTCGAAGGTCGTCATCGTTGCTATGCCCAACCTTGACTATGGCGATAAGTATGCCATAGTCGAAGTGGACGCGGAAAAACCTACTCACTATTGCGCAGTGCTAGGGAAGTCCGTGCGTGTTATTGAATCGTGTAGGGGTTTGTCCGATGCGCGGGAACGAATCTCCTTATGGGAATAAAAGGATTCGTCGCCCGAGTATCTTAGCTGTACCTAGTAAGTTGCCCAACCCCACTGGAGAACGATAAATGGCAAAATTCTTCCGCTGTCCCAAGACCACTGCTGAGCGTAAGGCAGTTTACAGTGCCACCGAACAAGGCTGCATTGTCCGTGCGGCTCGTCAACTTGTCTCGAATTCTTGGGATGACATTGCCCATGCTCGTCGTGGACGTTGCGACCGCCACAAGGACCATCGCCGCTAGAAATGGGGTCGCCCACCTCGCTTTAATCTTAGCTGTACCTAGTAGGTTGCCCAACCCCCACAGGAGATGACTATGCCGCGTTGTGAAGATTTTCCTTGTTGCGGCCATGAGGCTGGTTGCTGCCCAAACTACGATGCAGCGGGGTGGCAGACCGATATGGTCTGTACATGCGGCACTCGTCTGCCAATCAGCAACCGCTTCAGTATCTGCAATAACTGTCGATGGCGAGGGATCGATCAACTACCGCCCAATGATGATTCATCCTTTTGGATTGACTACCAAGACATAGACGACTGAGCGTGGGCCGAAAGGCTCTTTTTTTATTCATATCTAAATCTTAGCTGTACCTAGTATAGTGTTGAGGACACTTCACTAGGAGACAGCTATGACGACGACTGAACTGAGAGACACGATGCTGGGCATTAAGGGAAGTGTGATCGTTACGCTCGAAACCGAAACCAAGCCCCCAATGCGGAAAACCGATAATCCCTACCTGGATACTGTGAAGGTGTCCGAAGTCAATGGGATTATCAATTGGGGCTACGAAACCGCAGTAAATCGTCAGCGAACACGCGAAGGGCTGGAAGCCGATTTTACTGCGTTCCCCCGTAAGTGGGGCAAACGTATCAAAGGCACCCCTTTGATCGAACACAACGGCAATTATTACCTAGAAATGAAGGTGCAAAGTGCCAAATCTATGTACCTTTTAGGCCAGGAAGAGATTCCAGTAAGTGATTTGATCCCTTACTTTTATACCCGAAGCAAATCGAGACAAGGGATTGAAAAGGAGGTCATCCTACGGGATTACGCTCTTGAGAATATCAAGGGGATTCGGTACGCTGGGGAGAAAATCACGATAAACTAAGGGGTGGGCAATGGCCCCCTGAAGGCTTTAATCTTAGCTGTACCTAGTGAGTTGTCGGGCAGGTGACTAAGGAAGTTTACCAGTTGCTCTCCAGTACCGACATTAAATAAATTCACGGAAACTGGTTTTCGGATATAGTTAAGAATTAAATCTTAGCTGTACCTAGTAGGTTGTGTTACGGGTTTCTACTTTAAGGAGTTTCGCAATGGCTATCCTCATCGCATCGGTATTGACGGCAGTGGTCCGTTACACGGAGGGGCCGAATGGTCGGCGCAAGTGCCTGACCGAAGTGATGGTCAAAGCAGGACCGTTGGAGGTCGCGTCTAAGACGCTCAGTGGTCGCTACAGTCAGCGGCAGGCCTTGATGGAGTTCAAGCGCAATTCCAAGAGTTGGGCAATCCATAATAAGGGTGCCGCAAGGATGCCAATAGCGGCATAACAACCAATGGGTCGCCCAACCCTGCTTTAATCTTAGCTGTACCTAGTAAGTTGTTACGAGTCATCCCACTGGACTGGAGTTAATGATGCGTTACTTTCTGAAGCTCGCCAAGGTCAACAACGGCACGGCCCTGAATTCGGGCTGGTATGAGGAAGTGGATGAGTTCACCTACAAGAACGCGAAGTTCGCTCTGTGCGAGGAGGGCACGGGACCGCGTTACACCAAAGACGGTGTAATAGTCGATGGGGATGAGATCAGTGTCAAACTGGACACGGTTCCCCTACGGGATTTGGCCGTACTTACACGATATTTTCAAGCCTTGGAACCGTTGAAGGTTGACGGCGGTTTCGTGAGAGAGCAACCCAATATCAGGTTCCTCATCCGTGGCAGGATCAAGCTGCGGGAGAAGAACGGAACGGTCTGGAGTCAAGACAACCCCGTGAAGGCGGCGGCCTAACAGTAAGGGTCGCCCAAACCTGCTTTAATCTTAGCTGTACCTAGTTAAGTGTTACACAACTCTCACTGGAGACGGCAAATGCAAGTTCATCTGTACGGTAAGGAACTGCAAGACGGCACGACGGTTACGCTCGATCATGCTGTGCAGCGATATGAAGTCGTCGTGCGTTCCTTGTGTGGCATTAGCAACCAAACGCTGAAAGACTTGATTGAGAAGCGATATGAAGTCGTTTCTATCAAGGAAATTGACCGAACAGATTATGTAATCTAAGTGCAGAGTCGCCCAAACCTGCTTTAATCTTAGCTGTACCTAGTTAAGTGTTACACAACTCTCACTGGAGACGGCAAATGCTGGAATACATGCTCGACAATGAACTGGTCGCTCAAAAGAATTCGATCATCGGGCTGATCGACAACGGCAATCACGACGAAGCCGTGTGCATCCTCAAGTTTGTCAAGCCGCTCTGGACCGCCGCGAACTATGGCTACAAGTACAACGAATTGCGGGAACGTGGCATTGTCGCCAACGACAACCGCGATGACTGTGGCCACTGGAAACAGGTCCAGTCGCTCATGGCCATTCAGAACAAGTATCGGTCACTATAAGGGGTGGATAGGGGGAATGCAAACCCCTTTCCTGTTTAATCTTAGCTGTACCTAGTAGGTTGTTCTAACCCTTACTTTACTGGAGAAAACATGCCGAACGTTACTCTCAGCTGCGAGCGGATCTGCCCCGAAACCAACCAAATCGGTAAGAACGGGAAAAAGAAGCGTATCGTTATCTTCGTCCGCAAGATGCGGATTAGCGGGAGCTTCATCGGCACAACCGCGTTTGAGGTGAACTACCTCAAACGGAACGGCGAATTCCGTTTTTATGTCAAGTCACTGGTGTCAGTCAAGGATAAGTGGCAAACTCTGAAGTTGGGGCCGACCACAGGAAAGGTTAAATGGAAGTCGGAAGGCAGCTACGCATATGATGAATTCATGTGGTGGCTCAATAGACTTGGCGTCCCTAATGCCAGTTCGCTCACAAGCGAACTGCTTACGATGCCTCCCGAAAACTTGGAAGCGGCCTAACGGCCAATGGGTCGCCCAACCCTGCTGCTTTAATCTTAGCTGCAAGGTTCAATAATAACCGCCTCATCCTTCATCATGGCATGATCCCCCAGCTTGCTTATCTTAGCTGTACCTAGTGGATTGTCGCCTGACCCCTTACTGGAGTAAACATGCGCGAAACTGGCCCCTCTTGGATGCACACGGAACCGACCATTGGCGAACTTCTCCGCCGCACGATCTTAACCAAGTGGCAAATCATGAATGCCATGTATGGTAGCGGGTCGCTCACAATCAATGGCTTGGTTGTGATGCTGTCATCGGTGCAGCGGGAGGATGGTAGCGGGAACTCATTCAACTTAGAGGTCTACCACGGGGGCGAAAAGTACAAGGTCTATGCAAGGGCCGAGAAATAATCGGGGGAAGGGGCTTTTGCCCCTTTATAAATCTTAGCTGTACCTAGTAGGATATAATGCTTTCCTTTCCTCTGTGGAGTGTCATGTCATGTATCGCACCTTCAAACGGTCTTGTGTCAATTGGAAGCAGTTCGGTTCTAGCAGCAAAATCACGGACGAACGTGGTTTGACGTTGGATGAGGCACGGAGGCGATGTAATAGGTTCAACAACAACCGTACAATGGCACAAATCAAGAAGGGGACAAAAATGGAATTTGAAGGTGAGTAAGGCAACGGCAGGGGAACCCCGTCTTTCTTGCGACAAATCTTAGCTGTACCTAGTAGGATATAAGTGGCTTTCCCCTTTATGTACTGTGAAGCCACCCTTTGCACAATAGGTGCAATCTTAGCTGTACCTAGTAGTGTGTCGCCCCTTCCCTTACTGGAGACAGATATGTACGAAGACAGCTATTTCAATGACGCGGCGGCTAATGCTTTGGAAGAAAGGCTCCGCAATCTGGAAGCCGATGAGGATGAGGATGAGGATGAGTAGGGCGAAAGCCTAGCTGTACCTACGAGTTCCCTTACTGGAGACAGATTGGCTTGTAGTGCAGCGGGAGGATGGTAGCGGGAACTCATTCAACCAGAGTCTATGCAAGTGCCAACTCCTAATCGGGGAAAGGGGCTTCGCCCACTTTTCCTTTTAATCTTAGCTGTACCTAGTAGTGTGTCGCCCCTTCCCTTACTGGAGACAGAGATGTTTGAAGTCAAGGTGTACGGCATCAAAGTGTACGAGTGCAGCCGCCATGCCCAGGCAATTGCCTGGATGGAGGCCCGAGGCATTGAGGCGTGGATCAATGGAGTGGAACTCCATTGGGAAGATTAGGAGGGGCTTCGCCCACTTTTCCTTTTAATCTTAGCTGTACCTATAGGTGCAATCTTAGCTGTACCTAGTAAGGTGCAACAAAATAAAGAATAGAGAAATTAAAAACAAAAAAGTTATAAAAAAAATAATTAAAAAGGAGGGGGGCTACACGCCATACGAGTCCTTATATACAAAAAGAGAATATTTTTTCCCCACCTGTAGGGTTTTTCAAATTTTAATAATTTCAAAATTTTATTCTCAATTCGTGTTTCAAAAAATGGCGGCGGCAATTTTTCATTTAATCTGTATTAGCTTAAAACTTTACCAAAATCCGATTTTCAAAAAATGGCGGCTGGTATTTTAATTAGCCACACAAAGAGATTTGTTGTTTTAAGTTTTTTTATGAATATCACTAAGGTCGATCCCTCTATGAGTATTTACATAGGATTGCAATAGTTGCACTACTTCTTCCCTGTCACCGTACTTAGTTGCATCGCTGCGAAGACTGCTCCCTGCATTCTTGATTGCCATATTAAATTTAGTAATTGGAACATAAGCTATTTTTGGATCATTCAATAGCATTTTAACTATTTCAATATGATTATTCACCGTAGCATAGTATAACGCCTGCTCAATTTCATCAGCATGATTCAATAATAACTGGACAATCTCTGTATATCCTTTAATGGCTGCTGCCTCCATCGCCCGTGTCATTGCCCTCGCACTCAATTTAGGCATCAAAAGCTTCACTATGTTTATATGACCACCCGATGCAGCCTGGACTGGTGCATTATCAAAGTTTTTAACTTTAGGTAGTAAAATTTTCACTATGTCTATATGCCCGTTTGCTGCTGCCTGAGTGAATGGAGAAACAGTCCCATAACCATCTCTATCAACCTCATTAGCATCTGGTAGTAAAAATTGAACTATATCTATATGTCCATATGCCGCCGCTGGTGCCAAAGCTGCATCAACCTCATTAACATAAGTCCTTAAAAGCTTTACTATGTCCATATGCCCGTTCGCTGCCGCATTCTTAAAAGCACCAAACTCAATGACATGAGAATAATTATTAACATTACCAGTGTTTAAATGACCTAATATTAGTTTGACTATATCAATATAACCCTTCGCCGCCGCTTCATCTAATGCTGCTATTACATCATGATTCTTAATTTTATTTTTAGGCATATTAGATAAAATATACTTAAATGCTGTTGTATTACCGCTTTGTGCTACATTGACTAAAACGGAATGGTCATTAGCTCTCGGTAAAGCTAACTGTATTAATTTCATATCTCCAGTTCTGGCTGCGTCCCTTAAAATTGTATCAAAATTGGTTATCTTGGATTTTTGCTCATCATCCATCATTGAATATTCTCTGGCACTTATTGCAATATGTCCCTCTGTATTTATTCTAGTTTGTAAATAACTTCTTTTTAATTGATTGTTTGTTTCAATTAGATCAAGCTCGCTATTCTCCAAACGTTTACCTGTAGTAATGTATTGCTGTATTAAATCAAATGCATTATTGTCCCATAAGTATTTGAATTGCTTTTTTGCTAGCGTGTGCCCACGACCAATATATTTGCTCTTATAATCATATGATAAATTCTTAAACCACTCCAAATCAAATTCTTGCTGCCCTAATCGCTCTGACTCATCTATTTCCTGTGGTGTCTTTGCTATATTCTTGAAAATACTGCTTGGTATGCCTTTTTCCTTTAAATGTTGAAGATAAGCATTGGCATTACTGCCAAATATGGCAATTTTCCCTGTTGTGTTGTTAGCGTCTGTTAACGATGGACCATTTTCTGTCATGTCCACAACAACAATGTGTAATGGATCACTCTTATCCAGGTTTCGATCAAATACAAAATAGAAGGTCGAATTCTGCATGTCCCTATAACTTTGCCACATCGTCCCGCCAGGCTTACTTATACAAAAACTGTAACCTTGGCCATACTTAACACAAGCCTGCGGTGAATTAGCTTCATATACATGAATACCATTTTTAGAAATTATAGACTTAGCATCTATCGGCACTCCATCATTTTTGCCACTTTTTTTTTGTGCCTGTAAATTGAAAACCCCATCTATCAATTCAGTGAATTGTAAAAAGTTAATAAGTTTGTTATCATAATAAACTCCGTCTTTCCGCGCCTGTAATGGCTTAATTCTTTTATTGTCTTCTAATTGCTTGTATTTTTCAAAATATTGATGTAATTGATCTGGCTTATTACCTTGTTTAAAGAAAAAGGCAATAGATGGTAAGTATTTCTTAGTCTGGGTAGAATCTAGTGGAATTATCTGATTTAATGCATTTTGATTATTATCTAATATTCTAAGAGCCTGTATTTCCATTTGCGATTCAAATAAAAACCATCCTTTGAAGTTTAGCATAGGATTATTTAGTTAGTTTAATTGTTATTTATGGTTTTTT
>Ga0315277_10013421_pt1 | contig 10207 bp, 4 predicted proteins | sample YL17G05_15_MG_FD_203695 | JGI IMG/M metagenome (GOLD analysis project Ga0315277, IMG submission 203695) | Sediment microbial communities from Yellowstone Lake, YNP, Wyoming, USA - YL17G05_15 | ecosystem: Environmental > Aquatic > Freshwater > Lake > Sediment | place: USA: Wyoming | collected...
AGCAGTAGCTCTTGTCCAAGTTGCTCCATCATCTGAATACCATACCTCGTTATTAGTTGGATCAACTCCTCCAATCACCCACATCTTATTATCATAAACCACACTGGTGTGGAAACGACGACCTCGGAAATCTGCTGAGGTAGTGACTTGAGTCCAAACGATCCCATCAGTTGAATACCAGGTATCATTTAAATAATTGCCCAAATGATCTCCACCTATTACCCACATCTTGTTGTCGTAGACAATACTTGTATGCCCATGACGGGTCGAAAAAACTGATGTGGATACGAGTGCTTGGGTCCAGTTCACTCCATCGGTTGAGTACCATACATCTCTATATTCAGTACCCGTGCTACCAGAAACTGAAATTCCTCCAATGACCCACATTTTACCATCGTAGACTACACTCGTATGATTATGACGCGCAGGAAATGATGCTGATGCTGTAGCTTGGATCCAAGTTATTCCATCTGTTGAATACCAAACATCATTTAAATAACCACTAGACGTGATACCCCCAATAACCCACATTTTATCATTATAAACTACACTAGTATGACCACTACGAGCAGGGAATGCCGCTGACACTGTAGCTTGAGTCCATGTTATCCCATCACTTGAATACCAAACATCACTCATAAGATCACCTGAGGATGAGTATCCTCCTAACACCCACATCTTGTTGTCGTAGACTACACTCGTATGGTAACGTCTATCTATAAAATCTGGAGAGGCAGTAACTTGTGTCCAAGTTATTCCATTACTTGAAGACCACACATCATTCTCGTAAGAAGCAGACTCGTTTCCTCCAATGACCCACATCTTATTATTGTAGACCACACTCGTATGACCATCACGTACGGGAAAAGGAATATTTCCTGAGGCATAATACCAATTAACTCCGGCATCACTTTGAGAATAAATATTTACTGATGATAAAATGAAAAGGAAAATTAAACAGGCAAATATCATTTTAAACATCAGTTTTTCCTTACATGATACCTTATTAGATTCAGTTAAATACATATTTTAATTTCTCCTATAAATTAATCTAAAAATGATAATATTTATAAGTTTTCGTACTCTAATTATTAACTTGAAACTGTTGTAATTGCCTATTCATATAACTTGAATGTTAATTCATCTACATTTGTAAATGCGGGGGAATACCAAACATCATTCCTCACTCCAGAGGGCCAGGAATATCCACCAGTAACCCACATCTTATTATTAAAAACCAAACTTGTATGATACCTACGAGTGGGAAAAGATACACCAGTAATTGTTTGATTCCACCTCACTCCATCCGTTGAATACCATATATCATTCTTATAACCATTGTAAGAGTATCCCCCAATAATCCACATCTTATCATTGTAAACCAAACTGGTATGTGCAGATAAGCCACGGAAAGCGGCAAATTCTTCAGCTTGAATCCATATTACTCCATCCGATGAATACCACACATCACTCATATATTCACCACCATAGTATCCCCCCATTACCCATATCTTATCATTGTAAACCACACTTGTATGATTGGCACGAGGGTAGAACTCTGCATTGTCTGTAGCCTTAATCCAAGTCACACCATCGCTTGAATACCAAACGTCATTCCTATAAACACTGCTACCAGAGCATCCCCCGATTACCCACATCTTGTCATTGTAAACAACACTTGTATGACCATAACGGGCAGGGAAATCGGCTGAGGTAGTAGCTTGTGTCCACGTCACTCCATCTGTCGAATACCAGACATCATTCATATAAGTTTGAGAACTTCCTACGGATGAATATCCTCCAATGACCCACATCTTATTGTCAAAGATTACACCGGTGAGACCACGACGACGAGAAAAAGCTGCCGATGATGTTACTTGTGCCCACATAAATCCATCCGTTGAACACCAAACATCATTCATATAAACGCTATTGTTATAAAATCCGCCTATTACCCATATCTTGTTGTCGTAAGCTAAACTTATATGACCTTCCCGTGCAGGAAAAGACACAGGGGATATGGTTTTAGTCCATATTATGCTATCCGATGAATACCAAACATCATTCATATAAGTATCAAAACTTCCAGAGGATGACCTTCCTCCAATAATCCACATCTTGTTATTATAAACTACATTAGTATGATAACAACGGCGAATGAAATCTGTAGAGTCAGTAGTTTGAATCCAAGTTATACCATCAGTCGAATACCAAACATCATTATTACATATATCATAACCATAGGAGTAATAGTATCCTCCTATCACCCACATCTTATTATTGTAGACTATACTTGTATGCGCGCATCGTTTAGAAAAAGCAGCAGTTGCCGTAGCTTGGGTCCAATTTACGCCATCACTCGAATACCAGACATCATTCAAATATGTTCCGCTACTAGAGTATCCTCCAATCACCCATATCTTGTCATCATTCACTATACTTGTATGGCAATTTCGCGTAGAAAAACCTGCGGAAGCTGTAGCTTGTGTCCACGTTATCCCATCACTTGAATACCAAACATCGTTCAAATAAGTACTATTACTTTCTGAATATGAATATCCCCCAATAACCCACATCTTATCCTTGTATACAACACTGGTGTGACCGTGACGAACGGGAAAGGCTGCGGAGGCTGTGGCTTGAATCCATACTATTCCATTGGTTGAATACCAAACGTCATTCCTATAAACACCATGACCAGACCACCCTCCGATCACCCACATCTTATTGTCGTAAACTACACTTGTATGACCAACGCGGCTCGGAAAATCTTCGGAGACATTCGCTTGGGCCCAAGTAGCACCATCGGATGAATACCAAACATCATTCATATAAATATGAGCACTAGAATATGAATATCCTCCAATGACCCACATTTTGTTATTGTAAACAATACTTGTATGTTGAGCACGAGTTGGGAAAGGAGAATCTCCTGTCGCATAATACCAATTAACCCCAGCATCGTCTTGTGGATAAATATTTATTAAGGATAAGATGAATAGAAAAATTAAACAGGAAAGTATTACTCTAAATCTTAGTTTCCCCTTACGAGACGAATGATTATATTCAGCTAAATACATATTTTAATCTCTCCTATAAATTAATCTAAAAATGATAGTATTTATAAGTTTTCATCCCCCAATTATTAACTTGAAACTGTTGTAATTACCTATTCATATAATTTAAATGTTAATTCATCTACACTTGTAAATGCAGGTGAATACCAAACATCATTCATATTGCCAAGTATCATATCAATGTTATCTGAAACACCTCCAATTACCCACATCTTATTATTATAAACTACACTTGTATGCCTTTCGCGGGGAACAAAATCTGTAGACGCTGTAGCTTGAGTCCAATTCATACCATCGGATGAATACCAAACATCATTCAAATCCCTATATCCCCCATAGTAAGTTTCTCCTCCAATCACCCACATCTTGTCGTTGTAAACTACACTTGTATGATTATAACGGGGAGGAAAGGCGGCAGATGCTGTGGCTTGAGTCCAGGTTACTCCATCAATTGAATACCATACATCATTTAAATAATTGCCCGAATGGTTTCCACCGATTACCCATATTTTGTTGTCATAAACGACACTTGTTAGTTCAAAACGAGCGCCGAAACCAGCACTACTTGTAGCTTTAATCCAATTTACTCCATCTGACGAATACCATACATCATCCCTGTAGATAGTAGTATTATCGGTTCCTATTACCCACATCTTATCGTCATAGACTACACTGGTATGCCCTGCACGAGAGGGAAAGGCGGCACTGCCTGTGGCTTTAGTCCAATTCACACCATCCGATGAGTACCAAACATCATTCATAATGGAATAATTTTCAACATCTCCACCAATCACCCACATCTTATCTTTGAAAACAACACTGGTGTGTCGATAGCGAGGTGGGAAGGCAGCATTGTCTGTGGCAAGAGTCCAATTCATCCCATTTGATGAATACCATACGTCATTCAAACATTTGCCGAATGATGGATTTCCTCCAATCACCCATATATTGTTATTGAAGACTACACTAGTATGGTCATGGCGTGGAGGGTAAAAAGAGACAGAAGCTCTTGTCCAAGTAGCACCATTATCTGAATACCAAGCATCACTCACCAAGCCATGAGCCATATTAGGAATAACCGAAACCCCTCCAATTATCCACATCTTGTTTTTATATACAACACTCGTGTGACCATAACGAGCGGGGAAGCTCACATTTTTTATGGCTTTAGTCCAATTTACACCATCCGTAGAATACCAAACATCATCCATATATAGTTGAGAGGATGAGCTTCCTCCAATAACCCACATCTTGTTGTCATATACCAAACTGGTGTGGTTACAAATGCCAGGGAAGGCTGCGTTGCTTGTAGCTTGAATCCAGTTTACACCATCTAATGAATACCAAACATCATTCAAAACACCACCGATGGATGAGACTCCCCCAATCACCCATATCTTGTTATCATAGACTATACTTGTGTGGCCACTGCGTGCTGGGAAACCTGCATTGTCGGTTGCCAATGTCCATATAACACCATCACTTGAATACCAGATATCAGTTGTTATTTCGTCTAAATATATTGTGTCTCCCCCAATCACCCACATCTTATTATTAAAGACCACACTGGTGTGATTAACCCGGGGCGAAAAGGCCGCATTGCTTGTGGCTTGAGACCAATTTATTCCATCAGCCGAATACCACACATCATTTAGAGGGTCGCTCATAAACGGGTCTCCTCCAATCACCCATATTTTGTTATCATAAACTAAACTTGTATGTTTCTGACGCGCTGGGAAAATCCCGGTAGCAGTACGATTCCATATTATTCCATCGGTTGAACACCATACATCATTGCCGCCGCCTCCAATAACCCACATCTTGTCATTATGAACAACACTTGTATGTTGAAAGCGAGCTGGAAATGGGAGATTTCCTGTAGCATAATACCACTTAGCTCCGGCATCGTCTTGAGGATAAATATTTATTAGTGATAAGAGGAATAGAAAAGTTAAGCAAACAAATATAATTTTGAAGGTAAGTATCTTTTTATGAGGTAATCGATAAAATTTAATTGGAAACATAATTAGAATTCTCCTTTAATCTTATTTAAACCCATAGTGTTTATAATTTATTTTTCTTAAAGAATTTGATTTTGTTATTCATTAAAGTGAAAAATGGTTTGTTGTATATATTGATACTTGAAGATTATAATTTGTTACAAAATTTTATTATTATTTTTTAGCATTTTGGGATTGAAGTTGAAAAAATAAGATTTATTTGAAATTGAAATTTTGTTTGATGGATGGAGCTGTTACATTATGAGATGATGTTTAAAATATTTTATTGTTTTTGAATTTTTTTAAAACTTTTTCTTGCTTAAAGCGTCTAATTTATAAATTCTTATTAATCATATTAATCAAGTTTTAAATGGTTAAAGCTCTAAATATAAACGGAAGGGATTTTATATGGCATTGAAAAAAATCAGAATTATTTTTCTTTTCATCTTAATCGTTAGTTGTTTCTCTCTATTATTTGCGAGGAATGTTCAATTTTCAAACTATTATGACATTCAATCTTTGCCAATGCAGAAAGAGTTGTTTAATGAAAGCGGAAAAGTTGCCGGTGAAAAATCTCTCCAAATTAATTTTTCAATTAATGAGGCTGATTGTGAATTGTTATCTACATCTTCAGGCTTTGAATCTTTAAGAATCAAAGGTTTGAATACTATAAAAGATCCTGGGAAACCGCAATTACCAATGGCTTCTATAGTGAGACAATTCCCTTTAAATACAAAGATGTTGGGAGTTAAAATCTACTCTGGTAAATATGCAGAAATTGCTGAAGCAATTGACATTGCCCCGGCTCCAGAAGCGGTCAAGTGGAATATGTACGATAATAAATCTCTTGAAAATATCAGAGCTAAGGCGATATATAGAAGAAACAATCTCCTTGAAAAAGATACCAAGATATATTCTTCAAATAATTTTTATCCCGATAAATTATTTTCTTATGAAACGGGAAAAGACAATGATGCGCTGTATCTCTATCTGAAAATATTCCCCGTTCAATATCAGCCGGCATCAAAAAAATTGTCTATAATCACGGATTTAGTCATTGATGTTTATTATGTTGAAACAGAGGAAAGTTCATTTGAAGCATCTCCTGAAGCGACGAGTGACCCTTGCATAATTATTTGCCCTGCTTCTTTTAATACACAGGCAACGCAGCTCGAGACTTTCCACGAAACAGAATTGGGAACTGCCACTACAATTATTACTACTGATTATATTGATTCTAATTTTACCGCCGCAGAAGACCCACCGTTTCCGGGATATAAAGATTTGTCATTGACTGGTAGGGGGAATATCTCGGGTTACCATTACACACTTGCGAAAAAAATTATTTCTTATCTGAGAAATAGTGCTGAACATCCTAACCTCGAATTTATTGTCATTTTAGGTGATGCGGGAATAGTTCCTCCCAGCTATTACTGGTCAGACAGTGGCGGTAGTTATGATAGTTGGGTTCCGACAGATTTTTTCTATGCATCACCTGATTATGACCTTACGTCGAACTTCAAAATAGGAAGAATTTGCGTCAATAATACTACGGAAGCCTCGACTTATGTGACTAAACTCTCTAACTGGTATCCGGCTGATTGGAATTGGTTTAAGAAGGCTACGATATTGGGTGGGCAACCCTTTGGTGATATGTATTATTATGGTGAAGTAATGACTCTTGATTCAGCAAACCAGGAGTATTTTAATGGGATGGACATAACAAAATGTTATCTAACAGATAATAATTTTACGAAGTCAATTGCGGAACCGTATTTGCAGACGAATGATGGAGGCTTCTTTTATGATATTTGTCACGGGTCAGGTATTGCTATTTATTTCGATGATGGGACTAATATTTCGGCATCGAATCTTTTAGGTTATTCAGCGAATACAGAAGTTCCTGTTGTTGTATCTATTGCCTGTGATGATGGTTTTTTTGATTCCGACCTTTATCCAGCCCCTTATCTATCTTCACCGTATGTCTCTTTTGGTGAGGGAATTATCAGGTCACCGGCTGGTGGCATTGCTTATTTTGGTGGTTCAAGAACGAATTATGGTGCTCCAGATATTACCTTTAATAACGGCACGATGATAATTGGTGAAGAACCCTTTATGGCAGGGATGCTGTCAGGGCTTTTTAAGAGTTATCATAGTGGTAAAACAACGCTCGGAGATCTGGGTCAAGATGCAATAAATGATTTTGTTGCTAATAATACAATGACAGGAATTGATGATATCGCTATAATAAATAGAACAACACTTTTTGAATTTGTTTTATTAGGTGACCCCGCTTTAAAAATTCCTCAACAGCAAAGCGGTCCATCATATACGATGGCTCAATGTTCCGCTCTTAATCCAGATACTTATACAACAAGTAATGTCCCCCAATATACTAATCTGCCTCTTGATTTATCCGAATCAGTAACTGTAAGAACATCAAATACCAATTCACCCACCATTGACGTTAAGCTATTATATACCTGGACAAACAATTGGCTGGATAGACAGTATGATAAAATTATAACTTATGATTATACATTCAATCCAAGTCTTTGTGGTTATCACGCCTTTAGAGTTGTTCTTGAAGATGGTAAGGAAACATTGTTTTATTTAAACACGCAAATGCAATTCGAGAAAAATGCCCCTATTCTATTAGTTGATAATGATGGTGGCTCTGATATAGACCAGTATTACAAAAATGCTATTCCGAGCTACTATCCATACTCTTACGATAATTGGGAAGTGGGCGCTCGGGATGAAGCGACTTCCTCTATATTAAATCTCTATGCACAAGGAGTTGTTATCTGGTTTGACCCGTATTATTATCCGCTTGATGCTCAGAGAACCGCTATAATGGATTATCTCGACCACTATGGACATCTGTTTATAACAGGTCAGGATATAGGATTTTACTTGGGTCCTTCTAATCCATTTATGAATAATTATTTAAGTGCCCAGTATGTTCAGGATAATGTGCAGATGTGGTATCTAAATGGTGTGGCGGGTGATCCTATTACGAATGGATTACATCTTACCATATCTGGTAGTGGTGGTGCCAATAATCAGTCTTGGCCTGATGAGATTGACCCGATTGCACCAGCCGTGAAGATTTTCGGGTACAGTTCTTCCAAACCATCTGAGAATAATGGTGAAGGAATTGTCTCAAGTGGGTCAGGTGGGATAAGAGTAGTAGAAAATGGACATAAGGTTGTTTACTTGTCATTTGGATTTGAAGGAATTAACAGTTCATCTGATAGAGCTAATCTTATGAAAAAAATACTTGATTGGTTATATCCGATTGTTGCTTCAACTTCGGATGAGTGGATGATGTATAGATAATCCTAAGGGAAGATTTTTTAGCTGTGAATTGTGCCAATTTATAATAATTTTTTAAGAACTATTATCACTCTAAATTTTGATAAAGTATGTATACATACAGAGAATCCTTGTCAAGTATTAAATTGTCTTAGGGAAATTTTGTGTTCAGTAGATTTCTTTGAATGATTGCTAAGTATTGGTTTGCGGTATAAGGACAGGGACGGGTAAGATTTTGTGGAATACATTCCACTTACCATTGGTTTTGGTGGGTGTTATGCTACCGCTTAGTATAATCTCAGCGGCGATGCGTCCTAATTTATATGTATTCTGTTCAAGAAAAATGTAGGAAGCACCGCTTATAAGATTATTACTCTTAGGATTGCCAAATCCACCTACGAGAATTTTATCAGGCTTAACTTCCGGCATTGCATAGAGTGCTTGAAAAACACCGGAGGCGATTTCCTCATCTGAACATAAAATTGCATCCAGTTTGGTTTTGCGTTTAAGGAAACTGAGCATTATTTTTTGTGTATTTTCCGTGAGAGTTTCACTATATCCTTTATATATCTTTATGATTTTGCTTGAGTCAAAAGGCAAATGTCTTTCTAATAATCCATCTTTGAAGCCCTCGAGTCGTTTGGCTACAGTTGTTGCATTATTAACGCGTGTAACATAAGCCAGATTTCGACACCCCTGTTTATAAACATACTCTACTAAATTCTTTAGTCCACCATAATCATCCCAGGATATGAAAGGTAAGGGGACTTGGGGAAGATAGCAATCAATAGATAAAATCTGGATACCACGTTCCTGGAGACTCAAATATAGGGGTAAATTCGGATTAACCACGTCTTCTTCATTACTAATAACCATAAATAGAAGTATTTTCTTAATCCCCTGTTGAACCAGACGTTTTAATATCTCCGCCTCTCGCTCATAGGAATCGTTTGATAAGCAAAGATTTATGTGAACGCTGAGCTTGAATGTTTCTTCATCTATTCCCTTTATTATATCAGACATAAAAGGTTCATAAGCGTTTTCAAAGACAACCCCGATATTTTGTCTAATACTTCGCTTATCCAGTTTAGGATATTTGGAGATATCCGATACGAAGGAACCCTTTCCGCGGATAGAAAATACAAGGCCTTCTGTAACAAGGTCATTTAATACTCGGCGGGCAGTAATTTTACTAACACGATATTGGTGGGTAATCTCATTGAGGGAAGGAATTCTTTGTTGGGGTCTCAAAGCGCCGCTAAGAATTTTTAAAGAAAGGTCAGTTTTAATACGGGCATATTTATATGCCAATTTTCCCTTTTGTAATGAAGATATCATATTAAAATTTTTAGTATTGTGAATTAGAAAAAAAATACAATCGCTTTTTTATTAGTGTATATGCACTCTTATGTCAAGAAGAGATTGTGTATGACTTATTAAAGAGTTCGAGAATTATTTTTCGAATATTTTATTGGGTTTTGTAGGGAATGGTTGCGAGTGTTCAAGGCTGTGTCATATTCCGGTTTTTCCAAAACCACTACTACATTATGTTGTAGCGATGCGATTTATCGCACAATTAACACACTCCAAATCCCTCTCAAGAGAGGAATAGTATCGGATGAATCCGACCGCTACAAGTGTAATTTTCAGAGATTATATTTCATAATTTCCTCATATTAGTAATTTTAAATACTGTGTGTTAATGTTTAATGTAAGATAATTTTGCTTGACAATATTAATAATGGCTTTTTAGGATGTGAAACGCAACTATACATATAATAGTATTAAACGAAATATCAACGGAGGTTAGAT
>Ga0315277_10013423_pt1 | contig 10206 bp, 8 predicted proteins | sample YL17G05_15_MG_FD_203695 | JGI IMG/M metagenome (GOLD analysis project Ga0315277, IMG submission 203695) | Sediment microbial communities from Yellowstone Lake, YNP, Wyoming, USA - YL17G05_15 | ecosystem: Environmental > Aquatic > Freshwater > Lake > Sediment | place: USA: Wyoming | collected...
GTCCGCTTTTGCGGTAGTCTTGTTCATGAGCGTATCCTTTCGGACCCAGTCGGGTCCATGTTAGATGTGAAGATCCAACATAGGATACGCTCTTCCCTTTCATACACAAGATCCGATCATATCTCCTTTTAGGCCCCGGCTGAGCACAATTTGAGCACAATTGGAAATATCATAGGCCCGGGCAACGGTGATAGAGAAAGAGAACGGCTAACGCACAGAGCGGGATTCTGATGATGCAATCGCTACAAAATATTTATATAGATTAAGAATCGTATTTAGGACTAAAAACACGAAAATATCGATTAAATAAATCCCGATTCCGATATCAACAATCCATTCAGACAATGGAATGAAAACGAGGGAAAATAAAAAGGTAAAAAACGTTGAAATAGTATGATTACGAAGGCTGGCCCGATAATTATTTATTGAAACTTGATCAGATTTTAATTCGATCATACATACGTTTGCATCATTCCTAATAGGTGCAGGCAATCTTTCGTTTTTCAAAAACTCTTCTAAATAAACTAAAACTTCTTCATCGTGCCAAGACCTTGAATTAGCCCAGCCACTAAAGTAAAGCCAAGCATTGGTAGCGAATTTTTCTTTGATAGTTTCTCTAATTCTCTTTAATTTATCCACAAGAAAAGAATATCTAAAAATTGCGACCGTTCCTACAAGGGCGATAATTGCAGCCATAGATTGGGCGATAGATGAAAAAAAATAATATAAAGCCGTTTCATTTGGGCGAATCTTAAAAGATGTAAATTGTAGCGATATCGTCAAAATCATTACAATTAAAAAAGAAATATTTACTGTTCTACTAAACAAAAATATTCTCGTAAATAAATTAACTAAATCTTTTGTTTTTGCTCCGGCTGTTTTATTGTTTTTCTGGTCCTTTCGCTCCCCCATTATTCTTCTCCAATAACTAACAATTGGCGGAATGCTTCAACGCTTACTATGACCTAATTTCGATTTAAAGTGCTGCGCTGATCCTTATATATTTCCTTTTAGCTTTAGATCAATTGATAAATTAACAGAATTCCCACAGGCGGTTTTTCTTCTCCATTTTGGCGAGGGCTCAAAACCTGTACAGAATTCATGTTTTTTAAGATGTGTTTGTCCCAATTCGATCATTTCTCTTATAGTGAACTCGATACAGACTCCGGGCTTCGTGCACTTGGGATTATGGCAGAAAGATAAAAGAGTACTTGATTGCTTGTTATAAGTGCGTAATCCTTGCCCTCGTAATTCTTGAGCGACGATCGTTATTTCTTCGATCTCGGGGAATGCTTCTTCGATTAATTTGTCCGTGCGGAATTCAGTTGGTACATGGCAACTTTTGCACCTATATCTCTCGAAGCGGGGGCCGTCGCCCACCCTGAAATCGCCATCATATTCTAGTAGGGACCCGCATCGCGGACAGATATTGTCGAAATCTCTTGGCTTCATTGGCATGACCATGAAAGACCCCTATATGGGAGATATATTAGATGGGCTGACATTCGGAAGTCAAGAAAATGAAAGCACCTTGCGCTTCTTGCTCAAAATCGGGCCGACGATGCCGGCGACCATATAGAGGCCCAAGCCCATGTCGATCGATGATGAAAAAATATTTCGAAAAATACTTGACAATAATAATAAGCAGTATTAGTATATTAGCGCAGGATACAATTTGGGAAGGTGAAGACATGAAGAACAAGGCAAATCGGCTCCAGGCGGCCAGGCTCGCTAAAGACTTGACCCAGGTTGATCTGGCCGAGCGATCAGGTGTTTCCCTCGCTTATATTCGAATGATTGAGCAAGGCGTGAGGAGCGGCATCTCGAAAGACATCAAATTGAAGATTGCGGAAGCGCTCGGTGTGAGGATCGATGAAATATTTTTAGAGGAGCGCCGCACGGCATGGGATGATTTTCTCGAACAGAGGGAAGCTGATAAAAAGATATTTGAGTCGATCGCTCAGAAGATGACGGATGAAGAGTATGAGTGGCTAGTGGAAACGGTACAGATCCTTCGTCCGAAATTCTTGCAGTCGGATTATGAGACGTATCACAAGCGGCTCCAACAATTGACGAAGAAATATTCGAAATAAGAATACCGAGATGAGATCGAATCATCACAACGATCGGCACCCTTTCAAAAAAAGGGAGGGGCGGGAGAGCGCCTGGTGCCGATTCCTCTTTCCCGTGCCTCAGGCTACGGCCTCGAGAGGTAACGGCAAAAATCCATCACGGAGAACACGATGGAAGCTCCCTTACCCTCTCGCCAGCTCCTAAATCCGCGCGGCGTAGCCCGGGTCCTCGGGCTCTCGGTCGGCCACATCTACCGCCTTGTCCAGCGACGCGAAATCCCGTTCGTACGCGTCGGCGGCAGCATTCGGTTTAGGGTGGAATCGCTCGACGGCTGGATCGCACGGAACGAGGTCGGCACCGTCCGCCAGGCTATCCGGAAACAGCCGTGATAGAGCGCGAAATCCTCGGAGCCCTCATCATGAGGCCCGAGCTCCTTGAATCCGTTGACGTTACGGCCGGCGACTTTTCCGGCGACCGCGAGCAGCGCGTCTTCGAAGCAATCTCAGCGCTTTGGGAAACGGACCGGCTTCAGGAGATTCCCCTCGGACTCCTCGTCGACAAGCTGCCGGGCGACGGAGCGGCTTCGTATTTTGCCGGGCTCGTCGACGGAAGCTTGAAGCTCGATCCGTCCGCCGTCGCGTCCCTCGTTCGCGAGCTCCGGGACAAGCGAACGTCAATAGAGATCGTCAGGGCATCCAAAGCGCTCGCGGAAGAGCACCTGAGGACCGGCGCATTCGATGAGGACGGATTTCGGCGCTTAACGACGTTGATCGAGCGGAGAGGCAAAGGACAAAGCTCAGTCAATATCCGCGACGTTCTACTCTCAGGCGCATCGCTTCAATCCCTCGAGGTCGATACGGATTGGACGGTTGAAAATGTTCAGCCGGCGCGGTCAATCGGTATGATCCATGCTCCGGGAGGGAGCGGTAAAACCTATTTCTCGCTCGGCATGGGGGGCGCCGTCGATCGCGGTGAACCCTTTCTCGGCCTGGCGACGAAGCAACGGCCCGTCGTGTACGTCGATTTTGAGAATCCGCTCCCGCTCCTCGTTGAACGTGCTCGGAAACTCGATATCCGGAGCGTCATGTTCTGGCACCTGAGTGCCGCGGTCCCTCCGCCAAAACTCGATAGCGCGAATTACAAGCAATATTTCCAGCTCCCCGCCGGCGCCTTGCTGATATTCGACACGCTTCGGGCCGCCCACGACGGCGACGAGAATTCGTCAAAGGACATGGCGCTCGTAATGGGCCGGCTGAAAGAAATCCGAGAGCGCGGCTTTGACATCTTCCTGAATCATCATACGCCGAAGGCGAATGATCGTTCCTACAAGGGCAGCACGGCGATTTCTGACCTTGCCGATCATGTCCTTAAGCTCTACCGTTCCCGCCCGGGATCCCTCGAGGAGCTTTCCGACGACGATGAGCCAGATCCCGGCGCGACCTTCGTACTCGCGACCGGGAAAACCCGTTTCGAACCATTCCATATGTACCTCTCATTCGATCCCGAGAATGAGGGTTTCCGCGTTGCCGACGATCCGAATCGGGAAAGCCTTGACGCTATCGCCGAATACGTAGCCGGCCCCGGCCGCGGCGAAATGCAAACCGAGATCGTCAAATGGGCAAAGTCGGCCCTCGATATCGGCCGGCGCGAAAGGATCCTTTCGCTTCTCAGACGCGGCGAGCGCGAAGGCCGCTGGCATACGCGAAAGGAAGGGAGAAAACTTCATTATGAGCCTTAAGCGGATTGTCCGTGATTTGTATTGTTCCACACTAAGAGTGTGTGGAACGGGAACAAATCACTTCACCTTTGTTCCGGGACAGCGGGAACAAACGGGAACAAATGGAACAATAGGGGAAGCTCCCCATATGAATCCGTTCCCGGAGCCTGGAACAGATAGGCGCGAAAAGGGCGAATATTCAATCTCGCCGAAGGTCTATTGTTCCCGCGTTTTGGGAACAATAGAAAAAGGCGGAAATCGGGCAAGGCGAAAGCGCCTGTTTCAAGGGTCCAATCCCCAGGCGAGCGCGCTAGAGCGCTGGATTACAAATCCATAGGTCGGGGTTCAAATCCCTCCGGGCGCGCTCCGAAAGCCCCGACCGTCCGTCCGGCGGCTTCAAATGGACATCAAAACGAGTTGCCGCCTATGTTCAATAAATTGAAGCCGAAGCTCAAGCCGATCCCGTATTCGTTCCCCCCGAGGTCCACCTCGATCTCGTTCTGGCGAGCCTTCACCCGGGTGAATTTGTAGTAGACCTTCGCTTTGAGGAAATCCACGCCGGGGATGACAACATAGGCGCCGAACTGAACGTGCCACCCGGACGCCGTTCCGCTCGTCGAGCCAAGCTCGCTTTTTTCCTTGTAGCCGTACCAATCCGCGCCCGCCCCGAGAAAGGGGACGACGTATTTGGTCTCGTACAGGACGCGTCCAGCCAGCGATATGGGAGTCATGGAGAACTTCGTCGGCGTCTGGTCCAAAGTCGAAACGCCGCTCCTAGAATAGATCCGGCCCTCGAGCGAGAGATCCAGGTCCCAGCCTCGATAACGGATGACGGTTTGCGAGAGGTTGAGGCCATAGATCAGCTGGGCCTTGCTCCCGTAAACTTCAGCGAACAGCTCAGCGGGAATCTGGTAGCTGGCCGCCGTGATCCCGATTATGGTCGGATAATGCTTCCCGGGTTCCTGGCCGAAGGCATTCGAGGCCAGGACGCCGGACAGACAAAGTGCCGAGGCGAAAATAAAGATGGTTTTTTTCATCGGGGAGCTCCTATTGAGAAATCACGACGGCTTTTCCGCTTTCCCGGCCGCTCAAGAACAGCGTCGTCACGCCGTAGGCGTATTTTTGCTTGGCCTCGAGTCGGCCGTTTTTCGTCATCCCATCCCGATAGCTGAGCGTGGATGCGTTCAGCGTGGTGAGGAGAACGAATTGGTCGTCCCCGTCTTCGGCCTTGCGCCGATAAACGTTGTACCCGCTCACCTCGGCCTCGTCATTCAGAGGATTTTTGGCGAACGTGATCGTATTGACTTTGAATCGGGTGAAGAGAATTTTGTTGAATCTCGTTTGAACCGCCGCGTTCAACGGAGCAAAGTCGAACTTCTTCGTTTCGACGACCGTACTTGACGGGTCACTCTCATCGCCGCTCTGGGCGAGGAACGTCAGCCGATAGGCGTATTTCGTCTGGACGTCGAGGTTCAAGTCTTCGTACTGGACCGCCGGCGGCCCGACGGATCCTATCAAGCCGAACGCGCTGTCCGCCGCGCCCGCCGGCTTGCGGAAGACCTTGGTGCTCGTCATCGGGATGCCGGCATTGGCCGGGTTGTTCGCCCAGGCGATCCGGTTGATTTTCCTCGTCTCGCTCGCGTCGAGGCGCGAATCGAGGAGGATCGTGAGCGGGGGCTGGGGTTTGACGATGCCCGGTTTCGTCGTGTAGAGGATCTCCATGTTCCCGTCGGCCATCGTTTCGTGGTAGACGAGGTGGAGACCGCCCTTGGAGTCGACCTTGATGCACGGTTCGCCGGAATGGCCGGCGCTCTCGGTTAGGTTGATCGCCTCGGACCAGGATTTAACCCCGTTGGCCCGGGTCTCATACGTCTTCCACATGACCTCCCAATTCGAGCCGCCGAAGTTCTCGTGGTAGGCCAGGTAGATGTCCTTCGTGTTGGGATTGACGGCGATGGACCCGCCTTCCGACCGCAGCGGATTGTTGGTCAGGTTCTCGGTCGATTGCCAGACGCCGTTGACCGTCTTCTTGAAATAGACCTCCTCGGTCGCGCTCTCGTAGCCTCCGGTGTTCCCGTACCAGACGACATAGACGTCGCCGTCCTTGTCCGCGGCCATCCGCGGCGCGACCCAGTCGCGGCCGGTGTCGCCGGACAAGTTGATCGGCGCCGTCCACGAGCCGCCGCTGCCGGGGTTCGTGCTCTTGGTGTAATAGACCATCGCCGGCGAGCGGGTGATATAGAGCAGATGGGCCATCCCCTTGGCATCAAAGACGAGGGAGGGCCAATAACGGCTCGAGCCCGTCATGCCGTGGATGAGATCCCCGCCGCTCCACTGGCCCGTGGCCGGATTGAACGTGAACAAGGCCAACTCGAACGTGACCGTGTCCGTAGGATCATACTGGAATACGGCGTAGATCAGCCCGTCGATGGGGTTGCGGGCGAGGGTCACATACGAGGCCGGATTTGCGAGCCCGGGCAGGAAACCTTCGCCGGTGATCTGGCCGTTTTTGAATTGCCGGGAGAAGACGCCCATCGTTCCCTGCGACAAGTTCCCATCATGGTAAGCCATGATGGCCGTGCCGTCCGTCGGCGTGCAGACGATCGACGGAAAACCGACGTCGTCGATATCGGGGTAGTTTAAATATTTGCCCTGGCCTACGCCCCAGCGGCCGGCCGTGTCCGTCGAGTTGAACATCATCGCCCGGGGGGCACCGACGCTGCCGAACCACTCCGTCCAGGTCGCATAGACGTGGCCGTTGTCATCGACGGCGAGCGTCGGGGCTTCGCTCTGGCCTTCCTGAAGGGAGATGTTGACCGGCGTCGTCCAGCCGGCGGGCACGGACGGCGTGCTGAGCTTATCCTGAGGAAAGGACGCGTTTGTCGCGCCGCTCAGGCTGAGAAACACGGCCGCCGCGATCACAAATACGATCGTTCTTTTCAGCACAATACAACCTCCTGCGCGGTTTTCTTCAACGTTTTTCCTTAACCAGGATCCCTCCGCTGGGATAGCGCCTGATCAGGATCATCCGGCTTTCGTCGAAAGGCTGGAGCAGATAGTAATAGTCTTCGGGACGATACGGAGGAAGAGCGTCCAGGGAGAGCCAGGTCAAACGCCGTTGGTCCTTCAGATAAACCATCTCGGGATGAAATTGAAAATCGATGCCGAGCCGGACGGTGGAAGGCTCCGTCGGGTTCGTTTGACGGATGCGTTCGAGGTCGGCCAGGACGGCTTCATGGTCCGCGTCGGAGCGCCAGTCATAGCATATTGATGTGTTCTCTGTCCGGGCGAAATGCCCGATCGCAAGCACGGCAAAGACGACCAAGAGCGCGCGGGCCGCGCGGCGGAGGCTTGGGACGGAATCCGCAGCCAGAAGGGCGAAAACGGCAAAAAGCATCGTCAGCGGGATGAAGAACAGCGCGGTCCGACCGATCAAGAATGGTGTCCATAAAATGGCGTGCTGGGCGAGGGATATTCCGACGGCGAGAAAAAGAATCAGGCCAAGGCCGATCCCGAGGACATTCGAGTTGTTCGCCGTCTGGTTTTTCCCCCGGATGTCGACGAGCAGGAGGATGGCGGCGAGAAAGAGGCCAGCCAGGATCCCCGCGACGAAGCTCGGGTTCAGGGTCCCCTGGCCGTAAAACGAATTCATGATCAGGGAAAGGACCGTGTCGCTCACGAACCCTTTGACGCCGCCATAGTAGAACTGGCCTCTTCGGAAAAGAAGATAGATCGGTCCGCCCACGACCGCAGCCAGCCCAAGAGAAATTCTCCAGATCGGGAGGAACGGTTCGATCGAGGGAAGGCCCAGCCTCCGGAGGACGCGACGGGCCAGCGTTCCGAGCCCCAAGAGGACCAGGAAAATCGACAAGATGGCGGCCAAGACCCGCCCGAGAGCCCGATAAAAAACCGATCGGCCTTTCCAATTGATAGCGCCGGAAATCCGGGCGTTGTCCGGATGGGGGAGCGAGATCCGGTCGCTCAGTGTGAAGGTGACGAGCGGTTCGGGGTGCGGAACGGACCGGACCTCCCGAACGCGGTCCTGATCGCGATATTCACTCTTCCCGATGCGGACATCGACGTCCTCGAGCTTATCGAGTAGTGCGGCGGGAATGATTATGGCGATCCCCGTCAGACCGCCGGGATCGCGGGGAGCCCACCGGCCTTCCTCGAAAACCGTCGGGATGCTCCATCGATCCAGATCCAAACCGGTGACTTCGGCCGATTTCTGCTCTTCCGGAGCAAGCCCGATGAGCTTGACGCTCCAGGGTTCGAACATTTTTGCCGAGGCGATGAGATCAGGGGAGAACGCCAGCCCATTCATGAAGAGGGCGATCAAGCCCCACGCGCAAGCGAGGATGGCTATCGTTTTTTTATTCTTGCACGGCGCATTGACGGGGACCTGATGATCGCCCGAGCGATGTTGATCGTTGAGGAAAAGAAAAGCCGCGGCCGCCGTGATCATGGCAAGATAGACGATCAGAAGAGTGAAACTCGCCATGACGGCGAGGCCGGCCGAAACGAGCGCGCGATAAAGCGAGCGAGTCGCGCCGGGTGAGTCGCTTTGTTTTTCATCCATGAACCGGAGGAAATAAAAAAGCGCCGCCATCATGAACCCGAGGGCGAGCCCATAGCCCCGGCTGAGGGAGAAAAAATCCAGCATATAAGGGTTGGCGTTTAAAAGAACAAAACCGAAGACGACGATGAAGGGAGGGGCGTAGCGTTTGAGAATCCGCCCGCAGAAAACGAGATAGAGGACATACGCAAGAAGACTCGGAAGGCGGAGGACGAATTTGCCCGTTCCGGTGATCCGCGAGACAAGCCACACCACGAGCGTATTGAGAAAGTGGTTGTTGGCCGAGTCGAATCTGAAGAGACCCGAGAAGCCTTTCTGGACATAGTCGTAGAAGCTCTGGACTTCATCGAAGGTGATCGCGACTCGAGCGGCCCGGAGTGCGACATAGCCGAAGAACAGTAGGCCGAGGGCGAAAACGACGGCCCGGCTCGTCTGCTCGCCGCGGAGAAAGGACGGGCGGTCAAACCGGAAGGGGAGGGACGTTCGGGGCTTGGCCATGATCGATATTCGGAAAAATCTTCTGCCGGCCTTCTTATAGTATTAACGTAGAAACTAATAATAAACGACGATTTTAACATTATAAAATGGAATGTCAATATCCCGGCGATGATTTATCTTTTATTTGTTGAAATCCAAGCGGCTTTCATTTATTAATATAGCCAAATGCCTAAGATCGCGAAACGAGGAGGGCGTCCGCCGAAATTTCGGGAGCCGCGTCTACCGGTGACCATGACTCTGCCTAAGCGTATCCTGGACCATCTCGCCGAGATTGATCCGGACCGGACGTGCGCCGTAGTCAAGGTCACCGAGGCCGTCGTGGGCATGGACAAAAAGCATTTCAAGCCCGTGGAGCTTGTCGAGATGGCTCCCGGCAAGTCCCTGATTGTCGTCGGCCCCAGCCGGGTTTTGAAACACGTTACCGGACTCAAACTCATCGAAATCGCTCCCGCCCGCTTTCTCTTGACCATTCCCTCGGGCACGCCCCTCGAAGCGCTGGAGGTCTCGCTGAACGATCTCATCAATAATCCGAAGCTGGAGAAAAACGAGCGTGAAAGCACCGTGCTGAAAGAGCTGATCCATTTGATCGGGCAGAAGCGCCGGGATCAGCGCTTATCGAAGGCGGAAGTCATCATTATCAATACGGGCTGAGCGGCCGCCTCGGCGCGCCAGCCGGGAAGACTTCGAATCCATAGGCCGGGGGTTCAAATCCCTCCGTGCGCGCTTTATTCTTTCCCATATTCCCCAAGAAAACTTATATGGCTCTTCGTGAAAGCGAGTGGGTAAAACCTGGGGAAAACAGTGATTGTGACCGCATGGGATAAGGATTTCATCGCTCTTGAGACCTGCTTGAAAAGCGATATGATATCTCCATGCGATCAAAGCGACGACATCGACGACTATCGGATGAATATCGATTCCCCGGTTTTCGCCCCAACGCCAAGGTCAAGGGCATCTTCGGCGACCCCGGAGCTCGGTTTATCGCTCTTGTCCGACGGGAAAAAAACGGCTTGCGGTTGCTGTGGCCGGGTCCAGATCGGGTGGTACGACCGCAAGATCCGGCGGGTTCGAGACAAGTCCTGCGGCGATGCCCGGGTCTATCTGGATCTGGAGATTCGGCGGGTGGATTGCCGGAGTTGCAGAGCCGTGAAGCAGGAGAAGCTGTCCTTCCTGGCCGACAACCCGTTTTATACCAAGCGCTTCGCCTATTACGTCGGCCGCCGCTGCCGGAGCTCGACCATCAAGGACGTGGCCAAGGAACTGCGCCTCGACTGGAGCACGGTCAAGGCCCTCGAGATGCAGTATATGCGGGCTCAGTTGCGGCGGCATCCTCCGCGGAAAC
>Ga0315277_10013424_pt1 | contig 10206 bp, 9 predicted proteins | sample YL17G05_15_MG_FD_203695 | JGI IMG/M metagenome (GOLD analysis project Ga0315277, IMG submission 203695) | Sediment microbial communities from Yellowstone Lake, YNP, Wyoming, USA - YL17G05_15 | ecosystem: Environmental > Aquatic > Freshwater > Lake > Sediment | place: USA: Wyoming | collected...
CTTTAATGTGCCATGCTTGTAGCAGAGCGGGCTTTCGAGGAAGGCGGCGAGCGTCGCTCGCGCTTCCGGTTTGATGAGCGTGGCCGGCACGATGGTGCTTGACGCTTCGACGGCCTTCGCGCCGGCGTCGCTCAAGGAGAGATCGTCGATCAGGGTCGGAAGGCGCATCGGCTTTTGCGGATCGCCCGCCAACGCGGCAAGCACCGAGCCCGCCAGGCGATGCACACTGCGCGGGCTAGCCGCGACCTGGCCGACCACGATGCTCTTGGCGAGATTGGCGGCGGAGGTGACGGGATCGGCCATGGTGATGCCGAAGCCCTGCACGAGGCGCTGGAGCTCGCGCAGAGGCACGCGCGACGTGCGCCAGGCGAGCGGCGTGTTGAGCGAGCAGGCGAACGAAACGCGTGCGCTGCGCAAGCGCCGCTCCTCGCCATGGCCGCAGGCTTCGAGCCCGGTCGCCGGCGACTTCGAGTCGACCCAGCGCGAGTTGGGCGTATCGCGCCCTTCATTGGCGATCGCGACCGCCGCCAGGATCTTGCCGAGAGAGGCGATGGCGCGGGATTCGCGCGCCGGATCGTAGCGTCCGGTCTTGGCCTCGCGCGCGGCGGAAGAGCCGAAATAGGACGCGTTGAAATTGGTTTCGAAATAGCGCACGAGCCGGCCGTTCTCATCGGCCGCGGCGATGATCACGTCGGGGACACTCGTGTGCGGGAGGCTCGCCTCCTGTGCTTGACCTTCGCCAATGCGGTCGGGGTCGAGCGTGTAGTTCGGATCGAGGCGGTCCTTGAAGCGCTCATCGAGCTTCTCCAGCACGGCCTTCTCGCGCTCGCGGAAGCTAAAATTGTCGGCGGCATCCAGCGTCAGATGCACCGCGCCAACCTTGCCGCGCCAGCCGAAGCCGAAGCGCGATTTCAGTTCGTCGCGCACGCCATATTTGACGGACGGCAAAAGCGCATTGGCGCGGTACACCGGATTGGCGCCGACGCGGCCGGCATTTCCCGGCGACAAAGCGGCAAGCACCTCCTCGGTGCCGGGCATGGGCTTCGGGTCAGGCGGGCTCTCGGCGAGGCGCTTAAGCTCGGCCGCGACGCGCGCCCGCTCGCTCATGTCGGCGATGAGCGCATTAGCGCAGGATAAAGCGCGCGAGCCCGCCACGCGCTTCCAGCTCGCTTGGCGGAGCTTCTCCAATTTTTCGCTGCCGCCGATCAGCATCACCGGCTGGTTTACCGCCGCGGCGAGAACGTATTGCTCGGCCCTGTCGAGGCCGTGAGCCTCCTTGCCGAATAGGATCAGGCTCGTCTCCTCGACGCCGTAGAGCTCCTGGCCTCCGGTCCGCTGCGCCAGCGGGAAATGATTGGCGGCCCAGCGCTTCAGCGCTTCTGGGTCATTGCTTTGCGTCAACTGCCAGTGGATCACCGGCCCGAGCCACCACTCCTTCGCTTTGCGCGAGAGCTTCTCGTAAGCGCTCTCGTCTGAGCGGGGCGGCGTCTTGAAGAAGATGCGGGCGAGCTGCATGGAGAGGGTGGAGCCGCCCACGCCGAGGCTCGGGCGTCGATGCGCGATGCTCCGCGTCACGGTGGAGACGGGGATCTTCAGCACGCCGTAGAGATCGATGCCGAACGGGTTGATCAGCCCGCCGAGATGCCGATCCTCTTGGTAGCTAAGGCAGCGCCAATAGTCCTCGGGCACCGCGCCCACATGCAGCGTCTTGTGATCGGGATAGGCGATGTAATCGGGCAGCGTGATGGGGCGGCCGGTATAGTTGAAATCCTCCGCGCTATCGAGGATCGGGTCGAAGATGCCGACGAAGCGGCCCTTCACGTCATAGATGGCGGTACCGAGCGAGCGCTCGTCGGCATAGGCCAGCACCTTTGCCATCCAGACCTGGCCGATCGCGCCCCTGATTGGCGCGTAGACATAGGTCAGCACCAGCGCGAACAGCACGTAGAGCACGGCCGGCGCCACCACGAGGCGCAAGCGGCCGAGGCGCGGATTGAAGATGAAGGCGGCGAATATGAAGCGCGCGGCCCGGTAAGGGCAGGTGAGGAGGAATTCGCAGGCCAGCAACAGCCAGCGCACCAGACGGAGCATGTCTTAGTTACTCGAAGCCGACGAGAGCCCTAGCGCTCATGCCCCCGCGAGCGCCCTAGCCCATGTGAGGGCGAAATTGTGTCGGCCTTGCGACGCATATTCACCGGGCCAAGTGTCCGCTTGGGACAAGGTCCGAATCTGTCCGCTCCTCACCCAAAGCGTGCGGATTCCCCGGATATGCTGACTTGGCAACCTGAATAAAGGCAACCCGAATATCCGAAGGTCGGGATTGTGTATGATGAGGATATTGCTCGGTTTTGAGCATCAGGTGCGGTGCTGGGAGCGTAGCTGCGGGAAGAGCGGAGCCTGCGTGCGATGTGGTTCCTACGCCATCCCGTTTGCACAGCAGAGGGAGATAAATAAAGAGAGAAAGAAACAGCGCCGCCTGAAACCAAGTCGATGGGAGGGCATGCTTGTCAGATGGCTACCGGGACTTGAACGAAGCGCGGCGGATGCCGCCGATGATGCAACCCAAGCGCCGATCAGGACTGGGACGAAAACAGATAGCCCATGAGAGTTTTCTCCAGTGAAAGCATCCACCCTGCAGTGCGAAGCCGAAGTCGCGCGACTTTCGTTTGCATAACTGGCAGCAGCGCTAAATCGAGCACGACGGCAATCCTCTCTCATATTCTTGCGGGCTTGGCGCCGGTCTACAGCCAGGTTCCCGACAACACCCTTGAGGATTGTGTCGAGACGCTGAGGAAGGGACAGGAGAGTTTGCTCAAAGGCCAACCACTCTTGTCATTGCCGGGCTTGGCCCGGCAATCCAGTAACCACCGCAGCCAGTTATGCGTGAAGGCCAAGGGGCTACTGGATTCCCGCCTTCGCGGGAATAACAAGACGGTTGGTCCTGGCCAAAAGCAGGACTACATAACGACATCATGACCGAACTTCTCACCAAAGAGCGCGTGCTCGAGGCGCTCAAGCGCGTCAAAGGCCCCGACCTCGGCGCCGATATCGTCGCGCAGGGCCTCGTCTCCGAGATCGTCATCAATAAGGGCAAGGTCTATTTCGCCATCCAGGTTGACCCGGCCCGGGCCGACGAGCTTGAAGCCTTGCGCCAGGCGGCGGAGAGGGTGGTGAAAGCCCTTCCAGGCGTCGACAGCGTCGCCGTGACGCTGACCGCCGATCGTTCGCCGGGTTCCGCGCGAGCTGGCGGCGGCGGCAACGGCAAGGCACAGGAGCCGCCGCCAGGCTCGCCCACGCGCCCCGGTGCGGCGCGCGATGCGCGCCACCGTCCGGGCGGCGTGCCCGGCGTGACCCACATCATCGCGGTCGCCTCGGGTAAAGGCGGCGTCGGCAAATCGACGACAGCGGTCAATCTCGCCCTCGCGCTGAAAGAGCGTGGACTGAAGATCGGCGTGCTCGACGCCGACATCTATGGCCCGTCCATGCCGCGGCTGCTCGGCCTCAAAGGCCAGCCGCAGCAGCTCGACGGCAATAAGCTCGCTCCGATGGAGGCTTACGGGCTGAAAGTGATGTCCATGGGCTTCCTCGTCGACGAGGAGACGCCGATGATCTGGCGCGGGCCGATGGTGATGTCGGCGCTGTCGCAGATGCTGAAGGACGTGGCCTGGGGCGAGCTGGATATTCTCGTGGTCGACATGCCGCCCGGCACGGGAGATGCCCAGCTCACCATGGCGCAGCAGGTGCCGCTTGCCGGCGCCGTCATCGTCTCCACGCCGCAGGATCTTGCCCTGATCGATGCGCGCAAGGGGCTCAATATGTTCCGCAAGGTGAACGTGCCGGTGCTCGGCATCGTCGAGAATATGAGCACCTTCGTCTGCCCGCATTGCGGAGAGCGCTCGGATATTTTCGGGCATGGCGGGGCGCGCAGCGAGGCGGCTCGGCTCGGCGTTCCCTTCCTCGGCGAGGTGCCGCTGACCTTGGCCATCCGCGAGACGTCGGACGCGGGACGTCCGGTGGTGGCGACCGATCCGTCCTCGCCGGGGGCGCAAGCCTATCGCGAAATCGCGGCGCGCGCCTTCGGCGAGCTCGAGCGGAGCCACGGCGCCGCTCGCCAAGCGCCTCGAATTGTGATGGAAAGCTAAAGGCTTGTACAAAGACCAGCGACTCAGCTAACTCGGATCCGGCGTAGCGCGTGCCACTAGAAGCAATTTTCGCTCATCGGCGCCGTGATCGACCTGAAGCAAATCAATGTGCCGGTATTCTTGGTCTATGCCGGCATCATCCACGCCATCGGCCTCGCGCTGCTGATGCCGATGCTCGTCACGTTGCCCGGGCCGGGCAGCGCGATTGCGCCCAAGGTTGCTTCGGTCGATATCGAGCTTGCCCCCGCTGAGGCCGATAGCGAGCTGACTTCCGCTCTGCCGGCTGCGCCGCAAGCGGCCGAGGACGGCGCGGCGATCGAGGCCGACCCTCAGGCTGCCGCTCCCGCCGATGTCGCCAAAGTCAGTCCCGAGGGGGAGCCTCCCGCCAAAGACAAGGCGAAGGCCGGCAACGCAAAGTCCGCCAAGCCTGTGAAGAAGCCCGTCGCTCAGCGCAGCAAGCCGGTAAAGCCTGCCGCCCACCGCTCGGCCAAGAAAGATCCGAAGATTGCCCCGTTCAACGGGGCCCTGAGCGGGCTGTTCACGCCCGGCGCGCCCGCCAAGCGGAATTAGGCCGCGCTGCTTCGCGCCGCCGAGATGGGCGTCACCTTGCCGCTCTGCGCCATGCCTTCCAAATCCGCTGCGCCCGGATAGCCGTAGAGGAAGCCCTGTACTTGCGGGCAGCCGAACTCGCGCAGCATCGCCGCCTGCTCCTGCGTCTCGACGCCTTCGGCGGTGATGGTCACATCGAGCGACTTGCCGAGCGCGATGATGGTCTTGACGATCGCCCGCATGGCGGGATCGCGCGTCATGTTGCGGATGAACTGGCGGTCGATCTTGATCTTGGAGAAGGGGAAGCGCGCGAGATAGCTCAAGCTCGAATAGCCGGTGCCGAAATCGTCCATGGCGATGGCCACGCCGAGTTGGCGCAGGCGGTTGAGCTTGCCGAGCACTTCCTCGGTATCGTTGATGAGGAGATTCTCGGTGATCTCGAGCTCGAGCCGTTCCGGCGGCAGCCCGGTCTCGTTCAGCACCTGGGCCACCGTCTCGGCAATGTCGCCGTCGCGGAACTGCGCCGGGGACAGATTGACCGCGACGATAAAGGATTCAGGCCATTTGGCCGCGTCGGTGCAGGCGCGCCGCAAGACCCATTCGCCGAGCGGAACGATGAGGCCGGTATCCTCCGCCACGGAGATGAAATGCCCCGGCGCGATCTTGCCGTGCACCGGATGTTGCCAGCGGACCAGGGCCTCCGAGCCGCATTGCCGCTCGGTGGCGAGGTCGTATTGCGGCTGGTAGACGACCTCGAACTCCTCGCGTCCCAGCGCTAGCCGGAGCTCGTGCTCGACCGTGCGCCGGCGCTGCAGCGCCTTGTCCATGCCATGCTCGAAGAAGCACATGCGCTGGCCGCCGTCGCCCTTGGCGCGCGCCAAGGCGATGCCGGCATGGCGCAGCACCGTCGCCGCGGTATCGCCGTCGCCAGGCGCGAGCGCGATGCCGACGCTGGTGGTGACCAGCATGTCCTTGCCGGCGACCTGAAACGGGCGGCGCAAGGCCTCGACCAGCCGGGTCATGAAGGCCATCACGTCGCCGAGATTGGTGATGTCGACAAGGGCGATGGCGAATTCGTCGCCGCCCAGCCGCGCGATAAGGTCGCCCTCGCGCAGCGTCGCCTGAATGCGGGCGCCGATGTCGCGCAGCACCTGGTCGCCGCCGCTGTGATCGGCGGCTTCGTTAATCTCCTTGAACTTATCGATGTCGAGGCAGAGCACGGCGATATGCGTGCGGTCGCGATGCATGCGCTCGATGGCGGCAGCCATGCTCTCGCCGAAAGTCTTGCGGTTGGAAAGCCCGGTGAGGGCGTCGTGCTCCTCGAGATAGCGGAGTTGCGCCTCGGCCTTGCGACGCTCCGGGCCTCGCATCCAGGCGAAGCCGGCAGGCACGGCGATGCCGGCGCCGAGCAGGGCAAGCGTGATGCCGATGACCAGGCCGAAATAGTGGGCAAGCGCAGTCGCCTGATCGCTCTGGTCGAGATAGACGACGAGCGTGCCGCGCGACTCGCCGCTCAAGTCCAGCGGAAGCGTGAGTGAGGCAAAGTCGGAGGGGGCGCCGGGGTTCTGACTCTGAAACAGCGCGACTTTGGGCGCCTCGCCGGAGGGGCTTACGAGCAGGGTGGCAAGCTCGCCATCGAGCTGTAGCCCGGCAAGACCGCTGGTGAAGGCCAATTGGCCGGCGCTGTCGTAAAGCTCGTAGCGAAGCACGCGGTGCGCGTAGCCAGACTTGTCGAGGATCTCGGCGAATTGCGTCCTAAATGAAGGGCTGGCAAGCGCATAGAACAGCGCGTCGGGCTCGTTCAGCATCTGGGCCGTCAGGCGGTTCGCTGCGACCAGCGCTTCGCGCTCGAGCTCGAACCGGCTGGTCTTGTTCACCGCAACAAGAGCGGCCGTCGCGATCAGGGCGCTCAGCACCACCAATCCCGCCCAGTACCGATGTTTCTTGAGCGCCGCCAAACCTGACATGAACGACCGCCGCGTGGTCCCGAATAAGGCCTGAATCTGCGCAGGGATGCGTTAAGAACGGGGTAAGCTGGCTGATTAACAAAGCATGCCGGGCGGGGTAGGCCGGATTGGGGGGCCTACGGAAGAAATGCCGGGAATGCTCGATTTCCCCGATTCTCACCCGCCGGTCATCGACATGGGACGCCCAACGGAAGGCCGTTCCCCCCGATCGATGACGAAGTCGTGGCCCTTGGGCTTCCTGGCGATGGCAGCGGCGATTGCCGCGTGAAGCAGGGCATCGTCGTGGCTTGCCCTGAGGGGGCTGCGGAGATCGGCGGCGTCCTCCTGTCCGAGGCACATATAAAGTGTGCCCGTGCAGGTGACGCGCACGCGATTGCAGGACTCGCAGAAATTGTGGGTCATGGGCGTGATGAAGCCGAGCCTGCCGCCCGTCTCGCGCACAGTGACATAGCGCGCAGGTCCGCCGGAGTTGTAGGCGACCTCGTCGAGGGTGAAATGCTGGCCGAGCTGCGCCCGCACGAGCGAGAGTGGCAAATATTGCTCGGTGCGATCGGCGCCGATCTCGCCCATGGGCATGGTCTCGATCAATGTCAGGTCTAAACCGCTCCCATGCGCCCAGCGAATGAGGTCCTCGATCTCATCCTCGTTCACGCCGCGGAGCGCCACCGTGTTGATCTTGATCTTGAGGCCGGCGCGTGATGCCGCCTCGATGCCGCGCAGCACTTGCGCGAGATCGCCCCCGCGGGTGATGACCCGGAACTTGCTCGCGTCGAGCGTGTCGAGGGAGACGTTGATGCGGGCCACGCCGCACGCGGCAAGCGCCTCGGCGTAGAGGGCGAGCTGGCTGCCATTGGTGGTGAGGGTGAGCTCGCCGAGGCCGCCGCCGAGATGACGCGACAGCCGCTCGACCAGCCACATGATGTTCCGCCGCACCAGCGGCTCGCCGCCGGTCAATCGCAGCTTGCGGACGCCCTTCGCGACGAAGGCGCTCGCCAGCCGGTCGATCTCCTCGAGCGTCAGCAAATCCTGGCGCGGCAGGAAGGTCATGGTCTCGGCCATGCAATAGATGCAGCGGAAGTCGCAGCGGTCGGTAACCGAGACCCGCAAATAGGTGATGTGCCGGCCGAAGGGGTCGATCAGGGGCTGTCCGGTCATGCCTCTCCGCCATCCTCCTCTTGCGATGGGGCTTTGCCCTCGCGGCTATAGCCCTTTGCGCCTTTGACCACGCGCTTGCGGTAGAGCGCGCTGGCGAGCGCGGCGGCCGCGGCGCTGCGGCGTTTCACGGTCTTTTTCGCCTTCATCTTGCGGCCGGCTCGCTTCTTCGGTCTAGCGCGGCCCTTCTGCGAGGTGACCGCCATGGGCTTTCGCCTCTAATATGGGTGCTCCGCCTTTTCCATAGCACGGGACGGAGCGCTTCAGGAGGCCAAGGATGGACGAGCAACGGTTCAACATGTCGCTGCGAAAATATCTTAAAGAGGTGGGCGTCAGCTCGCAGCAGGAGATCGAGCGCGTGGTGCGCGAGGAAGGCCTCGGCGGCAAGGGCAAGTTGAAGATGAAGATGGTGCTGACGGCCGCGGGCACCGGCCTCAAGCATATCGTCGAAGGCGATATCGACCTCGGCTGAGATTTTTCGCGTGGAGGCATGATCGATGGCCGATGCGTGGCCGACCGAGCTCAGGCTCGACAAGGACAGACGCGTTCTTACCGTGGCCTTCGACGACGGGCGAAGCTACGTGCTTCCCGCCGAGCTGTTGCGCGTGCTCTCGCCCAGCGCCGAGGTGCAGGGCCACAGCGAAGCGCAGCGCGTCACCGTCGCCGGCAAGAAGAATGTCGGCATTTTGCGGATCGAGCCGGTCGGCAATTACGCGGTGCGCATTGGCTTCGACGATGGTCACGACACCGGTCTCTTTGTCTGGGACTATCTGCGCGAGCTCGGCGAGAACAGCGAAACGCGCTGGCAGGGCTACCTGCAAGACCTCGCCGCCAAGAAGCTCTCGCGCTGAGCAGCCTTCATGACTTCGCTTCCTTGGCGAGAAGGGCGCGCTTCCGCTCCACGCCCCAGCGATAGCCTGACAGCGCGCCACCGGTTCTGACCACGCGGTGGCAGGGGATCGCCACGGCGAGATGGTTCGCGGCGCAGGCGGACGCGACTGCGCGCACCGATTTCGGCGCGCCGATGGCCTCGGCGATCTCGGTGTAGCTTGCCGTGGCGCCGGCAGGAATGCGGCGGAGCGCCTCCCAGACGCGATGCTGGAAGGCCGTGCCCTGGATATCGAGAGGAAGTTCGAGGGAGCTGCGCGGCGTCTCGACGAAGGCGACGACCTGGGCGGCGATCCGCTCGAACTCCTTGTCGCCGCCCAAGAGGCGCGCGCGGGGGAACTGGTCTTGCAGCTCGTTGAGCAGGGCCTCAGGCGCGTCGCCGAGCAGGATGGCGCAGACGCCCTTCTCGCTTGCGGCGACGAGGACGGCGCCGAGCGAGCACTCGCCCACAGCGAATCTGATCTCGGCATTCGTGCCGCCGGACTTGAAATCGCGGGGCGTCATGCCGAGCACCTCGGACGATGTGGCGTAGAAGCGGCCGTTGGAGTTGAAGCCTGCGCCGTAGATGGCTTGCGTCACCGTGCCGCCCCGGCCAAGCTCCTCGCGCATGCGCTTGTTGCGGTGCGCGGCCGAGTAAGCCTTGGGCGTCACGCCGAGCGCCGCCTTGAAGATGCGATGGAAGTGATAGGGGCTCAAGCCCACCGCCTCGGCGAGGTCGCCTAGCCGAGGCTCCTCTTCCGCCGTCTCGATCAGCCGGCAGGCTTCTCTCACCTTCTCCGCATAGTGCTGAACGAGGGACGGCTCGGTCGGCTTGCAGCGTTTGCAAGGCCTGAAACCCGCTCGTTCCGCGTCGGCCGCATTGTCGTGAAAGCGGACATTGGCGCGGTTGGGGCGCCTTGCGCCGCAAGACGGCCGGCAATAGACGCCCGTCGTCTCCACCGAATAGACGAAGCTCCCATCGAAGGCGGCATCGCGGCCGACGACGGAAGCCCATCGCGCCTCGTCGAGGCTAGGCGCCGAGGTTCGGGACAAGGTGGACGGTGAGTTGCGAGGCATTGGCTTGGTCCTGGCGAACTTGCGATTGGCTTCAAGGCTTATGCCCGCGCCAACGCCATCGCACCCCGATCCTTGCTGTCGAATTCAGACGGACTAGCATACGCCGGCTGCCGCCTTCGGCAACCGTGATCCCCTTTAGCTGGGCTCTTGCCGCCTTCCCGCATCTCGCTATGCGGCAGCTCCACGCGGTAGAGCAAGCCCTCTGCTCTGTCGGTCAGAACGTAGAGGACGCCGCTCGGGTCGATGCGGACATCGCGGATGCGGCCGAACTGGTGCCGCAACAGGCGTTGCTTGGTCAGCACGCAGTTGTTGGCAAGGCTGAGATGCACCACCATCTCGCCGGCGAATGCAGGAAACGAGCGGGGCGGGGGCCTCTAACCGCTTGGCGAGGGCCTCTTCAGCCTGGCAGGGGGCTTTATAGCCTGGCAGGGGCCGTTGTCATCGGTTCGTCA